>Ga0335077_10006634_pt1 | contig 14309 bp, 8 predicted proteins | sample Lox_Sample_31_FD_207151 | JGI IMG/M metagenome (GOLD analysis project Ga0335077, IMG submission 207151) | Soil microbial communities from Loxahatchee National Wildlife Refuge, Florida, United States - Lox_Sample_3.1 | ecosystem: Environmental > Terrestrial > Soil > Wetlands | place: USA: Florida...
ACCCGACACGCCCGTCACTGAAATTCCACCTGAACAATCATCTGGGTGCCGCTGTCCAGCTTCACCTCTTTGCCGCTGGAGATGAGCACCGAATTTTCACCCAGCTCAAGATTGCGGATGCCGACGACCCCTTTCGATTGCGCGTTCAGCATCGGTTTAGACGGTGGGGCAGCCTGGTTGGGATTAGGCATCGGCGGAGGCGTGGTTCCTGCCCCCGTTCCTTCATGTCCGGCCATCATTCCGGGACCCGAGGGTTCTGCCGGGTTTCCACTCGAGCTCTGACCAGGCGCCACCGCCTGGATCATGCCCTTGACGGCAATGTCCTTCCCGCTCGAGGTCGTGATTTTGTCGAACACGATGCCCAGTGCGGATTGCTGATCGCCCTTGGAGCGGGCCTTCGCCTCGGTGACGTGCCCTGCCAGGGTACTGCCCCGCGGAATCGTTCCACCGTCACGCATGTGCATCTCGGCGGTGACCTTCGCCGTCACCGGATCGCCTTCTTTGAGCTTTTTCGAATCGAGGGATTTGGTGAGCTCGACGGGCATGGGCCCGTGCGGTTTGTCGCTGCTGGCCGACGCAGCATCCGGCGTCTGAGCGGCTTGGTTTGCCAAGCAAGTGGCACCCGCTCCTAGAGAAAGCGTGGCCATCAAACCTGCCAGGGAAAGGTATCTTGTGAGTCGGATCATCTTTTGTTCGCCTTTCTTCCTTCCTCAAAGTTCCGCAGCAGTCGAACCAGTTTACTACCGTCTCTGCCTTTCGAAATCGCGTCTTAACTATGCTGTCAAATGCTGCTTTGGGTAATGCAAATGCCTTCATAGAAGCAAAAAAGGCGACCCCGTGAGGGGCCGCCAAAAGTGAAGCAGACTCGTACTGGCTAGAAGGTGATCTTGCCCGCGAACTGGATGATTCGTCCCGAGGGCAGTCCAGGGAAGAATGATCCGTAGGGTCCAGTTGGCGGCGCCGTCGTGATCTGGATCTGACCAAAGGTACCGTCGGCCAGATTGAGGTCCGGATTGGCGAAGTTCGGGTGATTGAAGACGTTGTAGAAGTTGGTGGTGAAGTTGAACGTGAACCTCTCCGTCAGCTTGAAGTTCTTGCCGACGCTGAGGTCGGAATCGAAGAAATGCGGTCCACGGTAGCCGTTGCGGCGCTGGTTCGGGAAGGTCCCGTTCGCGTCTGCAGGCGCGAAGGCGTTCGGGTTCAGGCACTGGCTGTTGCCATTGACGCAACCTTGCTGCCCGTTGAACGCGACGACATTCGCCGGCGGGTTCGTCGGCCCGTAGTTGGTGATCGAAGTGTTGCCATCAATCACCGTAAGCGGCAGGCCTGAACGCCAGAAGAAGTTCTCCGAGATCTGCCAGCCGCCGAATGCTGCGTTGACAAAGCTATTGCTGAACTTGTACGGCATTTGCCACACGTAGGCAGCGTTGAACGAATTGCGCACATCGTAATCGGAAGGGCCGTAATTGTTGCAGGTCAGACAGAGGGGATTGACCTGCCAGGACAATGACCCGTTTGTCTGCGAGTTGTTGTACGGAGTCTGACGAATGCCGCCGTTTGATACGTCGTCATTCGCGTGGCTCCAGGTGTAGTTGGCCTGGAAGCTCAGACCATAGACCGCCCGCTGGTTTACGCTAGCCGTCAGACCGTTATAGTTGGAGATGCCGCTCGAGGAGTATTGGGAAACCACTCCAAAGATGGGCGTTGCCGGGGTGGCCGGGAGTCCAACTCCGGCGCCGGCAGCGTTTAAGCCACGATTGTCAATCGGGACGTGGACGCCGTGGTTACCAACGTAGCCCATCGAGAATGAGGTCTTGTCTCCAAACGCCTGTTGGATTCCGAAGCTCCACTGCTCATAGTACGGAGTGTGGAAGGTACCGATCTGGTTGTTGTAGCTCGGCGTCCGGAACTGCGACCCGAGTTGCGCCTTCAGCGAGTTATAGGACGCGCCCTGGTCGAATCCCGACATGATAGCGGCCGCGGAGTTCGCACCCTGAATGTAAGGACTGGCTGGCGTCGTAGTGTCACCCCACGGCGTGCCGGTAATTCGGACATTGACCAACCCGGGCAGGTTGGTCATGAAGTCATCCGCAACCACTGCTGGGAAGGCGTCGTAGAAGATGCCGAAGCCACCGCGAATAACAGTATTGGGACCCACCGGTGACCACGCAAACCCGAAGCGTGGCGCCCAATCGAGGGTGTCCGTAGCGTTGTAGAGCTGATGGTTGTTACCGTTAATGATCGAATTGTAAGGCGTCGATGTGCTCAGCATCCCCTCGGCCGCCAGAGTGCCGAACGGTGCGTTGAGCAACGAACCGCAATCGGTCTGACAGACCGGGTTGGAGTTTTTCTCTACGCGCAAGGCCAGGGTCAGCGTCAAGTTCTGGCGAACCTTCCACTCATCCTGCCCGTAAACGCCCAGTCCCCACAACGCCACCGGCTGCGTCAAGCGTGAGGGGAAGCTCTGACGTGTCTGCAACGCAATGCCGTTGTAAATGTCAAGGACGCCACCGTCGGTGTAGTTCGGGTCACCTACGATTGTGCCGGAGTTACCCGTGATGTCACCAAGTAGGACCTCGGGGTTATTGAGCACGCTGAAGGCGTAGTCCGTGATGTCATACCGGCGGAAGTTGCCGCCGAACTTCAAGCTATGCTTCCCCTTGGTCCAGGAGAAGTCGTCGATGAACTGATACTGGGTGACGTTACGTCCTTGCGGAAAGTCGAAGGCGTAGCTGGTCACGCCGCTGGGATCACCCAGGTTGAATCCGGTCGAAATGATCGAATACGGGAAGTAGCTGGGATTCGTCTGGGTAAAGATGGCCTGGTAATGGCTCAGGTCCGCGCTGAACTGATTCGTAGCGTTGGGACCAAATACGTGCGTCCACCCCAACTGGCCATCATAGGCAGGCTGGTAGCTGGCCGCGCTGAGGTTTGGGCTGAACGGATCAGCCAATGTGGCCTGCGTACCGTGATCGATGCGTGCCCGGAAATAGAGCGAGTCCTTCTGGGTAACGTTCCAATCGATGCGGAAGGGCAGGATCCATTCCGTGCCCGGGAGCGCCGGCGTGGCCTGGTAGGTGGAGAAGCAATTGTCCGCCGTAAAGGCCGGATTTACCATGGGCAACGCTTGCCCGCAGCTTCCGGGAATGTAGTTGGTTCCGTTGTACCCTTTAGCGTTCGTGTAAACGTTGAACCACTTCTGGTAGAGCGCGACCTCTGCTGGAGCGGTCGCCTGCAGATTGGCCAGCGTTTGACTTATGTACGTCGGGGATGGCACATACACCGGTTCGCTGGAAGGAACGATGTACTGGATTGCCTCATAGTCCACAAAGAAGAAGAGCTTGTCTTTCTTGATGGGCCCGCCCAACGAAGCTCCCCATTGATTGTTATTAGCGAAGGGCCGCGGTGTGCCGGTGTGATTGTTGAACCAGTCGTTGGCGTCCATCGACGAGCCCGTCCACTCGTAGAAGACGTTACCGTGGTACTGGTTGCTTCCGGACTTGGTAACGTAGTTGACCTGGGCGCCCGCCTGCTGGCCGTATTGCCCAGAATAGGCGTTGCTGCTGATGACGACAGCTTCCTGCACTTCGTTCTTGCCCAGCGTCAGGTTGGTAGCGCCTGAGTTGTTCAGATTCAGGTACGGATCCATGTCATTCTCGCCGTTCACCGTGAACAAATTGGAAGTAGCAGGAAGACCGTTGGCACTGAAGTTTCCATACCCCTGGCCTGTGTTCATGGTGACACCGGGCGCGGTCTGCGCGATGTAGGTGAGGTCGTTGCCACCATTCGGCTGGTTTTGGATCATGTGTGAATCGAAGCTCGTCGACAGGTTGGCATTGTCCGTCTGCACCAGGGGAGCGGCGGCGGTGACTTCCACGGTCTGCGAGGTTGAACCCACTTGCAACTTGAGATCAGTGACGGCCACCTGGCCAACGTCAACGTTAACGGATCGCTCTGCCTTGGTGAAGCCGGCCGCTTCCGCGGTTAGCGTGTAGCTACCAGGTGGCAGCAGAGAGAAGCGATAAAAGCCATTTGAGCTAGTTGTAGTTGTGCGGAATTGTCCAGTCGCGGCACTCTTCAACGTCACTGTGACGTTTGGAGTAACCGCACCACTCGGGTCGGTAATTGTGCCGGTAACGTCGCCTGTTGTCAGCGACTGCGCTATCAGCGACGGCGTGATTAAGGCGGCGATTATCACCAGAGAAACGACGCCTATAATCGTTTTCTTCATTGTCATACTCCCCTCCTCGGGAGACGTGAGAATAGTGGCAGTTTGTTTGACCTACCCACGCTAACGCTTCAGGACCAATGGATTCTTGCAGCAGGGGGACCCACTCGCACCCGGGTGGGGTGTGGTCTTCCGTTATGTTTTAGAAAGGCAAGACGGATGCCACTCAAGTGGTGTATGGCCTCTTCAAATAAGACATGTATTCATAACGAGATAGTTCTTAGCGATGAGGAACCTAGAGTGGGGCGGATTCTACTTTTGAAATTTTTCGTCCCAGGGACATTCTATTTATTGAAGATTGCTTTGATAGGAGTAGTGTCGCATCTTCATGTGGGTGATCTCGCTGTGCTAGTAACATACCTACATCTCAAGTTGTCACTATCCAAAAGCAGGCCGTTCTTCTCCAAAAAAGATTCGGCGCCCTTTCGGGGAGCCGAAGAACGAACAGTTCGTTCCTGCCCTAGAACGAAATGCGCATGCCGAACTCCATGGCGCGCGGAGCACCGAGGTTGAACACGCCGGTCCCGGCCCCTACGCGGTTGGTGACGCGGTCGGCGGCGCCCGTGCCGTTGATGGAGCCAGCCGCGCCATTCAATCCACCCGTCAGGGAGTTGGGCGGCAGGTCGAAGTTGGCGAAGTTGAAAAGGTTGTAGAAGCCGAAGCCCGGCTGCAATTGAATCTCGTGGCTCTTCGCCTCGATCTTGTAGGTCCAGCTCAGCCTCAGGTCAAAGGACCGCAGACTGCCCATGTTCTGCTGGTTATTGGGAGCCAGAGTCAGCGTGCAATTACTTGCCGGGCCATTGGTCTGAAGGCCCTGAACGCACGGAGCCACGCCGCCGAGTTGCTGGAGCTGGCTTACGGTGAACAAGCCATTGTTGACCAGCATCATTCCGGCAGGTGTCGGCTGGTTGCCGTAGGTGTTGTTGTACTGCGTCAGCAGATTGTTAAGTCCACCGGCATGGACCTGTCGTCCAAACGCGCCGTTGAGGGTGCCTGGCAGCGGGTCGCCGACGGTTCCGTCACCCGTGAAGTCGGTCTGGAAGATCTGTGCCGCTCCTGATCCAGGAACGATAATCGGCAGCGGCAACGATGAGTAGAAGTGACCGATAATCGAAATCTGGAAGTTGTACGGCAAACTGCCAACCACGCCAAACGAGAACTGCTGCGGGCGATCAAGGAGTGAAGGGCCGAAGTACCGGTTCGGGTTGTCGTTGTCCAGCGCAGGGATCACGAAGTCCTGATCGCTGTTAGCAATGGCGCCGGGAGCGTTTGCGCTGGCACCCCCTGAGTTCTTGAACGAAGACCAGGCGTACGAGATTTGGCCGTTTACCCCCAGCCACTTGAACACGTTTCTCTTCTGGAAAGTCAGCTTCGCTTCCAGCGCATTGTACTTCGAAATTCCTGCCGGAATGAGGAACGCCATGGCGGGAGCGTTGGGATTCAACCCGCCAAACGCGCAGCCTCCTGCCAGGCCGCAGGTACCACCCTGATCGCCCTGCGAGTCCAGACCGTTGTTGGCAAAGTCCGTGATGGTGGCACCGTTGGCGATGGCGCAATTGATGGCAGCCGAGCTGAAGCCTCCAGCGCAGCCAAAGGACGACGTCGTATTCGAAATGGCAGCTTGCGCCCGGCTCAGGCTGAAGTACTTCACGCTGCCCGTGTGGTTCAGGTCCACGTCGAGTAGCAGGCCCGTCGTGACATTACGTACATAGTCCACGGTACCGACGATGCCCGGCGCGAATTCATGCTGGATGCCAACGTTAATCTGGGTGGAACGCGGGGTCTTGTAACTGGGAGCGAACAGGCCGTTCGGGAAGTTGATGCCCCCGTTAAGGTAGCCCGTCACAATATAGTTTGGGTTAGGAGTAGTGAGGCTGAACGGGTTGGCCGCCTGATACTGCTGCTGCAACGTTGCAATATTCGTGGCCACTGTCCCAAGCGGAAGCTGATTGCCATTTGCATCGAGGCCGCAATCGGCATTGGAGACGTTTGGCTGACCGTTACCCGGGAGCTGGGTTATGGTTCCAAAAACGCACGGCGTGGGAGTCTGCAAGAAGGCGCCTGTCTGAAGCCGCAACGGACGATCAAACAGCACATTGTTGAAGATCACGTTCTCGTAATACAGGCCGATGCCGGCACGAATCACGTTCTTGCCGTTCTTCCAGGGATCCCAGGCAATACCCAGGTTGGGTCCGAAGTTCGTGTTCGGGTTGGGAATTGGGGCTCCCAGGTTCGGATAATTCGGAAGCACGTTATTGAGCTCAGGTATCCCCGGCAGATCGCTATCGGTGCGGCCCGTGTCGCGGACGTAGCGCAGACCTACGTTCAGAGTGAAATTAGGAAACATCTTCCACTGGTCGGCGACGTACAGTCCAAGCCGATTGTCCGGGCCTAGTCCGCCGGCGGGGAAGCCAAAGGCCGGCTGAGTAGTGGAGAATCCTTGCCCGTTGCCCAGGACCACGATGTCAACCGGGTAGTTTAACGGGTTGCCTGCCCCGCAGATGCCATTGGTACAAAAGGGGCCGGCAGCCGCGAAAGCCTCTTCGCCGGGCGTCAGGTTGGTGATCACCTGGGGCGCCAACGAGAAAAACTTGGCAAAGCCGCCGCCCTGGATGTGGTTATAATCCACGCCGTACCGAGTGATGTGCTTGCCCCAGGTCTTGGAGCCGTCATACTTGATCTGCTTGTCGCTCTGCGGAGTGCCTTGCGGCGCCAGTAGGTTCGGGCCGGTCGAAGGCCCATTTGTAACGTCAATGTTGAGGTAGAGACCGTTTCCGGGGAAGTTGGCCAGCGGCAGAGTGCTGCCAATTACCGCATCCGCGATCTCATTCTGGAATTTCAGATAGCTGAAGCGGAAGCTGTGGGTCCAATTGCCTGTGGTAAAGTCTGCGCCTCCGACGTAATTACGTGAGTAGTTCTTCGACTGGTACACCTGAAGGCTGTCCGAAAAGAATGTTCCTTCGGCTTTGATTTGCGAATAACTGTAGCGGAAGAACAGCTTAACGTTGTGGGGAGCGACGAAATCCAGCCGCCCCAAGGCATTGGGATTACCGTACGGTGAATCGAAACCACCCGAGAAGTTTTGGAAGGGGGCGGCATATTGGACCGGCACGAACAGGCTCTGACTGGTGTCGTCGCCTTCGGCAAAGAAGAACAGCTTGTCCTTGATAACCGCTCCCCCAAGGTCGCCTCCGTACTGGTTGCGGTGGTAATTCGGATCGGGGAACCCTGCCGGCTTGGGCAAGGAGGCGTCGATGGCACTGGTGCGATACCACTCATAGCCCTCGCCGTGAAGAGTGTTAGTGCCCGACTTGGTGGCGACATTTACCACGCCCGACGAACTCAGATCGTTGGAGAGGTCCATGGTGGACTGGGCGATCTGGAACTCCTGAATAGCGCTGGCGGAAATGTTGCCGGTGGTGGTGCCTACGGTCTCATCAGAGATATCTGTGCCATCTACCTGGATGCGTGCCGTGCGGCCGAAGCGTCCGCCCATGGAGATGGACTGATATCCGATCTTGGTCGGGTCGAAGTTCGTGCCGTCCTGAATCTGCACACCCGGCTCGAGCTGCGCCAGATCGAGGAAGTTGCGCCCGTTCACCGGCAGGTTTTCGATCTGCTGCGCCGTCAGCACCCCCTGTACCGATGACTGCTCGGTATTGATGCCCACCGCGGCCGCTTCCACGGTGACAGTTGTACTCGTCGAGCCCACCTGCAACTTGAAATTGATCGCGCTGTTGTTGCCGATCTGAACCGTCACCGCGGTCTCCGACTTGGCAAATCCGGACGCCTCCACCGTGACGGTGTAGTTCCCGGCGCCGATCGAACCCGAGTTGTAGTAGCCGCCTGAGTTGGTGGTCGTCACGTTTTCCACGCCGGTATCCGTGCGGGTGATGGTCACCTTCGCGCCAGCCACCGCTGCATTACTGGGATCAACCACCCTTCCGTTAATGTTTCCGGTGGATATAGTGGATTGCGCGGGCAGAATCGAGGGGAGCAGCAGGAGCAGGGTCGCCAATGCCACAACCTCTAGAAACAGTTTTCGCAGGGGAGATACCGTTGAGCACATCATGGTTCTTTCCTTTCGGGACAGAAAATAATGCACCTTCATCGTCGAGGACTCGGGTAACACCACCGGCCACACCGAGCCTACCGCTGAAAGGTAGACAGGATGCCTCGCTGCACAGCGGCGCTCTCGCCCCCTGCGCCTGGGTTTGCAATAGCGCGCCATTCGCTCATCGGCGTCGCGATTGCTCTAGTTTTCAGGATGTAAACCGCCGGGCCAGGACAAATCGGAGTGGTTCTGTGGGTTCGTTTACTGGTGAATTGTGTAGCCAGTAGCGTCATTATTCCAGAGCCACTGTTAAAGGATTCCACTCCGCGTTGGTGTGCCTGTGTGCAATGCTACTGCCACTGGCACCTCGGTGTAGGTCTTTTGTAAATAATTGAATAGAAATAGGATATTCTGAGGTTAACAACATCCTAAAGAGGCGCTTATACAGCTTTTGGAATACTCGTCGTGGTGACTCTTCCATTCATTGGAGATTTACAGCAGACGGAATTGCCCCATTTAGCTGTTGGCAGGTCAACTGCCATGCGAGTGACAGTCGGGCATACCGCACTTGCTAGCGGTGTCGTTCTCAAAGTCGAATTCGATCAGTACCGCCGGTTCACTGCCGACGACCCAACCATCGTGGCCGGGTTCGATGACGACGGCTTGAGGAGCCGCAAACTCCTTCCGGCAGCCGTCGGGGAACTCGATGTGGATTTGACCGTGGGCGAGAAACCCAACGTGGGTATGCATGCAGTAGTCGGTACCTACGACAGGCTTGATGTGCGTGGACCAGTGGAAACCGGCTGGGTAGATCACCCGCTTGACCCGTGCTGCGCCGGCGTGGGTGATGTCGATTTGCACTCCGGCGATCTTCTGGTGCTCGGTTCCATCCATGGGTGCGAGGAGAGGAAGGTTAGCGCTCATGGCAAGCTCCTCCGTGGTTGTGCACGATGATTCCGCGATCGCCCTGCAATCGTTTCCGACCGCTTGCCGGAATCGAGGTGTGCATCCATTGAGGATACATCGGGCGTCAAGCTGTCTCGCCGAAATCGGCTGAGGCTGGCCAAGTCGTCTCAATCTGCGGAAGCGCCCATCAGTTCCGCGCGGGCGGCACGATATCTGCGCAAGGGTATAACGACCGCGAGCGCCAAAGCGGCTGCCGCCCCAGCCACGAAGACCGGCCACTTGTAATCGTGCGTGCGGTCCACCAGCACGCCGGCCAGCGGCGGGCCCACGACACATGCAAGTCCGAAGCCGGTGAACAGAATGCCCAGCAGCTCACCCAGTCCCTCAATGCCGAAGACGTTGGAGGCGACCGCCGGGGCCATTGCAGCAACACCGCCGTAGCCCACTCCCATGATCACCGCGAAACCCACCAGCCACGGGTAGGACTGGGCTGCAAGCCACGGCGCGAAGCTGATCAGCAACAGCAGGTAGGCAAACTGGTACATGGTGAGTAGTCCGAAGCGCGGCGCAAGTGCATTGAGCCCGAGACGTCCTATCACACTGGCCGCGCCGATATACCCAATCAGCGCCGCGCCCGCCACACGGCTGGCTCCTATGTCGGCGGCATATGCGGGCAGGAAGACAAACGAGACATACACCGCGATGCCGCAGAAAAGCAGGCTGACGTACATCAGCGTAAAAGCCCGCGTACGCAGCTTGTCCGCGATGCTGACCTTCTTCTTCTCGCTGGCGACCGGCGGCCGGGCAAGCAGGGCGGCGCACAAGAGCAGAAGAGCCGAGCTGACCCAGCCGAAGATTTCAAATGATGTTCGCCAGCCGTAGTGCTCGATCAGCACAGCCGACACCGGAGCTGCTACCAGAGTTCCACAGCCAATGCCGCTGATGGCGATGCCCAGCGCGATGTCGCGATGGACCTTGAACCACTCACCCACGGCGGCAACTGACGGGATGTAAGTGCAGGCCACAGCAGCGCCCAGGCCGCCGCCGTATGTCAACATGACCAGCGGGAAGGTGTCGGCATGCGCGGTCAGAATGAGTCCTGCGCCAATGAGCACCGCGCCGGCGGCAACTACCGGCCGCGGCCCATAGTGATCGGCGAGGTCGCCTGTGAACGGCGCCAGAAAGAAGGATAATCCCGCGATGGTGGAGAACAAGACCGACATGGCGGCGTGACTGACGTGGAACTCTACCGCCATCGGCTTCAGAAAAACCCCGAAGCAATAAGTGACACCAAACCCGACGAAGGCGCCGAGAAAAGCAGCGAAGACGATTACCCACGCGCGCGGCGAATCGAGGCCAGAATTCGAGATGTCATGCATAACCAGATCCCGCAACACGGTGGGCGCGGGCGACCCCTTAAACGGTCGCGTGACATCATCTCATGGATTGAGATTGGGCTCTGGTTTAATTCTGGCTGGCGCGCACGGTATGATGTTCCTTGCGCGCGAGGTTCTTTTCCCTATACATGGCGGCATCCGCACGTGCGATCACTTCTTGCACGCTTTCGCCCTGGCGCCATTGAGCCAGCCCGATGGCCGCGTCGATGTGAACTTTCGCCTTTGCCGCGTCCGTCACGCCTTGGAGGGTGTAGTCGCCGAAGGCCCATTGCCGCATGCGCTCAATTTGAGCGCTGGCGCCGGCCAGGTCGCAGTCCACGACCACAATGAACTCGTCCCCACTCCAGCGGCCAACCAGATCACTGGAGCGCAAATGCGAACTCAACTCGTGGGCAAACTGCTTCAGCAGGCTGTCCCCCGCCGGATGTCCGTAGCGGTCGTTGACCTGCTTGAACTTGTTCAAGTCGAGGATGGCCACACAAAACGGCTTCTGATTTGAAATGCGCCACTGCAGCCGCTCCTCGACGTTGCGCCGATTGGCTAATCCCGTGAGCGCATCCCGCAGGGCCAGTTCCTCAGCCGCTTTCAGTTTCGTCTCGTAACTTGACACCTCGCCCTGGAGATGGGCCACCAACTGGCGACTCTCCTGCTCCATGTGGTCAACGTAGGACCTAAGCTCAGTGGCTCTCTGCAGGACGGAGGCCCGGACCTGGGTCAGGTCCTCCAGATCGGCGATGGCCTGCAATCGCGAAGTAAACTGCGTGAAATGGCTGGCATGACGCTGGTCGCGCTCCCCCAGCGACTCGGCGGTTTGGGCCAGCGCCAGAAGAAGTTCTTTTGCCTCTTTGGCCTTGGCCTTCAAATAGTCCGCGGTGCGTCCGCCCCATTGCTCCAATTCGTCTTCGACCTTTCTTCCTGTCTCTTGGAAAAGCGAAGGCGTGAGGTTGCGGTAGAGGCGGCCCTCGAGCCCGGTGAGGTTGTGCTGCAGGTCTGCGCCGACTACGGCGCAGGCGCGAACCGCGCTCTTGCCCATCGCCAGCAGGGAGGAACGATAAGATTTCAGGGCCGGCTCAAACAACTCGCTGGGATCGGGTTCGTTGACGAAAGCCTGGTCAGCCTCGTTGTCCAGATACTTCTTCAGGGAAATCACCGTGCAAATCTCCTGTAGCCGTATCCGGCTGGCAAGATGGGGAACGGGATGGCGCTCGACGCAGAGCGAACCCAATGGTTCATCGGCAGTCTATGGTCAGATCTTGAGGTGTGACGAAAACGCCGGAGCTTACGTGGTCTCGGGCTCCAAACGGGTAGGTCGCTTGAAGCGTTGTGCCATCAAAATGCGGCGCAGCAAGAATCCGCCCATCAGAAGAGCGGCGGCATACGTTGACAGGAGATCAGATTCAGGGACTGGCACGGGCCTGCCCTCGTAGTGGTTGTCACTGAGGAAGGTCCCATATTGAAAAATCACCGAGTTCCCCAGTTGATTCAGGCTGAATCCCTGCCCCACTAAGAAGTTGAACTGAGTGGAATACTGCACGAGTGGACCGTGGTTCTTTACTCCCGAATTTCCGGTAGCGGGGTTGTCTCCACTGCTGCCGGTAAAGGTTACGGAGTCTGCCGAAGCGTGGCCGATGAAAGCTAGTGCCAAAATCAAAAGGAGAATTGGCCACTGAACGTTCGGTCTTAAACGAAATGGCTTCATACTTAACGCCCCATTCTCACAAGCACCGCGCCCATCCTCTTCCGCTGACTTCCCCGCGCTGCGCCTGCGCCATATTTCTCTCGAAACACGGGACACAGATATTCAAATGCTACGGATGGACTCGAATTCTGTCTATGCCACTGAGGTGAAACGAATTACGTCACTGATGGCCAGTGTGTTCAACCACTAATGGAGGCACCACAACGCGTTGCTATAGCACTTTAGAGCGGTGCATCAACAGGCTGACTGCTGGTTGGGAGATGCAGGCGGGATTCGACTGGGCGCAAATTGAGTGCAAGCCGGCTCAGTGAACTCCTCTGTTGAGACGAACCCTGCAATTGGCACACCTGACTCGCAGGTTGCGGAAGCGACTCTATCCTGCGGGGACGGCCGCTGAGCGCATGAGTTCGGCGGACCGTGCCGCACCGTTCAGAGCGCCGCGCCGCCCGGGTGTACTTACCAGCGTCAGCTCAAATTCCTTGCAGGCCAGGTCGGGATGACCCTGTCCAAGCAGCAAGTCGCCTAGCTGTTCTCGGGCTGGGACGATCGGGCCCGGAGTTACTGGTAGCTTCTCAATCGCATCTTCCTCATCGGCAGCTTCACGCATGGTGGTGACGGCGGTATCATGTTTGCCTTCCGACTCGGCGGTCCATGCCATGACTTCGCGTTTCATGATCTTTACTTGCGTGGCCCAATAGACATTGCCCGCACTCTGAAGCTGGTCCTCAATCCTTTGCAGATCGCCAATCGCAACAGCAGCCTCAGCAGGATGGCCGCCGCGAGCCTGCCCCAGCCCGCGCGCCCAGATAGCCATTGCGATGACATGCGGCGGCGCCGACACCGGAGGAACGATGGCCGCGGCATCGGCCCACTGGCGACGTTCCACGGCATAGCGAATCGGCATGGCCGTTGCCGCGTAACCAGTCTTGAAATCGCTGCTGTTCGATTTGGGCATGGCTTTGAGTTGGCCGATTACTTGTGCTGCCTCAGCATCGCGCCCACTCTGCAGGTACGCGTACACCAGGTAGTCCATCGCATGCAATTCCTCACCGATGTCGCCCACCTTGCGAGCTGCATCTCTGGCCGCAACATTGGAGGCGATGGAGTCGTCCCACAGCCCAAGCCGCGTGAAGATATGGCTTGGCATATGCAATGCATGAGGCGCCGAAGGTGCGATCTGGGAGTAGGCCTTCGCGGCAGGAAGACCTCGCGATGCCAGCTCCGCATTGTCGTAGGCGTGGATCAGGTAGTGCGGAATTCCAGGATGCTGAGGATAGGAGCGATAGAGCGGCTCGAGGATTTCAGCCGCCTCTTTCTGCCTCGCATGCGTCCTGTCAGTCGGAGAAGCATTGGACAGCAACGCAAGGGCGTAAAACACCTGCGCTTCAACGTCGCTCTTATTTTTCGACGCGAGGTCCGCCATCGCTCTCTCGTAGTTGTGATCACGCGTCGAGTAAGGAACGGTAGCCGCATCCTGGAATACCAATCCGGCAGCCTGGATGAACTCGCGTTCACTCTCCGTGGCCGATCCAATACGCACAGCTCGCTCGATTTCCTGTTGCGCACTCGCGACAGAAGAGGTGGCCATCGCCGGCTCCCAGAGCTGGTGAAAGTACGTCATAGCGATGCCCCAGTGGGCCATCGCGCAACCGGGATCCTGCTCAGCCACGCCGCGGAATGCCTCTTGCGCCGCCGCGTAAGCGAAGGAGTGAAGCAAGGCAACCGCGCGGTTGAATTCCTGCTGCACCGACGGCTTGCAGGAGATTGGAAACGAAACCTCTCCCAGCTTCTCGGGAGCAGGATGAACGTGCATTTCCTGTGCGCCAGCTACTAGACAAACGAACAGACCAACGGCGGGCAGGCCCTTTCGCAATACAGGGAACATCCGTGCCTCCCCTCGGTGATGTCTCGCAAGGGACTGGCGAACCGCAGGAACCTGCAGGACTAGATTGGAGGCGCGGGTGGGAATCGAACCCACGCATAAAGGTTTTGCAGACCTCTCCCTTACCACTTGGGTACCGCGCC
>Ga0335077_10006637_pt1 | contig 14304 bp, 14 predicted proteins | sample Lox_Sample_31_FD_207151 | JGI IMG/M metagenome (GOLD analysis project Ga0335077, IMG submission 207151) | Soil microbial communities from Loxahatchee National Wildlife Refuge, Florida, United States - Lox_Sample_3.1 | ecosystem: Environmental > Terrestrial > Soil > Wetlands | place: USA...
CGGACACGAGCGACGCGGACCTGGTCGCGAAGCTGCGCGAGGCGAGCCAGCTGCGCGACTCGGGCCAGTACGAAGCGGCCGAGAAGAAGCTGGGCAAGCTGGAAGAGGGCGATCTGGCCGGCCCGCTCGGGCTCGTGCGCGCGCGGCTCCTCCATTCGAGCGGCGACCTGGACGGCGCGGCGCACACGGCCGAGGCCGCGGCGGGCAAGATCCCCGCCGCGGAGGTCCGCGCGCACCTGTACGGCGAGCTAGCGCGCATCTACCTGGAGCGCGGCGAGCTCGAGCCCGCGCGCGAAGCCCAGCGCGCCGCGTCCGACGCCACGCGCTCGGGCGAGGCTGCGGCGCGCCTCGAGCTCGAGCTCGCGCAGGCCTACGAATCGCACGGCCGCCCCGCCGAGGCGCTCGAGCTCTACACCAAACTGTGGCAGAGCTACCCGGCCAGCGGCGCCGCCGACACGGCGTTCGCGCGCGGACGCGCGCTCGCCAGCGCCGCGGGCACGCCGCTCGGGCCCGCCGTGCTGCTCGCGCGCGCCGACCGCCTGCGCGTCGCCTTCCGCTGCGACGCCGCGCTGCCGCTCTACGACGCGCTGCTCGCGCCCGACGCCGCCGATGCGGCGCCCGCTCCGCGAGCGAACCTGGAGCGCTCGCGCGCCGAGTGCCTGTTCCTCGCGCGGCGCTACGGCGACGCGGCGGCCGCGTTCCACGCGCTCGGCGCGCGCGACCCGAAGGACCTGGAGGTGCGCTTCCAGGAAGCGCGCGCGCTGGCGCGGAGCGGCGCGCGCGACCCCGCCGTCGCGCAGCTCGAGAAGCTCACGCGCACGAAGGACGACCTGTTGCGCGCGCGCGTGCGCGCGCTGCTCGCGTCGATCCTCGAGGACAAGGAGCCCGCGCGCGCCCGCGCGCAGCTCCACCAGGTCGAGCGCCAGACCGCCGAGCCGAACCTCGCCGCGCAGGCGCGCTGGTCGCTCGCGTGGGACGACCTGCGCGCGGGCGCCTCTGCGGCCGCGGTGCCGCGCCTGGACAAGCTCGCCGTCGGCCAGAGCGACGACGTCGAGGTGCAGCGCGCGCGCTACTGGCGCGCGGTCGCGCGCGTGGACACCGGGGACGAGCTCGAGAAGGCCGAAGGCGAGTCGCAGCTCGCGCAGCTCGCGGGCGAAGTGCCGCTCTCGTACTACGGCATGCTCGCGTCCGACCGCGTGGGCGCGCCGGCGTTCGAGCGCCCGTTCGTCGGCCCGCGCGTCGCGGATCCCGAGGCCCCCGCGCTGCGGCGCACGCGGCTGTTCCTCGACGGCGGCTTCCCCGAGCTCGCCGCCGACGAGATCGAGAGCTTCGCCGACGATCCGCACCTGTCGCGCGACGCGCGCGTCTCGGCCGCGCGCTTCCTGCACCGCACCGGTGACTCGTACCGCGCGCTGCAGGTGATCGACGACGGCTTCGGGCCGAGCCTCGAGCAGGGCATCGACCCGGTGTGGCGCGAGGCATGGGAGCTCGCGTGGCCGCGCGCGTTCCCCGACTGGGTCTCGGGCGCGACGCACGAGTTCAACTTCGACCCGGCGCTCGTGTGGGCGATCATGCGCGAGGAGAGCGCGTACCGGCCCGAGGTCAGCTCGCCCGCGGGCGCCCTCGGGCTGATGCAGCTCATCCCGCCGACCGCCGGCCGCGTGGCCGGCGAGCTCGGCCTCACGGGCTTCGTCGCAGAGCGCCTCTACGACCCCGGCACGAACATCCGCATCGGCACGTACTACCTGCGCTCGCTCGTCGAGAAGTGGGACGGCTCGCGCCCGCTGGCGATCGCGTCGTACAACGCGGGGCCCGAGGCCGTGGGGCGCTGGCTGGAGAAGAACGCCGACTCGCGGCCCGACGTGTTCGTCGAGTCCGTCACGTACGGCGAGACGCGCCGCTACCTGCGCCGCGTGCTGCGCTCGTACCGCATGTACCAGCTCTTGTACGGCGACGCCGTGGCGCCCGTGCACGCGCCCGCCGCTGCCGACGCTCAACGCCGGGTGTCCGCGGGCCGATAGCCCGGGGATGGGAAAGCTCCTGCTGCTCCTCGTCGTGCTCGTCGTCGCGGTCGCGATCGGCGCGGTGGCGAACTATCAGCGGAACGCCGGCCTCGACGCCGACGCGCACCTGCCGCGGCCCTACGCGGGCATCTCCACGCCCGACCTGACCAAGATGATCCAGGCCTACCAGGCCCAGATCGACCGCGCCAAGAAGCGGGTCGCCGCGGAGCCGACCGGCGCGAGCGCGATCGACCGCCAGGGCGACAGCGACGTCGAGGGCAAGGCCCAAGCCTTCGCCGGCTTCCAGCGCCAGAACGAGCGCTGGAAGGAGCAGCGCGGCGAGGTCATGGAGTACGAGGCCGAGCTCAAGAAGCTCATGTTCGAGAAGTCGATCCGCGACCGACATCTCGACGACCCGAGCTACGTCTTCAAGCAGCGCCTGCTGACCTTCTGACGGTCAGTCGTCGTCGTCGTCCGCGGGGGAGTCCTCTTCGGGCTCCTCGACTTCGGCGGGCTCGGGCACGGCGGCGGCGCCCCCGGCGGGCTCGTCGAGCTCGATGTCCTCGAACTCGAGATCCTCGGGGTCGATCGGCGTGTCGAGGTCTTCCGCCTCTTCGAGCGGAGGCGGCGGGGCGGCCTTCGCGGGCTTCTTCGGCGCCGGGGCGGGCGTCGCCTTCTTCGCGCGCGTGCGCTTGGGCTTCTCGAACGCCGGGCTCTGGCGCTGGTCGGCGCCGCACTTCGGGCAGCGCGGGTCGGGCTTCTGCAGGTCGTAGAACTTCGCCTGGCACGAGTAGCAGACCCACTTCTGGCCGAGCTTCGTCTTGCGGGCAGCATCCATCGGCGGAGGGCTCCTTCGAGGCGGGGGGTATATCACGGGGGGCGACAAGAGCAAGCGGGCGCGCGCACTCGGGTGACGCAGCCGTGAAGATTGACGCCGCGGAAGAGCTTCTCGCTCCGAGCTCCTGGGCATCACGAGCTCCTGGGCATCACCAGCGGCACGCTGAAACGTCGCGCCGCTCTGAGCAGAGGAGCGAGCGCCGGCGTGGCCGCGGCTCTTTCGACCCTTACCGATTTAACAGAATGCTCCTTATCGGAAGTTGAGTCCGAAGCGCAGGGCGACCCAGAAGCGCCCCCGGGCTCGAGCTCTACTTCGCGGGCGGCGCAGCTTCGGTCGCCGCGGGAGCCGCCGGCGCGGGCGGCGCCGCGGCATCGAGCTTCGCTTGCTGGATCGCCATGCGGTCGACCAGCCGAGCACCTTGCGCGAGGTCCGGCGACTCGGCGATCGCTTCGCGGTAGCTCGCGATCGCTCGCGCCGGCTCGTTGGCGCGCGCGTAGGCATCGCCGGCGGAGATCCACACCAGCGCGCGCGCGGCGTAGCTCTCGACCCGGGCGGCGGCCTCGTAGGCTTCGCCGGCCGCCAGCGTCTGGCCCTTCTGATCGAGCGCGTAGCCGCGCAGGCGCAGCGCGATCGCGCGCCGCGGGTCGTTCGGGTCGAGCGACTCGGCCAGCTTCTGCAGCCGCGTGTCGGCGGCGTCGAGCTGGCCCAGATCCACTTCGAGCTCGGCGGCCTTGATGCCCGCGAGCGCGGCCAGCGGCGTGCCGGCGTGCTGCGCCGCGAACGCATCGAACTCGGCCAGCGCCGCCTCGCGCGCCTTCTTCGCCTGCTCGGCGTTGGCGGGCTCCTGCACGTAGTAATCGTCGGCGGTCGAGCCCATGGCGGACGCGAAGCGTGTGCCGATCTCGGCGAACTCCGTCTCGGCGGCCTCGCGGCGCTGGCTGCGCCACTCGAAGACGCCCGCGGCAATCGCGCCCACGAGCAGCGCGATCAGGAGCCCGGCCGTGATCTCGCGCCCGTGCTCGTTCGCCCAGGCGAACGCGTCCTGGAGGCGTGCTTCGAAGCCCTCGAGGGGGGTCTGTGTATCGCCGTGCGGCCGGGGCGTGGACATGGCGCGCGGGATCTTAGCGAGTTTTGCCCTCGGATCCGGCGGGATTTTCGGCGTCCGGTTCGTCGCGGCGCCCGCGCAGCCGCACGCGCACCGGCGCGGAGCGGATCCCGAAGCGCTTGCGCATGAACGACTCGAGGTAGCGGTGATAGTTCCGCGCGATGAGCGTGGGGTCGTTCATGAACACGAGCACGGTGAACGGGTGCGCCGATACCTGGGTCGCGTAGAAGAAGCGCGCCCGCCGCTTGCCCCGCAGAGGCGGCGTGTTGCGCGCGATGGCGTCCTCGAGCGCGCGGTTCAGCTCGGCGGTCGGCACCTCGAGGTCCTGCGCCGCGAAGAGCTCGAGCGCTTCGGGCAGCACGCGCTCCAGCCCCGCGCCCGTGGTCGCGCTCGTGTGCAGCACCACGGGCTCGGGCACGAACGCGAGCCGCCGCTCGAGCTGGCGTGCCACTTCGGTCGCGCGCGGCGTACCCGCGATGCGGTCCCACTTGTTCAGCACGAGCACGAGCGGCCGCCCGCGGTCGAGCGCGAGCCGCGCCAGCTTGGCGTCCTGCTCGCCGACGCCCACCTCCGCGTCGAGCACGAGCAGCGCCACGTCGGCGCGCTCGAGTGCGCGCAGCGCCATGAGCGCGCTGCCGCGCTCGAGCCGATCGGAGCGCCTGCCGCTGCGCCGCAGGCCGGCGGTGTCGACGAGGATCACCTCGCGCCCGCCGACCGACACGCTCGAGTCGGTGGAGTCGCGCGTCGTGCCCGGCTCGTCCGCAACGATGTTCCGCTCCTCGCCGAGCAGCGCGTTCAAGAGCGACGACTTCCCCACGTTCGGCCGGCCGACGATGGCGAAGCGCGGCGGCCCGCTGCGCTTCGCGGCCGACTCGCGCGGCCCCGGCGGCGGCAGGTGTTCCGCGAGTGCGAGCTCGAGGTCCGGGATGCCGCGCGCGTGCGCGGCGCAGGTCGGCACCACCTCGCCGAGACCGAGCGCGTGGAACTCGCCGATGCCCGCCTCGATCGCCGGCGTGTCGGCCTTGTTGGCCACCACGACCACCGGCGCGCCGCCCTTGCGCAAGAGCTCGCCGATCTGCTGGTCGAGCGGCAGCAGCCCGGCGCGCGCGTCGACGACGAAGGCCACCACGGCCGCGTTCTGCACGACCAGCCGCACCTGCCGGCGGATGGCGGCCGGGATGCCCGCCTCGGCGTCGGGGTCGAGCCCGCCCGTGTCGACCAGCCAGACGGGCCGGCCTTCGATCTCGGTCATGACGGCGACGCGGTCGCGGGTCACCCCCGGCCGGTCCTCGACCAGCGCCCGCCCCTCGCGCAGGAGGCGGTTGAACAACGTCGACTTGCCGACGTTCGCGCGCCCGACGATCGCCACCAGCGGGAGCGTCGGGCTGTCACTTCGGGTCACTGCGGCGCCACTCCCAGGGGTCTCGGACAGTCCGTGGTTGACACTGCTAGCGGTTTTAGGCGAGGCTCGCCGCGACTCGACGCTCGGCGCACCACGTTCGGGGGCTGCAGGCTGCTGCCGAGATTGGGGAGGTCGGGGAGATGCAGGCAAGGTCCGTGCGCGTCCTGGTGTTGGCTCTGGCTCTCGTGGGAGCGCTCGGCTTCGCGCCGACCCCGGCGCGGGCCGATGCGTCGCAGCTCTGCCGCGGCGCGAGCAACCTGGTCCTGGCGCCGGCCGACATCGCGCTCGCGCCCTTCATCGCCGGCAAGGACGAGTACTACGGGCTGCGCGAGATCGACGACCCGTGGGAGCTGAAGGCCGTCGGCGTGGTGCCGGGCTACTTCCTGCTCCTGGGCCTGCAGACGGGCGGGACCATCTTCCGCGAGATCTCCGCGCTCATGGAGATTCCCATGGGCATGGTCACGCTGTTCCGCGAAGGCGCGCAGCCGCCGCTGTTCCGCTCGCAGCAGGACGCCTGGGCGCTCTACAACGACGATTTCGGGCCCTGCCCGGTCCGCTTCGGCACGTCCTACAACACGATCAACGACGGCTGAGCTCGGCCAGCGCGCGCGCGACCACCGATTCGGGCGCCGAGGCGTCCACCCACTCGAGCTCGCGCTCCGCGCGGAACCAGGTGCGCTGGCGCTTCGCGTAGCGCCGCGTCGCGATGAAGATCCGCTCGCGCGCCTCGGCTTCGGCGAGCTCGCCCGCCAGGACTGCGTGCACCTCGCGGTAGCCGATCGCGCGCATGGCGCGCAGCTCCGGTCCGTAGCCCTGGGCGCGCAGGCCCGCGACCTCGGCGACGAGGCCGAGCTCGAACATGCGCTCGGTGCGCGCGCGCAGGCGCTCGGCGAGCCGCTCGCGGTCGAGCGCGAGGCCGAGCCAGCGCACGTCGAACGGGCGATCGGCGAAGCGGTGCTGCGCGTGCTGCTCCGAGATCGGGCGAGCGGCGAGGCGCAGCGCCTCGAGCGCGCGCACCGCGCGCACGCGGTCGCGCGGCGGGATGCGCGCAGCCGCCGCGGGATCGGCGCGCGCGAGCTCGCTGCGCAGCGCCGCGTCGGAGAGCGCCTCGAGCTCCGCGCGCAGCGCGGGGTGCGACTCCGCGCCCGTGATGAGCCCGCCCGCGAACGCGCGCGCGTAGAGGCCCGTGCCGCCGACGAGCAGCACCGGCCGGCCGCGCGCGGCGACGTCGGCGGCCGCGGCTCGGGCGACGGCCGCCCACGTGCCGGCCGACATCGGCTCGTCGGGCGCGACCAGGTCGAGCGCGTGGTGCGGCACCTCGGCGCGGAGCGCGGCGCTCGGCTTCGCCGTGCCGACGTCCATGCCGCGGTAGACCTGCATCGAGTCCGCGCTCACGATCTCGGCGCCGCTGCGCCGCGCGATCTCGCAGGCGAGCTCGGTCTTGCCCGTGCCCGTCGGCCCGACGAGCGCGAGCACGCGCGGCCGCGCCGCGCTCATCCGCGCCGCAGGAAGCGCCGCTCGAGCTCGTCTTCGCCCAGCGACAGCGCGAGCGGCCGTCCGTGCGGGCAGTTCGCGAACCAGATCTCCTCGTCGAGCGCCGCGAGCAGCGCCGCGACCGCGCGCGGGTCGAGTCGGTCGCCCTTGCGCACGGCCGCGTGGCACGCCGCGGTGGCCAGCAGGTCGTGCAGCGCGCGCTCGAGCCCTTCGCGCGCCTCGCCCTCCGACGGCTCGCGCAGGAGCGCCGCGGTCTCGCGCCGACGCCGCCCGCGAGCTTCGGCGCGCCGAGCTCGAGCTCGATCCCCGCGCGCGCGAGGAGCTCGGCGTGCGCGGCGAGCGTCTCCGCGTCGGCGCGCGCGAGCTCGAGCTCGAGCGGCAAGAGCAGCTCCTGGCGCGCGAGCGTTCCCTCGAGCAGCGCGCGGCGCAGCTGCTCGAACAGCACGCGCTCGTGCGCGGCGTGCTGGTCGAGCAGGACGAGCCCGCGCTCGTGCTCGAGCACCAGATAGAGACCGAGCGCCTGGCCCAGATAGCGCAGCTTGGAGAACGCGAACGGCGCGGGCGCCGCCGCGTACGGCTCACTCGGCTGCTCGGCCGCGAGCCCGCCGCCGAAGAAGCCGCGCGCGAGTGGGAAGTCCGCGGCGTCGGGCGCGGCGGTGCGCGGCGCGCTCGCGAACACCGGGCTCGGTGCGGGCGCCGTCCGCGAGCCGCCGCGCACGGCGGCGCCGATCGCGCGGCGCAGCAGGTCCGACACCGCGCGCGGGTCGCGGAAGCGCACCTCCCACTTCGCCGGGTGCACGTTCACGTCGACGAGCTCCGGGTCGACCTGCAGGAACACGACGGCGACCGGGTAGCGGCCGGGCGGCAGCGCGTCGCGGTAGGCATCGCGCACTGCGAACTGCAGCAGCCGGTCGCGCACGGGCCGGCCGTTCACGTACAGGTGCAGGTCGCTGGGCCCCGCGCGGAAGACGTGCGTGGGGCTCGCGAAGCCGCGCACGGCCAGGCCCGGCTGGGCGGCGTCGAGGGGCAGCAGCGCCGCGCCCGGGTTGGGCGACAGCACCGCGATCACCCGCTCGCGCGGGTCGGCCGTCGGCAGGAACAGGAACGCGCGCTTGCCGTCGCGCTCGAGCTCGAAACGGACGTCGGGTCGGACCAGCGCCATGCGCTCGAGCCAGCGGGCGACGTGACTCGCCTCGGTCGCGGCGCTCTTCAGGAACTTGCGCCGTGCCGGCACCTGACCGAACAGCTCGGCGACCTCGAGAGACGTGCCCTCGGCGCACGCCACGGCGCCGACCCGAGCGATTCCGGCACCCTCCCCCACCAGCTCCGTGCCCAGCGCTTCGCCCTGCCGGCGCGTGCACATGCGCACGCGCGCGACCGAAGCGATGCTCGGCAGCGCCTCGCCCCGGAAGCCGAGCGTGCCGATGCGCTCCAGGTCGCGCGCTTCCCGGATCTTGCTGGTGGCGTGGCGCAGGAACGCCCGCTCCGCGTCGCCGCGCGCCATGCCGCAGCCGTCGTCCTGCACCGCGATCTCGTCCAGCCCGCCGCCGCGGATGGCGACGCGAATCTGTGTCGCCCCGGCGTCCAGCGAGTTCTCGACCAGCTCCTTCACGACCGACGCCGGGCGCTCGACCACCTCGCCCGCGGCGATCTGGTTCACGAGCTCGTTGGGCAGGAGCCTCACTTCGGCCATCGCCGGCCGAAGGTATCATGCGCGCGAAAGCGGCCGAACCGGCGGTGACGTGACTGTTAAATTCCTTGACAGCCGTGACACCTTGGTCAACTTCTTGCGCACGAGGGGGGTTGCATGTCTGGAACGGTCACCGTGGCGGATGTGACGGGCAACGTCGCCGGGGCGGGTCCAGTTCCTGCGGGCACGACGCCGGGTCGCCGGCGCAGCGATCGGCTGGTCGGCGCGAGCCGCTCGGCGCAGCGCACGATCGAACAGATCGCCGTCGCCGGGCGCGGCCGCTTCCACCTGCACGTCTCGGGCGAGGCGGGCACCGACAAGGAGCTCGTCGCGCGCCTGATTCATCAGGCCAGTGAGTGGGCGCAGGGCGGCTTCTTCGCGCTCGACGCCGCGCTCGTCCCCGAGACACTCGTCGGGCGCGAGCTGTTCGGCAACGAGCGCGCCGCGATCGCGTCGCTGCCGGGCGAATCCGCCGGCGCGTTCGAGCGCGTCGGACGTGGGACGGTCCTCATCGACCACGTCGAAGCGCTGCCGAAGGAGCTGCAGCAGACGCTCGCGGGCGCGCTGGGCGACGGCCGCTTCCGCCGGATCGGGGGCAGCACGCCCTACGCACTCGAGTGTCGGGTGATCGGCGCGGGCTCGGAGCCCATCGCCGCGCTCGTGCAGTCGGGCCGCCTCTACCCCGAGCTCGCCGAGCGACTGCGCCTGCTCGAGATCCAGCTCGCGCCGCTGCGCGAGCGGCGCGAAGACATCCCCGCGATCGCCGCGCAGGCGCTGGCCTCCGCGCGGGAGGAGCTCGAGCGCGAATCCGGGCGTCCCTCGCGCGTGCGCGGCTTCACGCGCGACGCGCTGGAGCGCCTGCGCGACCACGCGTGGCCCGGCAACGAGCGCGAGCTGCGCGAGCAGATCCGCTCGTCGCTGCGGCTCGCGCGCGGCGAGGAGATCGCCGCGGACGACCTCATGCTCGGGCCGGAATCCGGCGACGACGTGCCCTCGTTCCGCGAGGCCAAGCGCCGCTTCGAGCGCGACTACGTGGCGCGCGTGCTGCGCCTCTGCAAAGGCAACATCAGCCGCGCGGCGCGCATCGCGAAGAAGGACCGCAAGGACTTCTACGACGTGATGCGCCGCAACCAGATCAATCCGGCCGAGTTCCGCTGAAGCCCGGCGGCGCGCGGCGCTATCCTGTCGGCATGATCGCCGCCGTCGTGCAGATGACCTCGACCGCCGACCTGGACCACAACCTGGCCCGCGCGGCCGAGCTGGTGGGCGAGGCCGCGGCGCGCGGCGCCGAGCTCGTGGCTCTGCCCGAGAACTTCCCGGTCATGCGCGAGGAAGGCGCGCCCGCCGAGAACCCGCACGCGCAGGTGCTGCCCGACGGCCGCGTGCCGCGCTTTCTGGCCGAGCTCGCCGCCGAGCACCGCATCGTGCTCGCGGGCGGCACGTTCCCCGAGCGCATCCCCGGCGACGCGCGCGTGTACAACACGTCGACCGTGTGGAGCGCCTCGGGCGAGCTGCTCGGCGTCTACCGCAAGATCCACTTGTTCGACGTCGAGCTCGCGGGCGCGATGCATCGCGAGTCGTCGCGCGTCGCGCCGGGCGGCGAGATCGTCGTGGCGAAGCTCGACTCGTGCACGCTCGGGCTGTCGGTCTGCTACGACGTGCGCTTCCCCGAGCTGTACCGCGCGCTCGCCGAGCGCGGCGCGCAAGTGCTGCTCGTGCCCTCCGCCTTCACGGTGCCGACGGGCCGGGACCACTGGGAGGTGCTCCTGCGCGCGCGCGCGATCGAGAACCAGTGCTTCGTGATCGCCTCGGCGCAGTTCGGCGAGAACGGCCCGACGCGGCGCACGTACGGCCGCTCGCTCGTCGCCGATCCCTGGGGCACGGTGCTCTGCACCGCCCCCGACGGCGAAGGCGTCGCACTCGCCGAGCTCGACTTCGCGCGCCAGGCCGACGTCCGCCGCCGCCTGCCCTCGTTGCGACACCGGCGCCTGTAGCCGGGCCGAGCCGATCAAGGCAGGCAGCGCCACTGCCGATGCCGAGCGCGATGGGGAAGCCCGCGCTCATCGTGCGCATGGCCGGCCAGCCGGACGAGGTCTTCGAGATCACGGCGGCCGAGACGCTGATCGGGCGCGCGCCCACGTGCGGCTTGCAGATCCCCGACGACAGCATGAGCCGCGAACACGCGGTGGTGTTGTGCGACGGCGAGGACGCGACGATCGAGGACCTGCAGAGCACGAACGGCATCCGCGTGAACGGGAAGCGCGTGCGCACGCACGAGCTGGCGCACGGCGACGAGATCGAGATCGGCCAGACGCACCTCGTGTTCACGCTGCGCTAGCGGAAACGACTTACCCATTTTGGGCCACCCCGAGGCGCGCAGGGGCCGCCGAGCCTCGCGCCGGACGCGGCGCCCGGGCACGGGCCTTGCTCCAGCCGCGCGCATGCACTTCCGCTGGCTCCCCCGCCGCGCCGCCCAGCTCGTGAGCGACACCCTGCTGCACGACGCCGAGACGGACGTCGACCGCCTGCTCGTCTCGGGCGCGGTCGTCGTGCGCGAGGGGCAGCACTTCCGCATCGAGAGCGGGGGCGAGTCGTGGCACGAGCTCGAAGCGCGGGCTCGCCGGCTCGAAGGCCGCTGCGAGTGCGGCGCCGTGCTCTCGGTGTCGGCCGCGCGCGCGCAGTGCCGCAGCTGCCTGCGCGAGTTCCCCGCGCCCTAGCCCGCTACTCGGGGTCGTCGTGCGCCGGCAAGTCGTTGCGCCGGCGCGCCCAGCCTTCGCGCACCAGCCGGCACACGTCCGCCGCGGTGTCGACGACCGTGAAGAGCCTCATGTCCTTCGAGGCGATGAGCCCTTCCTTGATGACCTGCGACTCGAGCCACGAGATCATCCCCGACCAGAACTCGCTGCCGACGAGGATGATCGGCGTATCGCGCGACTTGCCCGTCTGCTTCAGGGTCAGGCACTCGAACAGCTCGTCGAGCGTGCCGAAGCCGCCGGGCAGCATGACGAACGCGCAGGCGTACTTCACGAACATGACCTTGCGCGCGAAGAAGTAGTCGAACTGGAGCACGGTGTCGGCGTAGCCGTTGTCGTGCTGCTCGAAGGGCAGCTTGATGTTGAGACCGACGGACGGCGCTTCCACTTCGTGCGCGCCGCGGTTGGCGGCCTCCATGGCGCCCGGGCCGCCGCCCGTGATCACCGCGAAACCTTCGCGGCCGAGGCAGCGTCCGATCTCGCGACCCAGTGCGTAGATCGGGCTGTCGCGCGGCACGCGTGCGCCGCCGAAGACGGACACGGCGGGAAAGATCGGCTGGAGGGTTTCGAAGCCCTCGACGAACTCCGCCATGATCCGGAAGATCGTCCAGGTGTCCTTGCTGCGGAATTCCGTCACGGCCGGGGTCGCTATCGGAGGGCCGTTGCGCGAAGTTGATGCGCCGAACGTGTGGTACGGTTCAGACGTGAGCGAGCGAGACACCACGGACGCCGCCGACAGCGAGGCCGCGCTGGTCGCGCGCCTGCGCGCGGGCGACGACGCCGCGTACGCGGAGCTCGTGCGCACGCAGGGCGGGCGCATGTTCGCCGTGGCGCGCCGGCTGCTGCGCTCCGACGACGACGCCGCCGACGCCGTGCAGGAAGCCTTCGTGTCGGCGTTCCGCGCGATCGCCAGCTTCGAAGGCGGGGCGCGCCTCTCGACGTGGCTACACAGAATCGTGGTCAACGCTGCGCTCATGAAGCTGCGCACGCGCGCGCGCCGGCCGGAAGTCTCGATCGAAGAGCTCCTGCCGCGCTTCTTCGAGGACGGCCACCACGTGGACGAGCCCGCGGAATGGCGCGACCCCGCGCCGCTGTCCGCGCTGGAGCGCCAGGAGACGCGCACGCTCGTCCGGGAACAGATCGACAGGCTCCCGGCCGACTACCGAACCGTGCTCATGCTGCGCGACATCGAAGGCCTCGACACCAAGGAGACGGCCGAGGTGCTCGGGGTGACTCCCAACGCAGCGAAGATCCGTTTGCACCGCGCGCGCCTGGCGCTGCGCACGCTCCTGGACCCCTTCATGCGCTCGCGAGGAACCGTGTGAACTGCCGGGAATGCACCGACTTCTTGATGGATTACTTGAATGGCGAGCTCCCGCCGGCGCAGCAGCGCGTGTTCGAAGGCCACCTCGAGCTCTGCCAGACCTGCCTCACGTTCCTGGAGAGCTACCGCAAGACCCAGAAGCTGGGTGAGCTCGTGAGCGAGGAAGCGCACGAGCCCCTGCCCGACGCGCTCGTGCGCGCGATCCTGGCGGCGCGCCAGGTGAAGGCCGACTAGCGCCGCAGCCGGATGAGCGTGCGCAACACGCGCGCAGCGAGCGGCGTGAGACGCGTTCTGGTGTAGGCCCCGGCGACGGTCTTCAAGAGCTCCGTCTGGGTGGGGTACGGCAGGATCACGTCGACGAGCTTGCCGAGGCCGACTCCGCCGGCGATCGCCGTGGCGAGCGGCGCGATGCCCTCGCCCGCGTGGCGCGCCACGAGCGTGGCGCCACGGATGCGGTCCGTGCCCTTCGCGACGTGCACCTTGAGGAAGCCCGCGGCGTCGCCGTCGGCGTGAGCGCGGTCGTTCCCGGCGAGCGGGGCCTGGAACGTGTCGAGCGCGACGCCGCGCTCCCCCGCTTCGCGCAGCGTGATGCCCACGTGTGCGAGCTCGGGGTCGGTGTACGTGCACCACGGCATCACGAGCCCGGCGGCGCGCCCGCGCCCGAAGAAGAACGCGTTGCGCACGACGAGCTTCGCCGACGCATCGGCCGCGTGCGTGAACTTCGCAGCGAGACACACGTCGCCCGCGGCGAACACGCGCGGGTTCGAGGTGCGCAGCCGCTCGTCGACGCCGACGCCGCGCGCGGGGTCGAAGGCGATGCCGGCGGCTTCCAGGCCGAGGCCCTCGACGTTCGGCGCGCGCCCGACGCCGACGAGGATCTCGTCGACGGCGACCTCGCGCGCCCCCGTCGGCCCCGCCACCCGGAGCAGCTTGGCGCCGCCGCGGCGCTCCACGCGCTCGAGCTTCGCGCCCAACAAGAGCTCGACGCCGTCGCGCTCGAGCGCGGCGCGGATCACCGCGGCGGCCTCGGGGTCTTCGCGGATCAGCACCTGCTCGGCGATCTCGACCAGAGTCACGCGCGAGCCGAGCCGCGCGAAGCTCTGGGCGAGCTCGCAGCCCACGGGCCCTGCGCCGAGCACGGCGAGCCGCGCCGGCCGCTCGACCAGCGAGAACACCGTCTCGTTCGTGAGGAAGCCCGCTTCCGCGAGACCGGGAAGCGCCGGCGGCGCCGCGCGAGCGCCCGTCGCGACGACCGCGCGCTTGAAGCGCAGCCGCGCGCCGGCGACTTCGAGTGAGTCGGGCGCCGTGAAGCGGCCGTGGCCGAGGAACACGTCGACGCCGAGCCCCGCGTAGCGCTGCGCCGAGTCGTGCGGCGCGATCTCGGCGCGCACGCGCCGCACGCGCTCCATCACGGCCGGGAAGTCGACGTCGACCGCGCCGACCCTGACCCCATATTGTGTCGCAGCGCGCGCGTCCGCCGCCGCACGCGCCGCGCGCACGAGCGTCTTCGACGGGACGCAGCCCACGTTCAAGCAGTCGCCGCCAAGCCACGCCTTCTCGACGAGCGCGACCTTCGCGCCGAGCCCGGCCGAGACGATCGCCGCCACGAGCCCCGCCGTGCCGCCGCCCAGCGCGACCAGGTCGTAGCGCGCGGCCGGCGTCGGGTTGCGCCAGGCCGGCGGGTGGACGCTCTCG
>Ga0335077_10006640_pt1 | contig 14302 bp, 12 predicted proteins | sample Lox_Sample_31_FD_207151 | JGI IMG/M metagenome (GOLD analysis project Ga0335077, IMG submission 207151) | Soil microbial communities from Loxahatchee National Wildlife Refuge, Florida, United States - Lox_Sample_3.1 | ecosystem: Environmental > Terrestrial > Soil > Wetlands | place: USA...
TTTTCCGGCTCCGCGCACGGTGGATGTAGCTCAGTCGGTAGAGCAGCGGATTGTGGTTCCGCGGGTCGCGGGTTCGAATCCCGTCATCCACCCCACCTGCGCACTCCCCGTCGATTTCTCGGGCGGCTAGCGCGCTTCGCGAGGCACCTGCAGGACCGTGTGCCCAGGCCGCCGGGCACGGCGACCAACTCCAGGAGCCGCAGATCTAGACTCTAGAGGTGCCCCCGGGCTCGCAGGAGCGTTGGGCGGATCACCGGGAGGCTTCGAGATCGCAACCACTTCAAGGACTCTGATCGTCGCTGCCGGTGGTCGAGTGTCCCGACGTGTGGCAGCGGCGCTGTGCGTCCGTGGCGAGCGCCCGCGCGCGCTAGTGCGAGACGCTGCCAAGGCTCGCGACGTGCTCGTAGACCATCGAGGTGCCCCACTCCCCTTGGAGGTGGTGGTCAGCGATCTTGCCGACCGCGACGGCGTGCAGCGGGCGCTAGCTGACATCGAGATCGCATTCCTGGCGCTCGGCAGCAGCCTGGAACAGGTGGAGCTCGAGCAGAGCTTCATCGACATCGCCGCCGAAGTGGGGTTGCCACACCTCGTGAAGCTGTCGGCCGCCAACGCACGCAGCGACGGAGTGGCCTCGGTTCTTCGCTGGCATGCCGCAATCGAGTCACATCTCTCGGCAAGCGGCATTCCGCACACCTTGCTGAGTCCGTCGACATTCGCGGATGTCCTCATGTTGGCCGCGCCGTCGATTCGCGCGGCTGACCGATGGTCGGGGAGCGCGCCCCACGGCCGCAACGCCCTGATCGACTCGGCCGACGTGGTTGACGCGGCCATCGCGGTTCTCCGCGAGCCCTCGAAGCGCGGCAGGCGTCACGTCCTGACAGGGCCAGTCGCGCTTACCTGGCCGGACGTCGCCGCTCGTCTGACGCAAGTACTCGGGCGACTGATCCTGTACGACCCGGTATCGATCGAGCAGAAACGCGCCCAGCTCGAGGCCGACGGTCTCGCTCCATGGCGCGTCGAGCTTCTTCTGGGACTGGACGAGATCAACCGATCGGACTTGTACGCGACGCCGACTGATACCGTGCGACAGCTAACCGGCCACGCGCCGCGAACGGTCGAAGAGTACATCGAGCGCAACCGCGCGGCGCTTTCATGATCCCGGCACCATCTGTGCCCGTCCGTGCCTTGGTACCGCTACCGCGCGGTGTTCCGCGAGCTCCGACCGCTGCTCGAGGCACACGGCGCCACCATCGAAGGCCGCGACGCCAACCCGCCGCGGCCGATCCAGTGGCGTGCGCATGCCGAACCGAGTTGAGAAGAGCCAGGCGAACTCGAGCACGTCGGCGCCGAAGTCGGAACGATTCCTGAAGGACCTTGCTGCTCCCGGATGGCAGGAGTATGGTGTGGCCATGAAGTCCGGCCCCCCCGAGCGGGTCACCCGCCGGCACCAGTCGCGCCAGCGTTCGCGGATTCTCGCTTGGCTGCGCGAAACGGATTTGCACCCGACCGCAGCGCAGACGCACGAGGCATTGGTGCGCGAGCTGCCGAACCTGTCGCTCGGCACCGTGTACCGCAACCTCGAGATACTGGTGTCGGACGGCGTCATCGCGGAAGTGCCGTCGGCCGGCGGAGGCGTGCGTTACGACGGCAACTCCAAGCCGCACCACCACTTCATTTGCGAGAGCTGCGGTGCGATCGACGACCTGCACCTACGGGCGCCGCCCCAGCTCGCGCGCAAGCTGCAGCGCGCGCGCGGTCGGAAGGCGCGGCGCATCCGCATCGACTTCTACGGCCTCTGTGAGTCGTGCGAACCGGCCCGACTTGCGCAGCGCCACACTCATTGACTGGCCAAGGAGAAAAGAGAAATGCCTTCGAACCAAGACTGGTGGCCGAATCGGTTGAACCTGAAGGTTCTGCGCGAGAACTCTCCCGCGTCAGATCCCATGGGCAGGGATTTCAACTACGCCGAGGAGTTCAAGTCACTCGACCTCGATGCCCTGAAGAAGGACATCGATGCAGTCATGACGACGTCGCAAGACTGGTGGCCGGCCGACTACGGCCACTATGGGCCCCTCTTCATCCGCATGACGTGGCACGCCGCGGGCACGTACCGCATCAGCGACGGCCGCGGTGGCGGAGGCTCCGGCTACCAGCGCTTGGCGCCGCTGAACAGCTGGCCGGACAACCAGAACCTCGACAAGGCGCGGCGGCTGCTGTGGCCGGTCAAGCAGAAGTACGGCCGGAAGATCTCGTGGGCCGACCTGATCATCCTCGCGGGCAACTGCGCCTTGGAGTCGATGGGATTCAAGACCTACGGCTTTGGTGGCGGGCGAGAGGACGCCTGGGAAGCCGACGAGACGGACTGGGGAGCGGAGCGCACCTGGCTCGGCGACGAGCGCCACAGCAAAGATGGGCAGCTCCAGGGACCCGTCGGCGCCGACCACATGGGCCTGATCTACGTGAATCCGGAGGGCCCGGGCGGCAAGCCGGACCCGCTGGCCGCGGCCAAGTACATTCGCGAAACGTTCCGCCGCATGGCGATGAACGACGAGGAGACCGTCGCGCTCATCGCCGGCGGACACACGTTCGGCAAGGCGCATGGTGCAGTCACTGCTGACCACATCGGCGCCGACCCGGAGGGCGCCAGCCTGGAGGAGCAAGGCCTCGGCTGGCAGAACAACTTCGGCAGCGGCAAACCCGGTGACTCGAACACCAGCGGCCTCGAGGGCGCCTGGACCAACAACCCGGTGAAGTGGGACAACGGCTTCTTCGAGAACCTGTTCGGCTACGAGTGGGAGCTGACGAAGAGTCCGGCGGGCAAGTCGCAATGGCGTCCCAAGAATGCGGCGGCGGCGGCCAAAGTGCCGGACGCGTTCGACCCGTCGAAGAAGGTCGCTCCGATGATGCTCACGACGGATCTCTCGCTCCGGATGGACCCGATCTACGGGCCGATCTCGAAGCGCTTCTTCGAGAACCCGAAGCAGCTTGCAGACGCCTTCGCGAAGGCCTGGTACAAGCTGACTCACCGGGACATGGGGCCTCGCTCTCGGTATCTCGGCAAGTGGGTTCCCAAAGAGGCGCTCCTGTGGCAGGACCCCGTCCCCGAGGTGAACCATGAGCTGATCGGCGGGCAGGACATCGCCGACCTCAAGGTCAAGATCCTCGAATCCGGATTGTCCGTCTCCCAACTCGTCTCCACCGCCTGGGCGTCGGCGTCGACGTTCCGCGGCACCGACAAGCGCGGCGGTGCGAACGGAGCGCGCATCCGCCTCGCGCCGCAGAGAGACTGGGCAGTCAACAACCCCGCCGAGCTGAAGAAGGCGCTGCAGGCGCTGGAGAAGATCCAGACGGAGTTCAATCGCGCACAGACCAAAGGGAAGAAGGTCTCACTCGCCGATCTGATCGTGCTGGGCGGCTGCGCGGGCGTCGAGCGCGCGGCGAAGAGTGCCGGGCACAACGTGCAGGTTCCCTTCACGCCGGGGCGCACGGATGCGTCGCAGGAGCAAACCGACGTGGAGTCGTTTGCCGTGCTCGAACCCAGCGCAGACGGGTTCCGCAACTACGTCCGAAGCGGAGAGGGAAGATCGCCGGCGGCGCTGCTGGTCGATCGGGCGTGCCTGCTCACGTTGACCGCTCCGGAGATGACGGTGCTCGTGGGCGGTCTGCGTGTCTTGAATGCGAACGTCGGCCAGTCCGAGCTCGGCGTCTTCACCCAGAAGCCTGGGACGTTGACCAACGACTTCTTCGTGAACCTGCTCGACATGAACACGAAGTGGCAGGTGTCCTCCAAATCGAAGGACCTGTTCGAGGGACGCGATCGCCGCACGGGCGATCTCAAGTGGACCGGCACGGCCGTCGACCTCGTCTTCGGCTCGAACTCCGAGCTCCGAGCGCTCGCGGAAGTCTACGCCTGTAACGACGCGAAGCAGGCCTTCGTACGTGACTTCGTGGCCGCGTGGGACAAGGTGATGAATCTCGATCGCTTCGACCTTCCCTGACCCCGCGGCGCCGCGCGCCGTTCCCCGCTGGGGCTTCACGACTCGGCCGTTTCGAGAGAGGAGATCGGGGGACCCGAGCGACTGCGCTTCAGCGACTTCGTCGAGCGTCGTCTGCACGCCTGAACGGCCGACGCAAAGTGATCTCGGACCCGCTCGCGTGCTCGAGCCGCAGTTGAGGACGAGGACCCGGCTCAACCGGTCCACTTCCAGTCCTTCACCTCGGGCATGTCATCGCCGTGCTCGACGATGTAGTGCTGGTGCTCGGCGAGCTTTCGCCGCATCGCCTCCCGGATCTCCGGCGCGCGTGCGCCGAGCGGCGGGGACCCATCGGAGTTCATCGTCGCATCCACCAAAGGGGGGGCATGTACCCACCTCGCGCCGGCGCCTGGGCGTCACATGCGCGCCGCGTCGGATCCCAGGTCTACTCTTTCGTGAGCTGCCCGCGGATCTCGCCGGTGGGATGCGCCACGGTGTGGATGTTCAGATACCAGAGGCCTTTCTCGAGATCCGTCGCCTGCGCGGCGTTGAGCATCGCCTCACCTTTGATCGGGCTCGATGGCCTGCCCGGGATCATCAGCTCAGGCCCTCCGTTCGCTCCAGGCGCTGCGGGTCCGTGAAAGTGCGCGACCGTAGCCGGCCCGGAGAGACCCGAGTAGGTGATGGTGTACGCGAACTTCTTCGTCGAGCCGTCGTAGGTCGCGACGATGCTTCCGGTGGCCTTGCTGTCGTTGGGTGGAACTTCATTCGACCCGTTGAGCTCCGACTTGAAGGAGTCGACCCCCGCAAGGGCCGGAGTCGCGGTCGCGAGGAGCGCAGCAAGTGCGATAACGCCGAGAACGGTCCGGGTGAACTCCATGATGCCTCCAAGAGTCGGTGGTTCACGATCGCGGAACTATCCTACGAGTAGCGAACTGCTCGACGGCCGCCGATCCTGCGAGTCCGCGTCCCTTCCATCGCTCCAGCCACATGCTACCGGTCAGCATGCCCCCCGCGCGATCCCCCGCATCGCGAGCGCAACCCCGCTTCGCACCTGCTCTCGCACCGCATCGACGCTGGCGGCTTCGCTCGCCGAGAACACGAGCACCCAGGCGAGGTAGATGGCGTAGAGCGTGGTCGCGGCCTGGCCGGCATCGACGCCGCGCGCGAGTACGCCCTGCCGGCGCAGCCGGCTGAGCAGGCCGTGCAGCTGGCCGAGCAGACGCAGGTCGAGCTCGAAGGCGGCGCGGCCGATCGTCTCGGGCTCCGCGAGCGCCGCGGCGAAGAGCTCGCGCAGGAGTGCACGCTCGTGGCGCCCGAGAAGGTCCACGTACACATCGAGGAGCTGGGTCACGGCTCGTCTTGGGTCGGGCGGGGCGTTCGCCACCACGACGTCGCCGGCCGCGAGCGTGTCGCGCGCCTCTCGACGGAGCAGCGCGAGCACGAGCTCCGCCTTCGAGGCGAAGTAGTTGTAGACCGTGCCGACGGCCAAGTCGGCGCGCCTTGCGACCTCTTCGATCGCGGTGTCGGCATAGCCGCGCCGCGCGAACAGCACCTCCGCTGCCTTCAGGATGCGCTGCTCGCGTCCCGCCTTCTGCCGTTCGCGCAGACCGGCCGCCGCCTGTCCAATCCGCCGCTGACTCCGCATGCTCGCCCGAACCGCCGCCCGCCGCCCCAGGCGAAATGAATCGGTTCACGAAAAGTTGAACTGGTTCATATCCTAGCGTAGAGTCGTCTTCGGGAGAGATCTGAATGCTCCGCCAGCTCCAGCGCCTCGTCGCGAGTGATCGCGCCATGCGCGCGCTTGGGCTCGTGGCAGGCCCGTTCCATCCCTGGCACCCCGACGTGCGCCGCGATCCCTACCCCACCTGGCGGCGGCTGCGCGAGAGGGCGCCGCTCGTTCGGGTCCGCCTGCTCGGCGCCTGGGCGGCGGGCCGTTACGCCGATGTCGAGCGGATCCTACGCGATCGCTGCTTCTCGACCGACCGAAGCGGCGTGCCGATGATCGGCGCGATGCGCCGCGCCGTACGCGGCGCCCCCGACCTCGAGAATCTGTTCGACCACAACCTGCTGATGATCGACGGCGCACGGCACGCGCGGCTTCGCGGCCGAGTGAGTCGCGCCTTCACGCCGCGCCGGGTCGAGCAGCTGCGCAGCCGGGTGGAGTCGTTGGTCGAAGAGCTCTTGGAGCGGAGCGCCGCGCGCGGCGAGATGGACGTGGTGCGCGACCTCGCCCGACCGCTGCCGGCCACCGTGATCGCCGAGCTGCTCGGCCTGCCGAACGAGCTTCGTGACCATTTTGAGGGCTGGTCCTCGGATCTGGCGGAGCTGCTCGATCCCCTCTCGGGTCACGACGGCATCGAGCCGCCGAAGCAGGCCACGGCGGCCGTCGCGAGCTGCTTCCGGGAGCTCCTGGCGGAGCGCCGTCGCGAGCCGCGCGACGACTTGCTCTCCGCCATGATCGCCGTCGAGGCGGAAGGCGACGAGCCACTGAGCGAGAGCGAGCTGCTCGCGCTCTGCACCCTGCTCGTCGCCGCCGGCGCGGAGACCACGGTGAACCTGATCGGGAGCGCCGCGGTCCTGCTGCTGCGCCACCCCGGCGAGCGCAAGCGTCTCCAGGACGACTTGTCACTGCTTCCCTCTGCGATCGAGGAGTGCCTGCGCTTCGAGCCGCCGGTGCAGCTCACGGACCGGGCGGTGGTCGAGCGCTGCGAGCTCGGCGGGGTCCAGCTCGAGCCCGGCGAGATCGTCGTGGCCGTGATCGCCGCCGCCAACCGCGACCCCGAGCGCTTCCCCGAGCCGGAGCGCTTCGACGTCGCGCGAACGGGGGAGCGCCATCTGTCCTTCGGTTTGGGCGGGCACCATTGCCTCGGCGCCGCGCTCGCGCGGCTCGAGGCCGAGAGCGCGCTCGGCGGCTTGCTGCGTCGCTTCCCCGACTTCAGCGGCGATCCCGAGCCGTCAGATTGGCGCCGCTCCGCCGTGCTGCGCGGTCCGACGGCGGTGCCGATTCGGCTCGTCTGAGCCGAGCGGGGCACACGAGAGCAAATCAGGTTGCGCGAAATCGCCGGGGCTCACGCCGAAGCGGCGCAGCGTAGTGTGGCCGCGGGTCCTCTGAACGCGCATTCCGAGCGAGCCCAAATCGCCCGCGCCGATCGGCACGGATCAGCTCCTGGCTCGCGCGGCCCGGACAACCAGCACCGGACAACGACTCTTCCCGAGAACGTGCTGCGCGACGCAGCCGAACAGGGCCTTCCTGAGTCCCGTGCGGCCGTGAGACGCGATGCAGATCAAGGACACGGCACACTCTTCCGCTGCTCGGGCGATCGCCGAGGCGACGTCGGGATCGTCGACGACGTGAACTTTGGTGGAAATGCGCCTCTGCTCGGCGCCCTCTGGGACGAGCGCTTGCAGTCGCTCCGCGCAGTGCGAGTGAATCGCCTCCCGCTCCTGTCGCGTCAGCGTGCGTCCGGGCGTGTAGTGCGCATAGAGCGGATTCGGCACGCTCCCTGCGGCCGCGAGCTCGACGACGTGGATGAGGTGAACCGTGCCTCCATCGTCCACCGCCGCATACGCTTGCGGGATCGCCTCGTTGGCAAAGTCCGAAAAGTCGGTGCTGGCAAGAACGCTGGGGATCGGCGGGATCATGCGAGCCACTTCCAGTCGCGGATCTCTGGCAGGTCCAAGCCGTGCGTCCGGATGTACTGCTTATGCTCGACTAGCTTGTCCTTGAGCTGCTGCTTCAGATAGACGCCCCTGTCACCGGTCTGCGGCAATCGATCGATGGCGTCCATGACCAGGTGAAAGCGGTCGAGCTCGTTTAGCACGGTCATGTCGAACTGGGTGGTGATGGTGCCCTCTTCCTTGTAACCACGAACATGAATGTTGTCGTGATTGGTCCGTCGATAAGTCAGTCGATGGATCAGCCACGGGTAACCATGGAAGGCAAAGATGACCGGCCTGTCCTTGGTGAAGAGCTCGTCGAAGTCCAGATCATTGAGCCCGTGCGGGTGCTCGCTCTGCGGCTGGAGCTTCATCAGATCGACGACGTTCACGACCCTGATCCGGAGCTCCGGCAGTCGGTCTCGGAGGATCGATACGGCGGCGAGTGTCTCGACCGTGGGCACGTCGCCGCAGCAAGCCATGACGACGTCAGGCGCAACCGCTTGGTCGTTGCTGGCCCACTGCCAGATGCCGACGCCCTCGGTGCAGTGCTTGACGGCGGCGTCCATGGTCAGCCACTGCGGCGCTGGGTGTTTGCCTGCGATCACGACGTTGACGTAGTGGCGGCTGCGGAGGCAGTGGTCCACCACCGAGAGCAGGCAGTTCGCATCCGGCGGAAGATAGACACGCACGACCCCGGCCTTCTTGTTCACGACGTGGTCGATGAAGCCGGGATCCTGGTGCGTGAAGCCGTTGTGATCCTGGCGCCAGACGTGCGACGCCAGGAGGTAGTTCAGCGAGGCGATCTTCCGCCGCCACGGCAGACCCGCGGTGACCTTCAGCCACTTGGCGTGCTGATTGAACATCGAATCGACGATATGGATGAACGCCTCGTAGCAGTTGAAGAGTCCGTGCCGCCCGGTAAGCAAATAGCCCTCGAGCCAGCCCTCGCATTGGTGCTCGCTGAGCATTTCCATCACGCGGCCCGTGGGCGCTAGAAATTCGTCGTTCGACAGCGTCGCGGCGTCCCATTGGCGTTGGGTCACGTCGAAGAGGGCTTCCAAGCCGTTCGAGAGCGTCTCGTCCGGACCGAACACTCGGAAGTTCCGCTGCTCGGCGTTCAGCCCCGCGACATCCCGCAGGAAGCGCCCGAGCACGTGCGTGTCGCCGCTGCCGCGCACTCCGGGCGCTGGCACCTCGGCCGCGTAGTCGCGGAAGTCCGGCATCCGCAGATCGCGGAGCAGCATGCCGCCGTTGGCATGCGGATTCGCGCCCATGCGCCGGTCGCCCTTGGGCGCGAGCTCGGCGAGCTCCGGTTTGAGGCGACCCTGCTCGTCGAACAGCTCCTCGGGCCGGTAGCTCCGGAGCCACGCTTCGAGCAGCTTCAAGTGTTCGGGGTGTGCCGCCGGATCAGAGAGCGGGACCTGGTGCGCACGAAACGTGCCTTCGACCTGCAGGCCATCGACCACCTTCGGCCCTGTCCAGCCCTTGGGCGAGTCGAGCACGATCATCGGCCAGCGCGGGCGCGTGGCGTCCCCGTGGAGACGGGCAGCCTGCTGAATGCTCTTGATCTGCTCCACCGCGACGTCCAGCGTCGCCGCCATGGCCTCGTGCATCTGCTCCGGCTCGTCACCCGCGACCACATACGGGGTCCAGCCATAGCCGCGCAGCAACTGCTCCAATTCCTCGCGCGTGATGCGCGCGAGCACGGTGGGATTGGAGATCTTGTAGCCGTTCAGATGCAGAATCGGGAGCACCGCCCCGTCGGTGACTGGATCGAGGAACTTGTTGGAGTGCCACGCCGTGGCCAGCGGCCCGGTCTCCGCTTCGCCGTCGCCGACGACGCAGGCGACGAGGAGGTCGGGATTATCGAGCACCGCCCCGAACGAGTGACTGAGCGAATACCCCAGCTCTCCGCCTTCGTGGATCGACCCCGGGCACTCCGGCGATACATGACTGGGAATGCCTCCGGGAAACGAGAACTGGAGGAAGAGCTTGCGAAGCCCGGCTTCGTCCTGGCTGATGTCTGGATAGATCTCGCTATAGGTGCCCTCGAGATAGGTGTTTCCGACGACGGCTGGCCCACCATGGCCGGGGCCGGAAACGTAGATCATGTCGAGGTCGTACTTCTTGATCACCCGGTTCAAGTGCACGTAGATGAAGTTCTGTCCTGGGGTCGTGCCCCAGTGCCCCAACAACATGCGCTTCACGTCCGCGAGCGCGAGCGGCCGCTTCAGCAGCGGGTTGTCGTAGAGATAGATCTGGCCGACCGACAGATAGTTGGCGGCCCGCCAGTAGGCGTCGATTCTGCGGAGAAGATCCGGGCTGAGCGTGTTGGTCTCCATGTTCTGCTTGCGGTCGGCTGGCGCAAGCTTGCCGGCGAGGGGGCTTGTCCTCGTGCTCATTGGCACACCGCGCGCAGCGCGACACCCGACTGCAGATCGAAGATCATCTGTGCCAGAGTATTCGTGCGTCCTCCAATGGGACCCCGGCGCCTTCGCAGCGCGGAACCACCCGCGCCGTATAGTGGGCCGCCGGGCGGGCCGCAGACACAGCGGCAGTGTACTCGAAGCCGCCCGGCGCTCCCGGGAGTAGGCGAACACGCTTCATCTCCTGCCGCACGGGCGCACTCCCCATGAGTCCGTCGGCGTAGAGCTCGATCCGCACCGCGTCGGGCTCGACGTCCCCGAGGTAGACCTGAACGGAAAACACGTGCTGGTCGCCTCGAGTCTCGACCTTCTCTTCGCCGAAGCGAAGCGAAGCCCAGCTCCGGTCCAGACTGTGCCGCCAGTCGACGATTCGCCGCCCGACTGCTCCATGGTTCGCGCTACGGACGCGGTAGGCGGCTTCGGCCGGCAGATAGTATTGCTCGGTGTAATCGCGCACCGAGCGATTGGTGGAAAAGCGCGGAGTCAACCGCGCCATGCTCTCGCGCATCCGCTTCACCCATGCCGTGGGAAGGCCGCTCTCGTCTCGCGCATAGAACTCCGGGATCACCTCGCGCTCGAGCAGGTCGTAGAGCGCTTCCGCTTCGACCGCGTCCCAGGAGGGATCGTCCCCGTGCTCCTGGCCGTCCCCCAGCGCCCATCCCACGTCGGGCGCGTACGCCTCCGCCCACCAGCCGTCGAGCTCCGAGAGATTGAGCCCGCCATTGACGAGCACCTTCATCCCGCTCGTCCCGCTCGCCTCCCAGGGCCGCCGCGGCGTATTGATCCAGACGTCCACCCCCTGCACCAACCGCTCCGTCAAGAACATGTCGTAGTCACTCAGGAACACCACGTGGGGCCGCGTCTCCGGCTGGCGGATGAACTTGATCCATTCGTGGATCAGCGCCTGCCCCGCTTGGTCCGCAGGGTGTGCCTTGCCGGCGATGATCAGCTGCACCGGCCGCTCGGGTCGACTCAAAAGGCGCAGCAGGCGCGCCGGATCGTGCAGCAGCAGGTTCGGTCTCTTGTAAGTCGCAAAGCGCCGCGCAAAGCCGAGGGTCAGCGCGTCGGGATCGAACAGATGCTTCACTCGTTCCAGAGCGTCCGGGGGCGCACCCGAGGCGGCGAGCTCGCGCGACAGACGCTCGCGTGCGTAGTCGACCAGAGATCCTCGGGCGGCGTTGCGCAACTGCCAGAGGCTGACATCGGGGATGCGACGAATGGCCTGCTCCAAGTAGTCCGCATTGCCCAGCCAGCGCTCCTTTCCACAGGCGGCCGTCCAGAGCTCATCGGCCAGGGGCGAGTCCCATGTTGGCGCGTGAACGCCGTTTGTCACGTATCCAACGGGTACCTCGTCTACGGGCCAGCGCGGAAACAGGGGTTTGAAGATGCGCCGACTCACTTCTCCATGCAGGCGACTCACACCGTTGACCGCACCACTGCCGCGGATCGCCAGGTAGGCCATATTGAAGGCCTCCGAGGAGTCGTTCGAATCGCGCCGGCCGAGCCCGAGCAGGTCCTGGAGTGAAATGCCGAGCTCCTTTTCGGCATAAGCGCCGAGGTAGTGTTCGACGAGGGCGGGACTGAAGCGGTCGAATCCAGCGTCCACCGCCGTGTGAGTCGTAAACAGGTTTCCTGCGCGCGTCACTGCCAGGGCGACTTCGAAAGGCTGCGCTGTCTCCTCCATGAAGCTGCGGGCGCGCTCGAGCACAGCAAACGCCGCGTGACCTTCATTCAGGTGACAGACGTCTGGCTTGATCCCGAGCGCGGCGAGCAGTCGCCATCCGCCAATTCCGAGCAAGAGCTCCTGCTGGAGCCGCAGCTCCGACCCGCCTCCATACAACTCGCTGACAATCGCTCGATGACCCGGCGAGTTCGCCGCGTCGTTGCTATCGAGCAGGTAGAGCGTCACTCTGCCCACCTCGACCTGCCAGGCTCGCAGCCAGACCGAGTAGCCCGGCAGGGCGATCTTCAACCGCAACCACTCGCCTTTCGCGTCACGCAACGGTGTGATCGGCAGCTGTCCGGGATCGTTGTACGGAAACAGCGCCTGCTGGTCTCCCTCCATGTCGATCACCTGGCGGAAGTATCCTTGCTGGTACAGCAACCCCACACCGACGACAGGCACACCCAGATCGCTCGTGGCTTTGAGCTGATCGCCGGCGACGTTGCCAAGCCCGCCCGAGTAGATGGGCAGCGCCTCGCTCAACATGAATTCCATGCTGAAGTAGGCGACACATCCGAGCGCAGACTCCGGGTGAGCCTCTTGAAACCACGCCGGCGCATCGGCCGCGTCCCGCTTGGCCTGCGCGAGGTCGGCGACGCTCTTGCGGAACCCGGGATCGGCCAAGTCCCGTTGCAGCTTCTCTCTCGGAACGGTCTGGAGGACCACCCACGGATTGCGCGTGATCTCCCACAATTCGGGATCCAGCTGCCGCCACACTTTGTCCGTGGCGTGATTCCACGACCAGCGCGTGTCCAGGGCCAGCTTCGCCAGAGCGTCGAACCCGTCGATATCGCTGGGGAGAAGCCCGTAAATCGGGTGGCTGAGACGCCTTGCCGAGCTCGCGCCTGTCAACTCCATCAGTCCCCGCTCCGATGCTCTTCTCGCTTTGACAGCGCCTCGAAGCCCGCGACGAGGTCGAACAGCTCCTCATCGATCGTGCTTTGTCGCAGCCGGTGGAATGTGTCGTGGAGGCTGGTCAGCAGTTCGTCGATGTTCTTCTCCGCGCGCTGCATCGCGGCCAACCGGCTCGCATTTTCGCTGGCGAGTGACTCTGCGCACGCCCGAAACAGCGAGATGAAGAGATACTCGCGGATCAGCGCGCCGAGCGTCGCCGCCGGATCGCCCATGACCTCGGGCAAGTTCTTCGTTGGCCAGGGGAACTCGGACCGCTCGCGGCGCCAGCCGCCGTCCAGCGGAAGCAGTCGCTGGCCGACAGGCGCGTAGGCTGCACCGGCCGAGGGGCGGTTGTAGAAGAGGTAGAGCTCGGCGACTTCGCCATTCCGGTCGGGCATCTCGCTCTCCAAGAGAATCCGCCCGACGAGCGGCGCGATGGCATTCACGGAGTTGGGCACGCTGAAGAGCTTCAGCACAGGCAGTCCCGCATCGGCCAGACGCGCGTGGACTCGTTCACCGACGGCCCAGATGCGGGGCTGGCCGAGCCGCGTGGCGAGAGTTTTCAGGGCGTGCTCCGCGACGACTTCGTTGAACTGGCCCACCAGCCCCTGGTCGGAGCCGAAGACGACGGCACCGATTGCACCTGAGGCTCTGTCCTCCACGACCGGCGCGGCCGCCTCGCTGCGCCGGAAGCACGCGCTGAGCCCCAGCTCGACGGCTCGGCGGTACTCGCCCAACGCGCTCACCGACCTTTCGTACTGTCCGACACTCGAGGCGGCCAGGCCCTTCATCGTGCGCACGACCGATTGCAGGTCCTGGGCACGGCTGATCTTTTGTCGCAGGCTCGCCGTGGTGTCGGTCATGACCCCTTCTCGACTTTCGGCTGGAAGGGCGCGAGCGACTTGCGGGCGATGCCGACGATGGTCCCGCGGTCCGCGTCGCTCAACTTTGCGGTTTCGAATCGGGCGCGGACGTCGGCTGGAATGCTCGCTGCGCCATCGCGTACGGCGTGCTCCGCGTCCTTCATCCGGTGGAGCGGCACCAGGTCGAAGAGCCCCGAGGTCAGCGCCAGCAGGAGCGCGATCTGTTCGGCCATGGAGACCGGGTCGAATTGCGGCTGCTTCAGGCAGGCACGGATCCGGCGTCCGTGCTCGATCTTCTTCTGAGTGTCGACGTCTACGCGCGCGCCGAACCGAGAGAAGGTCTCGAGCTCTTCGAACTGCGCATAGGCGAGCCTGAGATCGCCCGTCACCGCGCGGTACGCCGCCCGCTGCGCCTTGCCGCCAACGCGAGACACGGACTTGCCGGCATCGACCGCCGGCAGCACCCCGAGCTCGAACAGTGAGGGGGAGAGGTAGATCTGCCCGTCCGTGATGGAGATCAGGTTGGTCGGAATGTAGGCCGAAATGTCCTGCGCTTCGGTCTCGATGATGGGCAGCGCGGTGAGTGAACCGCCGCCGAGCTCCGCGCGGAGGTGAGTGGCCCGCTCGAGCAGGCGCGAGTGGATGTAGAAGATGTCGCCTGGAAAGGCTTCGCGACCGGGTGGCCGGCGAAGCAGGAGACACAGCTCGCGGTAGGCGCGGGCGTGGTGCGTGAGGTCGTCGTAGACGATGAGCACGTCG
>Ga0335077_10006641_pt1 | contig 14301 bp, 10 predicted proteins | sample Lox_Sample_31_FD_207151 | JGI IMG/M metagenome (GOLD analysis project Ga0335077, IMG submission 207151) | Soil microbial communities from Loxahatchee National Wildlife Refuge, Florida, United States - Lox_Sample_3.1 | ecosystem: Environmental > Terrestrial > Soil > Wetlands | place: USA...
GGCATGGGTCTACCAGCCTGAACAACCCGCATGAATCCGCCCACGATTGCGGAGCGTGCGGAGGGCGCCGCGGCGGCCCCAACGCCCGCCTCTTCGCGGCCATGGCCAACCGCTCCGAAGTGCGCCACCTTCTGCGTCAACAAGGCATCGAGGTTCCAACCGGCACCTGGTTTGTCGGCGGGTATCACGATACCTGCAGCGACGGCATCGAACTCTTCGATCTCGATGCCCTTCCCGCCACCCACCAGGCCGACCTGGGCCGCATTCGCGCGTCTCTTGACCAGGCCAAGGCCCGCAACGCCCACGAGCGCGCCCGGCGTTTCGAGTCCTGCCCGGCGAACGCTTCCCCCGCCGGCGCCCTGCGGCATGTGGAAGAGCGTAGCGAGCATCTCGCCGAACCCAGGCCCGAATATGGCCACTGTACGAACGCGGTGTGCATCGTGGGCCGCCGCAGTCTGACACGCGGGCTGTTTCTCGACCGGCGGGCGTTTCTCGCTTCTTACGACTCGGACCAGGATCCCGACGGCCGCAGCCTCGCCGCCGTGCTCGCCGCGGTCGTTCCCGTCTGCGCGGGAATCAGTCTGGAATACTACTTTTCTTTCGTCGATAACGATCGCTACGGATGCGGCACCAAACTCCCCCACAACGTGGCCGGGCTGGTCGGCGTGATGGATGGCCACTCGAGCGACCTGCGCACGGGATTGCCCTGGCAGATGGTAGAGATCCACGAGCCGGTGCGCATGCTCTTCGTGATCGAGACGACGCCCGAACGCCTCACGAAAGTTGTAAACGCCAGCGCTTCGCTTAAACAGGTGGTGGAAAATCGCTGGATCCGCGTCGCCACGATCGACCCGGAGTCGGGCCGCGTTCACGTCCGCAGAGACAGCGGCTTCGAAGAGTTCGATGGGCCCGTGGAACGCCTGCCGGTGGCGTTCTCCTCCACCGAATGGTATCGCGGCAAAATCCAGCATCTTCCCATGGCCTGGATTCAGGCTGGATCGGGAGGCCGGTAAGCGTGGACTATTTGCAAACCATGCTGGTGTTTGTCGTCCTGACGCCCGGTGTGGTCTTCGCTGTGTTTGCGCTTCTGTGGCTAGCCGGCTGGGTTCCGGCGGAGCGCGTGGTTTCCACAATCACGGGCGCGGCGTTTTCCGCCTCGATTCTGGCGCTGGCCGTGGTGCTGTGGAGGCTCGCCGCGACGGGTGCGCCGGCCGTGACCGTGACCTTCGGCAGCTGGTTCACGGTGCATGATTATCGCTTCCCGCTGGTGCTCATGGCGGACCGCCTGTCTCTGCCGTTTCTCGGCATGACCGTGGTGCTGGCGGGACTCATCGGACAGTTCTCGGCCACTTACCTGCATCGCGAGCCCGGCTTTCTCCGGTTCTTTCTATTACTTCACCTTTTTGCGTTCGGATCCTTGCTCGCGTTTGCCGCCGGCTCGTTCGATCTGCTGGTGGCGGGCTGGGAGATCGTGGGGATTACTTCGGTCTTGCTGATTGCTTTTTTCCAGCAGCGGACCGCCCCCGTCGAAAACGCGCTACACGTCTTCGCGGTGTACCGCGCGTGCGATATCGGATTGCTTGTGGCTGTGTTCGCTATGCATAATTGGTCCGGAACGGCTTCGTTCGCCGGCGGCCTTCCCCCTCTCGCCGGAAGCCGCGCGTCAACGCTTTGCCTGCTTCTGCTGCTGGCGGCCGCCGGAAAGTCTGCGCAGGTTCCATTCTCGGGATGGCTGCCCCGCGCCATGGAGGGCCCCACACCATCCAGCGCGATCTTCTACGGCGCGATCTCGATTCACGCCGGCGCATATCTCCTACTACGCGTACAACCCATGCTCGCGCAATCCAGCTTGGCCTCTGCCATGGTGATCGCTATTGGCTTGGCAACGGCCATTCACGGAACCATGTGTGGCCGCGCCAGCGCTGATGCCAAGACATCGCTCGCCTACGCGTCGCTGACGCAGGTGGGCGTCGTGTTCGTGGAGATCGGAATCGGCTGGAAATCAATCGCTCTGGCCCACATCCTGGGACACGCCACGGTTCGAACGTTGCAATTCCTGCGCGCGCCATCCATGCTTCACGACTATCACACGATGCACTCCGCCGTCGGCGGCGAACTCTCACCGACCGGAAAGCACCTGGAGGAGCTGTTTTCCGCGCGCGCGCAGTTGTGGCTCTACCGCTGGTCCCTCGACCGCGGCCATCTCGACACCATCCTCGATCGCTTCGTGATTCATCCGCTGATGCGCCTCTCCAGGCTCTTCGCCAGACTGGACAGCAAGGGACTGGACCAATCTCTAAGCCTGCGGGAAGCCCCGGCTTCCACGCACATTGCCGCCGGCCGGGAAGGCATCTGATGCCGGGCGACGCGATGATTCTCACCGCCTTGGCGATCGGCGTTCCCTGGGCCGCAGCCGTGCTGACGGCGGTGATCCGGCGGCACTCCCGCGTCATCGGCTTCGCGGCGGCGTCCGTGTCCGTGGCCGCGAGCCTGCTTCTGCTGCGCGCTGCACCCGTCAGGGAGTCGTTGAACGAGGCCCTGATGGTGCTGTTCTCGTGCCTCACCCTGGGCGCCACGCTGGTGCTGCCACGGCGCGACTCGAACCCCGGTACGATCAGCGGAATCCTCTTTCTGCTCGGATCCACGCTCCTGGCCTACTCGACGAATAATCTCTGGGTGCTGCTTTCGGCCTGGATACTTTCCACAGTGCCCTTTTTCCCGGAGCAATGGTTCGGGGCCCGCACCTGGCGCCCCCGGTTGGCGCTCCTGCTTTCCAGCGCGGCGCTGGCGCTGGCCATCACGCTCATTGCGGTGCACGGCCATGCCATGTCGATCGCCGGCTTAAAAGGCCGGAGCCCCGGAGGGATGTCCGTTTTCGGGCTTCTAGTGTTAGCCGTCATTTTTCGGAAAGGCATCTGCCCGGCTCACGCTTGGGTCGCGGATGCCGCCGAATTCGGTCCCGCGATTCCCACCGCTCTGCTGCTGAATGGTCATTTCGGGGCGATGCTGGTGGCCAAGCTGATCATGCCCCTGTTTCCAAACACGGCGCGCGATCTGTTCCCGTTGCTTTCGTATCTCGCGCTCGCCACCGCGCTCTACGTCGCCATACGCGCGCTCACGGAGAATTCGCCTCGGCGGCTGCTCGCCTTTCTCGCGCTTAGCCAGTCGGCGTGCATTCTGGCTGGGCTGGAAAGCCGGACCGCGGAAGGAATCACCGGCGCCCTCGTGCACTGGTTCGTGGTGACGGTATCGACCGTGGGTCTGTTCGGCGTTTTGCGCCTCTTGGAGGTCCGCTTCGGTGAGAACCTGACCGCCAGCCGGTATCTTGGTTTGGCGCAGCACGCGCCCAGGCTGGCGGTCTTCTTCATTGTTTTTGCGCTCGCTCTGGTTGGTTTGCCGGGCACGCTCAGCTTCTGCTCTCAAGACCTTCTGATTCATGGAACACTGGAATCGCACCCGCAGACAGGACTGTTGCTCCCCATCGCCACCGCCATGAATGCGGTGAGCGTCTTTCGCTTGTTCGCGCGTCTTTTCCTGGGCAAACGGAGAACGGGTTTCACCGTCATGGCGGATGCGTTGCCGCGTGAGAGGTGGATTCTCACCGTGGGCGCCTTGTTCGTCGTGATGGGTGGATTATTCCCCAACGCGATTGTCGCGCGCCGCGCGGCGGAGGCGGAGGCGGTCGAGCAGGCCATGTGTGTGCCGATGCCACCGCTGCAACTGTTCACGTCGCCGAACGGTGGCCGCCGGCAGAACCTGCGATGACGTGGTGCTGCGATGTGGGTTACTCCATGTTCCCGGTATTCACTCGGCCGGACACCTACTCTTCAATTGAGCTAAGCGCGAGGAAATGGTAGGGAGATCGGGTTGAAGCGCAATCGCGCGCTTGAGAGACTCCGCTGCTCGCTTACAGTCCTGATCCGCCGAGGCGATGGACAGTTCCTCTGCCAGCAGGCGGTCCACGGTCTTATCTCCGGGCTTCAATTCATGCGCGCGGGACAGTACCGCCAGAGCTTCATGGTCTTCGCGGCCCATGTAAAGGATGCTGCCGTACAGAATATTCGCTTCGACGAAATCCGGGCGCAGGCGCACGGCGGCCGCGGCGTTATCTCGAGCGCGTCGCACATCCTTGAGGTGAAAACGGGTCAGCGCCAGGTTGTATTGGATCTCCGAAGAATCCGGATCGAGAGCGGCGGCTTTCTCCCAAATCTCGAGCGCCTGCGCGTAGTGTTCCGACTGGCCGAATAGCATCCCGATGGCCACAATCTTGTCCACGTCGTCGGTGTCGGTTAACGGCCGGCAGAGCGCCCACGCGTCGTCCACCTTCTGCTGAATGAGCAGGGAGCGGCAGCGTCCGATGGCCGTCGAACCCTCCAGATAGTAATCGTGCAACCGCCGCGTCTCCGCAAATTCCTCTTCGGCTTGATCGCTTCTTCCGAGCTTCTGATAAGCGCGGGCCAGGAGTTGATGAATGCGCGAGTCCCGCGGATTCTGCACAACAGCTTGCCGCAGAATCTCTGCGCTCTCCGCATATTTTTCCTGTTTGTAAAATGCCGAGCCGAGGTAGTACAACTCGTCGCGAACGGGATGCGACCGTGGGATCGAGCGGAAACGCCGGATGGCAGAATCGAAATGGCGGTCGATCAGGTCGATTCTTCCCAGGTAGTAAGCGCCCGTCCGGGCGGACCCCCGCGTGGCGGCCATCTGCTCGAAAAGAGGCCGGGCGCGAGCATAATCCCGCAGCTCGAAATAGCAGACGGCGAGTTGGTCGCGAGCCTCGCTCATCGCCGATTCGTCGCGCAAAGCCTGCTCGAACTGTTCTGCCGCTTCCGCGTAGCGCTCGGCTTGCATCAACTGATTTCCGCTGCCCAGGTGCGCGCGCGCTGAAGCCGGGCCGCCTTGGAGACCAGCGGCCATCAGCAACAGCGGCAGAATCATCCGACCAAGTGTAGCAGCGGCAGTTGACACCAGGCGCCGCCAGGTTCCACCATTGTGGAGCGGCGTGCGGCTACTGAAACTTCTCGTGGTGACGATCATCGCCCTCCATGCGCGCGCGCAAACTGCATCCCAACAAGAGCAACAGTATTTGTTGTCCGTGCTGCCGCTCATCGATCGAGGCGATCTCGCCACCGCCGAACAGCAACTGGTTCGAGGCCTCGAACAGTTCACCCAATCCGCCATTCTGTACAACGCGCTGGGCATCGTGTACCGCAAAGAGCACAGAATGGATCCCGCCGCCAGTGCGTTTCGCAAGGCGCTCGAGATCTTGCCGTCCTTCACCGCCGCGCAGTTGCAATTGGCTTCGCTGGAACAACAGCGGGGCAACAAGCCGGAAGCAGCAAGGCTCTTTCGCGCGGCCGCCGGGGGCACCGAGAATTTTGAAGCCCTCGCCGCGGCCGGTCTCGGCTTGGCGGATTGCGAGGACTACATCGGCGCGGTGGCTGCCCTAACGAAAGCTCACACCGAGCGGCCCGATTCCTCCTCCGTCACTTACAATCTGGCCCTCGCGCAGTTTAAAGCCGGCGACCTAACTGCTGCGCGCACCACCCTTGGCGAAACGGGCCCGGCTGAACCGGATGTGGTGTATCTGCGCGGCAAGATCCTGGAAGGTCTGGGCGACCCGGCCGGAACCGGGCAAATCATCGCAGCGTGCCGCATGCAGCCGCCGAACGAAATTCTCTGCTCGGACGCGGCTGCCGCCGCCATTCGTCAGGATCAGTTTGGCGAAGCGCTCGACCTGGTGCACGCGGCGCTCGAAAAATCACCGGGGTCGGTTACGCTCCTCCTGCCGGCTGCGCTGGCTCAATTCCGGCTCGGAAGGTATAACGACGCTATTCGAACCTACCGTATCGCGCTGGAGCAGGCCCCACAAATGGACGCGGCACGCGAAGGCCTGGGCTTTCTGTATTACATGACGGGCGATCTGACAGCAGCTCGCTCCGTGGCGGAAAAGGGCTTAGAGAATCCAAATGCGGACTTCTACCTGGCGTACCTCGACGCCTTGATTCTCTACAGGCTCTCTCCGCGGTTCCGCGCAGAGGCGGCTGACGCGGTCGAGCGAGCCATTCGTGCCAACTCGCGCTTCGCACCCGCATACTTCCTGCGAGGTAAAATCCGCATGGACCTGGACAATGCCGCCGCGGCTCTCGCTGATTTCGAGCGGGCAGCGGAAATGGATCCCACGTATCCGCTGCCCTATTACAAGATGGCCCAGATCTACGCACGCCAGGGCCGCACCGGCGAGGCTGCGGGCGCGCGCCGCAAATTCCACGAACTGGGAAGCCTCCGTGAAGAGGAAATGCTGATGCGCCAGGCGCAAGACATTCTCATGCCGGCGAAGCCTTAAGCAATGCGACCATCCGGATTTCTCATCGCCGCCGCCGCTCTGGTGTGCGTCGCTGCAGTCAAGGATTCTTGGCCGGTCCGATTCACCGACATCGCCCATAAGGCTGGACTCGATGCAGTCAACGTTTCCGGCGACGCCACCGCGAAGAAATACATTCTGGAGATGAACGGAAGCGGGCTGGCCTTTCTCGATTACAATGGCGATGGCTACATCGATCTGTTTGTGGTGAACGGCACGCTCCTGGAGCCCCGCGGCAAGATTCCCGGGAGTCATCTTTACCGCAACAACGGCGATGGCACGTTTACCGACGTCACACAGGAAGCCGGCGTGGCGTACTCCGGTTGGGGGCAGGGCGCGTGCGCCGCCGACTTCGACAACGACGGCCACGAGGACTTGTTTGTCACCTATTACGGCAAGAACCGCCTCTATCACAACAACGGCAACGGCACGTTCACCGAGATGGCCGGGCCCGCCGGCGTGGCTGGTGCTGACGGCCGCTGGAATTCCGGCTGCGCATTCGTCGACTACGATCGTGACGGCAAGGTAGACTTGTTCGTCGCGAACTACGTGGACCTGGGCCCGAATTTCTCCAACGTCCCCAACCCCGGTTCCGGTGAGTTCTGCCAGTACAAGGGCATACCCATCGCGTGCGGACCCCGCGGTCTGCCGAAAGCCGTGAATTACCTCTACCACAACAACGGAGACGGAACGTTTTCCGACGTCAGCATCAACGCCGGCATCCGTGCGACCGAAGGCCACTATGCGCTCGGCGTTCTGACTTTCGACTACGACAACGACGGCTGGCCGGATATCTACGTCGCTTGCGACTCAGCCGCCAGCATCCTGTATCACAACCGCCGTGATGGAACGTTCGAGGATGCGGGAATCTCCTCCGGCCTGGCCTACAACGAGGACGGCGAAGCCCAAGCCGGCATGGGCGTCGCCGCGTTCGATTACGATCACGACGGCTTCCTGGACGTAGTAAAGACAAACTTTTCCGACGACAGCCCGAACCTGTATCACAATAGCGGCGACGGCACGTTCTCGGATCGCGTGTTTCAGGCAGGGCTGGGCAGATCGCGGAATTATCTCGGATGGGGCGTGGTGGCTGCTGATTTTGACAACGATGGTTGGAGCGACATCTTGATGGTCAACGGTCATCTGACGCCGGAAATCGATTCGGCTAAGAGTGACTCGACCTATCGCCAGCGCAAAATGCTGTATCGAAATCTCGGTGCCGGACAATTTGAGGATGTTACTCTGGCTTCCGGTCCGGATATGGCTCGCCTGCATTCCAGCCGGGGCGCGGCGGTTGCCGACCTTCTCAATGACGGCCGTCTCGCCGTTGCCGTAAATGAATTGCACGAGGCCCCCTCGCTGCTGCTGGCCGGCGCGCCGGCCCGAAATCACTGGCTGGGCATCCGCCTTGCGGGGAGCAAATCGAATCGCGACGGAATCGGCGCGCGGGTGGAGATCGAAACGGCCGGAATGCGGCAGATCGACGAGGTCCGGAGCGGAGGAAGCTACCTTTCGCAGAACGATCTGCGGCTGCACTTCGGTCTCGGAGGCGCTTCGCGCGTGGATCGGGTCACCGTGCGCTGGCCCAGCGGGACCGTGGACGTGGTCAGCGGCATTCCAGCCAACCGTCTTGTCGTGATTGAAGAAGGAACGCAACGTTGGAGGAGCATAAAATGAAAACGGTTCTGGTGACCGGAGCCGCGGCAGGAATCGGCGCCGGAATCGCGGAACGATTTTCCGAAGCTGGCTACGCCGTCGCCGCATTCGATGTCGATGGGCCCGGTGCAATCCGGATGGCGGAGCGCCTGCGGGCGCACACACCGGCGATCGCCATCCAAGGGGATGTGGCCGTGGAGGAAAACGCCCGGGACGCCATCGCGCAAGCGGTCCGCGAACTCGGGCCGCTCGACGTTCTGGTGAACAACGCCGGAATCGAGGTCAGCGGATCGGTGAGCGATCTCACTCCGTCCGCATGGGACCGGCAGATTGCCGTCAACCTTCGCGGCGCATTCCTGATGTCCAAATACGCCATTGAACAAATGCGCCGGCGCGGCGGCGCGATCATCCACATCTCGTCTGTCCACGCGTTTGTCTCCTGGCAAGGCTGCGCGGCCTACGATGCCACAAAGGCCGGTTTACTTGGGCTGACGAGAGCCATGGCTCTCGACCACGGGCCCGACAAGATACGCGTGAACGCCATCTGCCCCGGTTACATCGACACGCCATTGATGGACAAATGGCTCGCAACCGTCCCGGATCGTGAAGAAACCATGCGCCAGGTCCTCAGTTACCATCCACTCGGCCGCATCGGCACGCCGCGCGATGTCGCCGAAGCCGCCCTGTTCCTCGCCTCGGATGCCGCCTCGTTCGTCTCCGGCGCCTTCCTCGTCGTGGATGGCGCCATGAGTGTAGCCGGCCACTGAGGTTTATAATGCATCCCAAGATGTGTTAGCTTCAATGCACTCAGGGAGTCTTTCATGCGACACGAGCAGGATTCTAGTGCCATCAGCCGCGTTTGGCTAACGCCCGATTTGGGTCTGGGTTTTCACCACTTCGATTATTCTCAAGCACAGTACGATGGCTTGGCGCACATGCACGGCGAATACTGTATCGTCATGTGCCTCTCCGGTTCCATGGAGGTTCTTCGGGAACACCAGCGCGACCTGTTGCGCGCCGGTGAAATCCTGATCGTCAATCCCGGCGAGATTCATCGCTGCCGGTTTGGCGTGGACGCGCCGCATGCCAGCGGATTCACTCTCATCCTCCGGCCCGCAATTCTGCGCCCCCTGCTCGAGGCCATGTCCATGCCCTACTGCGATTTCTCGCGCGACCTCCGTTTTGTCGGGCAATTTCGGAATCAAGAAGTCTTTGAGCTGGTGGCAAAGCTGATTCGAGAGTATCAGGAACAGCGCCGCGGGTACGCCACCATGGCGGAAACCATCGTTCGCCAGATCCTGGTTCATCTATTGAGATCCTGGCCGGCGAACGCCGTTCTTCCCTTGGAATTCCATGTCCCTCCGCAGTTGCCATGGCTGCACATGCATCGGGCCACGGAATACATGAATAGCCACGGCAAAGGAGCTTTCCGGCTGGCGGACCTTTGCACGGAAATCGGGTTGAGCCCTTCCCGGTTCATCCCACTCTTTAAGAACTCTTCCGGCATCAGCCCGCACAACTACTACAACGCCCTGTTGGTGTTAAAAGCCCGCCGGCTGTTGCACGTGGAAGGGTCCACAACCAAAGAGGCGGCTTATGCTCTCGGGTTTAAGAACGTAAGCCACTTTTGCACGTTGTTTCATCAACTTGCCGGGTCTTCACCAAAATCCGATTGCGGTGGGATCAAGGCCGAAGGGTTACACGCTTTTCCCAATTTCTCCCAAATATAGTGAAAATACACTAGATGCGGTGATCGAAAATAGTTAAGCCGCAAAGTGAAGATCACTGACATCCAGGCCATCCATCTCCGGGTGGAGGATCCAAACATCGGACTGTTCGACGGTTCCTACGACGATTGCGTAATCCGCATCGAAACCGACGAGGGGATTACCGGGATCGGCGAGGTGGAAACGCTGGCGGACGCGATCCAAGGGATTGTGTATGCGCGCCCGGCGCACAGCAGAGCTTGGGGGCTGCGAGAGCTCCTGTTGGGAAAGGATCCATCGAACCCCAAGGACTTGTGGGATCTGATGTACGAATCCACCTGCTATGTCGGCCGTCGTGGGCTGATGATGCACGCAATTGGAGGCGTGGATATTGCGCTGTGGGACATCGCGGCACAGATACGTGGTGTGCCAGTCCATGAGTTGCTGGGTGGCGCCCGCCGGGATCGCATCGAGGCGTATGGCACCATCTACCCGATGGCCACCACGGAGGAGGGAGTAAAACGCCAGGTGGAGGATGCCATGACGCGCCTGCGGCTGCGCAATGTCAAATTTGCCGCGGACCCCTGGTGGATGGACGATCTGGACCTTACCCACCGCCTGTTGCGGTCGGCGCGGGAGGTGTTGGGCAAAGGCAGCTTGATTGTGGACGCGGCGCTTTCCTACAAGACGGCCGACGAAGGGCTCAAGCTGGTGCCGATTTTGAAAGACGTCGGCGTACTGTTTCTGGAAGCGCCGCTGCCTTTGGACGATGTCGCCGGGCACGCGCGCATGGCCGCGGCCGGTATGCCGCTCGGCGTGGGGGATCTCGGGCTGACGCACGTGGATGAGTTCATAGAGGCCATGGACCGTGGCGGCGCATCCATTTGCCAGCCGGATATTACGAGCGTGGGCGGCTTCACCGGAATTCTTAAGGTCGCGGAGGCGGCACATCAGCGCGGCAAGCGCGTGATCACGCACGGATACAAAACGAACATCGAAATCGCCGCCAATCTTCACTTCCTGGCGAATCACCGAGACGCGGAACTGCTGGAGTTTTCCACCAGCAAATCGCCTCTTCGCTGGGAGACGACGCAAGAAAGCGTCCTGGTGGATGACGACGGCATGGTGGCCGTTCCGAAAGCGCCTGGGCTGGGCGTGCATTTGAATCCGGGGGCCATTGAACGCTACCGCGTGGCGCAGAGGGAGCCGACGTGCGCGTGACGGTCGCACTGGCCCTGTTGGCGAGTTCGTGTGGCGCGCAGGCGGCGGATTATCTGGACCTGGCTCCGTTCGGCAGGCTCACCACATGGGACGGCAACGGGCCACGGCGTTTGGCCACGGTCGCCGATGTGAATGACAGTTCCAACGTAGGCCTCGAATGGGACGAAGAACGGGACATTCGGGAAATCAAAGTGCGATACGCAGGCGAGCCGGCACAGGGTGTTCGGGTCCAATACTGGTTTCAAAACTGGCCGTATGATCCGCCGCGGATGCCGTCTTTCGAAGACCCGATGGACGACCCGTGGCAGGGCCAATGGCTGACGGCCGCGGCATCGGAGAACTGCGAAAAATCGGAGTGCCGCTACGACTTCTCGCCGCTTGCGGAAGCGGAGAACTCACGCGCGAAGAACCTGCCGGGCGTGCGCTATCGAAGAACGCTAAAGGTGCGGCTGGTTTTCGCCGGAGGGGCGCCCGACATGGCTGCGATATCGGCCTTCTCCGACAGCGTGGAACGGCCGCGGCGGGTGCGAGTGGAGGCGGCATTCGACTCGGAACCTGCCATCTCGGTCTACAACGGCAGGCTGCGCTCGGCGACTTCGGCGCCTTCGCCCAAAGGCATGACGCTCGATCTCATCGAGGCGAAACCGTCTCTCCCCGGCTCGCATGATCTGACCGTGGTGACGGTAAAGACGCGGGCGCGGACATTTTCATTTTCTATCGATGATCTCCAGCATGGCCCGATTGTCGTACCTGATTTCGGGGTGAAGGTGGTGGACGTGGACCATCCGATCGCCGCCGTGGGGACGAGTAAGCTGCGGGTCCGGCAACGCATTCCCCAGGAACGGGAGCAGACGTATGAAAGGGCGGCTCGGGAGATCCCGCCGCTGGATCCCTGGCAGCGGGAATGGGGCGGGCGCGTGTATCTGCCTTTGGCTCCCGATTCAGACTGGCAGAAATTCGCATTCGAATACGGCGGGAATGTCTTCGTGAGCAAGTCGGGCATCAAGGCCAAGGGGCATGAACTCGAGCGGCTGCAGTGGACGGGCGACCGTATCACGTGGACGATCGCAACCGGCGAAGCGCGGTACCAGCGTGAAGATCACAAGGTCACGGTGAGCAAGCTCGACGGCTACCTTCCGGTGGTGACGCAGCGCTGGCAAAACGAAGGCCTCGATTACCGCGAAGAAGCTTTCTCAACGCTGCTGCGCGGACCCTTGTCGCCGGAAGATCCCGCGCGAAGCGAACAGACGCCCGCGATTCTGATGCTGCGTGTGAGCGCTGGGAATGCGGCGAGCGGCACGCGCACGGCTCATGTCTGGGTGTCGGTGGACCCTGGCGAAGCGCTTTCGCTCGAAGGAAAGTTCATCGTGGGAAACGGCACGGTGCGCGCGCAACTGGACGGTCCCGCCGGCGCGACGATGGCGGCAGGGACTCACGGGATCCACGTCCAATTCCCGGTGGCGGCGGGCACGGAAAGCTCCGTGGTTGTGAAACTACCGTGTGTTTCCGATCTCTCAGCCGCTGACCGAAAGGAACTGGAGGCGCTCCGTTACAGTTCTGAACGGGATCGTGTGATCGCCTATTGGAAACAGATCGTGGAGCCGGCGGTCCGTTTCACGGTTCCCGAGCCGAAGTTTAACCTGCTGGGGCGGACGGTGATCGCGCAGATTCACATCAGCACGACCAAGGACCCAAATACCGGCTTGTATATGGTGCCGGCAGCCAGTTACGTCTATGACGTCTTCGAGAACGAGGCAGGTTTTGTTGCTCGACACCCTGGGGCAATTCCAGACCGCGACGAGCTATCTGGAGACGATGATGCGTCTGCAGGGAAGCAAGAACTTCCCCGGCGCTCATCAAGGCCCCACGGATGCGATCTTTCACGGAGCAAAGATCGACGATGTTTACGACTACACGGCGCACGGTTATGGCCTGGATCACCCCACGGTTCTCTGGACGCTGGCGCAGCACTATTTCTATACGCGAGATCGCCAATGGCTGGAGCACGCCTGGCCGCACATGCGCAAGGCCATCGACTGGATTGTGACCCAGCGCTCCACCACCAAGCAGAACGACGTCGACGGGCAGAAGCTGCGCGAGTACGGACTGTTGCCCGCATCTCAACTGGAAGACAACGCGGACTGGGCGAACTGGTACTCGATCAACGCCCTGGCATGGGCGGGAATGCGTCAGACGGCTGAGGCGCTAGAGGAGACCGGCAATCCGGAAGCCCAGCGCATCCGCAAAGAAGCGGACGAGTTTCGCTCCGACCTGCGCGCCGCGATTTTTCGTTCCGTGGAAGCCGCGCCCGTGGTGCGCATGCAGGATGGAACCTACGAACCCTATGCGCCGGTAGTGCCCACGCGACGTTTCCGCTTGTTTGGACCGATTCGCATGGATTACTACCGACGCTACGGCGAGCAGCAGCAGAAGCCGCTGATGAGACTGGGGGCTGACCGGGACACGCTGTGCGGTGCGGTGGTCTGGCTAATTCTGGGTCTATTCTCACCCGACGAACCCATTGCGAACTGGATTTTGGACGATTGGGAAGACAACGAGACGCTTTCGAGCGGCATGGGTCTAAACATCCACGGGATGACCGATGACAAGTTCTGGTTCAGCCAGGGAGGCATGGTCTTTCAAGCCAACCTGGTGAATCCGATTGACGTCTATCTCTGGCGGCATGAAGTTCCGGCCGCCATTCGCAATTTGTACAACGACTTCGTATCGTGCCTCTACCCGGAAGTCACCATGTTTACTGAGGAATATCATCAGTGGCGGCACGGCAGCGGACCGTTCTACAAGATTTCCGATGAGTCCCGATTTGTGAACCGCATTCGCGACACGCTGGTTCTAGAAGACGGAGACACGCTGTGGCTGGGACTCGGCGCGCCGCGGAGGTGGCTGCAATCGGCGGAAGGCATTCGCGTGGACCGCGTGCAGACATTCTTCGGGCCGGTCAGTTACCGGATGCACGCCGGGTCGAAGCCGGGAATTGTGGAGGCGACGGTCGAATTGCCGTCCGGTCATGCCGCAAAGAAAAGCTGGCTGGTGGCTCGCGTTCCTTCAGGACAGATCGAAAGCGTGAAGATCGGCGGCAAGCCTTGGACGCGGATCGACAGAGCGAAGGAAGCTATCGAACTGCCCGCGCAGGCCGGCACGATGCACGTGGAGATTGAGTACCGCTGATGAGAGAGCCGGTGGAACAGGTCGCGGTGACGGCTGGGAGCAAGACGACAGGGCCTTTGATGACGCCGTCGATGCTCCTGTCGCTTCTCACCGTCGCTCTGTGGGGCAGTTGGGGGCTCGAGTCCAAGATCATCGTGGACCGGATGTCGCCGTGGACGAATCAGG
>Ga0335077_10006642_pt1 | contig 14301 bp, 9 predicted proteins | sample Lox_Sample_31_FD_207151 | JGI IMG/M metagenome (GOLD analysis project Ga0335077, IMG submission 207151) | Soil microbial communities from Loxahatchee National Wildlife Refuge, Florida, United States - Lox_Sample_3.1 | ecosystem: Environmental > Terrestrial > Soil > Wetlands | place: USA: Florida...
GTAAGTGGTTTGTTGCACGATGTGGGCAAACTGATTCTGGCGTCGAGCTGGCCCAAAGAATATGCCGACGTCCTGGCTGCCGCCGGACAGGAGGGTGCCACGTCGTTTGAAACCGAGCAGCAGGTTTTCGGCGCCACGCATGCGGACATCGGGGCCTATCTGCTTTGGCTGTGGGGGCTGCCGGACGCCATCTGTAATGCGGTTGCCTTTCACCACAAGCCGGCCGAGTGCTCGGACAAAACCTTCACGGCCGCCGGCGCTATTCACGTGGCCGATGCACTGGAGCGTGAGCGATCGTTCTCCACGAGTTCGGACCGCCGCGTGGAAATGGATATGGCCTACCTGACGGCTCTGGGATTGGCTGACCGCGTCCCCGAGTGGCGCGCGATTTGCGACCGCTACGCGGAACGCGCCGAAGCCTGAGGGCCTGGCCTGGTCTGCCCCGCATTTTGGCGGTTCGCTTTTGCCGCGCACTAACGAGAGGCGAAGCCCGCTACTCGCCTGTCGGGTCGCGCCAAAATCCATCGTGTCGAGCGTTTTTTATAACATGTATCTTGCAGCGTCGTCTTCTCAACCTCCTCATCAGTCCCGACGGAAGGGAGAAGATTGAACTGTCTGGTCCTCACAATGGTGTTACGGCTTTCGATTGTGGCGACGTAGGCGAACTGCCTGGCGGCGTCAAGCGGAGGTTTTTCAGTATGAGAGTTATGCCCGCGCAGTTGTTGAAGCGGCCAAGCACGTTGAGTGGTTAGGACGAGCGCTTACCCCACTTCCCCCCGCAGACCGGCGCCTGAGCTATCATCTTGAACTCTTGAGAGGCCAGACTTTTCGGTTCTCGCTCTACACAGAAAAGTGTTTCAATGATCACGACCATTGTTCCGCTTGCTGGGCGAAAATCGCTTAAGGCGAATGGGCCGATCGTCATCAGGGATTCGTTACGAGGTACCAGATACCTGACGGCTCAGGCAATTCACAATGGGATTGGCTGTGCGAGAAGCGTTTCTCCGATCTTAGAGTCTCCATGCAATGGCAGATCCATGAGTCGGGGCCACAGACGTAGGGCGCTGCCGCCTTTTTCAGCGCAAGCTTTCGTATCATAAGAACCGGAGCTATCCACATGAGCACAAGCAGGCGTCATTTTCTACAGTCGGCGGCTATGGCCGGCCTGGCCGCGCAGAGGATTTCCGCCAATGACCGTATTCGCATCGCGCTCATCGGCGCCGGAGGCATGGGCTCCGGCGACACCAACTACCAGTTGTCCTTCTCCGGGGTGGAACTGGTGGCCGTATGCGACATTTACGATGGCCGCCTGGAGCGCGCTAAGGAGGTCTGGGGGAGTCATCTGTTCACCACGCGCGACTACCGAGAGATTCTGGCGCGCAAGGACATCGACTCGGTGATCGTGGCCACCCCCGACCACTGGCATTCGCGCATCACCATCGACGCGCTCAACGCAGGCAAAGATGTCTACTGCGAAAAGCCCATGGTGCACTACCCCGAAGAGGGCAAGGACGTGATCGCCGCGCAAGAGCGCAGCGGGCGGATTTTCCAGGTGGGCAGCCAGTACGTCAGCTCGCTGGTCTATCAGAAGGCGCGGGAACTGTTACAGGCCGGCGCCATTGGCCAGCTCAACATGGTGGAGGCATGGCTCGACCGCAACACCGCGATCGGCGCCTGGGAATATTCGATTCCACCCGATGCCTCGCCCGCCAACATCGACTGGGATCGTTTCCTGGGGAACGCTCCCAAGGTTCCTTTCGAGCCCGTTCGGCTGTTCCGCTGGCGCAACTACCGGGACTACGGCACGGGTGTCGCCGGAGATCTGTTTGTGCACCTCCTCAGCGGCCTGCACTATGCCACGCGCTCGCTAGGTCCCACGCGCGTGATGGCCACTGGCGGCCTGCGCTACTGGAAGGACGGACGCGACGTCCCCGATGTAATGCTGGCCCTGCTGGACTATCCCAAAACCGAGACGCACCCGGACTTCACCCTGGCGCTACGCGTGAATTTCAAGAGCGGCGTGGCCGAGGAGCAGTTCGGTTTCCGCTTCATCGGAAGCGATGGTGTGATGCACACGAGTCCGGCCGGCGTGGTCCTCAACACGACGCCGCCCGAAGCCGAGCCCGGTTACACCATCGGCACCTTTCCCAAAGCCGTGCAGGAGCAATTCCTGGCGGACTATCACAAGAAGTATCCAAAGACAAAATCTACCGCCGACGCCATGCGCCCCGAAAAAGAAGACAAGTTTGTGCCGCCGGAAGATCACGACGCGCATCGCGAGCACCACGGCGCGTTCCTCGAGTCGGTGCGTACCCGCAAGCCGTCGATTGAAGATGGCGTGTTCGGTTTGCGCGCGGCCGGCCCGGCGCTCTTGAGCAATGTGGCGTACTTCGACAAGAAAATCTGCCACTGGGACCCGCACACCATGACGGCGTCGTAGCCTGCTTTAGTGACGTCGTGGCGGCGGGTATGCGATCATCGACAAGAACAGCGAGAAGACGACCGCGCCCGCCAGACCGAATGGAATCCACATAACACCCTCCTCGCTAAATTGTTGTGTCTATATCCAACGCGGCAAGCGGAGGCGAACCGGCTCAAGCGTTCAGGTAATTTTCGCGGCGCTCCCGCTGGCGCGGGATAATACCCAGACGGGCCGTGTATGACGCGCAGAAAGGCGGTGGGGGTGGGCGCATGCTGCCTGGCCTTTTTCGGCGCCCTGTACGCCTTCCAACAGCCCTTTCGGCAGTATCCCGGGGTGGAATACCGGAGGTTTGAGCTGCCTGCAGGCTGGGAGGAAAAGACCGAATGGGCGTTCGCCCGCCTGATGTTTCCGCCCGGGCCTAACGACGGCTATCGCGGCCGATATGACGGCGACTGGCGGCTCGGCTTGTCGCTGTGGACCCAGGACTATCCGCGGGCGGACCGGCATTTCTCACAAGCTCTGCGGCGCCTGACCCGCATCCATACCCGGTCGGTCGAGCAGCCCGTAAACCTGGAAGACGGAGACGACGTGTTCCACTGGCCCTGGCTTTATGCCGTTCAGGTAGGCGAATGGGGTTTGACCGATCCTCAGGCCAAGGTCTTGCGCGAATACCTGCTTCGCGGCGGTTTCTTCATGGCCGATGATCTCCACGGGACCGAAGAGTGGGAAGTATTCGCGCGCAGCATGGCCAGAGTTTTTCCGGACCGCCCCATCGTCGATATCCCCGACGACGATGCCATCTTCCACACGGTGTACGATCTCGAAAGCCGTTACCAGATTCCCGGCGCGGAACACCTGGACCGCGGATACAAGAAAGACGGCAAGGGAGCGCACTGGCGCGGAATCTACGACGACAAGGGCCGCATCTTGGTGGCCGTTTCCGTGAACTCGGATCTGGGCGATTCCTGGGAATGGGCGGACGAGCCGCGGTATCCCGTGAGATTCTCCGACCTGGGGATTCGCATTGGCGTGAACTACGTGGTTTACGCCATGACGCATTAAAACACTACCGTTTCAACTCCACCGCGATCACCTCAAACGGCGCAGCGCTCAAATTCTCTTCCCGGTGCTTTGCGGCAGCGCCCAGGCGGATCTCACCGGCTTTCCCGTTGGACTCCTGGACCTTGCCGTCCGGCGTGGTGATCTTCATGTGCTGGTCGGTGAGGAAAACCGTCACACGATTGAGAATATGCTCGTGAAGCACGCCTGCATCATGCGGCCCATATCGCGCGCGCAACACGCGTACCTGCGGATTCTCAAATTCGACTTTGTACCGTTTGGGATCCACCTTCACCGGGTCGAGCGGGTTTGCGGGCAGCGCGCCCGGCCCGTTCTTCAGTTCCAGTTCCACAATGCGATAAGGCGTAGCGCCGGTATTTTCACTGGTGTGCTGGCCTCCCGCGGGACTCCAGCGAACTTCCCCGGCTCTAAAGCGGACGTCGTCCACCTTGCCGTCGGGATGCGTCAGCGTCATGTGGCCGTCGTCGAGGTAGATCATCACGCGATTCATCGCGTGCTCGTGCAACGCGCTCTTCTGGCCGGGTGGAGTCGTCACCTCGGTGACGCGGACCTCCGGCGTATCGAACTTCACTTCGGGGGGCGTTTGACCCGCCAGCGGCAGTGCCGCCAGCGCAAACATGGGCCAAAAAGTGATTCTTAGCATCCGTCCATGATGGCACGGTTGACGCGGAGTAGTTCCTACTCGTGCCGCAACGCTTCCACCGGATCGAGTCGAGCGGCTTTGTAAGCGGGCCAGATCCCGAAGAACAGGCCGACACCGACGGACATGACGATACCCATCACCGCCGCCCAAAGCGGCACGGTGGCCGGCAGCGATTCGAACACGGCGCGGCTGATCAGCGAAATGATCCACCCGAACAGGATGCCCGCAAGCCCGCCCAAACCTGTGAGCACCGCCGCCTCCAGCAGAAATTGAATCACCACGTCGCTTCGCCTCGCTCCCACGGCCTTCCGGATACCGATCTCCTGCGTGCGCTCGGTCACCGACACCAGCATGATATTCATCACGCCAATGCCGCCCACCAAAAGACCGATCGAGCTGAGCGCCACCATCACGGTAAAGGTGATGGCCATGATCTGGCGGAAATCGCCAATCATCTGCTCGGCGGTCGAGAGCGCGAAGTCGTCGGGCTTACTGTAGGGCACGCGCCGGTCAATGCGAAGGGTCGACCGGATCTCATCCAGCGCTTCCGGGAGTTTGCCGTCGCGCGCCGCGGCCACGATCGCATTCTCCCTCGCGTTCGGGAACATTTTCTGTAACGCTCCGTACGGCACCAGCACGCGATTGTCCTCGTCACCGAAAAATGACGCCGCGGGCCGCACCATGGTGCCAATCACCTGGTATTCATGCCCATCCACGTTGATCATTTTGCCGATCGGATCCACATTCGCAAACAGAGCTTTCTCGAGTGCTTCGCCGATCACCACTACCGGTGCCCTTCGTCGGCTCTCCTCTTCGGTAAAGAACCGGCCATAGTGCATCTCTGCTTGGCCCTCGCGCTCGTATGCCTCTTCCACGCCAAAGAGATTCACATCGTAGACTTCGTTGCCCTTGTAGTGAACATTGATCGGGCCGTGGTTGGGAAACAGCATGGGAGAGACTTCCAGCACGGAAGGACACCGCTCCCGGATATGCACGGCATTCAGATACGTGAGGTTTTTGCGGGTTCTCTCTTCCGGCGTCAGTTCGGTAACGCGAAATCCGACCCCGAATTTGAAAACGATGATGGAATTCGGACCAAAGCTGCGCAGCACGCCGGCGATGGTGGCATCGAAGCCGGTCAGAATGGCGCCCACTCCAATGATGGTGCCGGTCCCCACGATGACTCCCAGCACCGTGAGGAACGCGCGGAGTTTGTGCGAACGGATGGTTTGCAACGCGAGACCCAACGCATTGGCGAACGCCAGCCGCGACATGGTTTACCTTTCCACTCTCAGGGCCTCGATCGGGTCCAGCTTGGCCGCTTGTCGCGCCGGATAGATGCCAAAGAAAAGTCCCACCAGGCCCGAGAGTCCCACGCCGACAAAGATCGATGACCACGGCAAAGCCATCGGCACTGGCGTCGCGTTTCGCACCACCACCGCCAACAACCACGCGATGATGACGCCGATCAACCCGCCGGTGCCCGAGAGGAACGACGATTCCACCAGGAACTGGTTCAAAATATCTTGCCGCCGGGCGCCCAGCGATTTGCGAATGCCGATCTCATGCGTGCGCTCCGTAACAGCTGCCAGCATGATGTTCATGATCACGATCCCGCCCACCACCATGAATACCGACACGATGCCCACAGCCATCCCCGCGATGGTGGCCGTCAGCCGGTTCCACAGGCTGACAAATGTCTCCGAGGCGAAAATCGAGAAGTTGTCATCCTGATTCGGCGCCAGGTGCCGGAAGGCGCGTAGCAGCATGCGCACTTCGTCCTGCGCCTCCATCAGGTGTTCCTGGTCGATGGCCTTGGCGACCATTTCGATGTCCTTGCGAGAGCCGTACGTTTTGAAATAACTCTCGATAGGAATCATCACGAAGTTGTCCTGCGATTGGCCAAACACGCTGCCGAGCGTCTTGGCGACGCCCACAACTTCATAGGGATTGCCTTCGATCTGGATCGTTTTGCCGACCGGATCCACACCCTCGAAAAAGCGCGTCTTGAGATCGTTTCCGATGAACGCGACCGTGGCGTGACGCCGCACCTCCTCCGAGGCAATGCCGCGCCCCATGGCGACACCCACATTATTGATGGCTGGAATGTTGTCGGTAATGCCCTCAATGTCTACGCGGGTCACGGATTCGCCCTTGGAAGAAACCCGGCCATGACGCGAAACCATCAACCCCAGATCCTTCAAGAGCGTGACTTTGCTTTTCACGAACTCGTACTCTTCGCGCTTGATCTCCGGGTTCCGCTTCAGCATTTCGAAGAACTTCTTCGGGTCCCAGGGGCCGAACCAGGCCATGCGCACGATGCGGAATCCGTCGGCGCCCATATCCGAGACTTTTTCGGCAATGTACACGTTCATCCCGTGGATCAGCGCCGTGACGACGATCAACGTCGTGGTGGCGAGAATGATGCCCAACAACGTGAGAAAACTTCGCAGCTTGTTTTTTTGGAGAGAGTCCAGAGCTATGCGATTGGCTTCCCAGAAGGATGCCGTTGGACGGAAGCTTCGCCGTTTAAACACACATAGCCCTTTATTAGTGAGACGGAGGAACGGCTCGCTTTGTTCCTAAGAAATTGCTGAGGTCTTCGCTTTCCTACAATGGTTCCTGGAACACACGATGCTCTACTGCGACCCGTTCGACCGCGGCCCTCTGCGCCGCGAAGCCGGCGGTCTGCGAAACCCTCGCACAGACGTTCTATATCCTCTTCGCGACGGCATTCCCGTTTTCGTATCGCCGGCGGCCATCGACGGCCCGAACGCGCGTTATCAACGTCTGTACGACCGTATCGCGCCCTTCTACGACTTGTCGACCCGACTCTATGCCTGGCTGAAAAGCGGCGCCGAACAGACGCGGCGGCGTGTTTACCTTGAGCTGCTGGAATTGCGTCCGTCGGCGCGTTTCCTGGAGGTGTCGGTTGGTTCGGGCGCCAATTGGACCTACCTCAGCCGCGACCTGCAATTCCATGGCTTGGATTTGTCGTGGGGTATGCTGACTCGCTGCCGCAGTCGCGTCCGGCGCCTGCACATCGAGGCCGAGCTGTGCCAGGGGCTTGCGGAGCACCTGCCATACCCGGAAAACTATTTCGACTGTGTGTTTCACATGGGCGGTATTAACTTTTTCACCGATCCCGCCGCCGCGCTGCAGGAAATGATCCGCGTCGCCCGTCCAGGAACTCGACTCGTGGTTGTGGACGAGACCGAAGAATTCGCGCAACGCCACGAGAAAGCCTTCATCGCCAAGGCATTCTACGGAGACCGGCCGCGAACTATAAAAGCGCCGCTGGATTGGCTGCCGCCACAGATGGAAGAAGTGCAGCTGGATGCGGTGTGGGCCGGCGATTTGTATGTGCTCAGTTTCCGCAAACCCAAGACCGGTTAGATTTTTTGATCACCCACCGGATCAACGAAGCGCGATCTTCCAGATGGACGACACGACCGGCGCGCTCCCAGGCTTTTTGACGCCCTGGTCGTCGTAGTCGCCCCAGCCGGTGTCAGTGATCACGTAAAACGAATCTCCGACCACCGTCCCGTGGGTTGGTTCGCCGAGCCCTGGCGTGTTCGCTTCCAGCACCTCTTGCTTGCGGAGGTCCAGCGAAAACCGCATGATGCGCGGCGGCGTGGTTCCATTCTGAACCGCCAGAAACGAGTCACGGTAGACATACAAACCGTCAATGCCGCTCAGCGCGATGTCATCCGCCGGCATCAACCATCGGACCGCATGACTAGCCAGATCAATCGCAGCGATGCCGCGCACGTAATCCGGGACATACAGAGTTTTCTCGTCTTCAGAAAGCGCCGGCGTCTGTGGGGAAGGGAACTCACCCGGAACGTCCAGGCGCTCGAACGCTTTTCCCCCAACCGGTAGACGGAACACGGCTCCATAAATGCCCTCGGATATGTAAATGTCGCCGCGGCGGCTGATGGTCATGTCCCCCAGCAAGCCTTTGACAGGCGAATCAATCCGCTGCTTCAGCGTGCCGGAATCGGCGTCGAAAGCCAGCAGCGCCGTCTTGTCTTTATCGGCTTTGTCGCAGCTCCCGCAATGCGGCACCCAGCCGGTGGATGCCCACAGGATCCGGCGTTCCTCATCTACCCGGAGCGCGAGAACTGACCAGGGAGCCTTGACGAATTCCTTTCCGTCGCCCGTGACGATCTTCGCTTTGCGAACGCTGCTGAGGAAGAATCGGCCGGTCTTCGCATCGTGGGCGATGTCCTCGGGAATCAGATCGCGCTCGGCCGCCTCAAACGCCGGCTTCGAGTGCGTCACCGGCTTCTTGTTCTCTTCGATTCGTTTGAGGACACTGGCGAACTCAATCTTTCCGTTCAGCGAAGAAAAATCCTTGTCGGCGGCGAGATCATAAACGAGCCCCATGCCGGCCAGGTTTCGTAATCCTGCCAGTGCCGCTTCCGGATTTCCAAGCTTCGCTTCCGATGCCGCCAGATTGTACGTTACGCGCGGGTTCCCTGGCATCAGCGGCTTCAGCTCGACGAGCGTCGCGCGCAGCTTGGCGTAGTTGTTCTCCTGAATCGCCAGGCGCGCTGCATGATTGAGAACGCGCCATCGCGGCTCCGAATCCTCGGCGACGAGCAAAGAGCCAAGTGCGAGAATGCTCAAGAGGCGAGTGCGCGCCGTCACGGTTGAGATTTTCCCAGCCGGAAGCAGGCCATTTCCGTGGTGTTGCGCACCAGAAGCAGCCCATTATCGATGGCCGGGATGTTCCACGTTCTGCCTTCGATGGCGGAGAAACGCGCCAGTTCCTGGTGGCCTTCCGGCGTCGCGCGCACCAGCACCACATCGCCATCCTCGGTCAAAACCACCAGGTGACCGCCGGCTAGCAGCAGTTGTCCGTACCCGTAGCGGCCGCCCTTCCATTTCAATTCGCCGGTCTTGGCATCCACGCAGGCGAGAATGGCTTCATCGAATCCATAAACGTAGCCCTGGTAGAGCACCGAGGAGTTGAACTTGTTCTTCAACCGGTTGTTCTGCCAGACAGCGCGCGCCGCGTAGCCGTCGCCGTTCTTCGTAATCTCCAGGAGTGCGGCTCCCGGGCCGTGCGCCGAAGAAAGCAGCACATTGGAATCGTCAACCACTACCGGCTGCGAACAGTTCATGCCCATCTGCGCCGGGAATGAAAATTCCCAGAGCAGCTTGCCGTCCTCAACCGCAAGCCCCACCGCGCGTTCTGCACTGATCCAGACGATCTGCCTGCGCCCGGCGAGTGTCGCAAGAATCGGCGAAGTGTACCCGGCCCGGTCGTTGAGCGATGCCCAGATCGGCTGGCCGGTCAGGCGATGGTACGCCACGATGCTTTTGCCGTTTACGCCGCCCGGCGTGACGATCACTTTCTCATCCACGATCAGTGGGGAACCGGCCATGGCCCAGTGAATATTCGTCGCCTGGTTATCGGCCAGAATGTTCTTCGACCACTTCGGCTTGCCCGTCTTCGCGGAGAGGCAGTGGAAATCGCCATTGGCTCCGAGCGAATAGACCAGGCCATCCGCGTAAACAGGCGTGGCGCGCGGCCCCGGCCCGCCCAGTATTTCGTCGAACAGCGCCGGATAAGTGAACGCCCACAGTTCGCGGCCCGTCTCGACGTCATAGGCCGTGATGGCTTCTTTGTCGCGCCGCTGCTCGATGGTGTACGCGCGGCCTTCGCCCACCGAGAAGGATGCGTATCCGCCGCCCACCGGCTGTTTCCAAAGCCTTGGCAATCCTGTCGCGGGCCAGGCGGTCTCGATCGCCGTCTCCGCGTACACTCCCGCCCGGTTCGGACCGCGAAAATCCGTCCAGTACGAGACCGGCCGAGCTCTTTCGGGCGTTGTCTCCCTCACGGCGACCGCGGTCGCTGGCGCACTCGCTACTGGCACAGCAGGCGGAGCCTCAGTGCGCTGCCGTTCGCGGCTTGCTTCCAACCGCGCATCACGCCGGGACCGGCTGTCGAACGCAATCTTCTGCACCTGCATGTTGCCGTTCCACTCCACGCGCATGCCGTAGACATAGAACAGCTCGAGGATCGCCACAAGACAGATCCCCAGCGTGCCGGCCAGCCGCGACCAGACACGCATGTTCCCGCGAATCCACAACAGCACGAGTCCGACGGGGGGAAACAGGAAAATACCAAGCCACAGCGCCAGACGGCTGCGAAGCATAATGCCCTACTCTATCACCCGGTGGGCGGAAGTCCGGTTCGGGTAGTGTCCTGGGATTGCGGTTGGGATCACTCAGCGACGCAAGAGAAAGAAGCGCGGCCCAGTGTCCGACTCTGAGCCGCGACTGTGAAGAAAGGTTGGGGTCTACCGCGCCGCCACTGGCTCGCGCTCTGCGGTTTCCTCGGCTCTCTTGGAGTCGCCGGAACTCTCAATGCGCATGCCGTAAAAGCTGCGGTACACGAAAAACATCGACGTGACCAGGAAGATCACCCCGAGCACACTGCTGACCATCGCCCCTTGCTGGCGAGTCAAAGAAACGGCCAGCTCCACGGCCAGGAGGCCGAACAGGGTCGTGAACTTGATGATGGGGTTCAATGCTACCGAGCTGGTGTCTTTGAACGGATCGCCCACAGTGTCGCCCACCACGGTGGCCGCATGCAGCTCCGTGCCCTTGCCATGGAGTTCGGTCTCCACGATTTTCTTCGCGTTGTCCCACGCGCCACCGGCGTTGGCCATGAAAAAGGCCTGGAACAAGCCGAACAGCGCGATGGAGATCAGGTATCCCACGAAGTAGAACGGCTCGAAGAAGGCGAAGGCCAGCGTGGCGAAGAATACCGTGAGGAAGATATTCAACATGCCCTTCTGCGCATACTGCGTGCAAATAGCGACCACTTTCTTGGAGTCCGACACGGAGGCTTTGGTCGTGCTTTCCAGGTGGATGTTGCGCTTGATAAACTCAACCGCGCGATACGCGCCCGTGGTGACGGCTTGAACGCTCGCGCCCGTGAACCAGTAGATGACCGCGCCGCCCGTGATCAGCCCGAGCAGGAACGGAGGATTCAGAATGGAGAGCCGGTCGAGGTTCGTGGTCAGGTGATCGGTTAACGCCACGATCGTAGAAAAAATCATGGTCGTCGCGCCCACCACCGCCGTGCCGATCAGCACAGGCTTGGATGTAGCCTTGAAAGTGTTGCCCGCGCCGTCATTTTCCTCGAGGTTCGCCTTGGCAACTTCGAACTGCGGCTCGAACCCAAAATCTTTCTTCAACGCTTCCTTGACCTGTGGAATCTCCTCGATCATGGACAGCTCGTAGATGGACTGCGCGTTGTCCGTCACTGGACCGTAACTGTCCACCGCGATCGTCACCGGACCCATACCCAGGAAGCCGAACGCTACTAGGCCGAAGGCAAACACAGCGGGAGCTACCATCAGGCTCCCGAGCCCCGCGGTGCTGACCATGTACGCCAGGCTCATTAGTACGAGAACCGTGAAGCCGAGCCAGTAGCCGCTGAAGTTACCAGCCACCAGACCGGACAGAATGTTCAGCGAAGCGCCTCCTTCGCGCGAGCTGGTTACGATCTCGCGCACGTGCCGCGATGAAGTGGAGGTAAAGACCTTTACAAACTCCGGGATCACCGCGCCTGCCAACGTGCCGCAACTGATCACACTCGAGAGCTTCCACCACAAAGAAGTGTCGCCATTCAGATCCGGGATCATCATCGAGCTAAGCACGTACGTCAACCCGATCGACAGAATGGAGGTCAGCCACACCAGTGTGGTCAGCGGCGCTTCGAAGTTCATCTTGGCCGCGTTGCTATACCGCGCTTTTGCGATCGCCCCGTTGATGAAGTAGCTGACACCGGAGGCAACCACCATCATAATGCGCATGGAGAAAATCCAGACCAGCAATTGAACCTGCACGATCGGATCTCTGACCGCCAGTATGATGAAGGTGATCAGCGCGACGCCCGTAACGCCGTACGTTTCGAAGCCGTCTGCCGAGGGTCCCACCGAGTCGCCGGCATTGTCGCCCGTGCAGTCAGCGATCACGCCGGGATTGCGCGCGTCGTCTTCTTTGATCTTGAAAATAATCTTCATCAGGTCCGAGCCGATGTCGGCGATCTTCGTGAAGATCCCGCCCGCCACGCGCAGCGCGGCTGCGCCCAGCGATTCGCCGATCGCGAATCCGATGAAGCAGGGTCCGGCCAGGTTTCCAGGAATGAAAAGCAGAATGAAGAGCATGATCAGCAGCTCGACCGAAATCAGCAGCATACCGATGCTCATACCCGCCTGCAGCGGAATGTCATAACAGGGATACGGCTTGCCCCGCAAGCTGGCGAAAGCCGTGCGCGAGTTGGCGAACGTGTTCACGCGCATCCCGAAAGCGGCCACCCCAAAGCTGCCGGATATGCCGACCACGCTGAACAGCAGAATGATGAGAACCTTGTACGCCGCAAACTCCTGCAGGTAGCCGAAATAGAAGACGATGATGGCCCCGATAAAACACTCCAGCAAAATAAGGAATTTGCCTTGTGTCAGCAGGTAGGTCTTGCACGTCTCGTAAATCAGCTCGGAGACTTCGCGCATCGACTGGTGCACTGGCATGTTCCGCAGCCGGACGAAAATCGCCAGCCCGAACAAGAATCCGAGCGCGCTGACCACGAGGCCAGCCAGCAGTAGATTGTGGCCTCCGATGCCGCCCAGGAATGAGGCCGAATTCAAATCCGGCAGAGTGAGGTTGGCTTCACCGCCGTGTTCATGCGACTGGGCCATCAACGGCGCCGTCAGCGCAGCAGACAGCAAAATGGCCTGAGCCATACCCTTCTCTCGATACATGCAAACCTCCTAAATAACGTCGACTGACTGGGTCTTCCAAAGGACGTGTAACTAGTATGTACAATCCGGTCAAGCTTTTTCTCGGCCTAACCAGTGGAAACACCCTGAGCGCGCGGAACGCACCCGAATCAAGAAGCTCTACTTCTTGCACGAACCGTGCCGACCACCCCTGGTTAAACCGCTGCCGCTGCTTTTGCCGAACAATCCTCGACCCATACCGGGCCGATCAGTCGCATATTAGCGAAAAATGATTGACAAGAAAAGCAGTTAAATTGGGTGGTTTCACCCAGATGTCGCGAAAATTCGCTACTTGGACGCTATCATACCGCAACGGCCGGAATGGCTGGAGTACGGGGCCGTACAGAATTTGATCTAAACTGAGGTCGGGAGATTGGGGCCTGCAACTCTACCAGTGGATACCGCCGGAAGGGGTAAAAATCGTCCTGGTTCTGTTTCTGTCCTTCCTGGTCGGTCTGGAGCGGGAGGAGCACAAAGCCAGCGCCGGGAGCTTCAGCTTCGGCGGCGTCCGCACGTTCCCGCTGGTCGGGCTGCTCGGGTATTCGTTGGCCCTTCTATCCGGCCCGCAGCTGCTGCCGGTGGCGGTGGGGCTCGCGGTGGTGGCGGCGTTTCTCCTGCTTTCCTACCATCACAAGATCGCCACTGCCGGAACCGCCGGCATCACCACGGAGATGTCGGGCCTCACCACCTATGTGGTGGGCGCGCTGGTTTATCACGAACAGTTCTGGATCGCCACCACGCTCAGCGTGGCCAGCATGCTTCTGCTGGAGCTGAAAGCCGCGCTGGAAAACCTGACCAAACGCTTCGCCTCCGATGAAATTCTCACGTTCACCAAGTTCCTGATCCTCAGCGCGGTCATCTTGCCGGTGCTGCCCAACCAGCCGTTCGGCCCCTTCCAGATCAACCCTTTCAAGACATGGCTCGTGGTGGTGGCGGTCAGCACGGTTTCTTATGGCAGCTATGTTCTCCAGCGGCTGACCAAGGAGCAAGGCGGAATTATCCTGACGGCTATCCTGGGGGGAGCTTATTCCTCCACCGTCACCACCGTGGCGCTTGCCCGAAGAGCCGCGCGCGAGGAGCATTGTCACCTGTTCGCGGGTGGAACGCTTATTGCGTCCGGCGTGATGTATCTGCGGCTGATCGTTCTCGTGGGCCTCTTCAACCGGGACTTGATGGCCCTGCTGGCGCTCCCGTTCGCCATGCTGGCCGCAGGAGCCGTGGTCGCCGGCTGGCTCTGGACTCGAGTACCTGACCCCGATTCCGGCGCCGTCAAGCGGGAATACGAGCCGAGAAATCCACTCGAGCTGCGGGCGGCGTTTCTGTTCGCTCTTCTGTTCCTGGTGATGTTGGTGTCT
>Ga0335077_10006643_pt1 | contig 14297 bp, 13 predicted proteins | sample Lox_Sample_31_FD_207151 | JGI IMG/M metagenome (GOLD analysis project Ga0335077, IMG submission 207151) | Soil microbial communities from Loxahatchee National Wildlife Refuge, Florida, United States - Lox_Sample_3.1 | ecosystem: Environmental > Terrestrial > Soil > Wetlands | place: USA...
ATTCTTTGTGGGAGCATTGTTGCTTTCGTTCATTGCCATTCCTTCGACAAGGCAATACCTAAGGTCGAAGTGGATCGGAGCGGCATGCTTGCTGCCCCTCGCTTTCATACTGCCTATGATCTACTGGAATTACGTCAACGGTTGGCCAATGGTCCACTTCTACGAAGAGTTCCGAGGGGATGTGAGCGGAGGCGGCCCAGTGGGTTTCTCCTACACCCAGCTCGCGCTCATGACCTTCCTCGACGTCCCCATCTTCCTCATGGGCTTGTATTTCTACCTCAGGTCAAACCAAGGGCGCCAACTCAGGCCTCTCGGGCTCTCCTACATCCTCCTGTTCGCTTTCATGATAGGGCTCAACATGAAGCCATACTATCTCGCACCTGCCTATCCCATGTTGTTCGCCGGAGGCGCCATGGTCATCGAGAAGAGTTCAGTTTCGAACAAAGGATTGTCAAGATGGTTCGGGTCGCGACCCTATCTCGCCGGCCTGGTCCTCGTTGCGGTTTTGCTCGCCCCCGTTGCCATGCCGATACTCTCTCCTCCGACCGTCATCAGCAAGTACGGTGCGAGTGATTATCAGATTAGCCCCCTTCCAGACGAGTACGGATGGAGTGGAATGGTCTCCAACCTGTCTCATGCGTTCAACGCCCTTCCGGTCAGCATCAGAACCCAGGCGTGCATATTCACTTCAAATTATGGCGAGGCCAGCGCGGTGAATTTCTTCGGGAAAGACCTGGGACTTCCTAAAGCAATAAGCGGTCACAACAACTACTACGTGTGGGGCCCGGGTTCCTGCACCGGCCACGTCCTGATTACAGTAGGAGAACAGCTTTCAGACGTGCAACAGATACAAGCGAATGCCACGCTGCTGACGACACTCAACTGCCAGTACTGTATCTATTACGAGAGCAGTCTGCCAGTCTTTCTTCTGGTCGATCAGAATCTATCCATTTCATCCGTATGGTCGCAACTGAGACATTACGACTGAATTTGGCGGGCGGGCAGGATTCGCCACTGAGCCGGTTCTGGAAGTGGATTCCTCAAGAGCGAGCTAGGTCAAGATTCGAATCGTGCAGGGGCTGACCCTGTTTAGGGGCGAATCCACTTCAGGCCATTAAACCGGACGAATGCCTCCCGGCCCACTGCTTTCAAGAGGTGGGTCCCCTGCTTTTTGTCCAAATGGGGGTTCGTCTAGCACGCCAGCGAAGGGAAACAAGCACTATGGATACCTGCTCGACGACCCTCAGGTCAACAGGTGGTACGAGAACATGGCGAGGGGCGTGAGCATCACAGCCGACGTCTACCTGAGAGGTTGGGCGACGTCATGGAAGACAAGAACGCACGAACCTCTCTCCCCACGAACTTCTAAGGATCGGTCAGGGCGACCTCTTCAACCTCCGTCTCGACCCGATATCTGAGATGGAGAAGGAGGGGTACGCCGGGAGTTACACGCAGTCGCTGGTGAAGGCCGTGATGGAGGGGATGATGGACGCGGACTAGGCCTGTTTTGCGCCACAGGAGGGACAGAAGGTGCTGGCGACTGGCATCTGCGCCCCGCAGCTTGTGCAGTATTTCATCGCTCCCTGAGGTTGCGTCGGTACAGCTGTCCTCCCGGGAACCTGCGTCGAACTCACGGTATCCTTGATCGCGAAGAATGAGATGATCTGGAATATGTACGCCACGAAAAGAATGATGAACCCTACGAAGAAGACGATGGTCAGAGCCGCTCCGATTAGATAAAGGGTCCCGGCGGTGCGGAAGGAATCGACGTTGAGCTTCGTCGCCATCGTCTCGAAGGCCCTGCGCACGAATATCGCCGAGACCATCAGGACGATCCACGATATCGAGAGGAAGACGATGACTCCCGCGACTGCGCTGAGCCCGCCTGTGAACATCGCGGATGCCATCCCTCCGAGCAGGATGAAGAACCCGACCGCGACCCCCACGATTCCGGTGATAACGGAGTAGAGCATGTTGTTGAAGACCGACTGGTCTTGAAGCTCGTCCGAGATGTACTTCACCGATATCAGCGTGAGTATGTAGCCGACTATGTTGACGAAAGGTATCAGCTCCAGAATCGAGCCAATCTCACCGAGGGTCTTGGCAGTGCTCAGGTTGGCCAATCTCTTCTCGGGGCCGGATGGCCGACCGAACAATTTAAGCTGGGAAGCCGATTCTCAACACCTGGAACCGGGAGTCCATTTGGGCTTGTAATTGGAGCGGCAGCCTGGATTCGAATCACTTACCTCCCGAGAAACCTAGAGAATTGGGGACATTCCGCTCGATAGAGCACCCTGCGAGCCTTAATGAGCACAATCGGTCTAATTCTGGGTATTTTGGCGGGCCCGGCAGGATTTGAACCCGCGACCTTCGGCTGGCTCCGCGAGCGGCACCGGAGGCCGATGCCCTGATCCGTGCTAGGCTACGGGCCCGACGACCCGGCGGGGCCGGGCCGGGGTAATTAATCCACGTGGTAGGAGAAGTGAGGGTCGGCGGGCGGCTAGTCGCCGTCGCCGTCGGTGTCCACCACACACGTCCCTATCGCAGTGGTGGTCGTCGACGAACCGTACACCGTCGTGGTCGTGGTGAGCTGCTCGTTGTCGGAGTCTCCGTCCTTGGGGCAGTTCATGGAGACGGTGGTCGTGGTCGGGCCGGAGTGGGTGGTCGCGAGCGGCTGGGCGGATGAGGTCGACGGCGTGGGGCTGCTCCGGACGGGGTCGGGGGCGGGCCTCGCGGAGGCGAGGTAGTACCCAAGGATGGCGACCACGACGAGCACGGCGAGGACCCCCGCCGCCCACCTCCATGTCGACCTCGGCTGCGAAGCCACGACTCTGCCGGCGCCGGCCTGCCTATTTAGAATGGAACCTAACAAGTTAGGGCATCCCCCGCCGACGCGGGGTGGATTACAGATTCACTCCTCTTATCTACCGAGAGGCGGGCCGAAGGCGAATCCCGCCCGGTCGGGAGCCCAAAAGCTGGTTTGAATCGTGGCGAAGTTCGCGCTGATGGTCTGCATGCTTATGGTCGTGGGGGTGGCGGCCTCGTACCCCGCGTGGTCGCCGCTCGTGGGACAGATATCGTCGTCAATCTCCCTCGACCCGACCTATCAGACCAACTCCACCTCTATTGCGGCCTCCAACATGACCGTGGTCGACTCGTGGGAGAACACGACCGAGCCCAACATATTCTCGCTCCCGACCGTCACGACCACGGAGAGCCAGACCGGGGAGGCCTTCGGAGCGGACTGGGTCTCGCAGTTCTTCAGTGTCGTCGACGGATACAGGGGCGGCGAGTCGCTCACAGAGTGCGCCTCGCTGGACTCCTTCGCGATGGCCCGCTTCGACACCATGACGAATGGGACGAACTGGGAGATAACGCACTACGGCTATGCGCAGGACGAGTCGAAGGCGTTCGGGGGGACGGTGGCCTTCTTCGCGGAGGAGTACTTCTACCCGACCCAGCCGTCGCTCAGGACGCCGGAAGACTTCGCGACCCTCGTCAAGGACACCGCGCCCGGACACTGGAGCGACCTGATGGCCTCGAGCACTAAATACTACGGGGCGTACTTTGACGGTCAGGGCCCTGTCCTCCTGTTCGACGCGGGGTGCGGCCCGCTCGAGATGGGGCCAGGGATCAACCAGACGGCCGCCTTCTCAGGCTGCCCCTACCAGCAGGTCAGCGGGAACTGGCTAGTGATAGAGCTCTCGAGCGTCTGCCCTCAGTAGGCGGGCTCGTCGGGGGCAAGACTGAATAGACCAGTTCCACGTGCCAACCCGAGCTTGATCTTCAGGGAGTTCGAGGCGGAGGTTGAGGAGGCCCTCCGCTCCGCGGCAAAGAAGAGTGGGTACGACCTCAGGAAGGTCGAGCTACTCCGCCCGCCCAACCCCGAGCTGGGCGACCTCTCGAGCCCCGTGGGGCTCAGGCTGGCCCGGGAGGCGAAGAAGGCACCCGGCGCCATCGCCAAGGAGCTCGCCGGTGAGATAGAGGGGGCGAAGAAGGGGCGCCTGATAGGCGGGGTCGAGGCGCACGCTTCGGGCTACGTCAACTTCCGCCTGGAGTGGTCCGCCTTCGCGAGGGAGCTGGTCGGGTCGCTGGTCTCCGGGAATGGGACCGCCTTCGAGGCCCCAGGGGGGAGGTTGAGGGTGGCCATCGAGCACACCAACGTCAACCCGAACAAGGCCCTCCACATCGGGCACGCGAGGAACCTCGTCCTCGGCGACTCGCTGGTCAGGACGATGCGGAGGCTCGGCCACGATGTCCAGGCGCTCAACTACATCGACGACTCGGGGGCGCAGGTGGCCGACGTGATAGTCGGGCTGAGGTTCCTGGGCTTCAGCGACAAGGCGCCGTCGGGGGTGAAGTTCGACGCCTATTGCGGGGACACGGTCTACACCAAGGTCAACCAGGCGTACGAGAGGGACCCGTCGCTAAAGGAGAAGCAGCGCGTGGTACTCCAGGAGATAGAGAGGGGCGAGGGCGAGGTCAGCGAGTACGCCGAGGGGATAGTAGGGAGGATCCTCGCGGCGCAGCTCGAGACGTGCTGGCGGTTGGGGGCGAGGTACGACCTCCTCAACTGGGAGTCGCACATCCTCAAGACCGGGATGTGGGGGGAGATATTCGAGCAGTTGAAGCGCCATGGGATAGCCGTCCTCGAGACGGAGGGGGAGAACAAGGGCTGCTGGGTCGTCAAGGACAAGGAGCTGGGGGACGACAAGGTGCTTGTGAGGTCTGATGGGACGGTGGTATACGTGGCGAAGGACATACCATACGCGGCGTGGAAGATAGGCCTCGCCAAGGACCACTTCTCCTACAAGGTCTACGGGGAGCAGCCCGGGGGCGGGATCCTCTGGACGACCACCTCAGGCAAGGGGACATCGCAGCACCCGGTGTTCGGGCGCGCGGAGCTCGCCATATCGGTCATCGACTCGAAGCAGAGCAGGCTCCAGAAGGTGGTGAGCAGGGTCCTCGAGAGGCTGGAGGGGAAGGAGAGCGAGAGGTACGTCCACAGGGCCTACGAGGTGGTGGCGCTGTCGAAGAGGGCGGCGGAGAGCCTTGGGCTGGAGGTGGAGAAGGAGTTCGTCCACATGTCCGGCAGGAAGGGCCTGTACATCAATGTCGACACGGTCCTCGCCGCGCTCAAGGACAAGGCGGTCGTGGAGACGAGGAAGAGGAACCCCGAGAGGGACGACGCATGGATCCACTCGGTGGCCGAGGTCATCGCTGTGGCCGCCTTCAGGTTCGAGCTGGTGAGGCAGGACCCGGACAAGATGATAGCCTTCGACATCGAGTCCTCGCTCAGGATGGAGGGGGACACGGGCCCCTACCTGCTCTATAGCTACGCCAGGGCGAGCCGGATCCTGGTCAAGTCCGGCGCGAAGGTCGGGCCGGGGAGCGAGGCGGCCGCTGCGAAGCTGACACACCCAAAGGAGGTGGCGCTGCTAAAGGCGCTCGCGACCTACGACAAGGCGGTCATCGAGGCGGGGGCGTACTTCTCCCCCAAGGACGTGGCCACGTACGCCCTCTCCCTGGCGGCCAACTTCAACGAGCTCTACGAGGCCGTCCCGGTGAACAACGAGGCGGACGCCTCCCTGAGGGAGGCTAGGCTGGCCATGGTCGAGGGGTTCAGGGTGGTGTTCAGGGACGCTCTAGGGGTCCTGGGGATAGCAGCCCTTGACGAGATCTAGGGCCGAAACAATATCAGTGGCCTCGTCTCTTTCTGCTCCACGAACAAGCTGACCGTCGCAGTCATCGTGATACTCGCGGCAGTAGTCGTCGGCGTCGGCTACGACATCGGTCGGAACACGAGCGTTGTGACTACCGGGTCGACCACCAACACCACTACCAGCACGGTGACGGCCGCAGGCTCGACGACCGCGGCGACTGGTTATCAGACGACCCTCCAACAGGGCTCCGTAGAGTCGATCACAATCACCTCGACGGTGACGACCAGCGTCCCTGCCTCGACGACCACAGTTACTGCCTGCAGTTCAACCGGGACGGCGACGGTAACTCAAGGGCTTGCCAGTTCCCGAGTTTCGGCCTCGGCGACGGTCACCTTCACGACGACGCAGACCGTTACGGCCTACGGGAGCACCGCGACCGATACGAAGTGCGTCTCCACGGTAACGACCACGACAATCACCGCGACGCAGCCCTGAGGGAAGGCGGAGTGCCGGTCGGTCAGTCAATCGTGAAGGTCGCATAGACATACTGGTCCCAGTCGTCGGCTGCCACCAGGGTGTATGTCCCGACCGGGAAGTACACGAACGCCTTCGAGGTGAAGGTCGCATCGCCTCCTAGGGGGACGCTTGAGTTCCAATATCCGACCAGCCCTGGGCTTCCCCCGCACGATATCTGGTCCTGACTCAGGCCCTGACAGATCTGGGTCGTCGCATTCATTGCAGCGAGCAGGGGAAACGACTCCTGCTGTGGAGTCCCGTAGTTGTCGTATGCCAGGGTCTCGTCGCCATATGGGTAGAAGACCACGTGAGGAGTGGACAGGGGAGCGGTGCAAGGAGGATAGAAGGGCGGGGCCATCCTGAGAGGCGGTCCCGCGGCCGAGAGGTTCTCCGCGTCAAAGGCGCCCTTGAACACCGCGAATCCGGCGAGAGAGTACGACGGGTTGTCGCCGCAGATTTCGTCCACACCGTTCCATTGAGACACTGTCGGACTGACCGAGACCGGCGTCGAGACGTTCTTTCCCAGCGTGTTCACCACTTCGATCTGGGCGCCAACGACCCCGTACATCAGGGCGCTGCTGGCATTGAGCTCCACCTTCAGTTGCAGGCCTTCGGGAGAGACTCCGGAGGCGAATAGCAACGGCCCCTCGTTTACGCTCACCGTGCTCACCGATGTCGTCGTAGAGGTGGCCGTCGAGGTCGTGGTCGATGTTGCGGTGAGAGTGGAGGTCGAGGCCGACTCGGTCAGGGTATTGACGGCCGTGGTCGTCGAGACGGAGGTTTCGGTGAATGTCGCGGTCGCCGTCGAGGTGACAGTCTCAGTCACGGTGGCTACCCTACCAGGGGCGTACTCCGCCGCCGTCGCGCCGACGAGCAGGCCCGCTAGCAGCAAGGCGATTGCGGTTCCAGTCCGTCTGTCGAGGCGCGTTGCGCTCATCTCGACCTGAGGAGAAACCACCGCGGTGGGCAATAAGGCCTGCTTTCTGGCCTAGACGAAGGTTATCGAGACGGTGGTCGGTGTCGACATCGCGACCCAGCCTGCCGACATCACGAACCACGTCGCCGAGTATGTCCCGCTCGGGACACCAAAAATGGTGTTGTAGGCGGTCGAGTTGGCTCCGGGGGAGGGAGTTATCGTCCCAATCGAATAGTAGATTGTCTGGCCGGTGGAGGCGCGGAGCACGAGGACAACGAGCCCCAGGGTGGTCGCGTTGAGGTTGTTCTTCCAGACGGACTGACCAGTCGGGCCAAAAGCCCCGATGTTTACCACGCTCGGGGTGCCGAGCAAGGTGAAGGAGCCCGTAGTCAGCACCTGAGTCCCTGCGGACACGGGCGAGAGGCTCGCCACGGCCAAGAGGAGCATGGCCGCGACGAGGCTCACGTAGCGGTACATCGTCCCGCGATGCTACGCACGCATACTTAGCGTTTCCGAAAGCACAATCGATAGGCCGGGGGCGACGGACCTAGGTGTTGGGGGCGCCGCTCGTGCTGTAGGAGACCAGCTCGCCTGTCTCCGCATCCACGACGAACGTCCCCTGGTAGCTGTCGGAGCTCGTCTTCGCCGAGAGCGCCAATATCCAGCAGAGCCTCCTCTGGCCAGAGAGAGAGGCGTTGAGAGGGCTCATGAAGGCGGCGTTGCTGGCGGACGGCCCGAGGAGGGCGATCCTCGGCTGCTCCGACGTCACGGTGCCGTTAGCTGCCAGGGGGTAGGTCCTCCCAGAGACGGTGGCGTTCACCTTGCTCGCCTTGACCGTTGCGAGCGCGACCGAGGAGCCGATCTTGAGCTGGTATGTCCCGGACGTCGGGAGGCTCGAGAGGTCGGTGGAATTCCGGAGGACGGTCCCCCTGACCGCGTCGACGGTGATCGAGACGGGGAGCGGGCCGCTCGGTCCGTCCGGCCCGTAGACCCAGAACCCGCCGTAGGCGCGCGCAAAGCTCAACCCCCAGAGAGGCGAGTCCACCTGGGAGCAGCTGGGGACGTTGCCGGGGGAGAACTGGGCGGCCGCGAAGCTGTAGTTGGAGGGGTCGAGCCCTAGGTAGGAGACGGCGATCCCGATGGCCTGGCTCAGGCCCATCACCTGCGGCGGCGTGAAGCTCGGGCAGTCGACCTGCGAGTAGTTGACCTTTGGATAGCCGCCGTAGTCGACGGCGGGATACCCCAAGCTCGAGTAGAGGGCGGGGACCTTCGCGAAGGCCTCGATGGTCGAGTTGGCGAAGGACACGGGCGGGGTGGTGGTGGTGCTTGGTACGGGGGGCCTGGTCGCGAAGTCGCTGGCGATCCCGGGCAGCGCGAGGACGAGGACGACCCCCACGGCCGCCACAGCCGTCAGCGCGTATTGCAGCCAACGCCTTCGAGCCCTCGAGGTCTTCATGCGACGAGGGAGCGGCCCGAGTTTTCGATTAATACCTTTGTCTGGGTCGGCCGGCCGAAACCGCCTGACAACCAGGAAGAACAATGGATTGAGCTCTTCTCTAGTGCGGCGTTGCACCTTCGGGTGATTTGAACGGTCGTTGCATGGCGGGTAGCGGGATGATCAATAGCAAATTGGCCTGGGAGGGTGAGGTCATGTCCAAGAGAACTGCCCATAGGCATAGGTCGTACCGACGCCAAACATTCGGAATGAAAGCGACTGGTGCTCGTCGGGATAATAGATGCAGTCGCCTTGGATCCCCGGGACGATTGGAAGGACAAAGAAGACAACAGCCAGAAGGACGCCGACGCTTGCGATTATCGCCTTTGTTCGCCTTCTCATGTTGCGGAGCGAGTGGCCTCGGAATTATTTATTGCCTCAGCTTTTCTTCCATCCCTCGACGTTCGATCCCGACGCTTGGGCTTGAGTCTGGCCTCGAGGGCCGCATGGGACAACGACATACGAGAGGCATGATCAGTCTGGGCGATGAACGGAGAAGAATCAACCTAAAAAGCACGAATTGTTGGGCGAGGGCTCGCGACTGGCAGCCCGTTCGTCTAGTGGTCAAGGATAGGGGCCTCTGGTTTCGCCCTGAAAGGGGCGAAAGTGATAGCCTCTGACCGAGGTTCGAATCCTCGACGGGCTACTTCTTTTGCCTAACAGAGGCGTATTTTCGACTATTTGACCCTGGCTGTTTGGAATTGAGCCATTTGACCAAGCCTCAGGGTTTCACTACTTCAACCACGATTGACCTGATTGTTCTGTGATTGTCGGCGTAAGACAGAATGGCGTACCCGTGGTCGGCAGGAGGATAATCCTTGAAATTCGAATTCAGTGTTGAAATCATATCCTTCAACTCGATTTGCAGGTCCCGAATGAGCTGCTGTTGGTTGGCAGCCTCCGTGGCTGTAAGCATCCTTGCTTGGATCACCGTCGTTCCGTCCTGTGTGTAGAGGTCGGGGCCTCCTCGAGAGGGATCGGGGAGAACCACGTGGTCGAGGCCGAGCTTCTGCGTTGCAATCGCATAGGCAATCTCCGCGCCCATCCGCCCGTGGGGGTAGTTCGAACTGCTTGCAAACATCTCCTGCTCGCGAGATCCGAGAAGATCAACACGAGTGACGGTGAAGACTTGGGAAGCGCCTGGGACGTTGAAACTAATGCCGCCCGAAATCAAATCTCCCAGGCCGTATCCGCCAGAGGGATCGCCGACATAGATTGTGGAGACGTGAGTGGGAGGTTGGCTGTAGACGAGCCTCAGCCTCACGCCGTCGGAAGACACTAGCGTAATGGGTGCGAACTTCTGACCTGTGGGAAAGGCCAGAAATGGAGCGGAGTGACCGTCATAGTACAGCCTGAGAGTCGTCAGCCGGCCAGAAAAGTCAGCGACGGTAAACTGGAGGTAGCTTCTTACGCCCGGAGTCCATCCAAGCGAGCTCGCAGCGTTTCCCTGGAGGGAGAAGCTAGTTGGCCCGTTGTTTGACGGAGGTTGCTCGACCTTGATTGTCAGGGCGTTTCCGTCCAATGAGAAGCCCTCAACCCTTGAAGAAGGAGGGAGCCAGCTGAAATGTGCGTCATTGGTTAAATCGAAAGGAGGAATGGTGGATACGAAGTCCTCCCTTGTTAGGACGCTGATGTAGACCGTTAGCCGGTTCCCCGGATTAGCAAGGTCGGACGGGATGGTCGCCATCCAATTTTTTCCTCCGGTGTACAGGTGATAGAGGATTTCGTTATCCTGCAAGTAGTAGACTCTCAGCTGACAATCGGTATAGGCAACGAACCCGGGAACGTTCTTCTGTAGCCAATCAGCAGTGAAGATCTGCATCGTCCCCTGCGCCGAGTAGAGGTACATCTGCCCCTGCGACCCGACCTTCACCTCAATCCCCTTGTACTGGTCGAAGCTGATAGCGTCTGCCTCGTCAGCTACGTCGTCTGGACCCTGGGCGTCCCCCGCCGCTTGGACCAGGCCTGAGATCTGTGATTCGATCTGCGGGACGGCCGCGCCCTTCTCCTTCATCACGTCCGCCATTGCCTGTATCCTGTCGATGGTCAGCCCGGCCGTCCAAGCCGAGTTCTGTGGGAACCTCTGGACGACCTTCTCGACAACGGTGAAGGCGAGCATCGAGGCCTTGGTCGAGACCGTGTCCGAGAGGGAGGCGAGGTAAGGCTTGACGCTCGGCCAGGCGGCGCTCAACCCGGCCTTGTCCAGCGCCGCCTGGAAGTTGTCGGAGAAGTGCCCCGCCCCCTGGACCGCAGCCATCACCGAGGTGATCGAAAGGAGCTCTCCGAGGTACTGCGCCCGCTGGTCGATGGGGATGCTCTGGTCGAAGGAGAGCATGTACATCTGGGCGAGCTGCCCCGAGAAGGTGGCGCAGAACGCCTGGCTCGGAACGCGGGTGTCGAAGTAGGTCTCCAGCCCCGTGAGGCCGTTGAAGGACAAAAAGTCGAGGGCCGTCAGGCCCCCCGCGGCGTCGTTGACTACGAGCTGCTTGAGCATCCCCTGGGCGGCCGTCGCGTCGCCGTTCTGCGAGGTCGCCTGCTGTTCGACCGAGGCCAGCTCCTGGAGCACGAACCCGGGGGCGGAGGTCGAGAGCCAGGGCGGCGGGACGGAGAAGTTCTGCTCGGTCCAGTTCTTCCATTGCTGGTCGCTGGAGATCAGGCCCGCCACGGTGCTCTGGACGATGTTGGTGGCGTTGTGGGCGGCGGTCGAGAGGACGAGGCGCCAGAAGGTGGCGTTGGAGAGCTCCTGCCCGGCGGGGGACGACGAGGTGGCGTTGACGGGGAGGGCGTTGAGGTCGTAGTTGTCCTTGAGGAGGTAGGTGCCGGCGCCGGTACAGTAGTTGGTCCCCGTGACGTGGCTCTGGAATATGATCAGCACGGCGCCGAGGACTACGAGGAGGAGGATGTCCTCTCCTAGGGTCTTGCTGATGCCGGCCCTCCTTTTGGCGCCGAAGTCCACCCTCGTTCATGTTGGCGACGATAATAAGCGCCGATTGGGAAACCATGACGAAATGTCTCTCCCTTCATGAGATATTCGAGGTGTGGCACCGGGCAGGCGGCAACTCGCCGCGGGGAGAGTCGGTTTAGACTAATTAACGAACCCCGGCACCTAGCGCGCAATGACAGGACTAGATTCGGCGCTGCTGGTGCTCTCGGGAGTTCTTGTGTTGGCCGTGATAGTCGAATTCTATCTCGCCAGGTCGTATTACAGCAAGTGGCAAACGAAGCAAACACAGGCCTACAAGATAGGCGGCGCGCAGGTGAGAGGCGACCTCTACCAGCTCCTGGGAACTTTCGCGTCGCTCGACCAGTACGAGCAGGTCCTACTCCTCTCGAGCACCTCGAAGCAAGGTTCCCTAGATCTGCTAGGACTTGCGCCGGACGAACTCCACTTCATCGAAATCAAGAAGAAAGGGACCGCGCTCCAAGGCCCGGAGCGAAAAATCAAGCGCCTCGTCGACGAGAAGAAGGTGCGCTATGTCATCAAGGACGTGGAGCTTCCGGACGGATTTCAGATGGAAGATAGACCGGGACGGGCGCCTTGAATGGCTTCGAGCTGACTGTCATCCATAGAGCCTGGTTTTGTGCTACTGCTCCAGATGCGACGGGTCCCCGCCATTGACCTACGGTGGATGAACCCGGTCCCCTACCATCATCCCACTTTGTTATGCCACCATTTTCGGACTTCTTTCCGCCTAATGTATCTGATAGTCCCGAGAAAAACAAGGAAGAGGGTAATGGCTGTGAGAACGTATCCCACGTCGTCAGCTAGTCCGGGATGAGCCTGAGTGATGTTGGTGATGTTTGTGGTCTCAACACCGCCGGGAGACTGAGGAACAGTAACCGTGAAGGTCGTGGCGGTCGTCTGGGTCTCCGTGATTAGCGGACCGCCTATGACCAAAGAAAGCGGAGTTTGTGATGGAACCTGGTGGAGCTGCAGGACTGTTCCATTCGCCAAGTCCACACTGAAAATTGGACTGAATGTTCCTTGCTGGATGAAGCAGATGTCGCCTTGTCCATAGTGGGAGGGAGGATAGATGCGGTTGTTTTGGTCGGCCTGATAATGGGGGGTGTCCAGCGAGAGCATGGGGATTACTGCGTCGTTCGGGGTGCACTTTCCGGAGGCCCATTGAAAGGCCTCCACATAGGAAAATGTGAGGTTGGAGGCGCCCCAGTAGTCCCCATCGTTAATCCACGCAGTCGTCACGGCGACATGAACGTGCCCAAATTGCTGAGGATAGCCGCAGAGGGTCACTATGACTTCGACTTCGAAGTTGCCTGGAACGGTGCTGGTCCCAAAACCGATGTCTTCCTGCAACGCCGGAGGGACGCCGGGGCATTCTATCTTCATGGTGGTCTTCGGGGCCTCCGTGGTCCTGGTCGTCACTGTGACGCTCTGGGCCGTGACAGGAGCGACTCCGAATGTCAGGAGGGTCAGGTCAACGAGGACAATCAAAAGTCCGACCGCTACCCTGCGCAACAGATACCTTCCACCTCTAGCCTCTTACAGGCCTTTCGGTGCATTTGCTGTCCGTTCTCAGCCTCGCGGAAGACACACTAGAGTTTCAGGAACAGTGTCTCGCCGCAGTACTCGCATTTCATGATCCGAGACGTTGGTATCGGGAGAGGGTGACCGTTCGGACACTTTAGGGCGATCACCTCTGGACTTCCGCCCCGTCTTGGAGCGTGTATCTTGCTCACCTCTTTCAGGTCGCTGTAGCTAACGATGCCCAGTAGGGTTACGCCGTCGCCGGCGACAATAGGGATCCTTCCAATCCTCCTTGTTGACATCGCGTCCAGAAGCCTGTCGAGGCTCTCGTTAGGCCCGGCTACGAACACATCCTTGGCCATCACGTCGGACACCTTGGTTGAACCTCCCTTCCCTGGCACGACCTTCCTTAGGTCTGAAAGGGCGAACATTCCGATGAGCTTCCCGTTCTCGACTACTGGGAGCCCTCCGATGTGACGAGAGCGGAATATGCGCTGGGCGTCCTGGACGGAAGACAAAGGCCCAACCGTGATCGGGTTCTTGGTCATGATATCGGAGGCGGGAACGTTCTTTGGAAGGACGAGCTCCAACTAGAATGAGGATGTTGTCGTCGTCTTAAAGGCTTGACTAGAGTTCTATTCGGACGGTGCACTTCCTGGGAGTTCTTCTCCGCCCGTCAGGATGGCGGAAGACCTTGTACCGATAGAGCTGACCGTACTTTGTCTTGACTTCCATGACATAGGGCGAGTAGGAGGGCTTGCCGCACTTCGGGCAGATCTCCATGGAAGAGAAAAGGGGTTTGGGCACGCAGCGTGGCCCCATCGTGGTCGGGGCCACTTTGTCACGGTCAAGCAATGTGTGCCCAAACGCGAAAGAACCCCCCTGTCGTGCGACCCGTTTACACCCTTCGCAGTTTGGGCAGAATCCTAAATAGACCAGGCCGTCCTTTAAGGTTCCCCGTTATTGGACCCGCTGAAGGTGAGGAGACGGCAAGCGGCCCTTGTAGTCATCTTCTTGCTAATTGCGGGCTCGTCTCTCGATTACCTGGTGAACATAGGAGACCAAGGCCTCTCGGTCAATCAATTCCCGTATCTGCTAATTGCAGGCGTTTCCGTCTTTGCAGCTGCTTTCTCTTGGTACTATTATCAAAGGGAAATCCCCCCGAATCTCAAGAGGGAGTTCAAGAAGTCGTCGGAGCAATGGACAGGAGCTGTTCAACTC
>Ga0335077_10006644_pt1 | contig 14296 bp, 12 predicted proteins | sample Lox_Sample_31_FD_207151 | JGI IMG/M metagenome (GOLD analysis project Ga0335077, IMG submission 207151) | Soil microbial communities from Loxahatchee National Wildlife Refuge, Florida, United States - Lox_Sample_3.1 | ecosystem: Environmental > Terrestrial > Soil > Wetlands | place: USA...
ACACTTTCCGCATGAATTGTTCCGCAAGGCGGCGGAGCTGGGACTGACGGGAGTGGCGTTTCCCGAAGCGGAAGGCGGCGCGGGATTCGATCATGTGGCGTATTCGATCGTGATCGAAGAGATTTCGCGTTGCTGCGCTTCGACGGGCGTGATCCTGAGCGTGCAGAATTCCCTTTTCTGCGACCCGATTCACCGCTACGGAACTGAAGAGCAGAAGAAGAAATTCCTGCTTCCATTTACGCGCGGGGAAAAGATCGGCTGCTACGCGCTAACAGAGCCGCAAGCGGGTTCGAATGCGGCGGCGCTGCAAACGAAGGCGGTGAAGAAGGGTGACAGCTACGTCATCAACGGAACGAAGGCGTGGATTACGAATGGCGGCGTGGCGGATGCAGCCATCGTATACGTGAATACCGATGCAGCGAAGGGCGAGAAAGGGATTACGGCACTAGTGGTGGAGAAGGGCACGCCGGGATTCCGCGTGGGGAAAGAAGAGAAGAAGCTGGGCATCAGCGCAACCGCGTGCAGCGAATTGGTTTTCTCGGAGTGCGAAGTGCCGGCAGGCAACCGCATCGGAAATGAGGGCGAAGGCTACAGAGTGGCGCTTTCGACGCTGGATGGAGGCCGGATCGGGATTGCGGCGCAGGCGACCGGCATTGCGCAGGGGGCGTTTGAGGCAGCTTTAAAGTACTCCCAAGAGCGCATGGCGTTTGGACACCCCATCGCCCAGTTCCAGGCAATCCAGTTCATGCTGGCCGACATGGCCACGGAGATCGACGCGGCGCGGCTCCTGGTACGCAAGGCGGCGTGGAAACAGGACTCTGGAGCGCGCTTCAGCCTGGAGGCGTCCACCGCCAAGCTATTCGCCAGCGAGATGGCCACACGGGTGGCGCACAAGGCCATACAGATCCACGGAGGCTACGGATATAGCCGCGAATACTCGGTGGAGCGTGCCTACCGTGATGCGCGGATCACGGAGATCTACGAAGGGACCAGCGAAATTCAGAGGCTGGTGATCGCCGCGTGGGTGCTGAAGGGATAGGGCGCGGCTCCTCTCGGGCCGTTCTAGTAGTTCTGTGCCTAAACTGATAATCAGTCAATCAACACGCCTCGCCAGATTCCCTCTCTCCGGGCACCGCAGATGGTGTATACTCCTAACGTAATTTACTGGTAAACTATGAAAGGGTCGCAGCTTCTCGCGATTTTCTTGCCATGTTCGAATCCATTGCCTGGTATGCCCCAGCCGTTGCCGGCGCGATTTACCTTCTGACGCCATTCGTAGTGCACAACTCATTTCGTCTTGTCGCCCGCTGCCGGATTGAGGCGACTCCGCTCGACCACCTGCCGAAGGAGATTTCCGCAGAGATTCGCCGGCGCATCTCCGAATTCGCGAATCTCGGGTTTGAACTGGTGGGTACTTTCGACTGTGGCGCGCTGACAAACGAAACGCACAGCTACGTAGCGTATTTCTGCAATCACACGACGAACGAGTTCGCCAATGTCACGGCGATGGTAACTTTGGAAGGCAGCGCTTCGTATTTTGAATTCTCTTCGCGATTTTCGAATGGACGGAGCATCGAGACGAACACGAACGGCATTCTTCCGCTGATGCCGGCCAATCCGGAGATCCGAGTGTTCCGGTTCGCATCGGTTGAGGAACCGCGGACGCTGCTGCAACTGCATCGGCAGCTGACGGAGAAATACGCGCCCGGCTTGTGCGCGCTTGGTGAACCGCGCGAACCAGAGATTCAGCGGTATGTGCGAACAATTGAACGCTCCGGCCCGAGGCTAGTCGAGGCGGGTTACATGAAGGCAGACGAAAACGGAGATGCCTTTCGCCTGACCTGGAAGGGTGCAATCCGGACGGCTTGGCTGGGACTGTGGCCGGTAACGTTCTTCCGGAGGACGATTCACCGCCATGCCATGCAACTGGAACTGCAATCTTTGCAGACGCACACCGAGACGGCGCTGCAGAAGGCCTGAGAATTCCTCTCGCGCGGGAGCCCCGTAGTATCCTGACGTGGTGCTGGAACTGGACGCAGGGCTCGAATTCCATCCTGAGAACGACGCGGACTTTTTCTCGTTGCTGCCGCAACAGCCGGCGGTCTGCCTGGTTGCTTCGCGCAAAGCCGACGTAGAACCTTATTTGATCCGCACAGCGGACTTACGGCGGCGCCTGCAACGCCTGCTGGGACCGGCGGATCCGGGGAGCAAGCGGCTGAACCTTCGCGAATATGCGCACATGGTGCGGTACCGCGAAACGGGATCGGGATTCGAGCAGGCGCTGGCCTATTATCAGAACGCGCGCAGGTTTTTCCCCAAGCGCTACAGCCAGCTGGTGCGGTTGCGCCCCGCGCCTATCCTGAAAATCAATCTGCGCAACGCGTACCCACGCTGCTTCGTAACGCGGCGGATCGTGGTGAACGAACAGGGTGCGCCGACAGCGGGCGCATATTATGGCCCGTTTCGCTCGCGGAAATCTGCGGAAGCGTTCGCGGAGAGCGTGCTGGATTTTTTCAAGGTGCGACGGTGCCAGATCAAGATTCAGCGTGATCCTTCGTATCCGGGCTGCATGTATTCGGAGATGAAAATGTGCCTGGCGCCGTGCTTCGCGGGATGCTCAAAGGAAGAATACGACCTGGAAGTCGGCCGGCTCGTGCAGTTCATGGACACGAGCGGGGGATCGCTGCAGGAAAGGCTGGCGCAGGAGCGCGACGAGGCGAGCGAACAACTGGATTTCGAGAAAGCGGCAACGGTTCACAAGAAGATCGAGAAGCTCGATGACGCCTTGCGGGGCCAGCCGGAACTGGTGAGGCGGGTGGAGCTGCTCGATGCGGTGGTGCTGCAGCGGTCGACGCAGGAACACACGGTGGCGCTGTACGCGATCCGCGGCGGGCGACTGGCGGAGCCCTTCTGGCTGCATTTTGGCGACACGGGCAAGCCGGCGTCGGCAGAAGAGACAGTCCGCGATTATCTGGAGAGCGTGACGAACGCGGCAGCGAACGCGAATGCCAACACGCGGCAGAGCGCGACGGAACTGGGCGAACACTTGACGCTATTGTCGCGATGGTTTTTCAGCAATCCACGGGACGGCGAGATATTCTTTCGAGAGAAGGATTGGCCCTACCGCAGGATTCTGCGCGCGTGTTCACGGTTGCTAGCGCCGAAAGCAGAGCAGACGCAGGCGAAAGATACGGGTAAAGCGGGCGGAGACGCCCAAAGCGAGGAAACCAAATGAGCCGGGGAGCAACGCAGGAAGGCACGACGAAGTACGCGGAGAAATTTCGCGGCCACGCGGCAGATGGCCATTTTCGGCTTGTTCGTGAACTGGTGTTCTCTTCGCTGGGAATTGGCACGTACCTGGGCCAAGCAAACGAATCGACGGATGCGGGATATGCAGCGGCCGTAGTGGCGGCGGTGGAACTGGGGATCAACGTGATCGATTCGGCGATCAACTACCGGCTGCAACGGAGCGAACGCAGCGTTGGAACAGCGCTGAAGGTGCTGGCACACAAGGGGTTCACGCGGGATGAAATCGTGGTGTGCACGAAGGGGGGATACCTGACGCCGGACGGCTCGATGCCGGCGGATCCGAACCGGTATTTTTTTGACGAGTTCATTCAGAAGGGAGTGTTCACGGCGAAAGACGTGGCAGGGGGATGCCACTGCATGACGCCGCGATTCCTGGAGAATCAACTGGCGCGCAGCCTGAAGAATCTCGGCGTGGATACGGTTGACGTCTACTACTTGCACAATCCAGAAACGCAGCTGAGCGACGTTTCCCGTGAGGAATTCGCGAAGCGGGTGCGCGAGGCGTTCACGTTTCTGGAGACGATGGTGCAGCGGGGGCGGGTTCAGTATTACGGGATGGCAACATGGAACGGCTTCCGGCAGCCTAAGGAAGCGCGCGATGCGATGCAGCTCGCGGAGATCGTGAAGCTCGCGAAAGACGTGGCCGGCGACGAACATCATTTCCGTTTCGTGCAGCTGCCGTTTAATCTGGGGATGACGGAAGCACTGACGATGGGCAGTCAAACGGTGGGTGCCAGCGAGAAGACCACAATGGAGGCCGCGGAGGAGCTCGGCGTTCATTTGATTGCCAGCGCTTCCCTGCTGCAAGGGCAAGTGGCGCAGAATCTTCCACAATTTGTGGCGGAAGCGCTGGGACTGGAAAACGATGCAGAACGAGCGCTGCAATTTGTGCGCTCGGCGCCGGGAATCACCACGGCGCTGGTGGGGATGTCGCGCACCGCGCACGTGGAGGCAAATACGCGGCTGGTGCAAGCGCCTCCGGCCGGAATCGAGCAGTTCAGCAAGCTTTTTTCGCGGGGCGAGAACGCCTAGAGCTTGCGGAGATCGGGGTGACGCTCGGCGAGCCAGTCGCAAATGGCGCGATCGAGTTCATCGAGATGCCCGGCAAAGAAATGATCGGCATCCTGGACAAAGACCAATCGCGTGTCACCGGGCATGCGCGCGACGACGGATTCGACAGTCTCCCACTTGCCGTGTTCATCTTGCGTGCCGTGAACGATGAGCTTCGGCTTACTGCAGCCCTCGAGATAAGAAAAGTCTGAGCTGTTCACGGGAATCCCGAGCCCGATTAATTCCGTTACGCGATCATCGCTGCAGCCGACGCGCAGGCCCACCGAGCTACCGAAGCTGAATCCGCCGAGAAGCAAAGGGCGGCCGGGAAATTCCTGCGCGAGAAAATCGATGGCGGCCTGTACATCGGCGCGTTCACCGATGCCACGATCGTGTTCGCCCGCGCTCAAGCCAGCACCGCGAAAATTGAAACGAAGTACGGGAACACCCAGGGAATCGAGGGATTTGGCGGCCTGATAAATCACCTTGTTATGGAGCGTGCCGCCGAACAGGGGATGGGGATGGCATAGTACCGCGGCGAGCGACGATTGTTGGGCGCGCGTGGGAATCCAGAGAATGGCCTCGAGCCTGCCGACGGGGCCATCAAGAAAAAGTGTGCGGGAATCATGGTGAATCTGCATGAGGGCCAAGAGAGTGTACCTGAATTATTCAGTTCGAAGGCAGGGATCGAGAGCAGAGAGCGAGAGAGGTAGTTCTATGCGTGCCACTACGCGAAATTGGTGGTACTAGAGCTATATTGTTGGAGATTCGCGTTGCAGTTCGATTCGTTGAATGTTAATTTGAGCGCGGTTCCGGAAAAAGGGGGCCCGTATGGGCGATTTGTCAGACCGGCGCGAGGCACGACGATTTGTGATGACGCTGCCCGTGCGCGTGCTCGCCCACGATGCGAACCGCTCGGAGTTGAAGGCTCACACGCGCGATGTGAGCTATCGCGGACTCTATTTCCTTGCGGACGCCAACTTTCCTGACGGATCAGAGATCGATTTCATCATCACGCTGCCACACCAGATGATCGCGGCGGGCGACGTGAACATCCGCTGCCACGGACAGGTGGTGCGCGTGGAGTCGACCGAGAACGGCAAAGTGGGGATCGCCGCGCGAATCGACCGCTACGAATTCGTTCCCATCCGCGCTACTGCCGCGTGACCTTTTCTAGCTTAGTTTCGAAAATCCCCGTTGGCGTGTCTCTTTCGATAGAATGAGCCTTAGCGAGCTGCGTGCCATTGGCTTCCGCAACTCTTGGGGGGACGGCCATGTATCATTACAATCCGACACAGGCACTGGAAGAACTGACGGAAGAGGGGCTGCTACCGCATCCCGTGAAGCTGAGAGACATGATCCTGCGCAATCAGCTCGGGCCCCGGGATGCGCAACTGCTGAATCACGAATTCCAGGAATATCTGGGACGGTTCGGCGAACTGCAACAGCTGGGACGCACGATTCTGGAGAAGCTTTCCACGGGTCAACGTAAATCCGCTTCGAAATAGCCGAGCGATGACGCCCGTTCCTGCTTCGACTCGTCCGCCGCGAGTGCTGCTGCTTTCCGCGTCGTCGGGCGCCGGCCATGTGCGCGCGGCGCAGGCTCTGGAAAAGGCGCTGCGGAATCACGGCGGGTGTCAGGTGGAGCACATCGACACAATCGAACACGTCAGCAAATTATTTCAGAAGATGTACGACGAAGCGTACATCGCCATGGTGCGACGCGCGCCGGACCTGATGGGTCTCCTCTATGACCGAACGGATAAGCCGTGGAGCCACCCGCGACGACGGCTGGCGCTGGACCGGCTGAACACGCAACCGATGATTCGTCTGCTGAAGCGCGTGCAACCGGATTTGTGCATCGTGACGCACTTCCTGCCGGCGGAGATCATCGCCTGGCTGATCGCGAAGAGGAAGTTACGCTCGCGAAACGCGATCGTGGTAACGGACTACGACGTCCACGCCATGTGGCTGTGCCGCACGGTGGACCGCTACTACGTGGCAATGCAGGAATCGGTGGAATATCTGGCGGGGGTGGGGGTACCACGGGAGAAAATTTGTGTGACCGGGATTCCCATCGATCCGATCTTCGAAAAGCCGCGCGAAAAGAGCGAGGCGCGCAAGAAATTGGGATTGTCGCTGGACGCACGGGTCCTGCTGATTTCGGCCGGCGGATACGGCCTGGGGCCCGTGGAACAACTGGTCCGGGAATTGTTGGCGACGGAGCGGCCGTGGCAGATCGTGACGATCGCCGGAAAATCGGAAAAGTTGCAGAAGCGGCTGAGCGCGCTTTCGAACGAGGCCGGAACGCTGGCGGACGGTGGCGGACGCCTGGTGGCCGTTGGATTCACAAAAGAAATGGATGAATATATGGCTGCGGCCGACGCGCTCATCGGCAAGGCCGGCGGGCTGACCACATCGGAAGCACTGGCACGGGCGCTACCGATGATCCTGATCGAGCCGATCCCAGGACAGGAGGAGCGCAACGCCGATCATTTGCTGGAAGCGGGCGCGGCGATCCGCTGCAACAATCTGCCGGCGGCAACATGGAAAATCGCCAATTTGCTGGATCAACCGGAGAAACTCAAGGCGATGAGCGAAGCAGCCCGCACGATGGGACATCCAGCCGCCGCCCGCGCCATCGTCGAAGATGCCTGGAGGCTGTTAAACTGATTTGCGGCGAAGCAAAGGGACATGAGACGAAACACGCTACTGATTGACGCGGACGACACGCTCTGGGAGAACAATGTCTTCTTCGAGAAGCTGATTGAGGATTTCATCAGCCTCGTGGAGCCCTCGGGCTACAGCCGGGCGTATATTCGGCACATTTTGAACGAAACGGAGCGCAAGAATATCCGGCAGTACGGGTATGGAGTGCGTAGCTTCGGGCGTTCGCTGGAAGAAACGTATCTGAAGCTGGCGGACCAGATGGCCAAGCGCGAGGTGCTGGCAGAGATTCACAATCGCGTGGTGGAACTGGAGCGCACGCCGCCGAAAATACTGGATGGCGTGCCCGACACGCTGGCGTATCTGACGAACCGTCACCGGCTGATCCTATTCACCAAAGGCGAGCCCGCAGAGCAGGCGGCGAAAGTGGAACGCTCGGGCCTGCAGGGCTTCTTTGAAGCCATTGAAATCGTGGCCGAAAAAGATGCCAAAACGTACGCGGCCCTGGTGAACAAACACAAAATTGTGAAGACGCAGGGCTGGATGATCGGCAACAGCCCGCGCAGCGACATCAATCCGGCGATGGAGGCGGGATTGAACGCGGTATATATTCCGCACGTAAATACGTGGCAACTGGAACACGAACCGGTCGTCGCCGGTTCGGGTAAACTGGTAATCCTCCCGGCATTTCGTGAATTAAGAAATCATTTCTAGGTAGGATCGGCGAAGAGACTCCATCGCTCGGGGTGAACTGTCGATGAGCACGGAAAACGCGAAACCGAAAGTTGCGGTTGTCGGCACAGGAGCGGTCGGCGGTTATTTTGGCGGGATGCTGCTACGCGCGGGCGTGCCAGTGGTGATGATCGGGCGTCCAGCGTTTGTGGAAGCGGTGCGGAAGTCCGGGCTGCTTCTGGATACCACGCAATTCAAGGAGACGGCGCATCCGGAAGTTTCGAGCGAGCTGGCTGCGGTCTCGGGTTGCGAGGTCGTGCTGTTTTGCGTGAAAGCCACGGACACAGCCGAAACGGCAAAGCGACTCTTGCCGCACCTGGCGGCCAGCGCCACGGTGGTCAGCCTGCAGAATGGCGTGAACAACGTGCAGGACATTCGCGAAGCTTCCGGGATCGACACGGTGGCGGCGGCGGTGTACGTGGCGGCGACGGTGCCAACACCGGGAACGATCAAGCATGGCGGGAGAGGCGACCTGGTAATTGGTCCGCCGAGCCCGCGCACGGAACGCATCGCCAACCTGTTCGCCGCGGCGAACGTGCTCTGCCGGGTTACGGAGAATATTGAGGCAGAACTTTGGACAAAGTTCGTCTGGAACTGCGCCTTTAATGCGATTTCGGGATTAGGCCTGGCTACCTACGATCGAATTGCGCAGGATCACGAAGCGCAGAAAGTGGTGGAAGCGGCGGTGTATGAAACGCTGCGCGTAGCATACGCCAAGGGCATTCAGCCAGCGCGATTCGAGGATCCGGCCAAGACCATTGGCGCCGCGTTCAAAGTCACGGAATGGATGATGGGGACGCGCTCTTCCACGGCGCAAGACATGGCGAGGGGCAAGCGTACGGAAATTGACGCGCTGAATGGTTACGTGGTGAAGCTTGGCGAGCAACTGGGAATTGCCACGCCGGTGAATCAGACGCTCTATGCGCTAGTGAAATTGCAGGAGCTGGGTTTTCGGTAACGCGGACAGAGGACTACTCGCGCTCCGGCCCTTTGAACGGGATGTGGACGATGGCCTCGAGCGCGACGGGTTGGCCATTTTTGGTGGCAGGTTCGAACTTCCACTGCTTGAAGGCGGCCACCGAATTGGCGTCGAGTAGCGGGTCGAGCTTATGCACGACCTGAATGTTGTCCACGCTGCCATCGGGGCGAATCACGCCGTAAAGAATAACTTCCCCTTCGACGTGTTCCTTCATCATCTCCTGCGGATACTTCGGGTCGATTTTGCGCAACGGTGCGGGGGCGTTGATATCGCCGCTTCCGGTGGACACGCCAGCCTGATGCAACTCCACAAAATGAATGATCCAGCTGCCAGTGACGCTGTTCAGGTTCGGCATATTCACGTTCAGTGAATAGACCCGATGATATTGAAAGACCTGTTCGGGCGGCGCTCCGGGCGGAAGCGAAGCGAAATTGGGCGGGCCGCTGCGCGAGGGAGGTTCTTCAATGGTCGAGTTGGAGTCTGGGCGCTTGTAGAGAGCGCCGGTATGCGGCGAGGTAAGCTTCGGCGAAACGCCAAGGCCGGAAATGCCGGCGTTGGGCTTGGGATTCCCGCCACTAATGCTGATGCCGACGGGGTTGTTGCCGGCACCGTTGCCACCAGATGGATCGCCGCCGGTCGAGCCAGAGGGCGCAGCGCCGGAACCTTTGCTGGTGCCGTTCCCTTTGCCTTCGGGCGAAATGGCCACGCTGGCGGCCAGATTTCCCTTAGGGACTTCGACAACGGGCGCGGGAGGTGCTGGGGAAGCTGAGAGAGCAATGACGGTGGTGGGAGAACCGCTGCCTGTCCCCGGCGCGGCGTTTGCTAATTCTGGCTCGGCAGCAGACTCGCCGGCTTGTTTGCGTTCGGCAAGACGAGGCGCAGAGCCGGCGTTGATCTCTAACTTTGGACGAGCGGGACCGTTATCAGCGGCAGCAAGACTGAAGTCGGCGACATGGGTCTCAAGATTCGGCGCATCGGGCGGGGGCGTGTCAGTGGTGGCTTTGCGTTTCGCTTCCTTGGGGCGCAATTTCGCGAGTGTCTGTTCGCTGATTTGAAGGTGAGGCCGCGCCGGGCCGGAAGCGGTGGCAAGCTGCACAAGGTTCGGCAGGGGCGTGAGAGCTTTTGGCGCTTCCATCGGGGCGTCGCTGTTCACGAGGGTTTGGCGAGGGTGAGTCGGGTGGACCGGATCGGTGTAGATACGCTGGCGGGGATGAAACGCTTCATCGTTTCTCGCCGGGGCATCGGATGCCGTGGCTTTGGCGGCGGGCTTGGGCGAATGTTTCGGAACGTTGAGCAGGGGCAAATCTTCAATCGGGCCCGACCAGGTCAACTCGGTATTGTCGAAGGCACTGTTGTGCTTGGGAGCGACGGGAAACTTCGGCCAGGGAACGACGAAAAAGAAAACGTGCCAGAGAGCCGCGGCGAATAGAGCGCGCAAGGGAATATTCCGCCTGATGCGGCAATCGTAGAAAATATCGTCCTTCGGATCGATTTTCGGTACGCGGGTCCACTGAAAGAAGGCGGGGATTTCGCTCAAAAAACTCTGATGGAAGCTCTTCCACTCAATCGAGAGCTTCGGTTCGACAGTCCCCGGCAGATACACCGCGATGGGGTAGATCTCGTTCTGGCCGAGCAAATCGAAGGGATTGACGTGAAATCGTTTGGACATCAGCCTTTCAGTATATCGCGGTCTACCCTGGGACCAGCGGGGCCCGGGATGAGGAAAAGGGGGCTACAGAATAGATGAGAAAGACGGGAGAGAGGTTTACTGAGGATTCGAGCGGTTGGCCTGGCCGTTGCGGACGACGCGATAGAAACTGAGGCAGGCATCGCCTTGCTTCAGGACGCGAACGCGCTGGAGGTTGCCGATGGTCCCGGGCAAGTCGAAATTCTTGCGATGCTCGGCGATGACCAGACTTTGGCCGCCGAGTAGCACAGCAAACCCGAGGAAGGAGAGGACGCGATCGTAGTCTTCGGTGTTGCCGTAAGGCGGGTCGAGGAAAACGATGGTGGGCAAGCGCGGTCCGCGCTCCAATTCTTGCTCGAGGAGTTCCAGACCGTGGAGGGCGTCGACGGAGAGGACGCGCGCGCCAGATTTGATTTCGAGGGATTCGAGGTTTTTGCGAATGAGGGCGGCGGCGGGCGCGTGGCGCTCGATGAATATGGTTTCGGCGGCGCCGCGGCTGAGCGCTTCGATGCCAACGGCGCCGGTTCCGGCAAAGAGGTCGACGAAGCGCGAACCGCTGACATGCTCACTAAGAATGTTGAAGAGGGTTTCGCGGAGGCGGTCGCTGGTGGGACGCAGCGTCATACCCTTCAGGGTTCTGAGCTGGCGGCTGCGAAATTTTCCGGCGATCACGCGCATTTGGATTCTCCGAGGCTAGCCGATACGGGCCAGATGATAGCGCCGCTGCCATTCTGCCGGCAGCATACGCAGGAGGCCCTGCAGTGTTTCTTTTTGGGCGGGATCGCCGGTGAGCGCGAAGGCTTCCTTGCGCGCGAGTTCGAGCATGGAGCGGTCGCGCAGCGGGTTGGCGACGTGGAAGCCGAGTTCGCCGGATTGGCGGGTGCCGAAGAACTCGCCCGGGCCGCGGAGCTGCAAATCGGTTTCGGCGATTTCGAAGCCATTGTTGGTGCGAACCATGGTCTCCAGGCGCGCGCGGCCTTCATCGGTGAGGCGCGCCGGGGCAACGAGGATGCAGTGGGACTTTTGCGCACCACGGCCGATGCGACCGCGGAGCTGGTGCAACTGGGCGAGGCCGAAACGTTCAGCGTGCTCGATGACCATGACGGTGGCGTTGGGAACGTCGACGCCAACTTCGACAACAGTGGTGGCAACGAGGATCTGCACTTCATTGCGGCGGAAGCGTTGCATGACGTCGTCTTTTTCCTCGCTGGAGAGGCGCCCGTGTAACAGGCCGACCTTCAGTTTCGGGAAGATGAGTGTGGAGAGGCGTTCGTATTCCTCTATCGCGGCCTTCAACTCGAGTTTCGACTCTTCGATGACGGGATAAATGATGTAGGCCTGATGGGCCGCTGCGACCTCGCGCCGCACGAATTCCCAGACACCTTTCAAATGCGGCTCGCCGGTCATGCGCGTTTCGATGGGGGTACGACCGGGCGGGAGCTCGTCGATTACGGAGACGTCGAGGTCGCCGTAAAGAGTGAGGGAGAGCGTGCGGGGAATGGGCGTGGCGGTCAGGACCAGCACGTGGGGCGCGTGGCCATGGCGAACCGCTTTGTCCATGAGGCGCTTGCGCTGCATTACGCCGAAGCGGTGCTGCTCGTCGATGGCGGTAAAGCCCAGCTTGTGAAACTCCACGTCTTGTTCGATGAGCGCGTGCGTTCCGACGACGAACTGGGCTTCACCGGTGCCGATGCGTTCTTTCGCGGCGGCTTTTTCCGCGGGTTTCAGGCCACTGATCAAGAGCTCCACGTGATAGCCGCCCGGGGCAAGGATGCGCTTGGCGCTGAGGTAATGCTGAACAGCGAGAATTTCGGTCGGGGCCATGAGCGCGGCTTGGCAGCCGTTTTCCATGGCAATGACAGCCGCTTGCAAAGCCACAATCGTTTTGCCGCTGCCCACGTCGCCCTGAAGAAGACGATTCATGGGCCCAGGCTTTTCGAGATCGGCGGCGATTTCAGCAAGGACGCGTTTCTGCGCGGCGGTGGGCTTGAAGGGAAGGATCTTCTTGAGCGCTTCACGAATCGCATCTTCGCGGACGCGGAAGGCAATGGCGTTTTCCTTGCGCGAAGTTTTGCGGCCGAGCGCGAGACTGAGCTGATATAGAAAAAACTCTTCGAAAATCAAGCGCTGCTGAGCGGGAGAGTGAAACGCGTTCAGCGCTTCGAGAGATTCCTGCGGCGGAGGAAAGTGCGTTTCGATGAGAGCCTGGCGGCGGCTGGGAAAGGCGAGGCGCTTCCGCAACTCCGATGGGAGGACGTCGGGAATATTCGGATCGAGATTCTGGAGAGTCGTATAGATCGCGCGGCGAATCTGGCGCGAGCCGAAGGTGCCGACAGCCTCGTAGATGGGAACGATGCGGCCCATTTCCGTGGAATCGACTTCGTCGGCATCGGCGTTGAGGATTTCAATTTGCGGATTCACCATTTCGCGCCGGGCGGGGCGATTCTTGTCGATCTCGACCTTACCGTGGAGAATCAGCTGCTGCCCCGGCTTGAGCCGTCCTTCGAGATAACCGCCGTGGAAGAACTTGCAGGGCAAGGAGCCGGTGTCGTCTTGAACGAGCAGATGATAGATGGCATCGCGGCCGTACATGCCGCGCACGGCCTGGCCGCTCATGACGCGGGCGCGCAAGGTGTAGGTGGCGTTGGGTTGAACGTCTTTAATTTTGGAAAAATGGATGCGGTCTTCGTAACGAAAGGGAAGGTAGTAGAGGAGATCCTCGAGGGTGTAGATGCCGCGCTGGGCCAGCAGCTCCGCTCTTTGCGGCCCAACCCCTTTCAGCATGCGGACGTCTGTTCTGAGACCGATATCCATCGCTTCCTTCTTTATATCATCCCGGCAGTAAGCTCCGCCTTTCGCGAAACTTGCGTGGTTGGCATGGGTATCGATAGAGTGGGCGTTTAGCGCATTGGACCAAGGAGGCCCTTTGGCGGAAGCACGATTGACAGGAGGCGACAAGCGCGCGCTGGCGCTGTGGATCATCTTCGGGATATTCGGCGCGGTCTTCGCCCACAAGTATTTTTTCCAGGCGTTCCCGGAAGCGTCGATCGATTTCAAGGTGACGCAGCAAGACGCGCTGAAGCGGGCCACCGCGTTTCTGAACAGCATCGGAGAAAACGCAGAGGGCTACAAATCGACGGTGGTGTTCTCGCAGGACGATGACGCGAAGACGTATCTCGAACGTGAACTTGGATTAAAGCTGGCGAACCAGCTCATGTCCGGCGAAGTGAGCACGTGGTATTGGGAAGTGCGCTTCTTCAAGCCGTTGCAGACGGAAGAATACCTGGTGCAGATCAGCCCGGCGGGCCAGGTGGTGGCGTACAGCCACAAGATCGAAGAGGCGACAGCCGGAAGGTCACTGACGCGCGAAGAAGCGTTGAATGAGGCGCAGCAGTTTGCCGGGAGCAAGATTGCAGCGAATCTCGACAACTGGAATTTCCTGCCGGAAGAAACGAGTTCAAAGGCGCGACCCAACCGCATGGACTGGTCGTTCACCTGGGAGAAGAAGAATTTCAAGGCCAAGGACGCACCGTACCGGCTGGAAGTGGGGATTCAGGGAGACAAGATCGGGGGCGAGCAGGAATTCTTGAAGGTGCCGGAGGAGTGGTCGCGGTCGTACCGGAAGTTGCGGTCGCTGAACAATCTGTACGAGACGATCGCGCTGATTCCCTATGGATTCCTGCTGGGTGGAGCGCTGTGGTTGGGCTTTACGATGTGGCGGCGCGGGCAGACGACGTGGGTCCCGGCATTCAAGATCGGGGGATTCGTTGCGGCGCTGTATTTGCTGATGCAGCTGAACTCGTGGAATACGCTGAACCCGACGTACAACACGCAAGACGCATATGCCGGATTCGTGGCGCAGCGGATCTTTC
>Ga0335077_10006645_pt1 | contig 14296 bp, 15 predicted proteins | sample Lox_Sample_31_FD_207151 | JGI IMG/M metagenome (GOLD analysis project Ga0335077, IMG submission 207151) | Soil microbial communities from Loxahatchee National Wildlife Refuge, Florida, United States - Lox_Sample_3.1 | ecosystem: Environmental > Terrestrial > Soil > Wetlands | place: USA...
CCGCCACCTTTGCCGCATGTCTGGTGGCGTATGGGTTCATCCGGAATGGGACCGCCACTTGGCCGCGGCCTTTCCACAGCATCGTCAATGTGGTCGCAATGACCTTTATCCTGCTCACGAGCAGCCTCACCATGCTGCTCGGCGTACGTGCGGCTAAAGCGAGCGATCGAAAAACCGCGTTTATGTGGACGATGGTCACCGCTGCCCTCGGAGCCATTTTCGCCTTACTGCATATTCGCGAATGGCTCGGTCTCATCGATGAAGGCATGCGCCTGTTCAGCAATCCCTGGGGCACGCCGCTTTTCGGAGCTTCGTTCTTCAGTATCACGGGTCTCCACCTCACTCACGTGGTCGGCGGGGTTGTTGCTTTGCTGGCGGTGGGATCTAAATACAAAAGTGGCCGCTATAACGCCGATGATCTCGAGGTCACGGGATTATATTGGCACTTCGTCGATCTTGTGTGGATGTTCGTTGTGCCGTTTGTCTATCTGTTGAACATAGGCCATTAAGGGAGCAATGTTATGGTGGATGCACCCGATGTACACCCAGCCGAACCAGCGGCAAGATATACGGACAGCGTCGGCAAGTACATTGTGATTTATCTTTGCCTGATGGCCCTGGCCGCCCTGCAATTTGTGATCGCGTACACCCAGATCAGCAGTTTTGCGATGTTTGCACGCATGTTGTTTGTCGCCATTGCCGAGGCCGGACTTGCACTGCTGTTCTTTATGCATCTCTGGGCGGAGAAGCGTGGCTTTTTTCTGTTTGTCGTCATCTTCACCGGTTTCGTGCTGTTAGCCATGCAATATGGCTGGACCGACAGTTTCCGCATGGAGGTCGGCGCGCCCTACACCCAGCCAAAATCAGGAGTAGTCCAGCAGTGAGTCTCAAGCGTAGTCACTTTTTCCTGATTTCGTTGCTCGCACTGGCCTGCTTTAGCGTGCCGGCTTTCGCGCAGGGCTGCGCCCTCTGTTATACTCAAGCCGCTTCTGCTGGGGCGAGGATGATTCACGCCCTCCAGAACGGAATTCTGATCCTCGTCATTCCTCCGACGCTGGGTTCTGTGGGTATGATTTTTATCCTGCGTCAAAAACGTAACCAGGTGCGGCGAACAGAGCACGAGCACACGACACAAGATTGGTAATATGGCAACGACCCAGGTACTGCCACCACCCACTTTTCTCTCGACCATTCGGGCCAAAGCGGCGGATTACTACACTCTCACTAAACCCGAAGTGAATCTGCTGATTCTCATGACCACGTCGGCCGGCTATTATCTGGCCTGCCGGGGTCCAATGCGGATTTCAGGGTTGCTGAACACGCTGCTTGGTACTTTACTAGTGGCCAGCGGGACGGCTACTCTGAACCAATGGATGGAACGCGTTTGGGATGGCCAAATGCGCCGAACCGCCTCACGTCCGCTGCCCGGCGGACGAGTAAGCTCTTCAGAAGCCTTGTTATTCGGAATACTCCTCAGCATTGCTGGTGGATTGTATCTTGCCTTTGCGGTGAACAGACTCTCATCGCTCCTGGCTGTCTCTACTCTGCTCTCTTATTTGCTGATTTACACTCCGCTGAAACGCAAGACGCCACTTTGCACGCTGCTGGGTGCTTTCCCCGGTGCGATGCCGACGCTGATCGGCTGGGCGGGAGCATCAGCCAGCATTAACCGGCAAGCCTGGCTTCTCTTTACCGTTCTCTTCCTGTGGCAGTTCCCCCACTTCCTCGCGATCGCACTGATGTATCGTGAAGATTATGAGCGCGCCGGTTATCGAATGTTGCCTCGTTTTGATCGAGATGCGCGCTTCACCCGAGCCGAAATTCTTATCTTCACGTTGGTTCTGATCGTTATCACGGCTGTACCCGGATTGATGGTATCGGGAGCGATCTACAGCTTTACGATGTTGCTAGCAGGTGCGTTCATGCTCTTCCACGTCCTAAAACTGACGAGATCGAGCTCAAGGCAGCTTGCCAGTGGGGTGGTGCACGCCTCCGTGCTTTACTTGCCGGCAGTTCTAGCCGTCATGATCGCCTGGAAGCGGTAAGCGCTTTTCCTGAGTTCTAACATTGGATCTTGCAATTTTGGAACAGATCAGATAATTGTTACGGATCGTTCAGCCATCCTAAAACCGCGCTAGTTGTTACGAAATCAGAACAGAACCAGCAAGCGACTTTAGAGCGGCCGGTCTTTATCCTAGCCGTACGCTGTGGTGATCTTTTACCCACAACCCAGCAATAACTTGCTATCATTGCCCGTCACTTTTGGGGCCTCCCAGGAAAACGAATATGGCAACTGGTGGACAGAATCTTCGGGTTTTGCGGGAACAGCTTGGCTTAACGATGCGCGATGTCGAGACAGCAAGTACCAAGATTGCTGAGAGGCATGGCAACGAAGAGTATGCGATTCCCCCTAGTCGGCTCTCCGACATTGAAACTAAAGGCATCGTTCCGAGCCTCTTTCGCTTGTATTCCTTCTCGGTAATTTATCGGCGAGAGATGCGTGATCTGATTCGCTGGTACGGGATCGATCTGAATAACACCACGGTCGATCTGGAATTTATCTCCCCGCCCAAGTCTCATTTTTCTCAAGCCGTGGCCAACCTTTCGAACGTGCAATTGCCAGTTCGGCTCGATCCCAGCTTCGACCCGCGTCGCACCGCCAATTTCGGTCGCCTGGTCGAGCAATGGGGGTTGGTACCCCTCGCATATCTGGCGCAATTTGCTTCGTGTGAGTTCACTTACGGGTACATCGGCAGCGAGGACTGGACCATGTACCCCATCTTGCCCCCGGGCAGCTTTGTGCAGGTGGACGAATCCAAGAGCAAAGTAGCTGACGGTGGATGGAGATCAGAGTACGAGCGGCCGATTTACTTCGTCGAAACACGGGACGGCCACATATGTTCCTGGTGTACGCTGACCGGGGACGATATTATCTTGCAACCCCATCCGCTATCGCCGGTACGTCCCCGCGTGCTGCGTTATCCTCAGAACGCTGAGGTCATCGGGCAGGTCGTCGGCGTTGCCATCAAGCTCGGGGACTGGCGCCCGGTTTCCCCGCTTTCAACAGGCTCACGAGGGCGTGAAGCACCGAACTGAGATGCCGGCCTGATCCCGCCCCAGGGTTAGGCGGTAGTAGCTGCGAAGCATTGGTGGTCAGCCTTTCTAAATAAGTTCTTGCCTCTACGCCTGCTTCCTCGCTCGACTGCTGTGCATCCTTTTGCAGTTTTTGAATCGGAGTCGCAAGAATATTGGACAGTTCCGCGCGATGCGCGTCAGCGAGGGCTCGCCGGGCGTGTAATTCGCCATAAATTCGATTTAGGCCCCAGTGCGCGTAAGCACCATCTTGCTTGCGCAAACTGGCCAGATATTCCAGGCGCCGCAACGAGCCGGTAATCGCTTTCAAAGTAGTCGCCTGCAGGTCTTCGAGTGCTGATAAAAGTGGCATAGTTGTTACGTTTTCAGAACATGAAATTTATTGACGCAAAATAAGCGAAGTCATCGTCGCAGGCACATTATCACGGCGCAGTTCACTCTGGAAAGGAGTTCGCGCCGTGAAAAAATGCCTGCTTTGGTTCGCTGTCACTTTGTTCCTAGCTACGATTTCCGCTCCGCCCATCGCGAAAGCCGACGGAAATCCCCCTCCGCTCTGCGGGCCGCAAGGTTGTCAAAAGCCATAGCTGTTGCTGAAGTGCAAATTCTCATTGTGGGTCACTGGAAAAACGCAGTATATTGCTCCCGGTGACCCATGCCTTTTCTTGAACTACTCTGGCGCACTCTCTGGTTCCTCGGCGTTGGCCTGCATGGGCTCCTTACCTTAGTAGCCATCAAACGCGGTTTTCAGCGTGTATATCCTGTTTTCGCTTGCTACATAAGTTGGGTAACGATAGTCGGAGTTGCCTTGCTGTACATGGACTATGCTCCATCTGTCAAAGGCAACGAATACTTCGTTGCCTACATTGTGGCATTGGTCACGGGTAGTGCAGCACGTTTTGCCATCGTCTACGAAATTTTCAAGCATATCCTGAATCGATATCCCGCACTTTCCAGGTCAGGCACTCTTCTGTTCCGCCTGGTTACGGTTGCTCTGCTCGGCTTGGTCATCGTGCTGGCGAAGCTTTCGCCTCCCGCCGGTAGTGATCCCCTGATGTCGACCGTTTCCTTATTGGAAACCACAGTTGACATCGTGCTGGTCGGCCTATTGCTTTTCCTGTTCGCCTTCTCCGGTCTTTTTTCGTTGTCATGGCGCAGTCATGCTTTCGGCATCGCGCTCGGCCTGGGGATTTTCGGGACGGTGAGCTTGAGCACCTCCGCTATCAGAGCGCAGTTGCAGCCGACGGCACCCAACCAGATGACAAACATCACCAATGTGATCAATGAAGGCGCATACGTAATTTGCGCTTTGATATGGTTGGGTTATCTTTTGGCAACGGAGCGGCCGCGGCAGACTCCGACACCGCCCAAACACGATCTTGGAACTTGGAATCAAGAATTACAGCGCTTTCTGCACCGATGACCACCGCCATCGTTCTCGTCGTTCTGTCGGCTATCGTCCTGATCCTTCTTATTCGGGTAGCCGCGGATCAATACCTCAGCCCGAAGGCATCCGATGATCCCGCGGAGAAGATCCGCTTTGTCGACATTGAAGCCTTTCGTAATCTAATTGACCCTGCCGAAGCAGACTACTTGCGTAACCAATTGCCGGCACATGAGTTCCGGAAAATTCACCGCGAGCGCCTTCGGGCGGCAGTTGAGTATGTTCGATACGCGGCGCAAAACGCGGCCCTATTACTCAAGATTGCAGAAACTGCCCGCTACAGCTCCGAACCAGCCACCGCTCAGGCGGCCGAGAAGCTGCTTGATAATGCAATCCGCCTGCGACTCTATGCGTTTGAGATGATTCCGCGCTTGTATGTGGCGATGCTTGTCCCGAGGCACGGTCTTCCAACAATGCGCGTAGCCGATCGCTACGAACAGATGACGCGCCAGATCATACTTCTCGGAGTTAAGTTTCCGGTAAGCGGCAACCTATAGGTCGGGTCGTGCTTAATCGTGCGTAAAGAGTCCCGTGATCGCATAGCCCGATAGCATTCCGACAGTAGCTAAGATCCCGCTTGCCAGCCACACATGCTCGCGGGCGTTCTTCTTGACGTCCAGGTTTTCGCGGATTCTGGACCTCAGTTCAATCACCGAGCTTTGTAGTCTTCTGCGCTCGTCAACTGCCCGTAACCGCAAATCCTCTAACGGTAGAGTGCTCATACGCTTCCTCGTATTTCGTTTTGTAGCCAAATCTTATCCGCCTTCAGGACTTCCACCGTTCTTTTGGGAAAGAAGCCGTGCTCCCGGAACCGATGTATGGCAAGCAAGGCGGCGATGCCACCGATCATAAACCACACGAACCCAATGACCAGAAACGAGTAGAACCAAGCATAGGGATTGCCCGCGAACGCCACCCAGACCAGGGCAACCAGCGCGGCGGTGAAAAGAAGATAGCTCGTTCCCAGGAATACCGCTGACATCATCAGCATTGGTATTCCGGCTTTTAGAGCTGCCGCGGTTTCACGCAGTTCGGATCTGAGCATCTCGATGCGCGTAGTTACGAGATCTTTCAGTTCTTCACGGATCTCCGCGATAATGCTGGCCAGACTACGCTCGCCATTTACGGAATAAGCTCTGCTTTCGTGCATAACGATTTGATCTCCAGATTCTCAATGCCACGCCGCCTACAAACGCCGCTGCCCCTAAGCCCATAATTAATTGCAAAGGGTAGTGCTCCGCTGTATGTTGCACCCGCTCCCGGGCCATTGAGACCGTCTCTCGTAGCCATTCGACAGCTCGATCGAGAGTGCCTCTTTCTGGCGATAGCTCTCGGGCAGGCACAATGGTCGGTCTCGGAGTGGGCAAGTTGTCGAGAGTCGCGTCTTCAGAAACTGGTTCGGGAACTGGATTAATTGCCACCGAAGTCCTCACGCATCTACAAAGAGTTCCAATATTGGATGGCAGGAACGAACCGGTGTTTGCTAAGCCCTTAGACAGAAATGTTCTTCACTGCAGCCCGCGCTACAATGCAAAACAGCTCTGCAACTCCAAAAATTTCGGCAATTTGTCTATGATGGAGGTAACCCCGTGAGGATGGAGAGCAGCTGAAGTGCCTGAAACCCAGACAGACGGACTAGAAGTCTTAGAAACTCGTGAGTGGCTGGACTCCCTGGATTACGTGTTGTCAAAAGGGGGTCCGGAACGGGCTGGCCGGCTCCTGCAGCAGCTCTCGTTGCATGCCCGCAGAGCCGCTGGAGTCAATCTGCCGTTCACAGCCACAACCCCTTACCAGAACACCATCCCGTCCGCCCAGCAGGCGCCTTTTCCCGGCAGCCAAGAGATGGAACGCAGGATTAAGAGCCTGGTTCGCTGGAACGCGCTTGCCATGGTAGTCCGCGCCAACAAAATCCAGGAGGGAATCGGCGGGCACATTTCCACCTACGCCTCAGCAGCTACCTTGTACGAAGTCGCCTTCAATCACTTCCTGAGAGCACAAACCGAAACCGGTGATCGCGATATCGTTTACTTCCAAGGACATGCTGCACCGGGAATGTACGCTCGTGCTTACCTTGAAGGACGCATTCCCAAGCAGAAGCTGGAGAATTTCCGGCGTGAGCTCAAGTCCGGTGGTGGGCTATCGTCCTATCCACATCCCTGGTTGATGCCGGATTTTTGGGAATTTCCCACTGTCTCCATGGGACTTGGCCCAATCCAGGCGATCTATCAGGCGCGTTTCATGCGTTATCTGGAAAATCGTGGTCTCAAAGAGCCTCGAGGCGGCAAGGTCTGGGCGTTCCTTGGCGATGGCGAGATGGACGAACCAGAATCTCTTGGCTCTATCACCTTGGCTTCCCGCGAGAGGCTCGACAACTTAATTTTTGTGGTCAACTGCAATCTGCAGCGTCTCGATGGCCCAGTTCGCGGCAATGGGAAAATCATTCAGGAGCTCGAAGCGATTTTCCGTGGTGCCGGATGGAACGTCATTAAGGTCATCTGGGGGACTGATTGGGACATGCTGATCCGCAACGACCGCGACGGTCTGCTGGTCCGCCGAATGGGTGAAATCAGCGATGGCCAGTATCAGAAGTATTTCGTCGAAAGCGGCGCTTATTTCCGGCAAAATTTCTTCGGTACCGATCCGCGTCTGCTGAAGATGGTCGAGCACTACTCCGATGAGCAACTCGCCCGCATGCGCCTCGGAGGACATGATCCCATCAAGGTACACGCGGCCTACAAAGCCGCCGTTGAGCACGAGGGCTCGCCAACCATCATTCTCGCGAAAACGATCAAGGGCTATGGCCTCGGCGAGGCGGGCGAAGGCAAGAACATCACCCATCAGCAGAAAAAGCTGAACGATGACGAGCTCTGGATGTTCCGCTCGCGCTTCGGCATCCCCATCCCCGATGACGAGTTGCACGAGGCGCCCTTCTATCGTCCGGCCGACGACAGTCCGGAAATTACTTACATGCAGGCCCGGCGCAAGCAGCTCGGGGGCTACTTGCCGGAACGAAAGGTTCGTTCACAGCCGATCGCGGCAGTTTCTGAATCGATTTTCGACGAGTTCTACAAGGGAACCGAGGGCCGTGAAGCCTCCACCACCATGGTTTTTGTGCGGTTGCTCTCAAAGCTCCTGCGCGATCCCGAGATCGGCAAGTTAATCGTACCGATCATTCCCGATGAGGCCCGCACTTTCGGCATGGAAGCGCTGTTCCGACAAGTGGGCATTTATTCCAGCGTCGGCCAGCTTTATGAACCGGTCGACATGGACACTTTGCTTTATTACAAGGAAGCTCTTAACGGGCAGATTCTCGAAGAAGGCATCACCGAAGCCGGCTCAATGTGCTCCTTCATCGCCGCCGGAACTGCGTACGCAACTTACGGCATCAACACGATTCCTTTTTTCATTTATTACTCAATGTTCGGATTCCAACGCATCGGCGATTTGATCTGGGCCGCCGCCGACATGCGCACACATGGTTTCCTGATCGGCGGTACTGCGGGCAGAACCACGTTGGCTGGCGAAGGCCTCCAGCATCAGGACGGGCACAGCCACGTTTTGGCGCTTTCCGTGCCGAATCTTCTCGCTTACGACCCCGCGTTTGCCTACGAGATCGCCATCATTATTCAAAACGGCATCAAGCGCATGTACGTTGACCAGGAATCCATTTTTTATTACCTGACCGTCACGAACGAGCCCTTGCCCATGCCGGCGATGCCGGATGGCAAGCAAATACGGGATGGCGTGCTTAAGGGCATGTACCGCTTCAAACCTTCCAAGAAGGACGCTAAACTTCATGCACAACTGTTCGGAAGCGGCACGATCATGTATGAAGTGTTGAAGGCGCAACAGATTCTCGAAGAGAAATATGGCGTCGCCGCGGACGTGTGGAGCGTTACCAGCTACAAGTGTCTATATTCCGATGGCAATGAATGTGAACGCTGGAACCGTTTGCATGCCGGCGAAACTCCGCGTGTGCCCTTTGTGACTCAATGTTTAAAGGATGCACCTGGCGTGTTCGTCGCGGCATCGGATTACATGAAGGTTCTTCCCGAATCAATTTCGCAATGGGTTCCGGGCCGACTGGTTGCATTAGGAACCGATGGCTTTGGTCGCAGCGAAAACCGTGCATCGCTTCGCGAGTTCTTTGAAGTCGACGCCAAGCACATTGTGCTCGCAACGTTGAATGCTTTGGCGCACGAGAAGCAAATCGGCCGCGACGTAGTGCAGCGGGCGCTTAAAGAGCTGGGAATTAGTCCGGAGAAACCAAATCCGGCGAAGAGTTAAGTTTCCTCTGTGTTCTCTGTGCCCTCTGTGGTTTTGGTTTATCGGAGGAAGTGACACAGATTGAAGTGCTACATGACTGAATTCAAGCTGCCAGAACTCGGTGAGAACATCGATCAAGGGGACCTCGTACGTCTGATGATCTCGCCTGGTACCAACATCACTGAGGGCCAGGCTGTGATGGAACTTGAGACCGAGAAAGCAGTCGTCGAAGTCCCCTCGTCTGTCAGCGGCACCGTGAGAGAAGTTCGCGTCAAAGAAGGTGAAAAAGTCAAAGTTGGCCAGGTAATCTTCACGGTCGACAACGGCGCCGGTGGTGCGGGGCGGGCGCCCTCGCCCCCGAAGCCGGCTGCAACAGCCGCTCGCTCGATAGAGCCACAACGCAAAGCCGAGCCATCTCAACCTGCATCGCCGGATCCAAAGTCCAGCGCAGCCCCGGCATCTGCTGGGCCAACCGAGTTCAAACTTCCTGAACTTGGCGAGAACATTTCCCAAGGCGACCTGGTCCGACTAATGATTTCCCCAGGTGCGAAAGTCTCTGAGGGCCAGCCTGTCATGGAGTTGGAGACAGAGAAGGCCGTTGTGGAAGTCCCATCTCCGGTCACCGGTGTGGTGAAGGACGTTCGCGTTAAGCAAGGCGAGAAGGTAAAGGTCGGCCAAGTCATCTTTACTCTGGAAGGCGCAGCTGCAGCTCCAGTTCCTACTCCGAAGCACACTCCCGTAGAGCATGTTTCCGGCCAGCACGGCGCGCGCCTTGCCTTCCAGGCGGCAATCAAAGCCGAAGGCAAAACCGAAGAACAGGCACTCCCGCCCGATCAACCCCATGCTCCCTTGCCCGCTTTCGTCATGCCTGCACAACTGGGCAAAGTCGCAGGCACACCTCATGGCGAGCCCGTTCCTGCAGCTCCGCACGTTCGGCGGCTCGCGCGCGAACTAGGTGTCGATATCCACGAAGTGAAGGGAAGCGGGCCGGCCGGACGCATCAGCGAGGATGATGTCAAAGCCTATTCCAAGCAGTTGCTGCTAAGCGCAACGGCCGTAGCTCAAGCTCCTGGCACAACACATTTGGCACAACCGGAACTTCCTGACTTTGCTAAATGGGGCAAGATCGAGCGCGTGTCCATGCGCGGCGTGCGCCGCAAAACTGCGCAACACCTATGGGAAGCATGGCACACGATTCCTCATGTAACCCAGAACGATCGCGCCGACATAACCGAATTAGAGCAACTGCGGGCTCGCTTCAGTCCTAAAGCGGAACAAGCCGGCGGGAAGATGACCGTTACCGCGATTGCGCTGAAGGTCTGCGCCTCGGCGCTGCGAATTTTCCCGCAGTTCAACGCCAGTATCGACCTGACCAAAGAAGAGATCGTCTACAAGCAGTACGTGAACGTCGGCGTCGCCGTTGATACTGATCGCGGCCTGCTTGTGCCCGTCATTCGCGATGTCGACAAGAAGAACATCGTAGAGTTGGCGGCCGAACTCACTCAGCTTTCAAAGAAAGCTCGCGACAAAAAGCTCACACCAGCAGAGATGGAGGGTGGAACTTTCACCATCACCAACCTTGGTGGGATTGGTGGAACGGGTTTTTCGCCGATCGTGAACTATCCCGAAGTCGCCATTCTTGGTCTTTCTCGCTCCAGCACCGAACCGATTTGGCTTAATGGCAGGTTTGAGCCGCGGCTGGTGCTGCCTCTTTCACTCTCGTACGATCACCGCTTGATCGATGGTGCTGACGCGGCACGCTTCCTGCGCTGGATCGCAGAGGCTTTCGAGCAGCCGTTCCTGCTGTCCGTACAGGGTTAGGGCAGCTCAATTTTGCACGGCATAGTTGCCACTGAGCGTTGCCGCCGCGCAACGCGCCGCTCCCAGCAACGCGGTACTTTCATTGTTGATAACTCGCACGGGAATGGTTTCGAGCAGCGCTTGCATTCGTCCTTTGGCAAGGAATGATTGCATAAAAAGCGGCCCAGCTAGCTTGGTCAGTATCTTGGGAGCAATGCCACCCCCCAAATACACTCCCCCGGTCGCTTTTACTTTCAGAGCGAGATTCCCGGTCTCAGCACCATAAATCGAAACGAACAGATCTAGTGCCTGCTCGCATAGCGGACAGCGCCCTTCACTGGCGACTCGCGAAATTACAGCTGCCGCGTCACCGTGCGCCATCTCTTCAGTAAGCCACGCCGGCTCTGTGCCGCGCTTGGTGTCGCGCAGGAAATAGAAGATATTCACCAACCCAGGGCCTGAAACTACGCGTTCATAACTGACGTGACCGAAGCGTGCGATCAGATACTGAAGCAACTCAATCTGCAATTCGTTTTGCGGCGCAAAATCGGCATGACCGCCTTCGCTGGCGAAAATGTGGTGCCGCATACCGTCCCAATACAAGCCCGCTTCGCCCAAGCCAGTCCCAGCGGAAATCACCGCCTGATTGCCAATAGGACTTGATTTCACCGGGTGCAGCAACACCAGATCCTTTGCTTCCAGCGTCGCGATTCCCCACGCGTTAGCCTCGAGATCGTTGATCAGGGTAAGCATGGGAGTTCCTACCTTGTCAGCGAGGTGCTTGGATTCGACAATCCACGGAAGATTCGGCGTCTCTACGCGGCCCTTCAGAACGGGCCCCGCTACTCCGAAGCAGGCGGCATCCGGGCGAGCCTTGTACTCAGATACGAAACTACTGACGATTTCCTCCAGCCCACGATATTCGTGACTGGGATACACTACCACCGACGCTGGACGCAGCGCTCCGTTCGCGACATCGACGAACGCCAATCGGGTGTGAGTGCCACCGACGTCGCCGGCCAGGATCATTTCTCAAAATTTCTCCAGCGGCGCCCATCGCGCTCCAGTAACTCATCCGCATCCTTAGGGCCCCAAGTGCCTGCCGCATAGTTCGGGAAATTCCGCGGAGGTAGCGCCTTCCACACGTCGAGCGCCGGGCTCACAACACACCACCCGGCTTCGACCATGTCCGCACGCTGAAACAGCGTGGCGTCGCCGATCATGCAGTCGTGCAACAATCGTTCGTAGCCCGTACTTGGCTGGGTGCCGAAGTAATCGGCATATTCGAAATTCATGTCGACGCCGCCCAAGCGCATGATCGGCCCCGGAACTTTCGCAGCAAATTCCAAAGAAATTCCTTCCTCCGGTTGGATGTGCAGCACAAGTTGGTTGGGCATCAGGTTTTCCACGGGCGTGTCACGGAACAAAACAAAAGGCGCACGGCGAAATTGGATGACGATGTGTGTGTTTTGTGCCGCAAGTCTCTTGCCTGTACGCAAATAAAACGGAACGTCAGCCCATCGCCAGTTATCGATCGCAAGCTTCATCGCGACGAAGGTTTCTGTCCGCGAATCATGTGGTACACCGTCTTCTTCGCGATAACCCGGGACCCGTTCAGCATCGACCACTCCGGATCCGTACTGCCCTCTTACCGTCCGGCTCAAAACGTCTTCCGCGCTCAACGGCTGGATCGCATGAAGAATCTTTGCCTGCTCATCTCGCACCGCATCAGCCTGAAAGGAAATCGGAGGCTCCATGGAGGTGAGACTGATGAGCTGCATGATATGGTTTGGGACCATGTCGCGCAGCGCTCCGGCTTGATCGTAGTATCCGCCACGCTGTTCCACTCCAACCGTTTCAGCGACCGAAATCTGCACGTGGTCGATGTATCGGCGATTCCAGATTGGTTCGAAGATTCCATTGGCGAAGCGAAACGCCAAAATGTTCTGTACCGTCTCTTTGCCCAGGTAGTGGTCGATGCGGTAGATCTGCTTCTCGCTTGCCACCTTCAGCAACTGCTGATTCAGTATCCTGGCTGACTCGAGGTCATGCCCGAATGGTTTCTCGATAATGACTCGCCGCCAATGCTGATTGTTCTCATTCATCAGATCTGCTGCCGCGAGCTGTTCGACAATCTCGCCGAAAAACCGCGGTGCTGTGGCTAGATAGAAAAGAAAATTACTGTGAGTGGAATGTTCCTTGTCGACTTTGGTAAGAAATTCCTTCAGCTTGGGATATGCGTTCTTGTCATCAAACTCCGCTGTGACGTAGTAGACGCGTCGCAAGAACCATTCGATCAGGTCCAAATCCGCGCTATTGCCGGCGTAGTGCCTGACATCATCGGTTACCCATTTCTTAAAATCCTCGTTCGACATCGCTCCGTGGGAAACCCCGACAACCGCGAACTCGCGAGAGAGCAGATCTTGTTTGGCCAAGTTGTACAGTGCGGGAACCAGTTTTCGCCGGGTCAGATCGCCGCCTGCGCCAAAGATCACCATGACACAGGGATCGCTGGGGCGGCCGACATGTTGGGGCTGGGTTGTGGGGACTGTCGCGGTATCAAGCATGGATCTCCTCGGAGTTCGTGCTCGGGTATTTCTTGTTCCAGCAGTTACACCAGCAGGAAAATCGCTTAGGCGGTCTTCTTAGCTGCTGGTTCTACGTGCCCGCCAAACTTCTGGCGCATAGCAGAGAGAACCTTCTCTGCGAAAGTATGTTCCTGGCGCGAACGGAACCGCGTGAACAATGCTGCCGACAACACATCCACCGGTACGGCTTCCGCGATCGCTGCTTCAATCGTCCATCGACCTTCCCCGGAATCCTGCACATATCCGGTGTACTCGGAAAGTGTGGGATTTTCCGCCAGCGCCATGGCAGTCAGATCCAAAAGCCAGGAACTTACGACGCTTCCTCGTCGCCATACCTCGGCAATATCTGCGAGATTAAGTTCGTAACGCTGTTCCTCGGGAAGTTCTCTGTTATTTGCGCAGCGGAAGATGTCGAAACCCTCGGCGTAGGCCTGCATCATTCCGTATTCGATCCCATTGTGCACCATTTTCACAAAATGACCGGCCCCGGATGGACCGCAGTAGATGTATCCATCTTCGGCCGTTCCGGGCAGCTTCTCTCGTCCGGGAGTTCGGGGGATCTCTCCTCGCCCCGGGGCTAGCGTCTTGAAAATGGGATCGAGATGTTGGACCACCTCCTTCGGTCCACCGATCATCATGCAGTATCCGCGTTCCAGGCCCCAGACTCCGCCGCTGGTGCCCACATCCACATAATGGATCCCTTTATCTTTAGTTTGCCGGGAACGGCGGATGTCGTCCTTAAAATACGAATTTCCGCCGTCGATGAGAATGTCTCCCAGCTGCATCCTCTGGGCGAGAGCGACAACACTTTGTTCAGTTGCATTACCAGCGGGAACCATCAGCCAAGCCGCCCGGGGTTTCCCCAGCTTGCTCACGAAATCGTCGAGTGAACTCGATGCAATTGCTCCTTCTCCAGCAAGGTGTTTCACGTTATCTGTGCTAAGGTCGCTGACAACAACCTCATGCCCACCACGCATAAGCCGGCGCGTCATGTTGGCGCCCATTCTTCCGAGACCCACCATGCCCAGCCGCATGCTTGCTCCTTACAACAACACTTTGGTTGATAAGGGCGTGCCTTATAGATTCAACGCTCGACGAAAAGCTTCTT
>Ga0335077_10006646_pt1 | contig 14295 bp, 13 predicted proteins | sample Lox_Sample_31_FD_207151 | JGI IMG/M metagenome (GOLD analysis project Ga0335077, IMG submission 207151) | Soil microbial communities from Loxahatchee National Wildlife Refuge, Florida, United States - Lox_Sample_3.1 | ecosystem: Environmental > Terrestrial > Soil > Wetlands | place: USA...
GCCGACCTGGCCCTCGTCGCCGGCGAGATGGCGGTGATCGCGGCGCTGGCCATCACGATCCTGGTCAAGGTCGGTCCCGCGCACTACTCGGCCGCGGCGTTCTCCCCGGCCTCCTCGCCGCACGCCATGCTCACCGACATCACCGACGCGATGATCTACGGCATCACGGCGTTCGCCGGGTTCGAGGCGGCCGCCGCGCTGGGCGAGGAAGCCAGGGACTCCCGTCGCTCGGTCCCGGCCAGCATCATCGGCATCGTCGTCGTCACCGGGGTGTTCTACCTGCTCGTCGCCTGCGCGGAGGCGTTCGGGGTGGGGCGGTCCGGCATCGGCGGCTTCATGCTGCAGCCCAGCCCGCTGGGCTATCTCACCAGCCGGTACTGGTCGCCGTCGGCGTTGTGGGTCATCACCCTGGTGGTGGTGCTGACCGGGCTCGGTTTCGTGATCGCCGCGATCAACGCGGCCATCCGGGTGCTGTTCGCGATGGGCCGCGACCGGGCGCTGCCCGGGCTGCTGGCCCGGCTGTCCCGCCGCCGGACGCCGGTGGTCGCGATCGGCGGCATGGCCGTGCTCACGCTCCTGCTCGGATTGCCGCTGACCGTCGCCTACGGCGGCGTGCGCACGTTCGGTTACCTCGGCGGGGCGGGCGGGCTCGCGGTCGTGCTGGTCTACACCGCCGTGAACCTGGCGGTCATCCGCGCGTTCCGGACCGAGTTCCGCGCCGAGTTCCGGGTCTGGCGGCACCTGATCATCCCGGGCGCGGCCGCGCTGATCTTCCTGTTCCCGTTGTGGGGGATACTGCGCCCGCCCGCCTACACGCTGATGAACCTGCTGCCGTTCGTCGCGCTGGGCTGGCTCCTGCTGGGCCTGGCGGCCGCCGCCGTCCGGCGCGCCCGCCGGCCGGCCAGCGTGCCGGCCGCCGACCAGGTCACCGCCCCCACCGCCCCCACCGAGCCCTAGTGCCCGTCACGCGCCGTCGCCCCGCCGCTGGGCGCCGCTGGCCGCCGGGCGGCCCGCCGCCTTGGCCTCCGCCGGCGTGCCCCCGGCCGCGGCGTGCTCGTCGTGCACGTACCGGCCGCCGCGCAGCAGCGACGCGCCCGCGGCGATGACCAGGATCACGATCGCGGTGCTGAACACGATCACCAGGCCGTGGTGGAACGGGCCGGTGATCAGCTCGGGGAAGAACTGCCGCCCGGTCAGCACCGCGGCCTGGGCCGCTGGCAGGTGCGCGAGCACCCCGGTCGGGCCCAGCAGCTGGTGCACCGGGTTGTAGCCGAGGAACGCGGCGAACAGGCTGGCCACCGGGGGCGCCTGCCCGATCTGCTGCGCGATCGCGTGCGGCACGCCGTGCGCGGTCAGGCCGTTGGTGAGCGTGGTGGGCAGCGTGCTGGACAGACCGGCGATCATCAGCGAGAAGAAGATGCCGATGGACAGCACGAAGCCGGAGTTCTGGAACGTGGCCAGCATCCCCGACGCCGCGCCGCGCTGCCGGGCCGGGACGCTGTTCATAATCGCGGCGGCGTTGGGCGCGGAAAACAGCCCCATGCCCGCGCCGGCCAGGAAGATCAGCGCGGCGAACGCCGGATAGCTGAAGTCGGTCGGCAGCAGCAGCAGCCCGCCGAACGCCGCGGCCGACAGCAGCAGCCCGCCCGAGGCGAACGCCCGGGCCCCGTGCTTGTCCGACAGCTTGCCCGATAGCGGTCCGGACACGACGAAACCGCAGGTGAGCGGGAGCAGGTAGATGCCCGACCACAGCGGCGTGTCCTTGAACGCGTAGCCGTGCAGCACCAGCCAGATCCCCTGCAGCCAGAGGATCAGCATGAACTGCAGCCCGCCGCGGGCGATCGCGGCCAGCAGCGTGGCCGCGTTCCCGGCCGCAAACGCCCGGATCCGCAGCAGGCGCAGGTCGAACATCGGCGCCTCGACCCGCGTTTCGGTGAAGCAGAACGCGACCAGCAGCGCCACCCCGCCGATCAGCCCGCCGAGCACCAGGGGGTTGGTCCAGCCCATCGCGTGCCCGCCGTAGGGGATCAGGCCGTAGGTGATGCCGACCAGGATCCCGATCAGGCCGAGCCCGAACAGGATGTTGCCGAGCCAGTCGATCCGGGCCGGGGTCCGCGCCCCGACCTCCCGCAGGCTCAGATAGGACCAGATCGTGCCGCCGATGCCGATCGGCACCGAGACGATGAACACCAGCCGCCAGTCGACCGCCGCCAGCACCCCGCCCAGGATCAGCCCGATGAACTGGCCCGAGATGCCGGCCACCTGGTTGATGCCCATCGCCATGCCCCGCTGGTCGGAGGGGAAGGCGTCGGTCAGGATCGCGGGGGAGTTGGCCATGATCATGGCACCGCCGACGGCCTGGATGACCCGGAAGCCGATCAGCCACATCGCGCCCGCCGGGCCGGTCAGCGGGTCGAACGGCAGCGCGAGCGCGCCGAGCCCGAACACCGCGAACCCGGCGTTGTACATCCGCACCCGGCCGTAGATGTCGCCGAGCCGGCCGAGCGTCACCACCAGCACGGCCGAGACCACCAGGTAGCCCATCAGCATCCAGAGCAGGTAGCTGACGTTGCCCGGGGTCAGCGGGTCCAGCTTGATCCCGCGGAAGATGGCCGGCAGCGAGATGATCACGATGGACGCGTTGACGGTGGCCGAGAGCATGCCGAGCGTGGTATTGGACAGCGCGACCCACTTGTAGTTGTCGCTCCGGCCGATCCCGGATGCGGGCGTAGCCACCGCACGTTCTCCCTCTCCCGGGGCTCCCCCCGGAGTACCGCCGGGATCTCCCCGGGCTCCTCCGAGGAGCAGATATTTGCTTAGACAAAACTAACAGACCATCGGGGTGGCCAGCCAGCCAGCCAGGGCCGGGTGCGAGGCCGGCGCCACGCCCAGGGCGGGCCGCGCCGGGTCCGGTTGCCCGCCCGGCTTGACCTCGTCCAGAGGTATCTTCGGCATGTGACCTCGCGCCCGCCGCCTCGCGATCTGCGTGCCTCCGACGCGGACCGCGAACGGGTGATCACCCTGCTCGCGGAGGCTGCGGGCGATGGCCGGCTGACCCTGGCCGAGCACTCCGAGCGCACCGAGCGCGCCTACGCGGCCCGCACCCTCGGCGAGCTGGCGGCATTGACCTCCGACCTGGCCGCGCCGTCAGCCCAGCCTATCCGGCTGGACGGCCGCAGGCCGGTCGCGGGCATCTTCGCCCGGGAGCGCCGCGAGGGCCGCTGGGTGGTGCCCGACCGGCTCGCGGTGAGCGCGGTCTTCGGCGAGGTCGTGCTGGACCTGCGGGAGGCGCTGCTGCAGAGCCAGCGGACCACGCTGCTCGCGACCGTGATCGGCGGCACCCTGGAACTGATCGTCCCCGAGGGGGTCGTGGTCGAGACGACGGGCACCTCGGTGCTGAGCCGGCAGACCGGCCAGCCCGGCCGCAGGCCCCCTGCCCCGGGCGCGCCGCAGCCGCCGGTGATCGAGGTCAGGGTCTTCGCGCTCGGCGGCCGGGTGAAGATAGTCCGGCCGCGGCGGTCCCGGTGGCCACTCAGTCGCCGTCGAAGTTGACCGCGCTGTACGCGCGGAGCTTCCAGAGCTGGTGCTCGCTGTAGATGTTGCGCAGGGTGCCGGACCGGGCCCGCATGACCAGCGAGTGGGTGGTGGCGCCGCCGGACCGGTACCGGACGCCGGCCATCAGCTCGCCATCGGTGATCCCGGTGGCGGCGAAGAACGCGTCGTCCGACGTGACCAGGTCATCGGTGGTCAGCACCCGGTCCAGGTCGTGGCCCGCGCTCACCGCGCGGTCGCGCTCGGCGTCGTCGCGCGGCGCGAGCTTGCCCAGGATGACGCCGCCCAGGCACTTGATCGCGCACGCGGCGATGATGCCCTCCGGGGTGCCGCCGGTGCCGAGCAGCAGGTCGATGCCGGTACCGTCGCGCGCGGCCATGATCGCTCCGGCCACGTCACCGTCGGTGATGAGCTTGATCCGCGCCCCGGCCGCGCGTACGTCCTCGATCAGGGCCTGGTGCCGGGGCCGGTCCAGGATCACCACGGTGACGTCGTGCGGTGAGCAGTGCTTGGCGCGCGCGACCGCCGCGATGTTGTCGGCGGGCGAGGCCTCTATGTCCACCACCTCGGCCGCCGCCGGCCCGGTGACCAGCTTGGACATGTAGAAGACGGCCGACGGGTCGTACATGGACCCGCGGGCGCTGACCGCGATCACCGAGATCGCGTTCGGCATGCCGTTGGCGGTCAGCCGGGTGCCGTCGATCGGGTCCACGGCCACGTCGCACGCGGGACCGCTGCCGTCGCCGACCTGCTCGCCGTTGTAGAGCATCGGCGCGCGGTCCTTCTCGCCCTCGCCGATCACCACCAGGCCGTCCATCGACACCGTGTTGATCAGCAGCCGCATCGCGTTCACGGCTGCCGCGTCGGCACCGTTCTTGTCGCCGCGGCCGACCCAGCGGGCCGCGGCCATCGCGCCTGCCTCGGTCACCCGGGCCAGCTCGAGCGCGAGGTTCCGGTCCGGTGCGTGCCGGGCCGGCGGGTCTGGGACTTCTTCGGCAGCGGTCTGATTCTCGGTCACAGGGGACGCCTTCCCGTCATCGCCGTGATGAAATCTTATTCATCCGACGGGTCGGCGTAGCCGTGTGACGACCCGGCCTGCAAGGAAGTGCTGCGGATCGGCATGACAACAGACCAGGCGCGGTCAGCCGCTCGCCAAGCCGCCCGTCAGGGGGCCCACCCGGCCGCGAAGGCGTCCGAGCGCGGCGCCGCGACGCGGTCGGCGCTGCTCGCCGCCGCGCGCGAGGTGTTCACCACGCAGGGCTACGCCCAGGCCGGCGTGACCGACATCGTGAACCGGGCCGGCGCCAGTGTGGGCAGCTTGTACCACCACTTCGCGGGAAAGGCTGACCTGTACCTCACGCTCTTCGAGGAGCTCAACGCCGAGCAGGCCGAGCGGACCCGCCGTGCGGTGCGCGGGGCGCGCGAGGCCGGGATCACCGACCCGAAGCAGCTGTTCCTGGTCGGCGCGCGGGCGTACCTGGAGGTGTGCCTGGAGCAGCGTGAGCTGTTCCGGCTGTTCGTCAGCGGGGACGGCCCGCCCGGGTTCGACCTCGTGCGGCGGCAGCGGCTCGCCGACTGGGTGAGCGTCAACACCGATTTCTTCGTGCGCAGCGGCGAACCCCAGGACCAGGCGGTCGCGATCGTGATGACCGGCGCGCTGGGGCTGTGCGCCACGGAGCTGACGCTCAGCCCGGACGCCGAGCGGATGCGGAAGATCGTCGACGGCGTGATCGAGGTCCTGTCGCGGCTGGAATCGCCGCGGCCGTAGCGTGACGGCCGCTGGCGAGGGGGCGGGCGCGTCTCAGAAGGGCGCGTCCGGGTCGCTGCCCTCGGTTCGCCGCGCCATCGCCTCCGCCAGCCGGGCCCGGGCGCCCTCGAGCCATTCGGTGCAGACGGCGGCCAGTCGCTCGCCGCGCTCCCAGAGCTGCAGCGACTGCTCCAGGGTCAGGCCGCCGGCCTCGAGGCGCTTGACCAGCTCGGCCAGCTCGTCGCGCGCCTGCTCGTAGGGCGGCCGCTGCGGCGGGGCGTCCCCCGCGCCCTGGCCATCGTCAGCTGCGGTCACGCTCTCACCCTAGTGCCAGCCCAGCGTCTCGATCGCTGCCTTGGCCAGCTGGGCATAGAGCGTCTCGGCGGCGCGCCGGGGCGGGGCCGTCCGCGAGCCGGAGTCGTTCTTGACGGCCGTGCGCCAGTCGACCAGCAGCACCTGCCGGGGATCGCGGGACGCGGCCGCGGCCAGCGTGGAGTTGGCCCGCGCCGCCCCGGACTGGCTGCTGTCGGTGTTGACGAGCACCAGCCAGCCGCCCGGCCCGACGGCGGCCTGCAGCTTGCTGAGCTGCTTGCGGGTCACCGGGCCGTCGGTGCCCAGGGCAGCCAGCACGATCGGGCGCAGGTCGCCGCGGGCGGCCAGGCGGGTGGCGACCGCGACCGCCGCGGCGGCGGTCCGGCCGGCTGTCGCGTTGATGTCGATGCCGGGCATCGCGGCGGTCAGCTCGGGCGCGGCCGCGACCATGGCCGAGTCGCCGATGGCCGTGACCAGCGACCCGGGCAGCGGGAACACCGTCGAGGCCTGGATCCGGGCCAGCGCGGCCAGGGCCACCGAGCCCTCGAGCGGATGCGGAGCAGGCCCGACGCCCAGGCCGCCCGCGGTCGCGACGCTGACCCGGGTGCCCGGGGCGGCCGCCGGGCCGGGCGCCGGGCGGGCCGGAGCGTTAAGGACGCCATAACCGGCGGTGCAGGCGGCGGCGAGGAGCGCGCCGGCTATCGCCACCGGCATCGCCCGGGGGGCCGCCGCCAGCGAGCCGGCGACCTGCCGGCCGCGCTGACGGAGCATGGCCAGCACGCCCTCGCGCAGCACCGGCACCTCGATCCACCGCCACGACGCGGCGGCCGCCGCGATCGGCAGCACGGTCTCCACCAGCCGGGCCTCGGCCACGCTGGCCCCGGCGCCGGCGACCGCGGTGAACAGCACGATCACCGGCCAGTGCCACAGGTATATGCCGTACGAGCGCAGGCCGAGCCAGCGCAGCGGCCGGCAGCCCAGCACGGCGGCGATCTGGCCCGGCGCGGCCGCGGCGGCCAGCACCGCGCCCGCCGCGAGCGCGGTGAAGACCAGCCCGTCTGGGTAGAGGCCGGGATCGGCCGCGGAGAACTCGCTGACCGCCACGGCCAGCCCGGCGAAGCCGATCACGCCCAGCAGGTCGAGCTGGCGGGCGGCGTCCGGTGAGACGGAGCCCAGCCGGGCCAGCGGCCAGGTGAGCGCCAGCGCCGCGCCGATGAGCAGCGCGCTGGCGTGGGTGCCGGTCCCGTAGTAGACCAGCGACGGGTCCGAACCGGGCAGGTAGGCGAGGGCCATCGCGCACGCCGACGCCACGGCGCCGAGCCACGCGATGGCCGCCGCCAGCCGCCTGCGGCGGGTGCGGGCCAGCACTCCGGCCAGCACCATCGGCCAGATCAGGTAGAACTGCGCCTCGATCGCCAGCGACCACAGGTGCTGCAGCGGGGACGCCGGCCCGAGGGCGGTACCGGGCGAGCGCTGCGCCAGCGCCAGCGGCCAGTTGCTGGTGAAGGTCACGGCGTGCAGCAGCGCGCTGCGCAGGGCCGGCACCTGGCCGGGCTCGAGCAGGGTCACGGCCGCGGCCACGGTGACCAGGACCACGGCGAGGGCGGGCAGCAGCCGCCGGGCCCGGCGGGCCCAGAAGCCGCGCAGGTCGAGCCGGCCGTCGCGGTCGAACCGCGCGACCAGCAGGTCGGTGATGAGGTAACCACTCAGCACAAAGAACACATCGGTGCCGAGGAATCCGCCCCGCGCCCCGGGCAGGTTCTGGCCGAATGCGATGACGGCCAGTATCGCGAGCGCGCGCAGGCCATCGAGACCGCCGGACCTCGCCCGGTTCCCGGGCGCCGGCGTGGCGTGGGCCGCGCAAGCCTGTCGGGCCTGCGCGGCCGTCCTGACGACGACAGACAACTTCGGTGCCCCCGTGAAGCTATCGGTGTTATCTAAGAGCGGACACGTACCATGGCGGTCAGCGATTACCGCCATTGCGCGCTAAGGCAAAGTTGTTGTCGCCAAATGCCCGCCAGGAGAAACGCCATTACCGGTCATCGAAAGGACCGGCCTTGCTATAGAAATGGTTATGGCATCGGCGGCCGGGTCGCCGTGACCGACAGCTGGTCGGTGGCGAACCTGATCGTGAGCGCCTCGTCCGCGGCGATCTCGGCGGCGGAACGCGCGACGCTGGCGTCGGCGTGCTGCACGATCGCGTAGCCGCGGCGGAGCGTGGCGGCCGGCGACAAGGCGATCAGCCGGGCCCGGGTGTGGGCGATGTCGTCACTCGCCCGGTCCAGGCTGGCGGACAGGCACCGCCGCGCCCGCTGGGCCAGCGCGGTCACCAGTTCCTGCTGCCGTTCGATCTCGCGCACCGGATTGGCCAGCGCGGGCCGTGAGCGAATGGCGGCCAGGAAGGACATCTCCCGGTCCAGCCGGCCCGCCAGGCACCGGCGCGCCCGGGAGCGCAGCTGGCCGATGAGCGCCAGTTGCTCGGCGACGTCGGGCACCACGCGGCGGGCGGCGTCGGTGGGCGTCGAGGCGCGGACGTCGGCGGCATAGTCGAGGATCGGCGCGTCCTGCTCGTGCCCGATCGCGCTGACCACAGGGGTCCGGCACGCCGCCACCGCCCGGATCAGGCTCTCGTCGGAGAACGGCAGCAGATCCTCGACCGAGCCGCCGCCGCGGGTCACGATGATCACGTCGACCTCCGGGTCGGCGTCAAGCTCCCGCAGCGCCTCGACGATCTCGGCCACGGCATACGGGCCCTGCACGGCGACCGGCCGGACCCGGAACCGAACGGCCGGCCACCGCCGGGCGGCGTTCTGGAGCACGTCGCGCTCGGCCGCGGAATCCCGGCCGCAGATCAGGCCGACCATCCCGGGCAGGAACGGCAGCGGGCGCTTGCGTTCCGGTGCGAACAGGCCCTCGGCGGCCAGCGACCGGCGCAGCCGGTCCAGCCGGGCCAGCAGTTCACCGATGCCGACCGCGCGGATCTCCAGCGCGGTGAGCGAGAACGAGCCCCGGGCGGTGTTGAAATCCGGCCTGGCCCAGATGACCACCCGGGCCCCTTCCGCCGGGGCGGGGTCGCTGGCCTCGAGCACCGCCCGCGTGCACACCACCCGCGCCGACACCGCCGCGAGCGGGTCGCGCAGGGTCAGGAACACGGTGCTGCCGCGCCGGTTCAGCTCCGCGATCTGGCCCTCGACCCAGATCCGGCCCAGGCGGCCGACCCACTCCCCGACCAGGCGCAGCACGGTGCGGACGGGAACCGGCGCCTCCGGGCTCGTCTCCAGCGCCATCGCGCGGATCAGGCCTCGCCGCTGTCCAGCTTGGCGATGCGACGCTCGAACATCGTGAGCACGGCCGGCCGCCCGGCGTTGGCTTTCTCATGGTCCAGCAGGGCCCGCACCTGCGACGAGTCGAGGTTGCGGAGACGGGCGCGCAGCGAGGCCACGGTCAGCTCGTCGTAGTTCGGGACCGGCAGCGCGGCGAGGTCGGAGGCTGGGGCCGGGGCCGGGGCTTTTTCGGCGGTTGCCGGGGCTTCCTCCGCGGCTGGCGGGGTTTCGCCCGCGGACACCTCGGCCTCGGCTACCTCAGCTTCCTCAATTTCCTCGGCTACCTCGGCCACCTCGGCCACCTCGGCTTCCTCGGCTACCTCAGCGGGAGCAATGTCCTCGGCCACCTCGGCTTCCTCGGCTACCTCAGCGGGAGCAATGTCCTCGGCCACCTCAACTTTCTCGGTGGTCGCAACGTCCTCGGCGGGCACCGGTTCCCCGGCGGCCTCGGCGACCGGGGCGGGCGCGTCCTCCTCGGACAGCAGCCGCACGTTCCCGGTCTCGTCGAGGGACCGCCAGCGGGTCTCGCTCTTGGCCGGGGCGCCCGGTCCCGGGCCGGACGAGGTGCGCGGGGGGACGCCGGGCTCGGCGCGCGGCGGCTCGGTGACCCGGTTCTTGATCCGGTCGGCCACGAGCAGCACCTGGCCGATGCCAGAGAACACGGCCCGCAAGGCCTGCGCAGGAGCCTCTTTCACGCGCTCGGTGACCTGCGGCGGGATACGCATAGGTGATCTTCTCCCTCTGGCGTTGCGGTTAACCCGTGCCGCCTGGTGGCTTACGACGGCATGGCCGCCGCCCCCCCCGGCTCGCGTGAGCCTGCGAGATGATTCTCGTCATTTAGCTCGACGGCGCAATAGGCGACCCGTGAACTGTTGCCGATTTGAGTGAGCAGCGGAACGTTCTGGTGCGCTTGATGGAGTGGGATACGGGTTCACCTACCATGGGAGCCATGCCCGTGCCCACCCGACGCGTCCTGCTCGCCAAGCCCCGCGGTTACTGCGCGGGCGTTGACCGAGCCGTGCAGACGGTCGAGAAGGCGCTGGAACGCTTCGGTGCCCCGGTCTACGTCCGCAAGCAGATCGTGCATAACACCCATGTCGTCCGCACCCTGGAGCAACGCGGAGCAATCTTCGTGGAGGAGGCGGGCGAGGTGCCCGAGGGCGCGGTGGTGGTGTTCTCCGCGCACGGGGTGGCGCCCGAGGTGCGCGACGAGGCGGCCAAGCGCGGCCTGCGGACGATCGACGCGACCTGCCCGCTGGTGACCAAGGTGCACAACGAGGCCAGGCGGTTCGCCGCCCAGGACTACGACATCCTGCTGATCGGGCACGAGGGGCACGAGGAGGTCGTCGGCACCACCGGTGAGGCCCCCGGTCGCGTTCACCTGGTCGACGGGCCGGACGACTGCGACAGCATCGAGATACGCGATCCGGGCAAGGTGGCTTGGCTGTCCCAGACCACGCTGTCAGTCGATGAGACGAATGACACGGTCGCCGCGCTGCGCCGGCGCTTCCCCCGGCTGCTCGACCCGCCCAGCGACGACATCTGCTACGCCACGCAGAACCGTCAGGCCGCGGTGAAGCGGATCGCCGCCGAATCTGACGTGGTCATCGTCGTCGGCTCGCGGAACTCCTCGAACTCGGTCCGCCTGGTCGAGGTGGCCAAAGACGCGGGCGCCGCCGCGGCCTACCTGGTCGACGACGCGTCAGGCGTCGAGCAGGCCTGGCTGGACGGCGCGCAGACCGTCGGCGTGACCAGCGGTGCTTCGGTACCCGAGGCGCTGGTGTCCGGGGTGCTCGGCCGCCTGGCCGAGAGCGGGTTCGGCACCGTCGTGGAGGTCGAGGCGGTGCCGGAACGCATGGTGTTCGCGCTCCCGCACGAGCTGCGCCGGCGTCCCGCCGCTGACGGCTGACACCGGCCGCTAGCGCCAGCGACTGCCGCCGGGCGGCTCGCGCGGCGGGTTCGGGGCGGGCAGCCCGACATCGCCGCGCAGTTCCTCGCGCAGGTCGTGGACGCACTGCGGCAGCCCGCGGAACATCGTGATGACCAGGCTGATGAGCACGCCCGCGAACAGCCAGGGCGCGACCCCGGCCAGGGTGAGGATGGTCCCCTCGGCGGCGGACGTCAGCGCGTGCCGGATCGTGTCGGCGTGCGAGGTGAACATCTCGGCGCAGACCAGGGAGATCAGGAAGATCAGGGGCGGGGTCACCGCCACGGTCAGCAGGCCGTCGCGCCGGGTGTAGCGGGCGGTCAGGGTGCAGCCGGCCACGAAGCTCAGGCCGGTCAGCACGCCCAGGTGCAGCCAGCCGGCGGTCAGCGTGCCGGGGAAGAACAGCGAGAACATGGCCAGGACCGCCCCGCGCGCGGTCATCCGCGCGGCGGGCAGGCCGCTCCCGCCGGCCGCGGCCCCGGCGGCCTCCGAGCGCGGCGGCCAGCCGGTCTCCGGGCGGCCGGGCCGGGCGGCCGGAGTCCCTCCCGACGGGCTGACCGCGGCGGCGGCCGGGCCCGCTGGCGTGTCGGGTCCGGGACTACCCATGACAAATGCCTCTCGTAGCGAGCCGAGTCGTCCCGCCCATGCCCGCCGCGTCAACTCGCTCCCTCCTCCCGTTCGCGGCGACGGCCCGGTGCTGGCGGCCACGGTCAGCCTGCCGCGCCCATCGCCCGCGGCGCGCTCACCAGAGCGGGCTTGTCCGCGCGCGCCGTGACGATGTCCGGTCCCGCGTCGGCGACGAAGTCGGGCGCGGACAGGGTCCGCACCGTGTCCTCCACCGGCGCCGGCGGGTTGAGCTCCGCCTCGACTACTCCCAGTTGGTTAAGCTTACGAGCGGTTACCAGGACCCGGCTCTCCAGCGTCCCGATGGTCTTGTTGTAGCCGGACACCGCGTTGGCCAGGGCCTTGCCCAGACCCTCCATGTGCCGCCCCATCCCCGCGAGCCGGTCATACAGCTCGCGGCCCAGATCGAAGACGGCGCGGGCGTTCTCGGACAGCGCCTCCTGCTGCCAGGCGTACTGCGCGGTCCGCAGCATGGTGACCAGCGTGGTCGGGGTGGCGATGTGCACCCGGTGCGCGATCGCGTGCTCGAGCAGCGCCGGGTCGTGCTCCAGCGCGGGTGCCAGGAACGCCTCACCCGGGATGAACAGCACCACGAACTCGGGGGCCGGGCTGAGCGCGGCCCAGTACGTCTTGGCCGCCAGCCGGTCCACGTGCTCGCGCAGGTGCCGGGCGTGCGCGTCCAGCCGGGCCTCCCGCGCCGCGGTGTCAGCGGACTCGGCCGCCTCCAGGTAGGCGGCGAGCGAAACCTTGGAGTCCACCACGATGTTCTTGCCGCCGGCCAGCCTGATCACCATGTCCGGGCGCTGCGTTCCCTCGTCGGTGCTCACGCCGACCTGCTCGTCGAAATCACAGCGGGCGTCCATGCCCGCGATCTCGACCACCCGCCGCAGCTGCATCTCACCCCAGCGGCCGCGGGCCTCCGGCCGCCGCAGCGCGGTGACCAGGGCCTGGGTCTGTGCGCGCAGCTCGTCGGAACTCTGCCGGGCGATCATCACCTGCTCGGCCAGGGCGGCCGCCGACTTGATGCGGGCCTGATCGGTCTCGCGCAGCTGGAACTCCACCCGGGCCAGGGTCTCCTGCAGCGGCTGGATCAGGTGCTCCACCGCCGCCTTCCTGGTGTCCAGCTCGCCCGCTGCCCTCTGGTTAGCGGCCTCCAGCCGGCCCGCGGCCATCTCCAGGAACCGCCGGGTGCTCTGGTCCAGGGCCTCACCGGCCATGGCCTGGAAGTGCTCGGCCGCGGCGGCCTGGCCGGCCGCCCGGCTCCGGGCGTAGAGGTAGCCGATGAGCGCTCCGAGGCCGGCCCCGATCAGGAGACCGATCAGCAACGAGGTCGCGTCCATATCTGCCCATGCTCGCAGCCGGGTGCGACAGTTTCCCGCGTGACACGCTGGGGCCAGGTGACGATCGGCGTGTCCGGCCCTCCGGCCCAGCAGGCGGTGCGGCGCACCTAGACTCGCCGGGGTGAGCCTGTCCATCGGCATCGTCGGCCTGCCCAACGTCGGCAAGTCCACCTTGTTCAACGCGCTGACGCGAGCGACCGCGGTGGCGCACAACTACCCGTTCGCGACCAGGGAGCCCAACGTCGGCATCGTGGGCATCCCCGATCCGCGGCTGGCCGCGCTGGCGGGGCTGTACGACTCGGCCCCGATCGTGCCCGCCGCGGTCAAGTTCGTGGACATCGCCGGGCTGGTTCGCGGCGCCTCGCAAGGGCAGGGCCTGGGCAACCAGTTCCTGGCCCACATCCGCGAAACGGACGCGATCTGCCAGGTGGTCCGGGTTTTCACCGACCCGGACGTGAGCCACGTGGACGGCGATGTATCGCCGGAGCGGGACATCGATACGGTAGTGATCGAGCTGATCCTGGCCGACCTGCAGACGCTGGAGAAAGCCATGCCGCGGCTGGCGAAGGAGGCGAAGTTCGCCAAGGACCCGGCGCGGGTGCGGGCGGCCGATGCCGCCGCCAAGGCGCAGCAGGTGCTCGACGGCGGGACCACGCTGTTCGCCGGGGCCGGGCCGGCCGGCATCGACCTGGCCGACGTGCGCGACCTGCAGCTGCTGACGGCCAAGCCGTTCGTGTACGCGTTCAACATGGATGACGCGGACCTGGGCGACAAGGCGATGCGGGAGAGGCTGTCCGCGCTGGTGGCGCCCGCGCAGGCGGTGTTCCTTGACGCGAAGACCGAGGCCGAGCTGGCCGAGCTGCCCGAGGAGGAGGCGGCCGAGCTGATGGCCGAGCTCGGACTGGGCGAGCCGGGGCTGGCCCAGCTGGCCCGGGCCTGCTTTGCGGCGTTGGGCTTGTCTACCTTCCTGACCGCGGGCCCGAAGGAGGCTCGGGCCTGGACGATCCGGGCCGGGGCGACCGCGCCGGAGGCGGCCGGGGTGATCCACAGCGATTTCCAGCGCGGGTTTATCAAGGCCGAGGTGGTCTCGTTCGACGACCTGATGACCGCCGGGTCCATCGCCGCGGCGCGGGCAGCGGGCAAGGCGCGGATCGAGGGCCGGGACTACGTGATGCGCGACGGCGATGTCGTCGAGTTCCGCTTCAACGTGTAGTAGGGATGTTAGCGCAGGTCATCGCCATCGCCGGTGCCTCCACCCGTAGCCGACCGTGTCCCGATGCGGCGGCGCGCTGCCGAACATCCAGCGGCCCGGATCGGTGCCAGGGCAGTGATCCCGTACGTGCGCGGCCAGGATCTCGACCAGCTCGCCCGGGATGTAGATGGTCCGTTCGCTGCCGTACTTGGGCGCCCGGATCTCCACCTTGCCACCGCCCGCTCGCTGCACCTGGCGGCTGACCTGCAGCCTCCGGC
>Ga0335077_10006647_pt1 | contig 14295 bp, 14 predicted proteins | sample Lox_Sample_31_FD_207151 | JGI IMG/M metagenome (GOLD analysis project Ga0335077, IMG submission 207151) | Soil microbial communities from Loxahatchee National Wildlife Refuge, Florida, United States - Lox_Sample_3.1 | ecosystem: Environmental > Terrestrial > Soil > Wetlands | place: USA...
TGGAACACCCTCCGGGTTCTCAAGGACCTGGGGCTGCACCGGAAGGAGCGGGTCCTGGTGGGCGAGGCGTGCATCGCCCCGCGCGACCTGGTGGTCTCGCTCCTGCCGGAGCCGCGGAGCCTCTCGGGACGGATGCAGGGCAAGACCTGCGTGGGGACGCTGGCGCGGGGCATCCGCGACGGGCAGGAGCGGGCCTTCTACATCTACAACGTGACCAGCCACGAGCACAGCCACGGCGAGCTCGGGGTGCAGGCCACGGCCTACCAGACCGGAGTGCCGCCGGTCGTCGCCGCGCGGCTCATTTCGGAGGGAACGTGGTCGGGCAGCGGCGTGATGTCGCCGGAACAGTTCGATCCCGATCCCTTCATGTCGCTGCTGGACGTGTCCGGAATGCCGTGGCACATCAGGGACGAGGAAACCGGGGTGATCGATCCGGAGTATATCTGGATCGAGGAGCCGCTGGCGGCCTGAGACGGTAGGGCGGTAAGGCGGTAGGGCGGTAGGGCGCCTTACCGCCTACCGCCTTACCGCCTTACCGGCTACCACCCCAACGCCACCCCAACGCCCTCGGGCTCGAGAACGAAGCGCGGCCCGTGGAGCCCCAGAACCTTCCAGTGCCCGTTCATGAACTTGGCGCCGGTCACACCGATGATCGCACCGGCCAGCACATCGCTCAGCCAGTGCTTGTCGTCGTTGATGCGGGACCAGCCCGTCATCGCCGCCGAGCCGTAGAGGATGATCGTGGCCGGCGTGCTGTGGAGCTCGTCCGAGACGCCGGTGGCGAGCGCGAAGGCCATCGTGGTATGGCCGGACGGCCAGGAGTCGTCGTGGGTATTGAACGGATTGAAGAGGAAGGCGTTGTCGGCGGCGTTGGGCCGGTGCCGCCCCACTACCATCTTGAGGAAGACGGTGAAGGCCCCCGCGCCGAGGAGGCCGGCGGAGATCCGCTCCCCGGCGCGCCGGATCTTGGCGTTGCCGGTGAGCACGCCCGTGAGGATGGTGCCGAGGCCGATCGCGCCGTACACCTCCGGCTGGCCGATGTGGCGGAAGACTCGGGCCACGTCATCCTTCCCTTCAGTGCGATTGGACTGGATACTGGTCCGGAGCGATTCGTCGAGTAGCGAGGCCAGCGCCACCGCTCCCACCTCCGCGGTGACGTGATACCACCGGATCTCCCCCATGTGCCGCGGAAGGAGCGGCCTGATCGAATCCGCGTTCGCGGCTCCGGTCAGCGTGTCCACCACAGTGACCGACTCCGTGACGGTGCGCAGCGAATCGGCGGGAGCCTGGGCCTTAAGCGGGAGCGCGACGACGAGCAGGACGGCAAGGAGGAGGGCGTAAGGAGAGTTGCGCGTCATGGGCGCAATCTACTAGCTTCGTGCCACCGAAGAGATCCGAAACCCATGCGACCTCTACGCCTTTCGATACTAGCGCTCCTGGCCCTCGCCAGTGGGAGCGCGGGCTGCCGCGACTACAACCTGAAGCGCCACGACAGCGGTCAGGCGGGGCTCATCCCCGCCGATCAGTACGCGCGGTACGGGCGCGAGCAGGCCATCATCGTCGCGATCGGCCGGGAGTTCGCTCGGCCATACAATTCCGGCCCCCAGGCCCAGGCAGACGTGGCGATCGCCTATGCCCGGAACAAGTTCGGCGCCGACATCGTGGACATCTCCGCGGATCCGGCCGGGTATCGCCTGGTCGTGACTTTCAAGGATGGCTGGCGCACGGCCATCGTTCCGATCGCCGACGGGAAGACGGGAGACGACACCAAGATCCCGTCCTGATCGGCGCGCCGGAAGCGGTGAGTAGGGCACGGGGCATGCGGGCAGTTCGCACCGAATGCCCTTTTTCTTCGCGAGGGAGACCCCACATGCCCGCTGCCCGCGCGATTCTCGTCACCACCACCCTGCCGGCCGAAGCGCTGGCCGCCCGCATCGCCGAAGCGGCGATCGAGCGCAACCTCGCGGCCTGCGCGCAGGTGCAGGGCCCCATCAAGAGCACCTTCCGCTGGCAGGGGGCCATCGACCATGCCACCGAGTGGTATTGCCACCTCAAGACCACCGAGGACCGGTTCGCCGCGCTCGAATCGGTGATCGTGAGCCTGCACCCGTACGAAGTCCCGGAGATCATCGCCATTCCGGTGGTCGCCGGGCACGCGCCGTACCTCAAGTGGCTCGCCGGGGAGGACCCTCGCTCCCCTCGGAGCTGACCGCCTCGCGCATCCCTACGTCTTTCCCGGAGGTCTGCGTTGCCGTCCCGTCCCACACCACCTCCCGGCGAGGTGCTCTACCTCCTCTCCGGCGACCATGACGACATGGTCGAGGCCTGCGCCAATCTGCTGCCGGCCGACATCGCCGAGTCGCTGGGAGACCTCTCACCCGAGGCGGCGGCGCGGGTGCTCGCATCGCTGCCTTTCCACGTGGCGGTGCAGGTTCTCGACGAATCACTGCTCGAGAACAAGGGCGAGGTGATCGAGCGGCTCTCCGACGACCAGGCGATCCCGCTCATCCAGGCGATGTCCGCCGACCAGCAGGTGCGGCTGTTCCGTGAGCTCAAGGAGACCGACCGCGCCCGGCTGCTGCACGTGCTGGACGCGCCGACCCGCGAGCAGCTGCGGCTCCTGATGAGCTACCCGCCGCAGAGCGCCGGCGGGCTGATGACCACCGAGTTCGTCAGCGTCCCCGAGAGCTGGACGGCGCTGCAGGTGCGGCTCCACGTGGCCCGGGAGGGGAGCGCCAAGGAGACGGTGTACGCTATCTACGTGGTGGACGAGAAGCAGCGCCTGTCGCGGGTGATCTCGCTCCGGGAAGTGGTGATGGCCCCCTCCGAGCGGCCGGTCACCGAGATCGGCGACGGGCGGAAGCCCGTGACCGTGACGCCGCTGGTAGACCGCGAGGACGTGGCCCGCCTGATCTCCCGCTACGACCTGCTCGCGATCCCGGTGCTGGACGACGGCCGCCACATCCTGGGGATCGTGACGGTGGACGACGTCATCGACGCGATGATCAGCGAGCAGACCGAGGACGTGCAGAAGCTGGGCGGCCTCGAGGCCCTGGACCAGCCGTACATGGAGATCGGCCTGGTGCGGATGATCAAGAAGCGCGCGGGATGGCTGTGCGCGCTCTTCCTGGGCGAGATGCTCACCGCCACCGCGATGGGGAGGTTCTCGGACGAGATCAGCAAGGCGGTGATGCTCGCGCTGTTCATCCCGCTTATCATCAGCTCGGGCGGCAACTCCGGGAGCCAGGCCACCTCACTCATCATCAGGGCCATGGCCCTCCGCGAGGTGACGCTCCGCGACTGGTGGCGTGTCGCCGCGCGGGAGGTTCCCTCCGGCATCGCCCTGGGCACGATCCTGGGCCTGATCGGGATCTGCCGGATCGAGCTGTGGCAGTACCTGCACCTCTATAACTACGGCGAGCATCACATCCTGATCGCGCTCACCGTGGGCGTGGCGCTGATCGGCGTGGTCCTGTTCGGCTCCCTGGCCGGCTCAATGCTGCCCTTCCTGCTCCGCCGAATCGGCTTCGACCCCGCCAGCGCCTCGGCCCCGTTCGTGGCGACGCTAGTGGACGTGACGGGGCTGGTGATCTACTTCACGGTGGCGGTGGTGATTTTGAGGGGGACGTTGTTGTGAGGCAGTGAGAGGTGAGAGGTGAGAAGTGAGAGGTGAGAAGTGAGAAGTGACTGCGGCGTTCAGCGTACAGGGTGGGAGTGAGCGGTAGTGGGAGCTGGGGCCGTATGGCGGGGGGCCTTGGGGCCGAGGCCGTGGCTCGCGCGGGTCTCATATGAAACAAGGGGAGGAGGCGCGAAGCGCCGACGAGCCTTCCACCCCTGAACGCTGAACGCTGTACGCTGCTTCACCCCCCCGCCCCCTCCAGCACCCCGCCAATCTCCTCCACAGACAGCACGTGCTCCGCGGCCCCGCGTTCTACCGCGGCCCGGGGCATTCCGTACACCGCGCAACTCTCCTCGCTCTCCACGATCGTGATCCCGCCCTGGGCCCGGATCACCCCCAGCCCTTCCGCGCCGTCATCTCCCATTCCGGTGAGCAGGATCCCCAGCACCCGGCCCGGCCGGGCCCGCGCCGCGGAGCGGAAGAGCACGTCCACGCTGGGGGTGTGGCGCGCGGTGCTCGGCTCGGTCGAGACGGTGGCGAGCAGGTTGCTCGTGAGGCGGAGGTGCCGTCCCGCCGGCGCGATGATCGCCTCACCGGGCACCAGCCGCTCTCCCTCCACCGCCTCTCTCACGTTGAGCGCGCAGAGCCCGTTGAGCCGCTGGGCGAAGGGGCGGGTGAACCCCACCGGCATGTGCTGCACGATGGCGATCGGGATCGGGAACTCCGCGGGCAGCCGTTCGAGCAGGCGCTGCAGGGCGGCGGGGCCGCCGGTGGAGGCGCCGATCACGCATAGCTCGCAGTCGGCGAGCGGGATATCCACTCCGCGGGGCGCGCTCCGCGCCGGCGCGCGGCCGGGCCCCGGCCGGACGCTCGCGAGATGACGGATCCGCTCGCCCAGCTCCCGACCCAGTCGCTCGAGGTCCATGAGGTTGAGATTCTGCTTGTCGATGAAGTCGGCCGCGCCGACGGCCAGCGCCTCCAGCGTCGCGACGGCGCCCTTCCGGGTGTGGGCGGAGAGCATGATCACCCGGAGCGACGGCCGCCACGCCAGCAGGCGGCGGAGGACATCGAGCCCGTCCAGCCCCTGCATCTCGATATCGAGGGTGACGACGTGCGGCTTGGCCTCCGGGATCCGGGCGAGCGCCTCGGCGCCGGTTGCCGCCTCGCCCACCACGGCGATCTCGGGGTCGGCCCCGAGCACGCGCCGGAGCGCCTTCCGCACGAAGGGGGAATCGTCCACCACGAAGACGCGGATCATGCGGCCTCGACCACCCGGCGGTAGCCCATCGTGCCGGGAAAGTGCACCGGGGCGAAGCCGGGTCCGCGGTCGATCAGCGATTCGGCGTGACCGAGAAAGAGGTATCCGCCCGGAAAGAGCAGCTCCCCGAAGCGACCGATCAGCCGGTCGAACGAGGCGGGCCCGAAGTAGATGAGCAGGTTTCGGCAGAGCACGACATCGTACTGGCCCCAGCCCGCGCCGGAGAATGGAGCCGCGAGATTGGCCTGAAAGAAGCGCACCGCCCGCCGGTACCGCTCCTTGAGGCGGAACCGTCCGTCGCCGTTGGGCTCGAACAGGCGGGTCCGCAGGCCCTCATCCAGCGCGCGAAACGAAAGGCCGTCGTAGACCGCGGCGCGCGCCTGCTCCACCCGGGCGGGGTTGAGGTCGCAGGCATCGATTTCCCACCGGCAACCCGAGAACTCGAGCCCCGCGTCGGTCAGGCGAATGGACAGGGAGTACGGCTCCTCGCCGGAGGAGCAGGCCGCCGAGAGGATCCGGAGGGGGCGGCCCTCCAGGCGGGGACGGATCTCGGGAATCACCTGCTGCAGGATGGCGTCGAAGTGCGCGGTCTCGCGGAAGAAGTAGGTCTCGTTGTTGGTGATCCGCCGGGTAAGCTCGCCGAACTCGACTTCCCGGCACGGGTGGGCAAGCAGGTAGTGATAATAGGTGCGGACCCCATCGAGGCGGAGCGCGTCGAGCCGGGACTGGAGGCGCCCCTCCAGGATCTCACGTCGGGCGCCGCCGAAGCTGAGACCGAATCGCTCCTCGATCAGATCGGTCAGGAGTTTCCAGTCGGCTTCGGTCCCGGCGATCATGGATGTCCGGCGAGAGCGGCGCGCGCGGTACGCGCCACCGCCGGCTCGATATCCCTCGCCAGATCGAGAAGGACCGGCCGGGCCTCGGCCAGACCGAGGCGGCCGAATCCGCGGGCGGCCTCGCTCCGGAGCACCCAGTCCTGGTCGGCCGCGAGCTTCCGGATCACTTCGATATCCTCCGGCTCCGCCACATCCATAAGCGCCTGGGCCGCGGCGTGCCGCACCTCATCCTGCGTGCTGGCCAGAGCGTCGACCAGGAAGGCGCGGCAGTTGGCGGCCCGGAGCCGGCCCAGCGTGCCGCAGATCTCGAGCTGCTCGTGGAACGCGGCCGAGGAGAAGAGCGCCTCGAGCGCGGGCGCGGCACGGCGGTCGCCGAGACGGCCCAGCGCGCGAATCACGTGATAGCGGAGCGAGTCGGCGACGCTCAGGAGCGCGATGAACGTGGTCACGACGCGCTCGTTGCCGCGGCCCACCAGCAGCTCCAGCGCCTCCACCTGCACCGACGGATCGCGATCGGCCAGCGCCCGGATCAACACCACTTCGGCGCGGCTCCCCGGAATCTTCGCCGCCGCGCGGAGCGCCAGCCGGCGCACCGTCCCCGCGGTCCCTCCGGCCAGCTCCACTACGCGGGGAGCCAGCCCCTCCAGATAGACGTCGGCCATGACGGTGAGCGCGGCCGCAAGGCGGGCCTCTGGCTCACCGACCTCGAGCCACGGATGCAGCGCGGCGTCGAGCGGCGCCGCGGGCATCCGGGCCAGCGCCCGTGCCGCGGCGGAAGACTCGGCGGCGACCTCGCCGCCCAGCGAACCGAGCAGCGCCTCGATGGCGGCGGGATCGGCGAGCACGGCCAGGGCGTTGATCGCGGCCAGCCGCACCTCGCTCGCACCGTCGCGGAGCGCGCCGACCAGCCGCTCGCGGCCGACCGTCCGGGGTGGCGCCAGTCGCAGCGCGCCGGCGCGCACCTCGTGATCCGGGTGGGCGAGCAGCCGGTCGAGCGCGGCTTCGATGCCGCTCGGGTAGCGCTCGGCCAGGGGGCCGAGCCAGCTCAGACCCTCGCGAGTTGCCCCCCACCGCACGACCAGCGGCAGCAGGCTCGAGACCTGCGCGGCGAGGACCATCGCCCCGGCCGCCTGCACCGTGGGGCTCCCGCCGCGGCGCTGGGCGCGATCGTCGCGCTCCGGCGGGCCCTCGAGCGAGTCGCCGACACCGTCGGCGAGCCAGTCGGAGAGGAGATGCCAGAGGCCGCCAACCGAGTGGTCGCGCTCCATCGCGGCGCCAAGCGCGGTGAGCTCATCCGACGGCTCGCCGGCCGCCAGCGCCCCGCTCACCGCTTCGACCAGCGCGGCCCGATGGGGGAGCCAGGCGGGATCGGTGAGTCGCGGGAGAAGGGCGCGGAGCACCGACGGGCTGCCGATCCGCCGCAGCGCGTCCAACGCGGGCGACGCGATAAGGCTGTCCGGCGGTATCGAAACGAGGGCCGGCACGGCGCCGGCGTCTCCGATCGATCCCAGCGAGTCGGCCGCCGCGAGGCCGAGCCAAGGGTCACGCGTGAGGAGCGCGGCGAGCGTCGGGACAGCCTCCCGCATGCGGAGCCGCCCCAACGCCTCGATGGCGGCCTGAACCACGTTGACCTCCGGTCGGGCCAGCGCGGCGAGCAGCGGCTCCGGGTTCGACCCGTGCGCGATGCTCCCCAGCACCTGGCAGGCGAACATGGCCAGGTCGGCATCGGCGGTGGTGGTGAGGCTCTCCACCTGACTCACGGCGTACGGCCCCTGCCGCTCGAGCGCGGCGAGGGCCGCGTTCCGGAGGATGGAATCGGCCTCGTCGGCCACCAGCGGAACCAGCCGGGCCGGCTCCAGACAGCGGGCGGCCCACGCCACGGCCAGGTCGCGCACCGGGGTGGAGCGGTCGCCCAGGGCTCCGATGATCAGCTCCTGGCGCGCCGCCTCGTCCTCGGGCCGGTCGAGGCCGGCCAGCTGGGCAGCGAGCTGCGAGGGGGTCCGGGTGGTCATCGTCAGGTGCGGAAGGTTTCCACCTGGGAGCGCAGCTTCTCGGACTCTCCCGCGAGGCCGCGCGCGGCGCCGGTGATCTGTTCGACCGCCGCGAGGTTCTGCCGCGAGACCGTCGCGATGGACTCGATGGCCTTCACGATCATGTCCCCGCCCCGTTTCTGTTCCGTGACCGCTTCCGACATCTGGTGGGTCAGCCGGTTCATCTTCTCGGCGGCCTGGGTGATCTCCCGGGCGCCGGCCGCGTTCTCCTTCACCGAGTTCGCGATCTGGCGGGTGAGGCTCGCCATGTGGTTGGCCATCTGCAGCATCTGGCGGGCGCCCTCCGCCTGCTCCTCGGTGGCGTGCGCCGCCTCGGTGACGAGCCGTGACGTCTGGTCCACGGAACCGACGATGCCGGAGAGCACCTGTTCCATGAGAGTCACCGCGTCCCGCGTCTCGCGCTGGACGGTCTGGATCACGTCGGTGATCTCCTTGGTGGCCTGCACCGAGCGCTCCGCCAGCCGCCGGACCTCGTCCGCCACGACGGCGAACCCCTTACCGGCATCGCCGGCGCGGGCGGCCTCGATCGTGGCGTTCAAGGCGAGCAGGTTGGTCTGATCCGCGATCTCGTCGATGACGCCGACGATCTTGCCGATCTCCTCGGACCGCTCGCCGATGGCGGCGATGGAGCTGTGGAGCCGGACGCCGCCGCCCCGCGCGTCTCCCACAGACCGCTGGGTGACCTCCTCCATCTGATGCACCCGCGCCGCGATGGCGCCGACGTTCTCAATCATCTCGGTCAGCGTGGCCGTGACCGACTCCACCGACGTAAGCAGCTGCTCCCCGTTGTGCGCGGTGAGGCCCAGCACATTGCTCATCTGCTGAATGGAGGACGAGGTCTGGTCCACGTTGGCGGCGAGGGCTTCGGCGTTCCGGGCCAGCGCCTGCATCTGCGCGGCCATCTCCACCATCGTGGACGAGGTCTCCTCCGTGGAGCTGGACTGTGCCTCGGCGCCCTTGGCCATCTGGGAGGTGGAGGTCGAGATCTCCTCCGCCGAGGTGGCCACGGTACGGGAGGTGGTGGTGATCTGGCCGACCATCTCCTGCAGGTTCTTCACCATTGAGCGCATGATGTGCTCGAGCCACCCCACCTCGTCGCGGGACCGGCTCCGGATGTCGATGGTGAGGTCGCCCTTGGAAACCGCCTCGGCGGCGAGACCAAGCTTGGTGAGCGGGTCGGCAATCAACCGCGAGAGGGCCAGGGCGATGATCAGCGCCACCACCACCGCGATCCCCAGCATGAAGAGGATCCCGTTTCGCGAATCCGCGTAGAGTGCCTCGGTCGGGCTGTCGCTGCTCGCGATCTCGTGGAACTTGTCAAGCGCGCGGATGGAGTAGTAGCCGAGCGCGGCTGTTACCCCGACGATGACGAAGAAGCCGCTCAGGATCTTGCGACGGATGGTCCAGTCGCGCGGATGTGACAGGACGGCGTTCAGCATAGGACGCCCGAGGGTGAAGTAGGGTTGTCGGCCTGATTGCGCAGCAGCCGCGCTGCGTCGAGAAGCATGAGGAGTCGTTCGCCCGCGCGCGCCACTCCGGTGATGGCGCCCTGCCCCGCGGCCCGCACCTCGTCCGGCGGGCTGGTCACCAGGCGCTCGCCCACCCGGGTCACCTGCGCCACGGCATCCACCAGGAGCCCCACCACGCGGCGCTCGATCTCCACCACCACCACGCGGGAGCGGGGGGTGAGCTCGGTGGCCTCGAGGCCCAGCCGGGTACGGAGGTCGAGGACCGGGAGGATCCGGCCGCGCAGGTTCATCACGCCGCGGATGTGCTCGGGCGCGTGGGGGACCCGCGTGATGTCGGTGACGCGCACCACCTCGCGCACCAGCTCGATGGGCACCGCGAACTGCTCGCGGTCGAGCGAGAAGACGACCAGGTGGAGCTGCCGTTCCTCGGGCTCCACGGCGGTCGGCGCCGAGGCGCCGAGCTGGTCGGCGAATTCGAGAATGTCGTCGGTCGGCATCAGGCGGCTCCCGCGGCGTCCTTGGCCGCGTCCGCTGGCCGCTCACCGATGCGGCCGGGATCGAGAATGCAGGCCACGCGGCCATCGCCCAGGATCGTGGCGGCCGCCACGGCGGGCGGGCGGCCCAGCGTGGGATCGAGCGCCTTGACGACCACTTCGTAATGCCCGAGCACCGCGTCGACCAGGAGGCCGCGATGCCGCGACGCCGACCGGATCACGACGCAGTAGGGGCGATCGGCCACCGGGTCTCCGCCCAGCGCCTCGCCGCCGTCCACCACGGGGATGACCTGACCGCGCCAGGTCATCATCCCCTGGCGGGCCACCTGGTGGATGGCCCGGTCGTCGGCCCGGAGGGTCTCGGCCACATCCGCGAGAGGCAGGGCGTACCGCTCGCCGTTCACCTGCACCAGCAGCGCCCGGAGCACCGCCACCGTGAGCGGCATTCGGAGCGTGAAGGTGGTGCCGCGCCCCGGCTCGCTGGTGACCGCCACCTGGCCGCCGAGGGCGCGGATCGAGCCCGCGACCACATCGAGGCCGACGCCCCGGCCGGAGAGACTCGACACTCGTTCCGCCGTAGAGAGCCCCGGCAAGAAAGCGAGGGCGAAGATCTCCGCCCGCGAGGGGCGTTCCGCGGTGGGGGCCACGCCGAGGGCGCGCGCCTTAACCAGGATCCGCTCGGGGTCGAGGCCGCGGCCATCGTCCGTCACGGTGATGAGGACTCGGTCGGAGCGCTGCACGGCCCGGAGCGCGATGACTGCCTCCGCCGGCTTCCCGAGCCGGGTCCGTTCCTCGGGCGGCTCGATACCATGGATGATCGCGTTGGTGAGCAGATGGACCAGCGGCTCGCCCAGCCGGTCAATGATGGTCTTGTCGAGGCGGGTATCGCCGCCGGCCACTTCGAGGCGCACCTCGCGCGACTCGCCCCGGGCCAGCTCGCGTACCTGCCGGGTGAAGCGGGAGAAGAGCGTCGAGATGGGAAGGAGCCGTGTCTCCATCAGCGCCCCTTCGAGGCGCTTGAGGGTGCGCTCGAGACCCAGGAGCGCGTGCTCGACCTGGGTGGCTTCTCCGCCCGCACGGCGACGGCCGATAATGGGACGGAGCGCGTCACGCAGCCCCGCGTGCGCGATCATCGCCTCGCCGAACGAATCGAGCAGCTGGTCGAGCCGCGCCGAGTCCACGCGGATGGTGGAGACGGCGCCGTCGCTGCTGATCTCGACGGTCTGGCGCGAGTGCCGGCGGTCGCTCTGCCGCTGATCGGCCTGGCGCCGCTCGGTTCTGAGTTCCTCCTGCGCCCCGGGGTTGCCCTCGAGAAAGGCGCGGATCTCCTCGATCTGGATGCGGAGCGCCTCGGCCGGCAGCGGGCTGGTCGCCGCGCCACGGACCAGGTCGGCGAGGAGGCTCGCGCCGCGCACCAGCAGCGGGCCTCCCGCAACGCGCACTCCGGGCTCCCTGCTCAGGAGCAGCGCCAGGTCCTCGAGGGTGTGCGCCAGCGACTGGAGCGGCGCCAGGCCCATCATGGCGGAGTTGCCCTTCACCGTGTGCAAGAGCCCCTTGAGCGGGGCGTGGGTCTCTTCGTCTTCCTCGCCCCGGTTCCAGCTCCGTTCCAGCGACAGGGCGCGCTCCACCACCGCCTCGGCGAGCGGGGCGCTCTCGGCCACGAACTCCGCCAGCAGCGCGGCGAAGGGATGATCGGGCTGGAGGGTGGTCATTTGCGGTGCGAGACAGGCACGCCGCGTCCATCCGCACCCGCCACCAGCGACTCCAGGTGCTCCGGCGTGAAGGGCTTCCGCAGATAGGCCCAGGCCCCGGCGGCCAGACCCCGCGCCTCGTCGTCCGGCGTGGACTCGGTGGTGACCAGGATGACCGGCACCTGCGGGTGGAGCCGCTCGGCGCGGCGGCGCTCCAGGAACTCGAGCCCCGTCATGCCGGGCATGTTGAGATCGAGAAAGACAGCGGTCAGCTCGGGATGCGCGGTGAACAGCGCGTAGCCCTCGCGGCCGTTGTAGGCGTGAAGGAGCATGGCTCCCTCGAACGCGGGCCGCGCGAAGATCAGGTGGTACATCTGGTGGTGGAGTCGCGAATCATCCACGACCAGGAACGTCCTCGCCGCCATTACAGCACTCCTTCCGGAACCACCTGACGGACCACCTCGCGGAGCTCGAGCGGCTTCCACGGCTTGTATACCACCGCCGCCGCGCCGAGCTGGCGGGCCTCGGCCACGAGCGGCGAATCCGGCGACTCCGCGGTGATGAGCACCACGGGGGCGGAAGGAGTCGGGGACCGCCCGAGGGTGGCCAGGAACTCCACGCCGTTCATGTCCGGCATACGGAGGTCGAGCAGAATCAGATCGAACGGCTCGGGAGATTCCTCCAGGACGCGCAGGGCTTCGCGACCATGCTCGGCAGTCACCAGCACGTGCTGGCGGGGCGAGAAGGCGAGCCCGTACATGCGCTGCACCAGGGCTGAATCCTCAACGATCAGTATTCGCATGTCCTACCCCCTCGGCAGTTCTCGCCGGTCGGGAGACCTTCCAGATCGATGATGGGCGGGGCCTAGCGGGCAAGAAGAAGGCCAGCTCTGTGGCGGGCCTCACACGGCGCGCTAACTCGTTGTCAATCCATGGGAAGGGACGGCTCGCCCACGCCGCTGGGCGAGCCGGGAACCGCAGCTCTCACTGTGAAGCTCCCATGAATGAGGAGAAGCGCGGGAGGGGTGGCGGGGCCAGAAAATTGACAGCGGGGTGGGGACGTCTACGTTATCAGCGCCTCTATCCCACAAGACCAATGACGACTCCGACGGCCCCCACGGCTCCCGCCGAGCGTCCGCCCTCCGTCTGGGAGGACCTGCTCGAGATCTTCTACGCCCCGGCCGCCGTGTTCGAGCGGCGGAGGGATACGCCCGCCTTCGGGCTCGCGCTGATCGTCCTCACCGTGCTGTTCGTCGCCTCGTACTTCGCGTTCCGGGGGATGACCGAGGCGATCTTCGACGTGGAGTTCCAGCGCGGCATGGCCCAGGCGATGAAGCAGAACCCGCAGCTCACCGAAGCCCAGATGCTGCAGGGGAAGGAGATGGCCAAGAAGCTGATCGTGGTGGGCGTGGCCTTCTACGCCCTGGTGGGGCCGCTGCTGCTGGGGCTCTGCCTCTGGCTGGTGGGGAAGATCGCCGGCAGCAAAGCGGAGATCAGCCAGACGATCATGGTCGCCGTGTACGGGATGTTTCCGCGGGTGCTGGAATCGGTGGTGAACGCGGGCCAGATGCTCTTCATCCCGGACGAGAAGATCACCTCACGGTACAGCGTGACGCTGGGGGTGGGACGGTTCCTCGATGCCAATACCACGAACCCGCTGGTGATGGCGCTGGTGGGGCGGATCGATGTCTTCACCATCTGGGTGACGGTGCTCTACGCGATCGGCATCAAGGTAGTGGGCCGGATCTCGTGGGGGAACGCGGCGCTAGTCGGGATTATCATGTGGCTGATCGGCGCGCTGCCGGGCGTGTGGGGGGCGCTGCGGGCGATGTGAAGTGCAGCGTACAGCGTTCAGGGTGAGCGGTGAGCGGTGAGCGGTGAGCGGTGAGCGGTGAGCGGTGCCGAAGCTACCGCCCACTCACCTCGTATGCCACGCTCGCCTCACATCCCTGTACGCTGAACGCTGTACGCTCACTTGAGCCTCGCCCCGCAATTCGGACAGACATCTGCATCCAGCATCACTCCTCCCCGGCTCCCCGCGATGATCGGCAGCTGGTGGCAGCGCGGGCAGCGCAGATAGCGGCTGGCGAGCGCGGTGAAGAGGATGATCCCCACCGCGAACATCGCGAATGCGACCAGGGCGAGCCGGCGGAGAGCAAAGCCCAGAAGAAATGCGCCCCCCATCAGCAGCCAGGACCAGGGCGCAAGCTGACGGAAGCGGGCCCGAGAGAGCTGGTACTGGGCGACGACTTCATCGTCAGAGAGCGGGGCTGGGCGGGATCCCTCCGGCTGGTCCGGGACGAACCCCGCGCCGCAGCTGGGGCAGGCATCGAAGGCGACGGGCCAGAACCCGCTCATCTTCCCGAACGGGGCACCGCAGGACGGGCAGCGGTAGCCGAACCGAAGCGCCAGCATGGCGAGGCCCCCGACAAGGAGGACCATGACTGGGACGGGGCTGTTCGAGAAGCCGCCGTTGAGCCCACCCGCAGCGAACAAGAAGATGATGAATCCGACCAGGACCCCATAGAAGACAACGGTGCAAGCGATCGCCACTGCGCGCCGCTGGCGGTAATTCCGGGCGAGGAGAGGGTCGTAGGGAGCCATTGGTAGCCGGAAGCCGTTAGCCGTTAGCCGTTAGTTACTGCGGTCCGCGGCTGAAGCCGCGGCTCGGCGTTTCTGTCGCTAAAGCGACGTCGGGGCGGTCGTCAGCCATCAGCCGTCAGCCATCAGCCGTCAGCCGTCAGCCGTGAGCCGTGAGCCGTGAGGTACTGCGGTCCGCGGCTGAAGCCGCGGCTCGGCGTTTCTGTCGCTAAAGCGACGTCGGTGACGGTCGTCAGCCATCAGCCGTCAGCCATCAGCCGTCAGCCGTGAGCCGTTA
>Ga0335077_10006649_pt1 | contig 14294 bp, 10 predicted proteins | sample Lox_Sample_31_FD_207151 | JGI IMG/M metagenome (GOLD analysis project Ga0335077, IMG submission 207151) | Soil microbial communities from Loxahatchee National Wildlife Refuge, Florida, United States - Lox_Sample_3.1 | ecosystem: Environmental > Terrestrial > Soil > Wetlands | place: USA...
GACAGGCGTCCAGACAGGCGCGGCAGCTTCCGCATTCGGACATTCGGGCCGCGCCCGGTTCCAGCTCGAGCGTCGTCAGGATCACGGATAAAAAAACCCACGAACCGAATTCCTCCGTGATCAGCAGCGTGTTCTTCCCGACGAAGCCGATCCCGGCCTGTCGCGCGAAGGCCTTCTCCAAAACCGGCCCGTGATCGACGTAACTCCGGCTTTCCGTCCCCGCACCGCCCGTAGCATGGATGAAGGCCTCGAGTTGCGCGAGACGCTCCTCGATCACCCGATGATAATCCCGTCCCCAAGCGTATCGTGAAACGCGGCCCGTCGTGACGACCGGGGGGGGTTCTTGATGATCCACCGACCCGTAATTCACAGCCAGCACGATGACACTCTTTGCGCCGGGAAGAACGGCCTTTGGCCGCGAACGACGATGGGGTTCGCGGGCCATGTAGCTCATCCCGGCGTGCCGGCCTTGGTCCAGCCATTGAGACAAGGCATGATCGTCCTGCTCGAGCAAATCGGCCGCGGCGATCCCGACGGCATCGAAACCCATTGCCCGGGCCTGATCGAAGATTTTTTGGGTCAAAGAAGACGGCATGGAAATCCCGCTTTGGAAACGGATCAGGGATTTATTGTATCAGAATATCGTTTTATGGGTAAAGCCGGACTTGGATCAAACGGAGGAAGGACTTCGGGATCTTTTCCGAAGCGGTTCGAGCAGTTCAAAGGGGATTTGCAGTTTTCCCGTCCCGACGCCGAGGTCGATTCCCGGCTTATGGGCGCCGTGAAAATCGGATCCGCCCGACGGCAGGAGGTGATATCGCTCGGCCAGCTCGCGATAATAGCGGCCCTGCCCCTCGGAATAGGTGCTGTAAATCACCTCCATCCCGTCCAGCCCGTTTTCCGCCAGCACGCTCAGCAGCGGTTCCAACAGGGCCGAGGGTTCCTTGTACAGGGTAAACGGGTGAGCCAGGACCGCAACGCCTCCGGCTTCATGAATCGCAGCGATCGCATCCTGCGGGCTGAACCGGAACTTTTCGACGTATCCCGGCGCCCCTCTTTTCAGATAGCGTTCGAAGGCCTCCTGCATCGACGAGACGTATCCCTTCCGGACCAAGACCTTTGCAAAATGCGGTCGGCCGACCTGGCCCCCTCCGGAGGCGGCCACGACTTCCTCGTAGGTGATATTGAGACCCAGCCCCTGAAGTTTCTGCACGATCTTCGGGTTTCGCTCCCTGCGGGCCTCCTGGAGACGCCTCAACCGGGCGGAAAAACCCTCATGCCGCCGGTCGACAAAAAAGCCGAGGATATGCATCGTTCCCTCGGGATGATCGGCGCTCAACTCCACGGCCGAAATCACTTCGATTCCCAGGCGCTCCCCTTCGGCCAGCGCCTCGTTCAAACCATCCACGCAATCATGGTCCGTCAGGGCCAGCGCCCCGAGTCGCTTGGTCGCCGCGTAACGGATCAGTTCCGTCGGAGTGAAACTGCCGTCCGAAGCCGTGCTGTGGGTGTGGAGATCGATCCACCGGCCCTTCATGGAGAGGTTTTCCGCTTTTCCAGATACCCCATTTTTTCGAGAACGCCGAGGATCTTTGCGGCCGATTGGTCGGGTGTTTCTTGATTGGTTTCAATCTGGATCTCCGGGCTCAACGGTTCTTCATAAGGATCCGAGACACCGGTGAAATGCGGAAGATTTCCGGCCAGCGCCTTTTTATACAGCCCTTTCACGTCCCGCTCGATCAGAACTTCGATGGGGCATTTGACGAACACCTCCACGAAGTCCTTGATCTCCTTGCGGGCGTTATCCCGGCTTTCCCGATAGGGAGAGATCGCGGCGACGATCACGATGACGCCGTGACGCGTCAGAAGCTGCGAGACGAAGGCGATGCGCCGGATGTTGGTCATCCGGTCTTCCTGGCTGAACCCCAGATCCTTGCAGAGATTCATTCGAATGATGTCCCCGTCCAGGATTTCAATGCTTGTGATCCCTCTGTCCCGTATTTTCTTCCCCACTAAATGGGCCAGTGTTGTCTTGCCGGCCGAGGGCAGGCCGGTTAACCAAATTGTTACACCCTTGGTGGACATACCTATTTTTCTCCTGATTTGTAAGGATTGTTACCGCAGGCCATCTAAACACACGCTCGGTGAGTCCTGAGTCGGACTGCGATTTCAACGCACGCTGCGATACATCGCCACTTTCCTATATATGTATATAATTTATCTGACCCGGCAACCCTTGTCAAGGCAAGAAACCAGGAAATTCAACGGAATAAATCAACTTTTTGCCCACGTTTTTTCATGGATGTCGTTCGACATGTCAGGACCGCGAGGAAAATGAATCCCTGACGGAAGCCATACTGCCGGAGGACGGACTCGAACCGTCACAGGCCTTTAAGCCCGAGGGATTTTAAGTCCCTTGTGTCTACCATTCCACCACTCCGGCTGTAGAGGCGGGCTGCTCAAAAAGCTCCAGATGCCAGGCCACAGCCCTGAGGGCGACGCAGGCGTACTGGGGAAGTACGTCGAGGAGGCCGAGGGGCGAGAACGCAGCAGATGGATTTTTTCAGCAGCCCGCAACTCGCTAACGTTTCTTGAATGTCGGGTTAATCTACCGTTATCGCCGCGGACTGTCAAGACGATGATTGGAAGTCGCTTTAGATGCCGTCCCGCATGATTTGTTTGATTTGTTCCTGGATCTCTTTGGTAAGCTCGCTGTCCTTGGAGGAAAGTTCCTTGGCCTGTCTGAATTCCGCAAGCGCCGCTTCGGGTTGCAGGTTCAAACGGAGAAAGCGTCCCGTTTGATAGGCGGCCTCCGCAGACTTCCCGATTTGAGAATAAACCTGTCCGAGATGGTAGTGGGCAAAGGCATGGTCCGGATTTCGCCGGAGCGCCTCTTCATACTGCTGTCGGGCCTGTTCCAAGCGACCGGCGTGCTCCTCCACCATTCCGAGGGTCACATACGCCGACGGAAGCTCTTCGCCCGGCTTGGAGCGCTTGAGACTCTCGAGCGCCTCGGCCCTCGCTTTTTCCACCTCCTGACTCTTCAAATAAGCCGCGGCCAGATCGGCATGATAAACCGGGTTGTCCGGGGAAGCAGCCAACGCCGCTTGATATTCGGTGATCGCCTCGGACACCCGATCCGTCGTCAGGTAGGCCAGGCCGGCCAGGTAATGATACCGTTCATCCGGAGCGGTCCCCACTTTTCGCTCAGGAAAAAGTTGGGCCACCTCATGCCAGGTCTCACTTTTGGCCCGGATGATGGTCTCGATCCGTCCCCAGTCGATAACCTTTGGAGGTGGGGGGAGGACATGGTCCACAGGACGGTTCAGTCGAAGTTCGGCAAGATGAACACGAGACTCAAGCTCCGGGTGCGTTTCCATGTAGGCCGGGATCTCATATCCATTAATTTTTTCAAAAGCCAACAGAGTCTGGAAAAAATCCAGCATCCCCTTTGGATCGTAACCGGCCTGTTTGAGGTACTGCATCCCGGACGCGTCGGCCTCTTCTTCGTTCTCGCGGCTGAAATGAAGTTGCTCCGCTTCGTTGGCGGCCATCGCGATGCTGGTGGTGGCCGCCTGGCCTCTCGATAAGAGGATCGCCGCGATGGTGGCCAGCGTCATGGCGTTCACCACATTGTCGTTTTTAAAAAAGTGGTTGTGCATGACGTGGCCGGTTTCATGGCCCAGAACACCGGCCAGCTCATCTTCGGAATCCAGTTTGGTCAGGAGCTCGTCAAAAACGAAGATATAACCTCCCGGGATCGCGAACGCGTTGAGCGAGCTCTCCTTCACGACGAAGAAATGAAACCCCTCCGGATCGCCCCCGGCCGCCGTGACAATGCGGCGGCCCACCCGATTGACGGCATCCACCACCTCTTGGTCTTTTACGAAATGGTACTGTTTCCGTGCCTCGGCCACGAATTGCTTTCCGAGCTCCTTGCCGCGGTCCGGCGGCGCCTGTTGTTCGGTTTCAGGCGGCGCGCGATGCGTCGGACGGGTCGGCGGCGTCGCGCAGCTCGCGAGCGCGATCGAAAGGCTTAATAGAAGACAGGTCGATTTATGGGTCCAAGACATGGTCGTTCACACAATTTTTCGGATGATTTTTTCTTCAATGCAGGAGTGTTGTCTGTATTTTATAATGGCTTTCTCGTTCCGACTTATCCGGTTTCGGGACCGTAGCTTCCGCCGTTGCAATCCAGGCAGATGAAGTCGCCATCGATGTTCAGGGTCGGTTCACCGCAAAAGGGGCAATCGGGGCCCGGTATGGCGGGGGGCAAAATAGGAAGCTCTATCTCCTCTTCATCATCCATCGTCATTCCGTACTGCCGGCCAGATCATCGATGAGGATCTTATTCCGGTCAAAGCAATTCAAACAGAACTCCTCCGAGATCGAATCCGAAACGGCCCGGCCGTTCGGATCCACTTTCTTTTCGTCCCTCAACAGCGAAAAACAGGCATCGCAGATCATAAACGGTCCTCGGGTTGACATTACCGCATGCACAATATCTTCTCCTTTGTTGCCCGGTCCGGCTCATCCTGCTCGGAGCCCTACGCGAAATAGCGCTCCGCGTTTTCGATGTATTCGTTCAAGGCCGGCGTCGATTCACGATCGACCGGCCGATCGAACTGGATTCCGGCAATGTAGGCGTCTTTGAACGGCGCGGCCCATCGGACCTGTCCCGATAGATTCTCCACCGTCAGCTTGCCCTCTTTGTCCAGAAACGATAAAGCGATTTTGATCCGGCAGTTGGGGTTCATCCTTTCCGGCGTGTAGATCTCCAACCCCCCGCGGCTGATCCCCCCCACAAAGGCCGTGAACCGGCGCTGATCGTCGACAAGAACGATGTCTCCGATCGACTTGATCGTCACCCGCTTATGCTGACGTTTATTGGTCATACCGTTTGAGATGGGGGCAGCAGGATCACTCATCATTATGACTGAGCCTCTCGGAACCTGTCAAGTATGTCCTCGTCTTGCCTTTTCGACGCGAGTCCGGTATCGTAGCGCCGACGCACCTTTAACGGAAGCTGCGGCCCGCATGAAAGGGCCGCTCGTCCCAACCCTCCGGAGGCCGCCATGGATATCGCGCGAAAAACCTTTTTTTTGATTCCGACCGAGGATCGGCCGGGGCAGCTGGCCCGATTTTCAAAACAGATGTCGGATCACGATCTCAATTTGGCGGCGGTCTGGTGTTTTGGAACCGGCCGTGGCAACGCGGAAATCGTGGCCATCCCGTTGGATGCGGCTGTTTTCAGAAACGTGGCGAGGGAGGCCGGCTGGGTCTTTCGTGAAGGAAGCTGCTTCCATCTGACGGGAGAGGACCGGGCCGGCGCGCTGGCCGAGACCCTCGACCGGATCGCACAGGAAGGGATCAACCTCCACGCCGTCGACGCCATGGGATTCGAGAGTCGTTATTCGGCGTTTGTCTGGTGCGACGAGAAGGACGTTGAAAAACTGCGGATGGTATTAAAGGGGTGGTAGACGGGAAATATGGAGGCGGCGGGCGGGATTGAACCGCCGAATCGCAGTTTTGCAGACTGCTCCCTTAGCCACTTGGGTACGCCGCCGTTTCCTTTCCTTATACCATAGTCCCGCCGAGGGCCGCAAGGGCATTCCAGTCCTACGAAGCGTCCAGCGTCAGCGTCTTCAGCACGCGTGCGGTTTCGGGAGCCACGGGTTTGCCGCCTTTCCCCTCAAGGTAATTCAAGTGCCGTGCGAGGAACCGGAGATCCTGAAGCGTATCCACATCGTACCAAAACGGGAGGAGCGCGGCGTTCAGAGGATTGTCCGTGATCCGCTCAAGGGTCTGTGTCAAAACCCGCTCCGTGCCCCAGGCGATTCCGTCGAAAATCGGCGGGACCGATCCGGAACAGCCGACCAGATAATACCCCCCGTCGGTGCTTGGGCCCAGAACCAGGGAAGGCTTTTGGGATTTTTTTTCCAACCGCAGAAACGCTTCTTGAATATAAGCGGCCGGAAGCGTCGGAAGGTCCATCCCGATGAGGACCGCCGGATCGAACCCCAGGCGACGAGCCTCGACAAGGGCGTTCCGCATACGCGCTCCTAAGTCTTTCCCGATTTGATCGATCAGTGTCAGTCCAAAGCGGTCCGCGAGCCCTTTAAAAAAAGGGTCCCGCCGGGTCGGATTACAGGCGAGAATGCGTTTCACGCCTTTCAACAGCGCCGTGGCGTTCAGCGTATCCAGGATGAATGCCCGATAGATCCGGCTGGCCTGCTCCGGCGACAGATCCGGCAGGAGCCTTGTCTTCACCTCTCCCGGTTTTGGAACTTTCGCGAAGAGAATGAGGGCTTTTTTTGCGACGGACACGACGACACCGTAGCATCGTGCCGGGAGGGTTGTCAATCATCGAAGGCTATGCAGGTAGGCCTGACAACAAAGATGGATTACACGGCTCGGCTAGGCCCTCGTGGCTCCGCGGCTGCGGTTTGACCCGGACTAACGCCTCGACGGACGACTAATATAATGGTAAAATATTCCCATACGGACGGGACATCAAGATGGAATGGCTTAAAAATATCGGCTGGATGGCTCTGGCCGTCTTATGCGCCGTAGCGCTCGGGATCGTCGCCGGGATTTTGAATCCGGCCGAAGAGGTGAACGGACTCTGGCTGGTCGTGGCCGCGGCCTGCTGTTATGTTCTCGCGATCCGATTTTACGGCCGCTTCCTCAAGAGGCGCGTCGCCGACCTGGACGACCGGAGGATCACACCGGCCCACCGCCTCCGCGACGATAAAAACTTCCAACCCACCAACCGCCTCGTCCTGTTCGGTCACCACTTCGCGGCCATTGCCGGCGCCGGCCCGCTGCTCGGTCCGGTTCTTGCGGCCCAATTCGGATACCTCCCCGGTTTTCTCTGGCTCGTGATCGGCGCGGTCCTGGCCGGCGCGGTCCAGGACTTCATCATCCTGGTCGCCTCGATGCGAAGAAACGGCCGTTCGCTCCCGCAGATCGCCCAGGACGAGATCGGGCCGCTGACCGGGATCTCCACCACGGTCGCGGTGCTGTTCATCGTCATCGTCGCGCTGGCCGGATTGGGACTGGCCGTCGTCAACGCCCTCTCTCATAATCCCTGGGGCACCTTCACGCTGGCCGTGACGATTCCGATCGCTTTTCTGATGGGCTACTATCTTCAGCGCTTTCGGCCCGGCCGGGTGGGTGAAGTCTCCGTGATCGGGGTCTCGTTGTTGCTGGTCGCCTTGTTCGCCGGACGCTGGGTCGCTCATTCCGGCCTTGCGCCGTACTTCAATTTTGAAAAAGACACCTTGGTCTGGCTTCTGGCCGCTTATGGTTTTCTCGCCTCGGTCCTGCCCGTCTGGATGCTCCTGGTGCCGAGGGATTATCTTTCCACCTTCATGAAAGTCGGCGTCGTCGGACTTCTCGGCATCGGCGTGGTCCTGATGGCCCCGACCATCCAGATGCCGGCCGTCACGGCTTTTATCCACGGCAGCGGTCCGATCATTCCCGGGACGCTCTTTCCGTTTGTCTTCATCACGATCGCCTGCGGCGCCATCTCCGGATTCCATTCGCTGGTTTCATCCGGGACCACGCCCAAGATGCTTTCCTGCGAGTCCCACGCCATGATCGGGTACGGCGCGATGCTGATGGAAAGCTTCGTCGGCGTGATGGCGCTGATCGCGGCCACGATCCTGATCCCGGGCGACTACTTCGCGATCAATACAAAGCTTTCAGCCGACGCGCTCGCGGCGCTGGGTTTCCCCGTCGCGCATCTCCAGGAACTCTCTCAGCTGGTCGAAGTGGACGTGGCCGGGCGGCCCGGAGGCGCGGTCTCGCTCGCCGTCGGAATGGCCTCGATTTTCTCGTCGCTTCCGGGAATGAAGGCGCTGATGGCTTACTGGTATCAGTTTGCCCTGTTATTCGAAGCCCTGTTTATCTTGACCACGATCGATGCGGGAACTCGCGTGGCGCGGTATCTGATTCAGGAGATGGGTGGACAGGCCTTCGCGCCGCTTAAAAACCTGAACTGGTGGCCGGGAGTCGTTCTTTCAAGCGCCGCTGTCGTTTTCGCGTGGGGCTATCTCATTTCCACCGGGACGATCGGCACGATCTGGCCGATGTTCGGGGCGGCGAACCAGTTGCTGGGAACGCTGGCGCTCTGCGTCGGGACGACCGTGCTGATCAAGATGGGAAAGGCGCAATATATCTGGGTGACGGCGCTTCCGATGGCCTTCGTCGGAATCATCACCTTGAGCGCCAGCTACCAGTTGTTCTTCCTCTACCTGGCCCAGGCCGGGCAGGCCGTCGACGCTTCAGAGGCCTTCAGTTTTCGACTCGATGCGATCTTGGTCGGCATCGTCGCGACGCTCGCCGTGGTCATCCTGACCGACTCCGCGATCAAATGGTACGGCTATCTCATTCAGAAAAAACCCTACACGACGACCGAAGTGGGCGCGGAGGAATTCTCCCAGGCACCCACGCGCCCCGTTTGAAACCCAATCCAAAGGACGACTTCTCTTAATTGATTACCGCCGTCGTGCCGTCAATTCCGAAATTATTTTTCATCCATAACCAGAACGGTGGAATCTGAACCCGGGCCGGCTGTGTGGAACCCATATTTTTAAGCCGGGCCTCTTCTTGTCGATAGATAAACAACAGCCGTTGCCGGGCAACTTGCTGCGCCTGAATCCGGTCACCGGCCATGTATAACGCGTAGACCCGGTAGCGGTAGGCCTCCCGCTGGAGTTCCGGGGAATCTTCCGCCCGGTGCAGGGACTCCGCGGCGGCGGAATAATCGCGTTCCGACAGTTGCCGAAGACCCGCATGGAACTGCACGTCCGGCCGCGATCGCCGGCCCTCGTCCATCTCCTCCACAATCCGTTGAGTGTCCGGAGAGCTGCCCAGCAGCCACAATGTCGGTGCGCGTAAAGATGTCCGGGTCAGGAGGTAATGCACTTCCCCGATCGCGTCATCCGAATTCATCTTTTGCCCGTAAAAGAACTTGTTTACAATGTCCTGAACCCCGAAGTAAGGCAGCGATGCGTGAAGAATCCGCGGAGGCCACAGCGCTCGAATCAAATCGCTCCGGCCGAAGCGCTCCCGCGAGGCGGTCACATCCGTAAAGCTCCGGAACAGGAGGCCCTTCACCCCCACGGATCGGCTCGGCGCGATGATCCGTTTCGGAAAATTATCCGTAACGGGCCGACTGTCGCGTGTCAGGCCGAGAAGGTATTCCGCATCCCCGACGAAAAGCGCGCCGAGTTGCTCCGGTTTCTCGAAACCGAGCGCCCGCATCTCCTCGGCCACGACCGGATCATTCCACTGGCGTGTGAACTGCTCCTCCGAGACCGGCCCCCGGGCATTCCGGGTTCCCACCAACATCATATCCGCCCCCGCGCCGTTCCAGAGCGAACAGTCCTCAAACGCTTCGCAGAAAGCGCGGATGACGGCCTTGGCGGACATGTCGCTCAGCGAGTGAAGCGGAAGCCAGTAGGTGACGATCCCCCCTTCGGCCAGCCGTTCGCGGAGAACCCTAAAGTATTCCCGGCTGTAGAGATTGACCACATCCTTCACCTCGGGCGGCGGCGGCTCGCCGGTGATCAGGTCGAACCGCCGGTCGGTGGTTTGGAGAAAATACCGTCCGTCCTCCACATGAACTCGGACCCTGGGATCGCGGAGAGGTTGGTCGGCCTCCTTCGGATAGACCACGTTGTTCATCTCCAGAACATCCCGGGAGATATCGACCACATCGATGGTCTCGAGACTCTTCGTATCGGTCAGCGCCTTGGCGGTGCTGCCGACCCCGTAGCTGATCAGCAGCGCATGCCGGGGGTCCGGATGCACCGCGATCGGCCAATAGACGAACAGCTTCATGTAGCGGCGGGCTCCGAAGACCGTGCCGGACATCGAGTACGAATTGGTCAGCATACGGTAAGAAAGCGAACGGTCCTGCCATTGATGTTCCAGGTAAATAACCGTCTCAAGCAATCCCTCCCGGACAGCCGCCACCCTCCCCTCGCCCGGTTTCAGATGCCAACCGATCGTAATCGACAGATACCGGCTCATCATCGACCCGAACGGAAAGAAGAAAAGCCCGATGAGAAGCGCCGCGGCCGCCGCGATTCCGGTCCGTCGGGGCGGCGGTGACTCCATAAACAGCGCGACGCCCACGCCTCCGTAAAGCAACGAGGTCAGGAAAAAGGATTTTTCGATCCCCAGGACCGGAAGAAGAAGAAAACCGGCCACCAGAGAGCCCATCGCGGCGCCGGCGGTGTTCGAGAGGGTCAGGAGCCCGGCGGCTTCGGTCTCGGAAGCCAACATCAATCGGAGGGCCGCGCCGGCCAGCACAAAAAGAAGCCCGGAAAGCAGGGAGGGCAAAAACATGAGGAAGGCGCTGAGCCACAACACCCTTGCCGGATCAAGAATTACTGCGGACAGATCCCGGATTCCCAAGAAAAAATTGGCGTACACTGCCATGACCATGAGGCCGGCCGCAAACGCGACGGCGGCGCTATGACGGTAGGCCTCCGGCCGAAGGCGTAGCCACCGCGATGCGATCAGCCCCCCGCACGCGATCCCGGCCAACACCACACCCAGCATCACAGCGAATGAAATGGATTGACCCAGGATAAACAACAGGAGGAAGCGGAACCAGACGACCTCCAGGGCCAACAGACAGAACCCCGAAAGAAACGCCGCCACCAGCCAGCGTCGAGTCGAGCCTCCGGAATTGCGGGACGGATTCGCCATCTCGACGGGCGCGGCTTGCTCACGAAATCGCATCGAGAACCACGCGGCCGCGGCCGCAGCGAACAAATTGAGCAGCCCGGCCGCGAGGGCCGTCTCCTTCACGCCGAAACGATCCAGAAGGACCATTTCCGGTAGGAGGGTTCCAAGAACCGCCCCGAGCGTATTCCATCCGTACAGCAGTCCCAGCACACGTCCAAAATTCCGCTCGTGCACAGAAAGGGACTTGGCCAGAAGGGGCAGTGTCATACCCATTGCGGAGGAAGGGATCAGCAAGAGCAGGAAGGCGATCACCAGACGAATCGAATTGAGCGCCCAGGGCTGATCCAGCCATGTGCGAAGTGAGGGGGCCAGAGCCGGACCGAAGGCCGGAAGCATTAGAACAAGCCCCACACCGGAAATCCCGATCAGCAGCTCCAGCCCGGCGTAGACGCGAAGGGGATTTCGGACTCGCCCCTGCTCCCGCGCGGCCAGCCCGTTCCCGATGGCCAGCCCGCTCATAAAACCCGACAGAACGAGACTGGTGGCCCAGACGCTGTTGCCCAGCGCAAGCCCCGTCTGGCGAAACCAGAGCGTCTCAAAAATGAGGGCCGAGGCACCGGAAAGGAAAGAAATGGTGTACAGGCATCCGCTCAACCGAATCTCCGATCCTTTTTATCTTAACATACAAATACGCCTCGCCCCCCTGCGCACGTTTGACAGTGATGCCACGATTTGATCCAGAAAAAGCCCTACACAACGACCGAAATAGGGGCGGAGGAATTCTTTCAAGTCCCCCCCCCACGCTCCGTTTGAAGGCCAATCCGCAGGAAGACTCCTCTTAACGTGTTCATCCCTGATTGGCATCGACCCCGAAATTTCTTTTCATCCACGACCAGAACGGCGGGAGCTGAATCCGGCCCGGCTGCCGGAGACCCATTTTCTGCAGCCGGTCCTCTTCCTGTCGAAAAAAAGCGGACAGGCGTTTCTGTGTCTGGGCCCGTTCACCGCCCATACACATCGCGTAGACGCGGTAGCGAAAGGCCTCCTGTTGGAGCGCCGGAGACGCTTCCGCCCGGCGCAGCGACTCCGCCGCCGCGGCATAGTTGCGTTCCGACAATTGCCGAATGCCCACATGGAACTGGACCTCCGGCCGTGATCGTTGGGACCCGTCCAACTCCTCCACCACCCGTTGAACGTCCGGAGAACTGCCCATCAGCCACAACGACGGTGTACGTAAAGGCGTCTGGGTCAGGACGTAATGAACTTTCCCGATCGCGTTATCCGAATGCATCCCTTCCGAGTATAAGAACTCGTTAAGAATGCTCTGAACCCTGAAATAAGGCAGGGAGGCGCGAAGAATCCGCTCAGGCCACAGCGTTCGAATCAGATCGCTTCGGCGGAAGCGTTCCCGCGAGGCGGTCACATCGGTAAGGCTTCGGAATACGCGGTCTTTCTCCTCCACGGATCGGATCGGGACGATGATCCGTTTTGGAAAGTTATCCGTGACGGGTTGACTGTCGTAGGTGAGATTGCGAAGGTATTTCGCATCCCCGATGAATAGCGCGCCGAGCTGTTCCGGCCGCTCGAAGCCGAGCGTCGCCAGCTCCCTGCCCACGTCCGTGTTACGCCACTGTCGAAGAAAAACTTCCTCCGGCACCGGCCCGCGGGCATTGCGGGTCCCCGCCAGCATCAAGTCGGTGCCCGCACCATTCCAGAGCGAACAATCCTCGAACGCGTCACAGAAAGCCCGGATGACGGACTTGGCGGACACCTCGCTCATCGAGTGAAGCGGAAACCAATAGGTCACGATCCCCCCTTCGGCCAGCCGGTCCCGAAGAAACCTAAAGTATTCCTGACTGTAGAGATTGACCACCCCCTTCACGCCGGGCGGCGGCGGTTCGCCGGTGATCAGATCAAACCGCCGATCGGTGGTTTGGAGAAAAAACCGTCCGTCCTCCACATGAACTCGGATTCTGGGATCCCGGAGAGGCTGGTCGGCCTCGCTCGGATAGACGTTGTTATTCATCTCCAGAACGTCCCGGGAGATATCGACCACATCAATGGTCTCGATGCTCTTGGTATCGGTGAGCGCCTTGGCCGTATTGCCGACCCCGTAGCTGATCAGCAGCGCATGCCGGGGGTCCGGATGCACCGCGACCGGCCAATAGACAAACAGCTTCATGTAGCGGCGGGATTGATAGGCCGTACCGGCCATCGAGTACGAATTGGTCAGCATGCGATAATACAGCGGACGATCCAGCCATCGATGCTCCAGGTAAATCACCGTCTCAAGCAGTCCCTCCCGGATGGCGGCCACCCTTCCCTCGCCCGAGCGCAGATGCCAACCGATCGTGATCGATAGATACCGGCTATTCATTGACCCGAACGGAAAAAAGAACAACCCGACGAGCAGCGAGACGGCCATTGCCCTCGCGACCCGTCGCGGCGGCGGAGATTCCACAAACAGCACGGCGCCCAGGATTCCGTAGAGCAGCGACGTCAGAAAAAAGGATTTTTCGATCCCCAGGACTGGAAGAAGAAGAAAACCGGCCACCAGTGATCCGACTGCGGCGCCGGCGGTGTTCGCGAAGGTCAGGAGCCCGGCGGCCTCGTTCTCGGAAGACAAGATCGTCCGAAGGGCCGCCCCGGCCAACACAAAAAAAATCCCCGATAGCAGGGACGGCAGAAACATCAGGAGGGTGCCGACCCACAGCACCTTGGCCGGATCGATGATGGCACCGGAGAGGTCCCGGACCCCCAAAAAGAAATTGGCATACTCCGTCATGACCATCAGACCGGCCGTGAAGGCCACGGAGGCGCTATGACGGTAGGCCTCCGGCCGAAGGCGAAGCCACCGAGAGGCGATCAGTCCTCCGACAGCAATCCCGGCCAGAACCACCCCCAGCATCAAAGCGAATGAAACGGAGTGACCCCTGATATAAAGCAGGAGGAATCGGAACCAGAGGACCTCCAGGGCCAACAGACAGAACCCCGAAAGAAACGCCGAGACCAGCCAACGCCGACCCGAGCCTCCCAAAATGCGTGACCGATCCGCCATGTCACCGGCCGCGGCGGGCTCCCAAAATCGCACCGAGAGCCACAACACGGCGGCGGCCGCAAACATATTGATCAGCCCGGCCACAAGAGCCATCCCCTCCACCCCGAAACGACTCAGAAGGACCATTTCCGGTAGGACGGCTCCCAGAACGGCCCCGAAGGTATTCCATCCGTATAGCCGTCCCAGCACGCGACCAAAATTGCGGTCACGCATCGAAAGGATCTTGACCAGAAGGGGCAGCGTCATGCCCATCGCGGAGGAGGGAATCAGCAAGAGGATGAAGGCGATCACCAGACGAATCGAATTGAGCGCCCAGGACTGATCAAGCCATGCGCGAAGCCAGGGAGCCAGAGCCGTCCCCAAAGCCGGAAACACGAGAACAAGCGCCAGCCCGGAAATCCCGATGAGGAACTCCAGCTCGGCGTAGGCACGAAGGGGATGGCGGACCCGGCCCTGCTCCCGGGCGGCCAGCGCATTACCGATCGCCAGCCCGCCCATGAAGCCGGCAAGAACGAGGCTGGAGGCCCAAATG
>Ga0335077_10006650_pt1 | contig 14294 bp, 15 predicted proteins | sample Lox_Sample_31_FD_207151 | JGI IMG/M metagenome (GOLD analysis project Ga0335077, IMG submission 207151) | Soil microbial communities from Loxahatchee National Wildlife Refuge, Florida, United States - Lox_Sample_3.1 | ecosystem: Environmental > Terrestrial > Soil > Wetlands | place: USA...
TTCGACATGTGCCTTGAACGCCTTCAGCTGCTCGTCCCAGTGGGCCTGCACCTGGTCCAGCCAGGCCCGCACGGCCACCACCGACTCGCGGCGCAGCCGGAAGACCCGCACTCGGGCATCCCGGGCGCCGCGCTCATCGGCCACGATCCCCGCGGCCAGCAGCACCCGCAGGTGCTTGCTCATGGTCGGCGCGGGCACACCTACCTCCTCGGCCAGGTCCCCGGCCCGCCGCGGCGACCGGCTGAGCACCTCCACCACCCGCAACCGGGCCGGATCGGCAAGCGCCTGCAACAGCGTGGCCAGCTCATTCCCGTTCCCGGCCAGCCCCCGGTCGGCCCCAGCAGCCACCCCAACCCCCGGAGCCGCGCCGGCATCCTCACCCATACCGACAATTATTTCCATATTAGGAAACTATTGTCAATATCACCAACCTGTTAGATCGGCCCACCCGCTGAGGGCATCGCCAGGTGAGTTCCGCCCGCCGAGGTTCTGTGCGGCGCCCAGTGCTGATGGCTCGCCGCCGTCGCGGTTCGGGCGCTGACCGGGGACGGCCACGCGGGGGCCCGGTACGTGCTGAGCGGCCCGGCGGTACTTACCCAGGCCGGGCAGCTGGCGGCGATCGGGCGCGCCCTCGGCCGGAACCTGACCCGGGAGGACCTGCCCCGGCGCGCGGCGCAGCAGGTGCTGGCCGCCGCCTGGGGCGACCCGGGATCCGCCGCGTCCGCCCTCGATACCCGGGAGCGGTTCGTGACCTGCCCGGAGATTGTCACCTCCACCGTCCGCGACGTCACCGGGGTTCCGGCGCGCAGCTTCGCGGACTGGGCCGCGGCCAACGCCGACGCCTTCCGCTGAGCTCAGCTCCGGGCGTAGTTGCTGGCGCCGTACCAGTCGACCACCACGACCGGCTCGTCGCCGGCCACCCAGGCGTCGTGGCCCTGGGGGAGCGCGGTGACGTCTCCGGGCCGGGCGTCGAACTCCGAGCCGTCGGCCATGACCACGTGCAGGATGCCCTGCGCGTGGTACTGGAAGTGCGGCGCCTCGCACAGGTCGGTGCCCGCGAGCGGTTTGACGTGGTCCGACCAGCGCCAGCCGGGCTGCAGGGTGAGCCGGCCGATCTCGGCGCCGCCGATCCGCAGCAGGTCCAGCCGGCCGCGTTCGAACTCGCGCGTCTCGTCGGCGGTGCCGAAGCTCTTCTGCTCTGCCTTGGCGGTCATGGATGCCTCCTGGATGTGGTTTTCCTGATCGATCTGCGCCCAGCCTGACCGGTGCCGGTTGCAGCCTCCTTGCGGCGGGAGCGGTATGGCGGCGGGTGGTTCCGCTGAGGTTTGATACCGGCATGAAGTCGCTGGCGCTGCGGGTGCTGAGCGACTTCGGCGTGGACGGCGTCGAGCCGCAGGCCCTGGGCAGCCGGAAGGGCCGGCTGGCGCTCTGCGCACTGGCCCTGGCCCAGGGCCAGGTCGTGCCGTCCGACGTGCTGGTCGACACGCTGTGGGGCGACGCGCCGCCTGCCCAGCCCGAGGACCAGCTGGCCGTGCTGATCAGCCGGCTGCGGTCGGTGCTGGGCCGGGACCGGATCCAGCACCGGGACCGCGGCTACCTGCTGGTCTGTGACTGCTCGACGCGTCCGAGCTGGCCGCGCTCACCGAGGAGATGGACCGCAGGCGCGGCGCGGGCAACGTGCTGGGGGCGGCGGCCGCGGCCCGGGTCGCCCTGTCGCTGCTGCGCGGCTACGGGCTGCCGTCGGTACCTGCGCGCGGGCCAGGCTGGCGTAGACCGGTTCGGGACCCTGGGCCCACAGCCGGGCACCCGCATCGTAGGCGGCCCTCAGCCCAGGTGCCGAACGGCCCGGACCGCCTGCGCCTCCCACCACGCGAGCTCCTCGTCGTAACCGCCCAGGGCCTTCTCCCAGCCGAACTGGACCAAGGCGCCCAGCAGGCACAGCGCCAGCTGGCGGTCCCACCACGGTTCGGTGCTGATCCCGGCCTGTTCCAGGGCCTGACGGTAGGCGGCGATCGCGTCTTCCTTGCCCTGCGGCAGGCGACGGCAGTTGATCGCCAGGTACCAGGCCAGGTCGGACAGGGGCGCGCCGCGCCCGGGCTGCTCCCAGTCGAGCACGACCGTCCGGCCCTGCTGGTCGGTGCCCAGGTTGTCCAGCTTCCAGTTGCCGTGCACGAACGTGTGAGGCGTGATTTCCAGCGCCTCCACCAGCGGCCCAGGGTCCCGGGCCAGCGGGGTGACGACCGCGGCCGCGGCCGGGGCGACCTGAGCCAGCCGCGGCCAGCCCTCGCCCACCAGCCGGGGCACGAGATGCGCGGAGCCCGCGGCCGCCTCGGCGCACGCCAGCCAGGGGGACAGCTCCAGGTAGCGGTGCATGACCGGGACGACCTCGCATTCGCCGCCGCATTCCCAGAACGCGGCGTGCAGCGCGGCCATGTGCCGCAGGAACCGCAGGTGCTGGTCCAGGCCGATCGGCTCATCGCTCACCGGCACCAGCCACTGCGACACGTCCCGCATCAGCAGAGCACATCCGCCCGAGGGCGCCGGGCCTCCGGCGTCCTGCGCGGCCACCCCCACAATCGGCTGGTTGAAACATACGGGCAGCCGCGCCAGCAGGCCGCGCTCCCAGGCCAGCAGCGGCGCGCCGCGCAGGCAGCCCGCCGCCCGCATGGTCCAGTCCTCGGCCAGGTCGAGGTGCTTGAGCACGTACGGCTCCCCGTCGATCACCACCTGCTCCAGCCGGGCCCCGGATTTCCCCGCCGCCCCATCCAGCGCGGTCCGCTCGGTCGCGCCCACTATCAGCTCGGCCACGCTGGCGAGGACGGCCGGGGCCCGCGGCCGGTCAGGCATCGGCCGCTTCCATCTCGGCGAGCAGCGAGGCCGGCCACCGCCCGCCGCACATGACCGTGTCGGCCACGATGTGGCCATCGCGCACCGTGAGCAGGTGCATGTGATGGGCCGCGTGCGGCACCCCGTTCTCGGTCCAGCTGAGCGTGTACTCCACGATCTCGCTGGGTCCCCGGTCCGCACGCACCGGGAACCGGCGGAACTCGCCGAACTGGGCGGGGTCGGCAAACCAGCGGGCGTACTCGGCGCGGATCGCATCGGCGCCCGACGCGTGCAGCCGCCAGTTCGGCACCGTCGCGTCCAGCGTCGCGTCGGCGCTCCACGCGTCACACGCCGGGATGGTGGCGCTCTGGATGGCGTTCAGGAACTGGTCGATCGCGGGTGACGGTGACATCAGCGGCCTCCTGGTGGACTTGTGCTGTGGCCATCGTCTGCGGCGGCCCTTGCAATCAGGTTGCAGTGCTTACCCAGCGGCGGCGCTTACCAGAGCCGGGCCGTGGCCCGGCGCGCGCCCTCCGCCAGCGCCGGCGGCCGGGCCAGGCTGCCGACGTGGGTGGTACGGATGCGATCGGTGCTGCGTAGCATCACTGCTCCCGTCTGCGGTCGGTCCCAGCTTGCCACATCCGCCCTCCCGCGAAGCAGCGCGACCTGGCCGGACCCGCCCTCCCGCGGGAGGTGCGAGACTGGGAACGGTGGACGAGGAGCGGCTGTCCCGTCTGGTCGCGGTGACCGGGCCCGCGGGCACCGGCAACGTGGCGCTGGCGGCCGCCGTGGCGGCCGTGCGGAACGCGCCGGCCGGCTCGTGCGCGGTCATCCTGGTGGAGGGGGTGAGCGACCAGTCCGCTATCGAGGCGCTGGCCGCGCGCCAGGGCCGTGACCTGGGCCGGGAGCGCGTCTTCGTCGTTCCCATGGGCGGTGCGACGAACATCGGGTCCTTCGCTGGCCTGTTCGGCCCGCGCGGGCTGTGTGCCGGGCTGGCGGGCCTGTGCGACGAGGGAGAGGAGCCGGACTTCCGGCGCGGCCTGGCGCGAGCGGGTCTGAGTCCCGGTCCGGCCCGCGACGACCTGGAACGGCTGGGCTTCTACGTGTGCGTCGCGGACCTGGAGGACGAACTGATCCGCTCGCTGGGCGCGGCCTCGGTCGAGCGGCTCATCGCCGCGCAGGGCGAACTCGCGCCGTTCCGCACCTTCTGCCGGCAGCCCGCGCAGCGCGACCGGACCCGCGAGCAGCAGCTGAGGCGCTTCATGAGCACTCGCTCGGGCCGCAAGACCCGCTACGGACGCGTGCTGGTCGAAGCGCTCGACCCGGTCCGGGTTCCCCGCCCGCTCGACCGCGTCCTGGCCCACGTCGCAGCACGTCCGTCACCGGCCGCGCCCGACGCCGCCCCGTAGTGGGCGCACGGACGTTTGGGACATGCCCACACAGGCCCCGGTAGGCGGGGCCGGGGGCACACGCATCCCGAGCCAGAGCGCGCCGGGACGTCCACGGCCCGGCCCGCTCAGGGTTCCAGGGCGAGCAGCTCGGTCGCGACCTCGGTGAGGTCCTCGCCCACCACGTCGGGCGGGGCGAAGGGCGCGCCGAAGCCGCCGGACTTGCGGCTCACCCAGCCGGTGGTCAGCCCGGCCCGTTTGGCGCCGTGGCAGTCCCAGTCGTGCGCGGCGATCAGCGCCATCCGGTCCGGGGGCACGTTCATGACCGAGGCGGCATACAGGTAGACCACGCCGGCCGGCTTCCACCGGTACACCTCCCCGGCCGAGATCACCCGCTCCACCAGGCCGCCGAACCCCGCGCGGTCGGCAAATGCCGAGCCGAAAGAACTGGACCCGTTGGTCAGGCAGGCCACCCGCAGCCCGGCCTCGGTCAGGCGCCGCACCGCGGGCAGCGCGTCGGGGAAGGCGGGCAGATCCTCCCACCCCGCCATGACCGCGGTCACCTGCTCGTCGCTGACCGTGTAGTGGGTCAGGCCGCGCAACGCGGCCGCGGCCACGTCGGTGAACGCCGCGTAGTCCCCGGTCGCCGACAGCGCCATCCCGTCCCGCAGCGTGCGGGTGTACCAGGCCTCGAGCAGTCCCGGCGGCTGGCCGATGTCGGTGAGCCGGGCGCGCAGCGGTTCGAGCGAGGCCAGCGTCTCGATGACGTCGAAGGCCACCACGGCCGGGCGGGTCATGACAGCACCTCGAGCGGACGGAGCGCGTCCTCGATGGCCCGGTGGAAGGTGGGATAGGCGTACGGCATGTTGCGCAGCGTGGCCACCGGGACCTCAGCCCGGATGGCCACCTGCAGTGCGCTGAGCACCTCACCGCCGCACGGGCCGGCCGACGTGGCGCCGACCAGCACCGACCGGTCGGCGTCCGCGACGACCTTGATGAACCCGTCGTTGCCGGCCTTGTGGATCCATCCCCGGGCCGAATAGGGCACCTGGGTCAGGCCGGTGCGCACCCGCAGCCCGGCCTCGCGCGCCTGGGCCTCGGTGAGCCCGACGCTGCCGATCTCCGGGTCGGTGAACGTGACCCGGGGTACGGCCCGGTAGTCGGCGGGCTCCCCGCCCTGGCCGAGGATGTCGCGGACCACGATGCCGGCCTGGTACATGGACATGTGCGTGAACGCGCCGCGGCCGGTCACGTCGCCGATCGCCCACACGCCGTCGGCCGCGCGCATCCAGCCGTCGGTGGGCACGGTCCGCGCCGAGGCATCCAGCCCGATCGCCTCGACGCCGAGCGCGGCCAGGTCCGCCCGCCGCCCGGTGGCCACCAGCAACTGGGCGGCGGTCAGGACGGCACCGCCGAGATGGACGCTGAAACAGCCGTCCTTGTGGCTGACCCGCTCGGCCGGGGCGTCCGTGCACACCCTGATGCCTTCGCGCATGAAAACCCGCTCGATCAGCGCGCTGGCCTCGGGCTCCTCGAACGACACCAGCCTGGGCAGCGCCTCGACCACCGTGACGGCCGTGCCGAACCGCGCGAAGACCTGGGCGAATTCGGCGCCGATGGCCCCGCCGCCGAGCACGGTCATGGATTCCGGCACCTGCTCGGCCTGGACGATGTCACGGTTCGTCCAGTACGGGGTGCCGGCCAGGCCCTCGATGGGCGGGATGGCGGGCTCGGTGCCGTTGTTGATCACGATGCCCCGGCGGGCCCGGAAGACGCGGGAGCCGTCGGGCAGGCCGACGGTCACCTCGCCCGGCCCGGTGATCGTGCCGCGGCCGCGGACCAGGTGGCCGCCCTTGCCGGCGAACCGGTCGGCCGCCACCTTGTCGTCCCAGTAGTCGGTGGCTTCCTCCCTGATCCGCAGCGCGACCGGTGACCAGTCGGGGGTGACGGTGGCGGTCCCGGCCATCCCGGGCACCCGCCTGGTCTCGGCGATCAAGTTGGCGGCCCGGATCATCATCTTGGACGGCACGCACCCGAAGTAGGGGCACTCCCCGCCCACCAGGCGATCTTCGACCGCGGTGACGTGCAGCCCGGCCTCGGCCAGCGCGCCGGCCGCATATTCGCCGCCGGGACCCATGCCGATGACGATGACATCCGTATGCTCTGGCTCGACCATGCCGTGCTCCTGCCCAAAGCGGCGGGCCAGGGGACGTATCCCCCCGTGGCCAGCACCGTGGGCACCAAACCTACATCAACCGCCAGGAAGATCGTCGCCGTCTTCCAGGTCCGAGATGTCCAGTTCGGGCTGGCCGTGCACGAAGGTATCCGGGTTCTCCAGGTCGTCGGCGGTCGGCAGCAGGTCAGGATGGGACCACAGGGCGTCCCGGCCGTCGACGCCGCGCGCCTCGGTCAGGCCCTGCCAGATGGCCGCCGCCTCGCGCAGCCTGCGCGGACGCAGCTCGAGCCCGACGAGCGTGGCGAACGTCCGCTCGGCCGGGCCGCCGGTAGCCCGGCGCCGCCTGACCGCCTCGGCCAGCGCGTCGGCGTGGGTCAGCCGGTCCCGGGCCGCGGCGCTGACCACGGTCGCGACCCACCCCTCGACCAGCGCCAGCGCGGTCTCCAGCCGGACCAGGGCGGCCTTCTGCGCCGGGGTGTCCTCCGGCCGGAACAGGCCCTCGCCCGCCAGTGCGTCGCGCAGCGCCTCGGGGTTGGTGAGGTCGACGTCCGGGATCGCCTCCTGCAGCCGCGCCATGTCGACCGTGATGCCGCTGGCGTACTGCTCGACCGCGCCGAGCAGGTGCCCGCGGAGCCACGGGACGTGGGCGAACAGCCGCTGGTGGGCGGCCTCGCGCAGGGCCAGGAAGAGCCGGACCTCGCCGGCGTCGACCGACAGGCCCTGGCCGAACTGCGCCACGCCCGCGGGCAGCAGCGCGGCCACGCCTTCCGGGCCGAGCGGCAGCCCGATATCGGACGAGCCGACCACCTCGCGCGCGAGCTCGCCGACCGCCGTGCCGGTCTGGCTGCCGATCATGGCCCCGCCGATCTGGCGCAGCATGGCGGACAGCCCGGCCAGGCCGCCCAGCCCGCCCGCGCCGCCGCCGAGGGCCCCGAGGGCCTGGCGCATCTCCTCGGGGACATCCTCGCCGAGCTGTGCCGGGTCGATGTTCAGCATGCCGCTCATCGCCTCGACGCCCTTGGCCGCGATGGGATCGCAGAGCTTGGCCCAGATCGGGAACGTGGCCTCGAGCCACTCCGACCGGCTCCACGCCTCGATCTTGCGGACCCCGGAGGGGAACGCGACCGCTTCGTCCAACCACAGATCGGCCAGCCGGACGGCCTCGGTGATCTCCCGGCGCTGCGCCTCCAGCACACTCGGGTCGCCCGCGGCGGCGATCGCGTGGCGGGCCACGTTCTTGGCCAGATCCCAGTTGACCGGGCCGCCCCGCCAGGACAGCAGGTCGGCGAACTGGCGCAGCGCGTCGGCGAACTGCTGCGGGTCGCCCATCGCCCCGAACGGCCCGCCGGCGCCCGAAGGACCCGCAGGGCCGCCGGAGCCGGAGCCTGAACCGGAACCGGAACCTGAACCTGAACCTGAACCGGAACCGGAACCGGAGCCGGAAGACCCCTGGCCACCCTGGTCTTCGGGCTTGTCAGGCAGGCCGAAGCCGAACGGGCGGTCAGCCATCGTTGACTCTGCGGCAGGATGGAAGGGTCATGACCGTCACGTTATCTCGGGAGAAGCACACTGTGACAAACGCCCGGCGGCCGGTTCGCTCCGAGCGCACTTCCCAGCCTATGCCCGTGGTCGCCGTCACGGGTGCGGCCGGCGGCATCGGTTACGCCCTGACCGCCAGGCTCGCCGCGTCGCCGAAGGTCCGCAGGGTGATCGCGATCGACGGCCAGCGCGGCGACGTCGCCGGGGTGACCTGGCGCGTGGCCGACGTGCGCGACCCGGCCCTGGCCGGCCGGCTGGCCGGGGTGGACGTGGTGGTGCACGCCGACCTGGACCTGGCGCCGGACTCCGACGCCCGGCAGCGGCGGGCGTTCAACGTCCGCGGCGCCCAGACCGTGCTCACCGCGGCCGCGGCGGGCCGGGTCGGCCGGGTGGTGCTGCTGACCAGCGCCATGGTCTACGGCGCCCGCGCGGACAATCCCGTCCCGCTGCCCGAGGACGCGCCGGTGGCCGCGGAGGCGGACAGCAGCGTGGCCGGGGACCTGCTGGAGATCGAGCAGCTGGCCAGCCGCTCGCCCCGGTCCAACCCCGGCACGGCGGTGACGGTGGTGCGGCCCGCCGCGCTGGTCGGCGAGGGGGTGGACACCCTGGTCACCAGGCACTTCGAGGCGCCTCGCCTGCTCACCGTGAAGGGCTGCGCGCCCCGCTGGCAGTTCTGTCACGTCGACGACCTCAGCTCCGCGCTGGAGTTCACCATCGGCGGCGCCATCGACGGGCCGTTCGCGGTGGGCTGTGACGGCTGGCTCGAGCAGGACGCGGTCGAGCAGATCAGCGGGCTGAAGAGCATCGAGCTGCCCGCCCGGCTGACCTTCGGGACCGCGCAGCGGCTGCACCGGCTGGGCGTGACCCCGGCGCCGGCCATGGACCTGCGGTACGCCGTGTACCCGTGGGTGACCGACTGCGCCGCGCTGCGGGCCGCGGGCTGGCGTCCGCGGTTCGACAACGCCCAGGCCCTGCAGGTCCTGCTCGAGCAGCGCAAGGGCCACCACGCCGTGGCCGGGCGCCGCATCGCGCGCAAGGAGGCGACGATCACCGCGGCCGGGGCCACCGTCGCGGTGATCGGGACCGCCGCCATCGTCCGCCGCGCCCGCCGCCACCGCCGCACGGACTCCTGACCGCCGCCTGCCCTGGCAGTTTTCGGCCGAACGGTCCGTGGTGTCAGTTCCGGGTACCGTTGCAGTGTGAGCGAGCCAAAGGGCGCGGCGCCGCCTGGACTGAGGAGCGGAGCGACGAGGGAAGGCGGCGCGTCAAGAGCGCCCGGAGGCGAGCGTGGAGACGCGGTGAGCCCTTCCAGCCCCATCCGCCTGATCGCCATCCGGGACACCGAACTGTCCGTCGACGAGGTCCGGGCCGCGGTCCGCGACCCCGCCGCCGGCGGCATCGCGCTGTTCGCCGGGGCGGTCCGGGACACCGACCACGACCAGGGCGTCTGCGGGCTGTCCTACAGCGCGCACCCGTCCGCCGAAGCCGAACTCCGGCGGGTCGCCGAGATGGTCGCGGAGAAGTTCGGTGTCCTGGGCATCGCGGCCGTGCACCGCGTCGGTGACCTCGCCGTCGGTGACCTGGCCGTGGTGACCGCGGTGGCCTGCGCGCACCGGGCCGAGGCCTTCGACGCGTGCCGCGAGCTGATCGACGTGCTGAAGGCCACGGTGCCGATCTGGAAGCACCAGCGCTTCACCGACGGCACCACCGAATGGGTCGGCACCCCGTGACCGGCGCCTGGGGCCCCCGCGAGCCGAAGGGCGCGCCGCCGCCTGGACTGACGAGCGAGGAACGAGCGAGGAGGGAAGGCGGCGGGTCAAGAGCGCCCGGAGGCGAGCGGGGAGACAGAGCATGTCTCGACGTTCCCTGACGCTGCTGATCGCCTCGGCCGGCGTGATCGCCGCGCTCGCGATCGCCGTGCTGATCCCGGTGCCGTACGTCATCCTCGGGCCCGGGCCGACGCTGAACACCCTGGGTAAGGACTCCTCCGGAAGGCCGCTCATCACCGTCACCGGGCACGTCACGTACCCGACCACCGGGCACCTGAACATGGTGACGGTCGGCTACCAGGGCGGCCCCGGCGTCACCATCAACATCTTCTCCGCGCTGGCCGCCTGGCTGAACCCGCACGAGGCCGTCGTGCCCGAATCCGAGCTGTTCGCCCCGGGCCAGACCCAGCAGCAGGCCCAGCAGCAGGACACGCAGCAGATGACCGGCTCGCAGCAGGACGCGACCGCGGCCGCGCTGACCGTGCTGCACATCCCGTACCAGACGCAGGTGGTCGTGGTGGCGGCCGAGCAGGGCTATCCGGCCGACGGCGTGCTGCGGGCCGGAGACGTGATCACCGCCGTGGACGGCCGCGCGGTGACCGGCCAGCCGGAACTGACCTCGCTGGTCGCCGCGCGCCCGGCGGGCAGCACGCTGACCCTGACCATCGTGCGGAAGGGCCGGACCCAGGCGGTCCAGGTGGGGACCAAGGAGTCCGGGGGCCGCCCGGTGATGGGCGTGCAGGTCACCGAGCAGTACAAGTTCCCGTTCACGGTGAACTTCAACGTGGGCGAAATCGGCGGGCCCAGCGCGGGCATGATGTTCGCGCTCGGCATCGTCGACAAGCTGACCCCGATGAACCTGACCGGCGGCCGGTTCATCGCCGGGACCGGCGAGATCACCCCCAGCGGCCAGGTGCAGGCCATCGGCGGCATCCAGCAGAAGATGGTGGGCGCCCGCAACGCCGGCGCGACGATCTTCCTGGCCCCGGCGTCCAACTGCTCGGACGTCCGGGGCGCGATACCGGCCGGGCTGCGGGTGGTCAGGGTCAGCACGCTCAACCAGGCCGTCACCGACCTGGAAGCCCTCAAGGCGGGCCGTTCCGTCCCGTCTTGCTGACGCCGGCCGGGCGCACGCACCACGATCCGTTCGGCCGAAAATGCTCGTGCGTGCTCGACGCGCAGCCGACGGGATCGGGTAAGTGCTCGTCCCGGTTTTGCGCAGGGCGTAGGCTTTATTCCGGACGGGACATCACGCTGGCGTACAGGAGCCGTGCGGTCGGCATGGGCTCTGCGCTGCCTGGCTGCCCAGGGTGGCCCAGGAAGGGAGCAAGTGCGGTCGTGCCACCTCGCGTACTTATTGATGCGACCGACGTGCCAGCCGACCGGGGCGCGCTCGGCCGGTACGTTGACGGGCTGATCGGCGCGCTCGACGCCGCCGGCGCGGACCTGGCCGTGGTCTGCCAGCGCGCCGACGAGGAGCGCTACGGGCGGCTCGCCCCCAGCGCCCGCGTCGTCACCGGGCCCACCGCGCTCTCGCACCGCGCCGCCCGGCTGGCCTGGGAGCAGAGTGGGCTGCCGGTCGTGGCCCAGCAGGTCAACGCCGACGTCATCCACGTGCCGTACTACTCCATGCCGCTGCGCCCGGGCAAGCCCACCGTGGTGACCGTGCACGACGTCACGTTCTTCACCGAGCCGGAGCTGTACAGCCCGGTCAGCGCCATGTTCTTCAAGTCCGCGATCCGCACCGCGGCCCGCCGGGCGGCCCGGCTCATCGTGCCGTCCAAGGCCACCCGCGACGAACTGGAGCGGGTGCTGGCCGCGGATCCGACCAAGATCGACGTCGCCTACCACGGGGTGGACCACCGCCTGTTCCACCGGCCCGACCCGCAGCAGGTCACGCAGGTGGCCAACCGGCTGGGCCTGCACGGCCAGGCCTACATCGCGTTCCTGGGCATGCTCGAGCCGCGCAAGAACGTGGCCGCGCTGATCACCGGCTGGGCCGCCGCCGTGGCCGACCTCAACGAGCCGCCCGCCCTGGTCCTGGGCGGCGGGGGCGGCTGGAGCGAGGAGGTGGACACCGCCGTGGCCGCGGTGCCGCCGCACCTGCGCCTGATCCGCCCCGGCTATCTGCGCTTCTCCGACCTGCCCGGCTTCCTCGGCGGGGCGCTCGTGGTGGCGTTCCCGAGCCGGGGCGAGGGCTTCGGGCTGCCGGTGCTCGAGGCCATGGCGTGCGGCGCGCCCGTGCTGACCACTCACTGCACCTCGCTGCCTGAGGTGGGCGGCGAGGCGGTCGCGTACACCGAACCCGACGCCGACGCGATCCACTACTCGCTGCGCGCGCTGCTGGATGACCCCGCCCGGCGCAAGACGCTGGGCGACGCCGGGTACGCGCGGTCGCAGGAGTTCACGTGGGCGGCCTCGGCCGAGGCGCACCTGGCTTGCTACCGACGCGCCGCCGAGCAACCCGCCGCCGACGCCAGCGCGGTGTAACCTCTGCTTTCATGCCGCGTGAACCGCTTGAGGCCATCCTGCTCGTCGGCGGTCAGGGGACACGGCTGCGGCCGCTGACCCTGTCCGCGCCCAAGCCGCTGCTGCCGACGGCGGGCGTCCCGTTCCTGGCCCACATGCTGGCCCGGTCGGCGGAGTGCGGCGTTACCCACGTTGTCCTGGCGACCTGCTACAAGGCGGAGATGTTCGCCGCGGCGTTTGGCGACGGTTCGGCGTTCGGGCTGTCCATCGACTACGTCCAGGAGGACGTGCCGCTCGACACCGGCGGTGCGATCCGCAACGCCGCCGCCTCGCTGCGCGGCCGCGGTCCCGGCGATCCGGTCGTGGTGCTCAACTCCGACGTGCTGTCCGGCCACGATATGGCGGCGCAGGTCGACCTGCACGGCAAGACCGACGCCGCGGTGACCCTGCACCTGGTCGAGGTGGATGACCCGTCCCGGTTCGGCGTGGTGCCGACCGACGGTTCCGGCCGCGTGACCGCGTTCCTGGAGAAGACGCCGAACCCCGTGACCAACCGGATCAACGCCGGATGCTACGTATTCCGGCGTGAGGTCATCGACCAGATCCCGGCCGGCCGGCGGGTCTCGGTCGAGCGGGAGACGTTCCCCGGCCTGATCTCCGCCGGACAGCTCGTCATGAGCTACCCGGAATCGGCGTACTGGATCGACGTGGGCACGCCGCAGACGTTCGTGCGCGGCTCGTGCGACCTGGTACTCGGGCGGCTGCCCGCGCCCGCGGTGCCCGGCCCGCACGGGCCCGCGCTGCTGCTGCCCGGCGCGTCGGTGGCCCCGGGCGCGTCGGTGTCGGGCGGGACGGTGGTCGGCGCGGGCGCGTCGGTGGGCGCCGGGGCCACGGTGTCGGGCAGCGTGCTGTTCGACACCGCGTCGGTCGGCGAGGGCGCCGTGGTCCGGGACTCGATCGTCGGCCGCGGCGCCGTGGTGGCGCCCGGCGCCGTGCTCGACGACGCCCTGGTCGGCGACGGCGCGTTCGTCGGGGCCGGCAACGAACTGGCCCGGGGCATCCGGATCTGGCCCGGCGTGCGGCTCGAGCCGACCTCGGTCCGTTTCTCCTCCGACGTGTGACCGTGTGCCTCCCGGCGCCCACGCCCGCCGCGGCTCCCTCCCCGTCCTCCTCGATCCCGCCCATCGTGCCCCTCCCGCCGGCCTCCCTCGCCCCGCAGGGCCCGGACGCGGGACTGCGGCGTGAGTGGCGGGCGCCGTTCGGCGTGGACGTCCGGCTCACGCTGTCGGTGCACCGCCGCGGCGGCGGGGATCCCGCCTACCGCGCCGACCCGGCCGGCGCCGTCTGGCGCACGTCGCTGACCCCCGACGGCCCGGCCACGCTGCGCGTGACCTCCCGGCCCGCGGGCCCGGGGACGCTCGTCACCGGGCAGGCCTGGGGTCCGGGTGCCGCCTGGCTGCTGGACACCCTGCCCGCCCAGCTCGGCGCGCACGACGATCTGTCGGGCTTCGCCGCCCGGCACGCGGTCGTGGGCGAACTGGCCCTGCGTTACCAGGGGCTGCGGGTCGGCCGGACCTCGCGGGTCTTCGAGGCGCTGGTGCCCGCGGTCCTGGAGCAGAAGGTGGTCGGGAAGGAGGCCCACCGCGCCTGGCGGTTCCTGCTGCGTCAGCACGGTACGGCCGCCCCCGGTCCGGCGCCGGACGGGATGAGGGTCTTCCCGCCCCCGCCGGTGTGGGCGCGCATCCCGTCCTGGGACTGGCACCGGGCCGGGGTCGAGGGCGTCCGGGCCCGCACCATCGTCACCGCCGCCGGGGTGGCGGGCCGGCTGGAGCAGGCCAGCGAGCTGGACCCGGCCGAGGCCGACCGGCGCCTGCGATCCCTGCCCGGCATCGGCCCCTGGACCTCCGCCGAGATCAGGCAGCGCGCCACGGGCGACCCGGACGCGGTCTCCGTGGGCGACTACCACCTGCCCAGGGCGGTCGGCTGGACCCTGGCCGGGCGGGTCACCGACGACGCGGGCATGCTCGAGCTGCTCGCCCCGTACGCCGGGCACCGCTACCGGGTGACCCGGCTGATCGAGCTGGGCGGCGGCCTGCCCCCGCGCCGCGGCCCCCGCATGCCGGTCCG
>Ga0335077_10006655_pt1 | contig 14288 bp, 14 predicted proteins | sample Lox_Sample_31_FD_207151 | JGI IMG/M metagenome (GOLD analysis project Ga0335077, IMG submission 207151) | Soil microbial communities from Loxahatchee National Wildlife Refuge, Florida, United States - Lox_Sample_3.1 | ecosystem: Environmental > Terrestrial > Soil > Wetlands | place: USA...
CATAAAACTGAATCCCCTCGCTGCTTCCCCCAACTGCAGGCTGCTGACGCCGATGTCGGCCAGCAGTCCGTCCAGCGACCCCGGCGCCACGTGCATCGGAGCGGCGCTGAACGCTTCCCCGATCAGCTCGACCGCCGGCGCCTGGTCGCCCAACTCCTCGCAGACCCGGTCCAGACTCTCTTTCGCCAGGGCCAGCGCCTGCGGGTCGCGGTCAAAACCGATCAGCCTTCCCCCCGGCCCCAGGCGACGGACAATTTCCTCGGCGTGCCCTGCCAGTCCGAGCGTCGCGTCCAGCATCGTGCTCCCGGGACGCACCCGGAGATACTCAATCGCTTCCTGTAAAAGAACCGGCACATGGCGTGAACCCCCACCCCACGAACGAAGACCTGTTCGTGGGGACCCCGGACCTGAACTCGTCATGCGCTCCCCCTGGGGGGACTGTCACCCCGGATCCTGCCATCCAGACCCGTTTGCTACAAATCCTGGTTGCCCAGTGAATCCAACATCTCCGGCGTCAGCTCGTCCTTCTCGGCGCGTTCCCGGAGCTTTTTCAGGCTCGTCGCACGGATGAAGCTGCCCTCCCCGGAAACCTTTACTTCGCCCGTAAGCTCGGCCTTTGTCCTGAGCTCCTCGGGGATCTGCATGCGGCCCTGCGGATCCATGTCCGCCCGGTCGCCGTACAGGTTGTACCTCGCCAGCAGGATCCGGCGGGCCGGATTGCTCTGCGGCATGCTGAAAATTCTCTTTTGCCGCTCCAGCCACACCGGCAGGGGATAAATTTCTGCGCTCTCCCCATCCATGCTGGTGATATAAAAAGCGTTGAAACCTTTGCCGTACTTGCGTTCGGTGAATGCTTTGAACTCCGCGGGCAATTTGAGCCGGCCTCTTTCGTCCAGCTTGGACGTGGGATTGCCGACGTAACCGTATTGCAGATCGTCCCAGGCGCCCGCACTCTGAGCTGTGACCTCATTTGAGGTTTCCGAGGTTCCGGGTTCCTGGCTTTCGCTCACGTTTCGCCCTTGAGGTTTTGTCCGAACTCAGCACGATCGATTGGAGTTACCCAAAAAGCCCCAAATCGACCCATGCAGACCCAGTATGGCGCAAAAAGCCCCAGCGCGATAGCAGGAAAAATGGCCAGGGCTGTGCAGAATGTTTTGGATTCCCGGGAAGGGATTGCATTCCTGGAACGGAATACCGCAAGATGTAGCCGATAGCCCGGTGCTGACCCACAACTAATAGTGTAAGTTAATTAACTTGATTCCGGATTACTACGACCGGGCTTGCGGATTAGCTCGGCTTGGTTTAAGGCGAAATAAAAGCGAAAATATGCTTCAGCCCTCGGACTCCGAAGCGGTAACCGGCTGTTTCGGGCGCTGCCGCTCCCATACCAGTTTCGACAGATAGATAAGCACGGCTACGTTTACCACCAGCAGGCCGACACGAAACATGGTGTGCCGGCGGATGATTTCCAGGATCTCCCAGGGAAGGAAGCTGGCCGTAATGATGAGGGTGAGGTACTCTCCCCAGGCCTTTTCCAGGTACAGCCCGATCGCCTCCGCAATCCCGATGGCCGCATAACAGAAGGCCGCAAAGCCGATGCGGCGGAGCATGGGGTCGTCCAGGATCGAAGCCCGCTCGAGGATGAAATTGACAATGCGGCCTTCCGGGTCGAACTTCAGATCGCCGGCGATCCGTGTGAGGATGTCGTCGATATCCTTGCCGACGAGTCGCAGCGCCCCGACGCCGATGGCAATGAACAGGAGGGAGTGCAGCAGTTTGTATGCCGCGATCAGGACGAGCCCTTTGTTGTGTCGCCGGGCCGATGAGGCAGTTTGCAAGGAAGAACCCGTCATGATCTCCAGCGGCCGACGAACCCGCCGCGCCGTACTTTCCTTCAATCTTACGTGAAATGCGGGCAGGGGGTTCAACCCAGCTCCTGGCTTCTAGCTCCTGGCTTCTAGATTTGCGTGCTTGTGATTTGGCCTTCGCGGATTCTGTAGCCGCATTTGAAGGCGTCTCGAAGGATTTGCGTACCGATGAACAAGCTGGAAGCTAGTGGCTGGCTTTGAGATTCAGCAGCCCCTCCCGGTCCAGGACGTTTCCGTCCACGATCAGCGTGGAGATGCGGCGGACGTTCCAGATGTTCACGGTGGGGTCGGCGTCGATCACGAGTATGTCGGCGCGGCGGCCTGGGGCCACCTGGCCGAGGTCGTTCCAGTTGAATTGGATCGCGTAGTTACCGGTGGCAGTTGCGAGGGCCTCGCGCGCGGAGAGCCCGAGCCGCACCATCATCTCCAGTTCCGTGTGCATGGAGATCCCGGCCATGGTCCCGCGCACGGGCGCACCCGAGGCGGCGAGGTAATGCGGATAGGCGGCAAAGATAGTCTGATTGATCCTCCACAAACGCATGGCGGATTGATCGGCCTTCTTCTGCAGGTTGGCCTCAATCCATCGTTGCGTCATGCCGGGCAGGTGTCGCGCCCAGCCGGGCAGGGGGTAGACCATTTCTCCCGTCGCACGGTCAGGGGGTTCGAACATGCGCACCGGATCGAGCAGCTTCGCAGCCGGCTCCGTCCACAGATTGCGATGCCCCGGCAGGCGCAGATAAAACATGCTGAACATAGGCATCAGCGCCGCGTGGTGCCAGGCGAGGAAATGCGCATATTCGCGGAAATGGGGATCGCCGGGAGGCAGGCGCTCGGAGTAATCGTAAGCCGTGGTGGAGGGGGAGCCTTCGGGATCGTCCACCAGCGGCGCCTGAAGTTCATTGGGAATCACGCCGAGCTCGTAGCGGCCCATGTGCGGAAGCGCATCCACTCCAGCCTCGACGGCGACCTTGTACGGCGTGGAAACAAACTCGCCGTACGTGACAAGTCCCATCTGGTGAGCGCGGGCCGCGATCAACTGCGTATTGGCGGCGGTAAGATTGTGCCCCAGCCACACGACCCGCGTGCCCAGCCTGGCGGTGTCGGCAAGTTGGCGGGCCGTGTCCTCGGGGCTCAATTCAACGGAACGCCCGGTCTCGCGCAGCTTTTCGGTCCAGCCGGGGTGCCCGATGAGCAGACTCCAGTCGTCGGTGGAGCCAACGGAATCAAGCAGGTAGACATGGGGCGAAGGGTTGGCGTCCAGATCGACGTGGCCGCGCCGGTTGTCGGAGCTGGCGACGACCGTGGTGACGCCCATGTAGAGATTGGCGTTGGCCTCGGCCTGGCTGTTTAAGCCGGCAAATCCGTCGATGAGGCCGGGGATAATGAACTTACCTGTGCAGTCGATGATGCGCGCGCCCTTGGGTACAGGGAGGTTGGCGCGGGTGCCCACGTCGGTGATGCGGCCGCTCTGCACGATGACGACGGCGTCCTGGAGGTCTTTGGCAGAGCGGCCCCAATCAGTGACGTCGATGACGGTGCCGCCGACGAGCACCAACGGGACCGGGGCCTGCGGCGCCTGCGAAGACGCAAGAAGCGCTACCGGAAATGCTCCGCAGATCCAAAGCAGGAAAAAACGAGCAAGCCCCATAGTCAGTCAGTCTGATGTGGATTGTCGCACAGGCAGCGGAGCCGGGACTGCGAGCAGAAGCGGGCTCGAGAGCACTCGCGCTGGCGGGACGTGCAGCGGAAATGAATGTTGGCCCAAGACTAGATCGTCACCCTAACCTGCCACCAGCGTGCGCCGCTGGCGCCGGGCGAGCAAAGACGCAGTTTGCGCGTAGGCCGCATCGACCGTCACTCCGTACTTCTCGCGCAGCGAGTCGACTTTACCGTGCTCGATGAACTGGTCGGGCCAGCCGATGCGCACCACGGGCACATCGGAGCCGATTTCCTCCAGGACCTCGAGCACCGCCGATCCGAACCCGCCCATCTTGACGTGGTCTTCAAAGGTGACGAAGGCAGCCACGCGGCGGGCGTAATTCTCGATGATCTCGCGATCAATGGGCTTGATGAAGCGCGGATTGATCACGGCCGCGGAATAGCCGTCGAGTTCGAGCTTTGAAGCCAGTTGCCGGGCCATGGCGGTCATGGGGCCAAGGCCGAAAATCGCCACATCGGAGCCGTCGGCAAGCACTTCGGCTTTTCCGATGGGGAGCGAAACGGGCTCGGCCTTGCGCGGCACTCCGGACACGGCGCCGCGCGGATACCGGATCGCGCTCGGTCCGGGGATATCGAGCGCGGTCTTCATCATGTCGGCAAGCTCGTCCTCGTCCTTGGGAGCCATCAGCACCAGGTCCGGAACGCCGCGCAGATAAGCAATATCGAAGAGCCCGTGGTGCGTCGGCCCGTCATCGCCTGAGAGCCCCGCGCGATCCATGCAGAAGAGCACGGGCAGCTTCTGCAGCGCCACGTCGTGCACGATCGGATCGAAGGCGCGCTGCAGGAAGGTCGAGTAGATGGCGCACACCGGGCGGAAGCCGCGCGTGGCCATGCCCGCCGCGAAGATGACCGCGTGCTCCTCGGCGATGCCCACGTCGAAGTAGCGCTTGGGGTGATGCGGGCGGAAGAGGTCGAGGCCGGTACCGTTGGGCATGGCCGCTGTGACGGCGACGATGCGGGCATCCTTGTCGGCGAGTTGAGCCAGCGTGTTGGCGAACGACTCTGAGTAGGTCGGGACACCTGCCGGACGCGTGTCGCCGGTTTCCGGATCGTAGGGCCCCAGACCGTGGAACTTCTTTTGCCCATCGAGCGCGGGCTGGAAGCCCCGGCCCTTCTGTGTAAGGACGTGCAAGAGCACAGGCCGGTCGGCGGATTTGAGGAATTTGAAGCTCTCGATGAGCTGCGGCAGGTTGTGCCCGTCCACTGGACCGAAGTATTCGAGGCCGAACTCTTCGAACATCATGGAGGGCCACAGCATGCCCTTGGCGGCCTCTTCGGCGCGCTTCAGCACGTTTACGGCGGTCTTGCCGCCGATCTTCTGCACGATCTTTTTCGCCGAATTGTGCAGCGACTGGTAGTGCTCGTTGGTGACGATGCGATGGAAGTAGCGGGCAATGGCGCCGACGTTGCGGTCGATGGACCATTCGTTGTCGTTCAGGACCACGATGAGGCGATTCGTCTGCTCGGCGATGTTGTTGAGCGCCTCGAACGAGATGCCGTTTGTGAAGGCGGCATCGCCGGCGATGGCGATGATATTCTCCGTGCCGCCCGCCATGTCGCGGGCCACGGCCATGCCCAGCGCCGCCGAAAGCGCCGTCCCGGCGTGGCCTGCGCCGTAGCAGTCATGCTCGCACTCGGTGCGCAGCGCAAACCCGTTCAGGCCGCCCGGCTGGCGGATGGTGCTGAATCGCTCCCGCCGCCCGGTGAGGATCTTGTGCGTGTAGACCTGGTGGCTGACGTCCCAGACGAACTTGTCCTGGGGGGTGTTGAAGACGTAGTGCAGCGCCAGCGTCAGTTCCACGACACCGAGGTTCGGGCCGAGGTGGCCGCCGGTTCTGGAAAGCGCCTGAATCAGGAATTCGCGAATTTCGCCCGCCAAATCCGCCAGTTGAGCAAAACTCAGACACTTGACGTTCGCCGGGGATTGGATCGTTTCGAGCAATGCTCCCATTTATGTCCTTTCCCGGCAATGGTGCAACGGGAATCGATGAAACCTCTCCCGGGACGCGGGCCGGGGATCAAAAGAAAAAGCCCGGTTCGTCCCCGGGACCTCTCTGCCAGGTATGCCAGCCTTCAGTATAAATCGCGCGGCGACTCTTTAGGTTATGACGCTGGAACTTTAGACGCGGCGCTCAGGCACGGATTGCCACGCTGCCCGCAGGACAGCGCTAACACCGTCCGGGGACCCAGCATGCGCCGAGCGGCCCTTCGCCATTTGAACCCGGGTCTTGAGGATAAGTTACGGGGAGCCGACCTGAGCCTGAAATTACGGGCGGCTATACGGGTCACTCTTAGACTTGCGGCTCATCTTTCCGATGGAGACTCCCTCTCCCGGCGCAGCGTAAACTACTTGCAACAGGATCCCCCGCATGAAAAAAACTGCCGTCGGCCTCGCTTCACTGATCGTTGTCGCTCTCATGATCTGGGGCTTCTACCAGGCCATCTATGTCGCGCCTGACGACGCCATGCAGGGGTATGTCTTCCGCATCATCTATTACCACGTGCCCTCGGCCTCGGTGGCCTTTCTGTTCTTCGCCATCAGCCTGATCGGATCGATCGGCTATCTCGCGTTCCGCGGCAGCCGTCCTGAGCGCGCGCAGATATCGGACGCATGGGCCCTGGCGGGAGCCGAGGTAGGAGTCGTCTTCTGCACCGTCGTCCTGACCACCGGCCCTTTGTGGGGGCGCCGCGCGTGGGGCATCTGGTGGACTTGGGATGCGCGCCTGACCACTACGCTGGTCCTGTGGCTGATCTACGTCAGCTACCTGCTGCTGCGCCGGTTCGCGGCCGGCCCGCAGGTGCAGACCCTGGCGGCCGTGCTGGGGATCTTCGGCGCGCTGGACGTGCCCATCGTCTATATGTCAAACCGGTGGTGGCGCACCCAGCATCCGGCCCCGGTCTTTGGGGGCGACGCCGATTCCGGCATGAAAGACCCGACCATGGTGGGCGCCCTGCTGTGGAACATGCTGGCCTGGATGGCGTGGGGGTTGCTCGTCTTGTATTTCCGCTACCGCACGGAACGCGAGCATCAGAAAAATGCGGAGCGGGAAGCGCTGGAGGCGTTGGAGGCGAAAATTTAATCCAGGACAAAAAAACAATGGATCAGAGAAGCATACTCGACCACCAATTCGTTGTTGCCGCCTACACTGTGACGTGGGTTATCCAACTCGGCTACCTGGCCTTTCTGGGCCTGAAGTGGCGCGGGGAAAAGCGCAAGGGGCGCCCCGGAAATCCACGCTGACCTCTCGCCCAATACTTCCGATAACGTATTGATAGCAAATTTGTTAGCTACGAAGGATCCGCGGTCCTCTTCCCCACTTAAAATGCCTCCCACCTTCGTGTCAGGGCCATCCCACCCGCTTCGCGGAAAGATCCGTCTTTGTGGGATTTAACCGGACCATCATCTGCGGGATGATCCAGATGTGGACAGGCTCTCGGAAGCCATCCAAGGAGAACCTAGAGAATGCACGACCTGCTGATCGCCCTGGCTTTTATCGGAATGGTAATTGCTCCCGCACTCGTGGCCGCCAAGTCCGGCAACGAGGCATCCGAAGAGGAATAAGTCTTCAGCCAGGATGTTGCACCGGCCCCTGGATTTGCGTTGTTTGTTTCATCCTTTCTCCAGATTTGCGCTGTAGTAACCAGGAGGAGAGACCTCTCGCCGGAGGTCCTTCCTCCTGAGTCATTTAGTCCCCCTTTCAAAATTGATCTCCGCCGCCCCAACCGGTACACTCTTGGGTTGAGGACCAGGCAATGTTAGTCGTCATGAAGGCGCAGGCGACCCCTGAAGAAATTCAAGCAGTCTGCGACCATATCGAGCAGTTGGGTTTCCGTGCCCATCCCCTTCCCGGCGCCCAGCGCACCGCCATCGGCATCACCGGCAACCAGGGCGAGATCGACCGGGGGAACTTTGAAGATCTGTCCGGGGTGGCCGATGTCATCCGGGTCTCCAAGCCGTACAAGCTCGCCAGCCGCGACGTGAAGGAAGATGACACGGTCATCCGCTTCGCGGGGACGGATGCGACCATTGGGGGCCGGGCCCTGGCGATTGTTGCGGGCCCGTGCTCCATCGAAAGCCGCGAACAGGCCTTCGCGATCGCCAAGCAGGTAGCTGCTGCCGGCGCCCAGTTCTTCCGCGGCGGCGCCTACAAGCCGCGCACTTCGCCGTACGCGTTTCAGGGCCTCGGCATCGAGGCGCTTCGAATCATGGCGGAGATCCGGGACAAGTTTGGGCTGCGAATCATTACCGAGGCCATAGACAACGAGAGCCTGGGCCTGGTGGCCGAGTGGGCCGACGTGATTCAGATCGGCGCGCGCAACATGCAGAATTTTTCGCTCCTCAAGCACGCCGGCCGGCTGCGCAAACCCGTGTTGCTGAAGCGCGGCATGAGCGCCACGCTCGACGAATTCCTGATGGCCGCCGAGTACATCATGAGCGAGGGCAACTACGAGGTGATCCTGTGCGAGCGCGGCGTGCGCACCTTCGCCGACCACACCCGCAACACCCTCGACCTGAGCATTGTGCCGGCGGTGCAGCGCCTGAGCCATTTGCCGATTCTCGTCGATCCCAGCCACGGGACCGGCAAGCGCGACAAGGTGCTGCCGATGGCGCGCGCGGCGATTGCGGTGGGCGCGGACGGCCTCATGGTCGAGGTGCACCACCAGCCCGACAAGGCCCTTTCAGACGGCCCGCAGTCGATCTATCCCGACCAGTTCGAGCGCATGATGCACGAGATCGATCAGATCGCACCGGTGGTCGAGCGCGTGCTGCCGCGCGGCATCCGCGTTGAACCTGCGATTGCCAACGTTCGCGACGGGAAGGTCTAGCGGGTTGCAACAGGAAGATCGGAACGACCGTCATCCCACAGGGACTAAAACCCGCGTTCATTCCGGCCCGGGTCTCAGAATCGAGATCTTGGGCGCCCCGGTTTTCATTCTCTGCCTGCTGATGGTGGTGATCCCGGGCTGCCGGCGGCATGACTTCCCGCAATATCCTCCCAACTACCGCGAATACGCCTACGTCACTAATGGCGCCAGCAATACAGTGACGGTGCTCGACGTTGTGAACGTCCGCCTCGACCGCGAGCTGCGGGTGGGGCCGAACCCCGTTGCGGTAGCTCCAAATCCCACGCGCAATGAGGTCTACGTGGTCAACTCGGGCAACGGGACCAACTTGGGATTCGTTTCCATCATCAACACCGAAAACAATTCGGTGGCCGCCAACATCCAGGTACACCGCCGGCCGATTTCGATCGACATTGATGCCACCGGCGACCGCGCCTACGTGGCCAATGCCGGTTCGAACACCATCTCGGTCCTCGACCTGAAGGCGCGGCGAGAGATCGACGCCATCGGCGCCGGGGAAGAACCGATGGAGGCGAAGCCCACCCCCGACGGCAAAACCGTGGTGGTTCCCAACCGCCGCGGAAACTCGGTGAGCCTGGTGGATCCGGCGGTGCACGGCGTTCGTGCTTTTTTCACCGGTTGCCCCGGCGCCTCGGATGCCGTGGTCCTGCCCGACTCGTCGAAGGCGTTTGTCGTCTGTTCCGGGGGTCACCAGGTGATGGCCATCGCGCTCGCCAGGCCCGACGCACACCCCGCCGTGCCGGACCGCCTGGAGGCGATGCTGGATGTGGGCAGGGCCCCGGTGCAACTGGCGCTAAAGCCTGACGGCGGCGAGGTCTTCGTCTCCAACGCGCAGTCGAATTCCATTTCCGAGGTGGTGACGACGACCAACGACGTGGGCGGCGCATACATCATGGGAGACAACCCTGTCCACGGCCTGGTTTCAAGCGACAATTCGCTGCTCTACGTGGCCAACCTGCGCTCCCAGGAAGTGACCATCTATTCGATCGACGACGGCAAGCGTGTCGGCTCTATTCATGTGGGCGACGGGCCGTCAGCGATGGCGTTTTCGGCGGCGGGCCACCTGCTGTTCGTGGTGGACGCGCGCTCGGCGGATGTTGCTGTGGTGCGCACGGCGTCGCGTTCGCTCTTTACCATGCTGCCGGCAGGGCGCGGACCCAATGCGATCGCGATCAAGTCGTTCCGGATGCCCTGAGCGCCAACATTCTTGGGCAGCTTCATCCAATAGGGCTGATTGCTCTCCGGGGCGAAACTTCAGCCGCAGCTTCGGTCCCTGCGGTTCAAGTCGAGAATTTGCCACACGTCGGCTTTGTCCGCATTTGTGACCAAGTCCGTGACGACTGTCTGACCGGTCGGCGATTTGTGTAGATTTTCTTAGTATCGTACTAGCCATGGTCCTCGTTCGAAGGTGGTCGAGACTGGCATGAGAACTTGCATCCTCGTTGTCCTTCTTGCATCCTCGATTTGTCGTGCCCAGGAGATGCATTTCGTTTATCCAGTCCCCGCACCGGCGGGCTTTACTCAGCGCAATCTCACTTATAAGCAGACCGGCCAAATCCAGTTATCCCTGGACATCTTTCTCCCTGCTGGCTCTGCTCCCGCAAAGCCATTGCCGGTCTTCATAATTTTCAACGGCTTTGGTGGTGCGTTTATGCGGACATCGCCGCAATCCCAGGGCTGGGCGAAGGCCGCGACCGCCCATGGGTTTGCGGCAGTTACGGCAGAAACCACGCCTGAACACGTCGCCGAAGACTTTGACTCGCTGGCCGTTTACCTTCGGCAACACGCAGAGGAGCTGGGAATTGCCTCCGAGCGCCTTGTAGTGATCGCCTGGTCGGGAAATGTGTCCGCAGGACTTGCAACCGTTGAGGACCCGCAGCGCAAAGCCGTCAAGGCTGCGGTCATCTACTACGGATCGGCGGATCTGCCCCAGGTTCGTCTCGATCTGCCTGTACTGTTTGTCCGCGCCGGTCTCGACCAGCCACTGGCAAATCAAACATTCGATCAGAGGACGTACGCCGGCATCGCAGCGAACGCACCCTGGACTGTATTGAACTATCCCGGAGGCCGTCACGGCTTTGACGTCTTAGATGATAACGATCTGTCACGCGAAATTATCGAGGAGACGTTCCGTTTTGCGCAGCTGGCAATCACCGACGCTCATCAATCGGCTTTGCACAGCGGACTCTCGGAAGCAAGCGCGGCTGGCGCCATGTCCACCGGGAACTTTGCAAATGCCGCAGCACTCTATTACGAGCTCGTCAATACCCATCTTCAGGATGCGCGCCTGCGGCTTGCATACGGGAACGCACTAACCGGAGCAAAACACTACAAAGAGGCGCGAGCGCAATTCGATCGTGCAAAGGCGATTGGTGGCCTCGGTGCGCGAGACCTTGGTTTACCTGCCGCCAGAGCATGTGTGCTCGATCATGATCCCGAGGCCGCGATGGTTTGGCTCAAAACGATTCCGCCGCAGTTTCTCCCGGCATCGATTCAAACGGACGCTGACTTTGCACCGTTAAAGGACCGGGCCGACTTTCGAGCGATGTTCCATACTCCGTAGCTTGAGAGCGGCGTTGCCGGTGGGGTGTCCGGCGAAATCTGTGAGAGTGGACATGAAGTCCTCCTTCTTGCATGGAAAACTTCGAATGAAAAGACATGCCTGCTTGCTGTTGATGCTCGCGCTTTCCGTTCTGGTGGGCGCTCAAATCACAGAAACTAATTCGGAGACTCCATTCGCCGCAAAAGGGGCCTTCTTCGCACTGTCTGTGGCGGATCTGGATGCAAGTGCCAAATGGTACTTGGAGAAGTTTGATCTGGAAGTGGTATTCAGGACACCAAAGACGAAGTCAGTGAAATCCGCAGTGATTGTGCTCGCCGGAGGTGGGCTTCTTGTCGAATTGATCGAGAGCGAACATTCATCGCCCTTAAGCAAAGCTGCCCCGGGAATCAAGGACCGTACGCTGATTCAGGGGGTCACTAAAACAGGACTTATCGTGGACAATTTCGACAGGACTCTTGCGGCGCTTAGGGCGCGGAATGTCCCAATCTTGATGGGGCCCTTTCCGGCACACGACTCAACTGGGCTGAGGAACTTCATCATCGAAGACAATGCCAGAAACCTAATTCAATTTTTCGGGAAGTAAGCCTCACGCCTGCGGCTACCAACAGTGTTGCTCAACCGCCTTCCCGACTGCGGGGGGGTGGCTGGCCAGCTCGGCTAACAGGGAGTCCCAACCGGGAAACCTGTGTTCCAGTCGGATGGTCGCCAATTCGGAAGTTACGTGGAATCAGCCGACAGCCCACGAGTGCTCACGGCCTTTCCTACATTTTCTTCCCCCACCGCGCCACGCTGAACTGCGCACCGGCAAACAGGATCAGCCCGGAGATGTACGCCCAGATCAGCAATCCCACCGAGACGTAGAACGGGCCGTATAGCGACTTGAGATCGAGGTGCGGCAGAATCGCCACGAAGACATATTTCGCGAAGAGCCAGATCAGTCCGGTGACAATCGACGCCCTCAGCACCGGCCGCCACGGAACCCGGCAGTTGGGCAGAAGCCAGTAGATGGAAAAGAAGAACAGGATGCACGCCACGCCGGTGCAGATCGCCAGCCAGAACGTACTGATGCCGTCGAAGAAGAAGTTGTCGGTGTGGTGGAAGAACAAAAACGCCAGGATCTGGCGCTGGGCGGCGCTGAGAAGGATGGCGATCATGCCCAGCACCACCATCAGAATCGCAAGCCCGAACGCGACCAGCTGGTTCATGATGTAGTTCCGGCTCTTGGTCACACCCCAGGCCTGGTTGAGAGCGACTTCCAGCGGCAAAAAAATGCCCGTGCAGGAGATCAGGATCATCACCACCGAGAGCGCCTGCACGCCATGGCGCGGCGCTTCGAGGACCAGGTTCTTAGCGATAAAGTCCTGGTTGGAAGGGAAGAAGTAATGGATCATGTCGCTGATCACGCCGGACATGGCCTGGGAATGGAACACCGACAGCGCAATGGTATACAGCAGGACGACGAAGGGAATGAACGAGAGGATGGCGTTGGCCGCCACGCTGAATGCAAAAGTGTGCACTTCGCTATCGAGCAGATAGTTCACCAGAGCGGCGCCTTCCTGGCGCAGGCGATACCACTTGGACTCGGAGGGCGCGGACGTCCCGGCAGGGGCCTTGTCGGTCGCATCAATCGAGCCGGCGGCTTCGATCACCGGTTGCGCACTCGGCTGTTCGGAGGCGGCTTTGACGGATTTACCGGCATCTGAGACAGTTGCCACGTGCGATTTCCCTGGAATGTGGATTCGGATCTTCACTTTTGATGCTTGCGCCGTGCTTGCGTTACATAGGGAGTTAGTTCAAGGATAGCCCTTTTGCGCGCAACCTGCCGGGAGTCCAGATCACCGTAGATTCATGCAGCACACGGCTTTAATAATTTTCTGCTTGCATCCGGGGAGAATTCCTGCCATAACTGGAGCATAGTCCGCTATTTGGGCGGCTTCCCAACCAATTCCAGGAAGGCTAACGCTCGCGTGTTTCGACAAACCGGTCCCTGTCGTTCTCATCGTCGTGTCCACCCGGCCCGGTGGACACGAGGATGCGCCACGGCGCGGGAGTCCGGGAAACATGGGGGTGGCTAGAATTCTTGTTTGTCGCGGCACAATCCTTGCTCCAGAACGCCATCGTCACCGCAGCGAAATGCGGGGCCGTGTGTTCCGGTCCGGGGAAGGTTTCGCCAGCCGGTTATCGTAACCCTCTACATGAAGACCAGCCGGCGCAACCGTGCCTAACGTGAAAAGGAGAAGTGGATGAAGGAACAGGGTGTAGTGAAGTGGTTCAACGGCGCCAAGGGCTATGGCTTCATTCAGCGCTCAACGGGAGAGGATGTCTTTGTGCACTTCTCCGCGATCCAGGAGAACGGGTACAAGACGCTTAATGAAGGAGAGAGTGTTGAATTCGAGTGCCAGCAGGGTCCCAAGGGACTGAACGCCGCCAATGTATTGCGCGTCTCGTAGGGATTGTGAGCGGCCTTCGGTCGGAAGGCCGCTGTTTGCCCCGGATTTGTAGTCAGCCTTTCCGCTGATCCTCCCCATTCGCGAGCCTGCCAAGCGCCCATCCTGCGGCGGCGCGCAGGCCTTCGTCTGTCTCCGCGGCCCACTGGCGGAGCCGGTCACCAAAGCGCTGCTGCCCGCTGGCTATCGCAATGGCATTGGCCATCGCGATGGCGATGTTGCGCCGCAGACCGGCGTAGCCGGCGCGCCGCACGGGAGAACCGTTGAATGCCTGCTCGAATGCCTGCTCGTCCATCGCCGCAAGCGATTCGAGGGCGGGGTTGACGAGTTCCGCGCGCGTATCCATTTCCGGGTCCGCGCTCACCGGCGCTTTGCGATTCCACGGACAAACATCCTGGCAGATATCGCAGCCGAATATCTGACGGCCCATGTCCTGCATGAGCTCCGGCGCAATCGGCCCGCGATGCTCGATGGTGAGATACGAAATGCACTTCGCGGCGTCCATCTGGTAAGGCGCGAACAGCGCATTCGTGGGACACGCATCGAGACAGCGCCGGCAGGTGCCGCAGCGATCCGGAACCACCCACTTCGACTCTTTCTCTTCCACCACGAACGACGTGAGCAGCACGCCGAGGAACACGTAGGAACCCAGCTCTGGATGAATCAGGCACGTGTTTTTTGCCGTCCATCCCAGGCCCGCGGCGGTGGCCAGCGCGCGCTCCATGACCGGTCCGGTGTCCACGTAGGCGCGCGATTCAAACTCGCCGCATTCTTCGCGCAACCGCGCTTCGAGTTTCTTCAGCCGCTTCAGCAGCACCTTGTGGT
>Ga0335077_10006656_pt1 | contig 14288 bp, 10 predicted proteins | sample Lox_Sample_31_FD_207151 | JGI IMG/M metagenome (GOLD analysis project Ga0335077, IMG submission 207151) | Soil microbial communities from Loxahatchee National Wildlife Refuge, Florida, United States - Lox_Sample_3.1 | ecosystem: Environmental > Terrestrial > Soil > Wetlands | place: USA...
GTCGCCGTGATTCCCTCAATGCTGAAGGGCGGATTCATTTTCGGCGCTGAGCATGGCCGCGGTGTAGCCACCTGCCGTACCGGCAATGGGTGGAGTGCGCCGGCCTTCTTCGTTGCCACCGGCGGCAACTGGGGAGCGCAGATCGGCGGCCAGGCTACCGATCTGGTCATGTTGTTCATGAACGAAAACGGCATGAATCAGTTGCTGAACTCGAAGTTCAAGATTGGCGGCGATGCGAGTGCCGCTGCCGGTCCGGTCGGACGCGAGGCCTCGGCCTCGACCAATTGGAAGATGCAGTCTGAGATTTTGACTTACTCACGCGCGCGCGGCCTCTACGCCGGAGCGGTATTGAACGGCGTCGTGGTGAAAGCCGATCAGGATGCCATGACTGCCTATTACGGGCATGACGCAGGATTCCGCCCGGTGCTGACTGGCCAGGTGAAGGACCCCAAGATGGGCAATGATCGCTTTGTCTCCGCCGTCCGCAACGCTCATGCTGAGGCGACAGCGAAGAAAGAAAACAACAAATAGGTTTCCACTAAGTTTCCAGAAACTCTCGGTTGCTGGAATTGATAAGCGGTGGGCTAACCGGCCCGCCGTTTTTCTTTTGCGCATTGCGCTGGGCCACAGCATTCGCTAGACTGCCGCGCATCGGAGGACCGTCCCCATGCGAGTTCTGTTCGCGCTTTGCTTCGCAGTTCTCAGCTGCTCCGTTGTTGCGCAGCCTCCCCTGGCAAAACCGTCGCGGCCGGCGGAAGCGGAGATCCGCGCCGTGATCGACAAGCAGACCGCAGCCTGGAACCATCAGGATCTGGAGGGCTTTATGGCCGGCTACTGGAAGTCGCCCGAGCTGACCTTCTTCTCCGGAGCGACGGAAACGAAGGGCTGGCAGCCGACCCTGGAGCGCTATCGCAAGAGGTACCAGTCCAACGGCGCCGCGATGGGGACGCTGGATTTTTCGGAGCTTGTCATCGAGCAGCTCGGCCCGAATACTGCGCTCGTGCGCGGGCGCTGGCGTTTGACCATGCCTGACGGCAAGCAGCCGCACGGGCTGACGACGCTGCTGTTCCGCCGATTTCCCGCAGGCTGGCGAATCGTGCATGACCATTCCAGTGGCGGTGAATGAGCGCTTGACCGCGTCCGGGGAAGGCGTAAAATTTTATCGTTGCCTCTGTCCCATGCCCATGGGGCGGCGCACACAGACGGTATCCGCGGACGCGGAACTGCACTGGAGCACATTGTGAGCGTTACGACCGGCGATTTTCGCAGTAAAGTTACTGCCCTCTCTCTCCTGGAAAAGAAGCAGCGTCACGAACCCATCACTTGCCTGACGGCGTACGACTATCCCACCGCCCGGCTGGTGGATGAGGCCGGCATCGACATGATTCTGGTCGGTGACTCGCTTGGGATGGTGGTTCTTGGGTACGAGAACACGCTTCCCGTCACCATGCAGGAAATGCTGCATCACACCCGCGCCGTGCGCCGGGCGGTGAAGCACGCGTTCCTGGTGGCCGACATGCCGTTCGCCTCCTATCACGTCGGCACGCGCGACACGCTGCGCAATGCCGCGCGCTTCGTGAAAGAAGCCGGCGCCGAGGCGGTGAAGCTTGAAGGCGGCGAGAAGCGTTCGCGAATCGTCGAACGTCTGGTCGACGCCGAAATTCCCGTCGTCGGACACATCGGCCTGACGCCGCAATCCTTGCACGCCATGGGTGGCTACAAGGTGCAGGGCAAGACGCTGAACGCAGTCGAGCAGCTGATGCGCGATGCGATCGCCCTGGAACGCGCCGGAGCTTGCTGCATCGTGCTGGAAGGCATTCCGCGCGAAGTGGCCGCGATGATCACTCGCGAATTGGAAGTCCCGACCATCGGAATCGGCGCTGGGCCGGAATGTGATGGCCAAGTGCTGGTCTTCCACGACCTGCTGGGCCTGACCTTCTCGCCGGCGGCGAAGTTTGTGCGCCGCTACGCCGATGTGGGAGCGACCATCAGCGGCGCGGTGCTCGCCTATAAAGAAGATGTCAAGTCGGGCGCGTTCCCGTCGGAAGCGGAGTCGTACCATCTGCCGAAGGACACGCAGGCGGCGCTGGCTGATATTGCCGAGCGCAAGCATGCTCTGCGATGATCGGGATCAACCGGCGCTTGGAAAGGGCACGGCTTAAGTCCTGCCGGGCAGAACTCTTCTGATGTGTCATCCTGAGCGGAGTAAGGACGCGAAGCGACCGAACGGAGTCGAAGGACCTGTATTTCGCGGACACATGAGATCGCGCCTAATTATTGTTCTAATCGCGTTGTCCACTGCCTGCTTTGCGCAGAGCCACGCCAAGTCGTCGGCGGCACCTGCTCCTGCGAAACACTACTGCCAACCCGATGGCGCATTCTGTTTCAGCTATCCCGCAAATTGGATGGTGCTGGGCGAAGCCTTCGGCGATGGCGTGGTGATTGCGCCTCCGCAGACGAGCGACCGCAAGCTGTGGAATGTCGTGACCGTAGTGGCGATGCCGACGCAGTTTGGCGAAGGTCAGAATCCTCTCAGCATCGATGAGGTCATCGACCGCGCCATGGCCGGTATGCGGGCCGCAGGACATATTCCTGCCACGCTGGAGAGGCAGCGGCGAACGGTGGCCGGCGTGCCCGGGCAGATGATCCGGGTTCGCTACCACGACGAAGCGACCGCGCGCGACTGGGTTGAGCAGTTGGTCTTCGCGGAAGGGCCCGAGCAGGAAATCTACTCGGCCTCTCTGAAAACGCAGCCGGCGGACCTGGCGCGGCTTCAGCCCGAGTTTGAGAGGATCCTGCGCACTTGGCGTCTGCAGCCGACCGACACCAGCGCGCAAGGCTTGGGATCCCCGAACTCATCAGCCAGACCGGCCCAATCGCCAAAATCGCAACCATGAAGCGCATCGACTCGGTTGCGGAGATGAAGGCTGCCTGCCGCGAGATCACGCGCGCCGGAAGGTCACTCGGATTCGTACCCACCATGGGCGCGCTGCATGAGGGACATGCGTCGCTGGTGCGCGCCAGCAAAGCCCAGTGCCAGGCGACCGCGGTTTCGATCTTCGTCAACCCACTGCAGTTCGCACCGAACGAAGACCTCGCCAAGTATCCACGCACCCTGGAGGGCGATGCCCAGATGCTGCAAGCGCTGGGAGTCGACGTGCTGTTCGTGCCCACCGTGGAGGAGATGTATCCTGCCGGCGCTACCACCTACGTTGAGGTGGGCGGAATCAGCGATCGCCTCGATGGCCGCTCGCGCCCGGGACACTTTCGCGGAGTCGCAACTGTTGTCGCAAAGCTCTTCGAAGTTGTCAGGCCGAATCGCGCTTTCTTCGGACAGAAGGACGCCGCCCAGGTTGCGGTCCTGCGCCGGATGGCTCGCGACCTCGATATGGATGTGCAGCTGGTTATCTGTCCCATCGTGCGCGAGAAGGACGGGCTGGCAATGAGCTCGCGCAACGCTTACCTGAATGCCGGCGAACGGCAGCAGGCGCTGGTGCTGAATCGTGCGCTCATGCGCGTGTTGTACGAGGCCGACCGAGGTGAGCGCGATGTTGCGAAGCTGATTGCTGTGGGCGAGAGCGTGATGGCGGAAGAGCCTGCCGCGCGCCTGGACTACTTTGCCATGGTCGACCCGGATTCGCTGGCAGCCGTTAGCGATCTGTCACGCGGAGCTCTGGTCGCCGTCGCTGCGTTCGTCGGAACTACGCGGCTGATCGACAACCTTCTGCTCACGCCGAGATGATCTGTTGCGCTGGGTGCGCCACGCATCCCTTCGTTTGGAAGGAGTGGGAGGGCACACGCTTAGCTCTGCGTGTCGCCCAATGTGTGCGGGCTCGCAGAGTGGAACAAAAATTCCTGCCCACTGCGGAAGCGCTGGGTAACTGAGCGCTTTGCCAGACCCTGAGCCCCTTCAGGGGGCGGCGCCTCCAAGGATGCGCGTTTCTGCACGGCTGAACATGTTGCTGAAAAAGTCGAAATCGCTGGTCGCTCGCGGACTGAAGTCCGCTCGCGACAGCAAGAAAAGGGAGCTTTTCGGCACGACTAAAGTCGTGCCCTGACGCGAATCTTCGCAGAGCGGAGTTTTTCAGCAGCCTGTGAAGCCGTGCCCTGATACAAAGCTCGTTCCACTTCTCATGCACGCCTAGGAAGGTGTGCTCCACCCATGCATCACGACAGCGGCGAGCCGCTCCGATGCCTTCGCCATCCGCTGATCCACCCTCCCGCCAGCACGAACAGCACGGGATAGCACTCCAATGTGTAACGCGGCTCCGGATTCTCCAGGGTTCCCAGGAATACCGAGCGCAACACGACGAAGAGCAGCATCAGCGCGAGGTAGCGCGGTCTCGGGCCGCGAATGATACCGAGAGCCGCCGCGACGACGAAAGCCAGGTTGAGTAAGCCCCAGATCGTCGCGATGACGGCATCGTGTGGATCGTCATCGTATTGCCACCACCGCGAATCCAGCGGAAGCATCTCGGTACGTGGCCGCAGCCACATATCGCCGATGCGCGCCAACGGGAGCCAGAGGTAATACCGGACAGGGCGTCGCGCGATGCGCTCTTGCGCCAGCTGCCCGAAGCGGGCGTCCAACTCCGGTCCAACGTACAGCGGCTTGTTGTAGTCCTCGAAGATGGCGCGCGTCTCCGCACACTCTTCGGACGTATCGCAAGCTCGCCTTGGCAGATTGTTCAGGTCCAAGGCGTCGCCGTCGACGTGCCAGTAGACCTCCTCGGTCGAGACGTAATCGACGATCCAGGTGCGCATCCAGCGATTGAATCCCGTGGCGACGAACTCGCCGGGATCGTTGGCATAGCGTGGCGCCAGTGGCTGAAATTGATGGAAGACTCGCCAATTGCGGGCGGTCCACGGCGCCAGCGGCGCGACAGCGATGGCCAGCAACAGCGCTCCCACCCAGAACAGCCGTACGCGTTCCCCCGCACGGCGCCACATACGCCAAATCAGGTACAGGCCAATCGCCACCAGCAGGATGCCGCCGTCGGGGCGCAGCAAAATTCCCGCGGCCAACGCCACGCCGCAAGCAATCCATGCTTTCGACGCCGTCCTGCCTGCGTCTAAAGCAATGAACCCCGCTGCGGCCGAGTCGAGCACTAAGGCGACAAAGAAGATGCTGAGCGTCTCGGCCAACGGCGCGGCCGTGTAGTTTGCGGTGAATGGACAAAGCACTGCGAGGGCGAAGGTGATTTTGGCAGCCCGGTCTGACAAGGTTCGCCGCGCCAGGTCGGCGATGAGGAAGCAGCCGAGCAGGTCGACCACAATCTGCACGAACAGCACCGCGTGGTAGTGCTCGCGTCCAAAGAAGACGAAGCAGGCAACGAGAAAAGCAGGGTAGCCGGGAAGCCGAATGAACGTCGGCTGTATGCCGTCAGCGTGGCTCAGGCCGTAAACGTGATGCTCGAGCCAGTTCCTCGCAATGTCGCCATAAATGAAGGAGTCGCCCGCAATGTGCGGGAATCTAAAATAGAAGCAAAGCCGCAGGAACAAACCGGCAAGGAAGAAGAGCAGGAACACTCCCCGAGACTTGCGGAGCAGGCTGAAGAAGGAGCTTGACTCCGCCCTCCCCAGCGCGTTGACCTCCTGTCCCAGCACGTGGCGAATATAGCATCTGAGTATTCAGGATGCTGCTAGGCTTAATAGTGGCAGCGGTGTGTAGCGTTCGCAGAAATGTCTCCTCCTAAGCAAATCTTTTACGACCCGAATCGCAAGCGCTGGCGGCGATTGCGACTGCTGCTCGACGGCAGTGTCCTCGTGGTCACGCTGCTGGGCGTATTTTTTGTCGCCAGTATCATTCGCGGCACGGCGGTACCTGGCGTTGCTCTGCCGCAAGTGAAGAAGCCGTATCACGCGCTCAAAGATAATCAGAAGCGCAAGCCGCTGCGCCGCGCCAACACTCACCGCAAAACCCAGAAGCCGGCGTCGCAGGTCGTCCTGAACGCCGATGAAGGTATTCGCGGTGCGTTCTACGTCCAGTGGGATGCCGCCAGCTTCGCCTCGCTCAAGGAGTATTACCCGCAAATCGATCTGCTCTTTCCGGAGTGGCTGCACGCGCTCACCGCCGACGGCCGCCTGCAATCCGTGACTGAGCAGAACACGCTGTTCGACTTGATGGACAAAGGCAAGCCTCGCCCGGTGGACGAGAAGGTCATGCCGTTCCTCAAGGGCGAAAAAGCGCAGATGGAAGTTCTGCCGCTGGTCAACAACTACGACCCGGTCAGCAACCAATGGGATCCCCAGGCCACGGCGAAGTTCATGGGCGATCCTGCTGCGCGGCAGCGCTTCCGCAGCGAGCTGATGGCCTTTCTTGCCACCGATCAGTACAAAGGGGTCACGCTCGACATCGAGGCCTTCCCCGAATACTCACGCGCCGACTACCTGACGCTGGTGCAGGAGCTCTACACCGACCTGCATGCGAAAGGGCTGAAGCTCTACATCGCGGTTCCGGTCAACGACAAGGATTTCGATTACGCCAACGTCTCCAAGAGTGCCGATGGCGTGATCCTGATGAACTACGACGAGCACTTTCCGGGCGGAGATGGCGGTGCAGTTGCCAGCCAGGATTGGTTCATCAAGAACCTGCAGGATGCGCTGAAAGTCATACCACGCGAGAAGATCATCGCCGCGGTCGGCAACTATGGTTACGACTGGGCGATGAAGGCGGGCCAGAAGAAAGGAACTCCTCCCGAGAGCGTGCATAACGTCTCGGTGCAGGAAGCCTGGCTGGAGGCGGAAGACGCCGACACGGACGTCAACTTCGACGACGACGCGATGAATCCGCACTTCGCCTACCTGGACGAGAACAATGTCCGGCACGATGTGTGGTTCCTGGATGCCGTAACCGCTCTCAACCAGATGCGCGGGGCGCGTCAGCTGGGCATCAATACCTTCGCCCTCTGGCGCCTGGGATCGGAAGACCGCTCGTTGTGGGCGGTGTGGGACAAGCCCGGCGACGTCAATGCGCCGAGCGAGCTGCAATCCGTGCCTCCCGGGCAGGACGTCGATGATGAAGGCATTGGCGAGATTATCCGCATCCAGTCGCGCCCGTCGCCGGGTGAGCGCAAGATCGTCCTGGATAAGGACACTCATCTGATCAGCGACGAGATCTTCCAGAACCTGCCGAGTCCCTACGTCGTCGATATGTACGGTGGCACGCAGCGCAAGGAAGTCGCGATCACCTTCGACGACGGCCCCGATCCCGACTGGACGCCGAAGATCCTCGACGTGCTGAAGAAGTATGGCGTGAAGGCCACGTTTTTCCAGATCGGCGCCGAGGTCGAAAAGTTTCCCAGCGTTGCCAGGCGCGTCTTCGATGAGGGCCACGAGATCGGCAACCACACCTTCACGCACCCCGACATCAGCACCATTTCGAAACGCTATTTCGAAGTCGAGCTGAACCTCACCGAGGAACTGTTCGAGAGCAAGTACGGGGTGAAGCCGGTGCTGATGCGGCCTCCCTACGCGATTGACGAAGCGCCGGATACTGCCGACCAGGTTCGCCCGCTGGAAGTGGCGCAGGACCTCGGCTACATCGCGGTCGGCGAGAAGATCGATCCCAACGATTGGCGCGACAATCCACGGCGCCCCGCCAAGGAGCTTGCGGACGATGTGTTGGCCAATCTGCCACCCTGCGCGCCGGGCAATCTGCGTTGCGGCAACATCATCCTGCTGCATGATGGCGGCGGCAATCGCAGCCAGACGGTGATGGCGCTCGACCTGATCCTCGCCGGGCTGAAAGAGCGCGGGTATGAAGTGGCGCCGGTCTCCGAGCTGATGGGCAAAACCCGCGCCGATGTCATGCCGCCGTTATCGTCGAAGGAACAATGGGCAGCCCGGATCGACAGTGTCAGCTTCGCTCTGTTCTCGGGCGTGTCGACGTTCATCATCATTGTCTTCTTCCTCGGCGACGTGCTGATGAGCGCGCGCCTGGTGCTCATCGGCGCGCTGGCGGCCTTCGATCGCATTCGGAAGCAGCCTGCTGCCGATCCGAACTACCGCCCAGCGGTCGCCGTGCTCATCCCTGCCTACAACGAAGAGAAGGTGATTGAGCGAACCGTGCGCTCGGTGCTGGAGTCGGATTATCCTCACCTGCGCGCCATCGTAATCGACGACGGATCGCAAGACGCGACCCTCGAGCTTTGCCGCGAAGCCTTCCGCAAGGAAATCGCCGAAGGCCGCGTGACTGTGCTTACCAAGCCGAACTCAGGCAAAGCCGCTGCACTTACCTTTGGCCTGGAGCATGTCACGGAAGAGCTGTTCGTTGGGATTGATGCCGACACGATCATCGCTCCGGATGCGGTCTCGAAGCTGGTGCCGCACTTCGCCGATCCGCGCGTAGCGGCCATGGCGGGAAATGCCAAGGTCGGCAACCGCGTGAATCTCTGGACGCGCTGGCAGGCGCTGGAATACATCACCAGCCAGAACTTCGAGCGCCGCGCGCTCGATACGCTGAATGCCGTCAGTGTAGTTCCCGGTGCGATTGGCGCCTGGAGAACGGCGGCGGTGCGCGATGCCGGCGGCTATCAGCAGGACACGGTGGCGGAAGACGCCGACCTCACCATGGCGCTGCTTGAGGCCGGCTATCGCGTGAACTACGAAGACCGCGCCCTGGCCTACACCGAGGCTCCTACCACGGCGAACGGCCTCATGCGGCAGCGCTTTCGCTGGTCGTTCGGCATCATGCAGGCGGTGTGGAAACACAAGGCGGCGATGAAGCGCAAAGGCGCGCTGGGCTGGGTGGCTCTGCCCAACGTGGTGATCTTCCAGGTGCTGTTGCCTCTGGTCTCGCCGTTCATCGACGTGATGTTCGTGGTGGGAGCGGTCTCGTATTTTATCGACAAGTATCGTCACCCTGAGTCTGCGAATCCGGCCGACTTCCACAAGCTGGTGATTTACTTCGCGCTGTTCATGGTCATCGACTTCATCGCCTCGACCATCGCCTTCGCCCTGGAGCGGCAACAGCCCGGCAAGAAGCGCGACTTCCTGCTGCTCGGCCACGTGTGGCTGCAGCGCTTTGCGTATCGCCAGCTGTTTTCGCTGGTGCTGGTGAAGACCTTGAAGCGCGCCATCGACGGGCGCAGCTTTTCCTGGGACAAGCTGGAGCGAACGGCGACGGTCAAGCAGCCGGTCGCAGTGCGGCGAAAGCAGGAAGTGGGCTAGCGCATTGGGGTAGAGCTGGGCTTCGGGCCAGCGTTGAACCGATGTCCCTATTTTCATTGCGCGGGGATTGCGTAGAACGCGGCGCTGAAGCGCCGCACTACCCGGCCCACCCGTGCTGCTTGCTACACTGGTTCTGCAATGAGCCCCGCTCCTCGCCCGGCGCTGGATATGGCAGTCTCCTTCGCTGGAATTCAGTTGAAGAACCCCGTTATCGCCGCCTGCGGCACCTTCGGTTATGGAGTCGAGTTCGAAGACATTGTCGCTCTTTCGCGCATCGGTGGTTTCGTTGTCAAAGGCCTTTCACGCGAGCCCATGCCCGGCAACCCGCCGCCACGCCTGTTTGAAACCGCCGCCGGCATGCTGAACGCGATCGGCCTGCAGAACGTCGGCGTGCGGGCGTTCCTGGAAGAGAAGCTCCCCCTGCTGCGGAAGATCAAGGACATCGTTTTTTTCTGCAACATCTTTGGGCAGTCGCAGGAGGAATACGAAGACGTCGTCCGTGCGCTGAACGAAGGCGAGGGCATCGCCGCCTACGAGCTGAATGTTTCTTGCCCGAACACCAAGTGTGGTGGAATCTCGTTCGGCAGCGACCCGCGCATGCTGTTCGAGGTGGCCAGCGCGGTGAAAAAGCTCGCGACCCGGCCGGTGATTGTGAAACTTTCCCCGAACGTGACCAGCATCTCCGAGGTGGCGCGAGCCGCAGAAGAGGCGGGCGCGGATGCGATTTCGCTGGTGAATACCTTTGTCGCGATGGCCATCGACGCCGAGACCCGCAAGCCGCGAATCTCCAATATCACCGCTGGACTGTCCGGGCCCGCCATCAAGCCCATTGCGCTGCGCATGGTTTGGGAAGCATCGAAAGCGGTTCGCATCCCGGTGATCGGCATCGGGGGCATCAGCACCGCCGAAGATGTAATCGAATTCATGCTGGCGGGAGCATCGGCGATTGAGGTCGGCACGGTGAACTTCTGGGACCCCTGCGCCAGCGAGACATTGGTGGATTCGCTGGAGCGATGGTGCCTGGAGCATCGCATCGACAAAATCAGCGAGCTCACCGGCGGATTAGAGCTTTCCTAGGGGCAAGGATTCGCGTCAGGGCACGACTCCAGTCGTGCCGAATCGCCCTTTATTTTCATATCGCGAGCGGACTTCGGTCCGCGAGCGACCCACGATTTCAGCCTTTTTAGCAGCGCGTTTCGTGGGGCTGCACACAGTTTCCAAAATGTCTGTGATGGTTTTGGCCTCGTTCCTTCGTATCGATTGCCCATCTGAAACATTCCCCTCAAAACAGCCTGCAGGTCCTTCTGAAAACCGTTTTGGTCAGAACCAGCGCGGGCATTGGGAGGATTTCGAATCGATAAAGAGCGGCAGATCGATGTGGGAGCGCCGCAAACAAAGGACGGAGAGAACGCGAGGGACCGCCGCAGGAATCATCGCGAAGTCGGATAAATTATTCGATGCTGTTACGTTAGAGTACTCTTTGAAGCTCGGCTAATAAATGCTCTGCTTCGGTCCGATTGAGATATGGAACTTTTATTGTTCGTGCCCACCAAAAAGTCTTACCAGTCACTTGCGTCACATCTTTGAAAGGCATGAATTTGACGATTCCGGGGTCGCGAGTTGGCGTTGGCGTAAGGAATTCTACCTCGCGATATTTTTCATCTGGTCCATCCTCCTTAATCGGTCCGCGGACTCTGCCAGCTGCTATAAGACCTACCCACTTGTGAGAGAAGAAAACGATATCCCGAGGATTGAGACTCGCTACGACATCTTGGATATTGCCATACGCAGCCACTCGGGACTTCTCCATCATTTCCCAAATTGATTCTTCGTTATATGAACGGTTGGTATCAAATAAGACGCCCTTTTCCTCAGATGGGTTGTGGTGTCGGTCATACGGTAAGGCAAAAAACTCAAAGTACAGCTCTTCGCCGATTCGATAAACGCGATATGGAAGAAAATCGACCAAGAGGCCCCGGCGTTTCCAATAATCAACAGCGTTGATCAGTGCATCATTCGCAGCGTTTCCGACGATTATGAATCGCTGCCGCCGGTTGAAATCAGATTCCAGGAGCTGCCGTTCCAAATAAAATGCGTCCCGATGCGCAGCAAGCAAAGAAGCCGACTCGCTTGAGCAGTATTTACGGTATTGTCCCTCAAGCCTGTTGAAAGTCCACTGTCCAGCATCTTGGGCATACCTTAATATCTGGAGCATCGCATCGGGTCCTGCGAACCCACGCTTCAGCTCAAAAATTATGAGGTCGCCGTCCTTATCAAGTGCATATATATCGGCCTCCGCCTGCATCGCCCGCTCTTGGAAAATCGGCATCAGGGCTGCATCCTCGAAGAGCACGTCCAGCAGATGGTCGGCGAGGATCTTCTCCAAATCCTTTTCTAGCTTGCCAAGCTCGGAAAAGTCGAGAAATGCAGAAGGTTGTAAATCCTGCACAACATCGGCCTGCCTCCTGAGCCTGTATAACACCGCCGCTCCTCCCAGCTAAGAATTCGAAATGTCACTGCTCGAATGTTTGCTTCAATGCAGGTTACAGTCGGTATTCGGAAGGGCGAGCAGTGTTCAAAGCTGCTGCTTACCCGACGTGAAATTCATAAGCCTTACGCTCTTTCGCCCCTTCGATATTTCCCGCAGGGCCTAAAGGCCTTCGATAATGGGTCAGTGTCGGCACGGCTGAAGCCGTGCCCTGATACAAAGCCGATCAACGCAGTTTCTCGGCAGCATCTGAAGCCGTGCCCTAACGCGGAGTGATTGCGCAGCTTCGGGCTACGCTTGCGCCGCAGCCATATTCTGCGGGTCTCCGCCGAGATTCCGCACGCTGCTCTCCAGGTCGGGATCGTGATGCAAGATCGAGTCGGTATGCGTAATGCTCAGCAGATGCTGGATCCGTTCATTCGCCCCACAGATTCGGAAGGCGCCGCCGGCCTGCTCCATCAGCGCTGAGAGGTGCATGATCACTCCCAGTCCGGCGCTGTCCACGATTTCCGTGTGGGTGAGGTCCAACACGAATTTGCGAACCCCGTCCCCGACGAGCTGGTCGCCCATGGCTTCGGTCTGCTTCAGGCGCGTTCCCATGGTGAACCTACCGGCGCACGACAGCACGGTGATATCCGGCTCAACGCGAAACAATTCGGTTTCCAGCATCATGGCGAATCTATCCTGTCTGAGTGCGGGAACATCAAAGTAGCACAATTTGGATAGGATGGCAGATTGAAATCGGCACACAGGGTAATTGCTGGGGTATTGGCACTGTTCTTAGCGGCGGGGCTCACGGGGCAAAGTCCTGCACCGTCCGACGAAGAGGCGGAAGCGCAGGTCCTGAGCGCGTTGAATCAGTCGCGGGCGGAAGCCGGTGTGCCGGCGCTTCAGGCGGACGACAAATTGCGGGATGCCGCCCGCCGGCACAGTCTTTTGCTCGTCCAGCGCAACGTGCTGTCTCATCAGTTTCCGGGCGAGCCATCGCTGACCCAGCGATTGCGGGCAGCCGGGGCATTCTTTTCCGCCGCGGCGGAGAACGTAGGGGTCAATTCCCAGCTCGCGGATGTGAACAGCATGTTTCTGCGGTCGCCGGGACATCGCGCCAACATGCTCAGTCCCGCCTACAACGCGGTTGGAATCGGAGTCGTTCATCGCGGGCGCGATTACTGGGTAACGGAAGACTTTGCCCAGCTCACGCCTTCGCTCTCCGCGCAACAAGTAGAAGATGAGGCCGCCCGCAGCTTCGAATTGAAGTGGAAGCAAAGTCACTCCGCGTTGCCGAAGCGCGTCAACCTTGACGCTCTCCGGGCCTTCGCATGCCAGACGGCCCAATCTGGAGGCAAGCTTCATAAAGCGAATATCAGTTACGAACATAGTCTGGCCCGCGAGGTGGTGGGTTTCAGCACTCCCGATCCGTCCTCGCTTGCCCCGCAAGTTGACTCGGTCATCAGCAATTTGAGTGTTGCTGCTTACGCCGTCGGGGCGTGTACTCCGCAGGAATCGGGAAGTGACGGCCAGTTCTGGATCGTCATGGCTTTCTTCTGACGGGCTGGCCGGCATCAAAGGTATAATCGTGAGACGCTGTCAGCCCCCTTCGTCGACAGGCCTCACAGTTCACTCCAGGGTAGTCGCGATGTTTTGCCGTGCTCGCCGTCTGTCGAAGCTCTCTGCTGCGCATTTATCTCTGACGTGCATTGCAGCCGTCGCCGCTCTTCTCCTCGCACTCAGCTACGGCTCAATTTGCCTTCAGGCGCAGACCGCGAACAGCTTAGCTCTGCGGACGATGGTGGTTTACAACGCGAATAATTCTGACTCCGTCTCGGTCGCCAACTATTACATCGCTAGACGAACCATTCCCATACAGAACCTGTGCCCGATCACGCCTCCAGCCACCGACATTCTTACCTGGAGCCAGTACGTTTCCTCGGTGAAGACGCCGGTTCAGCAATGCCTGAACAGACTGGGAGCAGCACGAATCCTGTACATCGTCTTCACCTACCAGACGCCCTACGACGTGACGGGAGGGACGAGTCCGCTGTTCTACGCCCTCGACCAGTACGTCGCCGATATTTGGGACCAGTATTCGACCCAGGACTTCTTCCCTTATCCCTTTCCCTACGTGACCAAGTTCCAGCCTTACTACGCCGACTCGCAGAGCGAGGGGAATGTGTATCAGCCATTCCAGTCATTCTCGGCGTGGCGCAATACGATTCAAGGAAAGTTGATTTACTCGGTTTGGCGCCTGGATGCGCCCTCGGCCGCTCTGGCGAAGGGATTAGTCGATAAAGCGATCGCGGCAGAAAAATCGGGCCTCTCAGGACAGGCCTGCCTGGATCGGCAATACGGCGACATCTCGGGCATCTTTGATTCCGATTACGGCGAGGGAGATTGGGACCTGCATCAGGCGGCCACGTTCTCAGGCTTGGCGGGATTCCCTTACATCGAGGATTCCAACCCGCAGGAGTTCGGCACGCCGCCCGCGCCCGACTGCCCGGGAGCTGCGCTCTATTCCGGCTGGTACAGCTACAACCACTACAACGACGCCTTCACCTGGAACACCGGCGCAATCGGATTTCACATCGACAGCGCTTCGGCGGCAAATCCGCGTGGAGGCTCGAACTGGTCA
>Ga0335077_10006658_pt1 | contig 14286 bp, 13 predicted proteins | sample Lox_Sample_31_FD_207151 | JGI IMG/M metagenome (GOLD analysis project Ga0335077, IMG submission 207151) | Soil microbial communities from Loxahatchee National Wildlife Refuge, Florida, United States - Lox_Sample_3.1 | ecosystem: Environmental > Terrestrial > Soil > Wetlands | place: USA...
GCGCCTGGGCGTGGCCACGGGCAAAGATCTGGCGCAATGTTGCCGCGACTGGTACCCCAAATGGACACGCTGGCCGAACTGGCTGCTGTCCGAGGTCGCGATCGGCGCCTGCGACCTGGCCGAGGTTCTGGGGAGCGCCGTGGCCCTGAATCTTCTGTTCCATATCCCGCTATTCTGGGCCGTGCTGATCACCGCCACCGACGTGCTGCTTCTGCTGGCCTTGCAACGCTTCGGTATTCGCACCGTTGAAGCCGTGGTGTTGGTGCTGGTGGCAACCATTGGGGTCTGCTACTTCATTGAAATTTTCGTCCTTTCGCAGACTGCGCCCAGCTTCCTGGAGATGGGGTACTCCCTGATCACGCCCGGCCTGAGGCGAGTCGGCATGGCTTACGTGGCCATCGGAATCATTGGCGCCACCGTAATGCCGCACAACCTTTATCTGCATTCGGCGCTGGTGCAAAGCCGCAGGTTCGAGAAGGACGAGCGCTCTATCCGCAGCGCCATCCGCTTCAACACCATCGACTCGACGCTGGCGCTGTCCATCGCGTTCTTCGTCAATGCCGCCATCATGGTGCTGGCGGCAATGGTGTTCAACGGTAAGGAGAGCCTCACCCTCGCCGGCGGCCAGGTGGTGCACTTCGGCGCCACGACCGATTGGATCCGCGTGGCCTATCTCACACTGGCCCCGCTGCTGGGCACGGCCGCGGCCAGCATTCTGTTTGCCGTCGCGCTCTTGGCGAGCGGACAAAGCAGCACCATTACCGGGACCCTGGCGGGCCAGGTAGTGATGGAAGGATTCATGCACTGGCGCCTGACGCCCTGGGTGCGGCGCCTGCTCACGCGCGGACTGGCCATTTTGCCAGCGATTTTGATCATCGGCTCTCGCGGCGACAGCAGCGTGACCGACCTGCTGATGCTCAGCCAGGTGGTGCTCGCCCTGCAATTGCCTTTCGCCATGTTCCCGCTTTTGCAGTTCACCAGCTCCCGCCGGCGGATGGGAGCGTGGCGCAGCGGCTGGTTCCTGCTGATCGCCGGATGGGCCAGCGCCCTCGCCATCACCGCCATGGACCTCTACGGGCTGCCCGAGTCGCTGAAATCGGCGTGGCAAGTTATCGCCGGGGGTTGAGGCGGACGATTCACGATGTCGGACCGGTCTTCGGACCGATCCGGGGTGGAGCAGGGCTTTCAGCCCTCCGTTAAGAAGGCGATACTAGACCTCGGCTTTAGCCGCTGATGAGATTACCTCAGGGGCTGAAGCCCGCAATTGGAAGGGCGCATGAACGCAGGCCTGAAGGCCTGCTCCACCCTGGTGAGTAATCCAGGCTAAGCGGCGTTAGGATGTTTCTGGAGAACCGACATGTACGACAAAATTCTCTTGGCCCTGGACGCTTCACCGACCGACCGGCCGATTATCGAACACATCAAGAAGCTGGCGAACATCATGCACAGCCGAGTCGTCCTGTTTCGCGTGGCCACGGGCGCCTCGGCGCAGTTTCACGGTAAGGACGCGGCCGGCAAGGAGATCGATGAGAGCCGGGCGTACCTGGATCAAGTGAAGGCAGAGTTTGAAGCCGCGAAGATCCCGGCAGCGGCGGAGCTTGGCTACGGAGAGCCGGCAAAAGAAATCGTGAAGTGGGTCAACGAGAACGGCTGTGATTTGGTAGCCATGGCGACGCATGGGCACAAACTGCTGGCCGATATCGCGCTCGGCACCACCGCCACCCGGGTGCAACACAATGTCAGCGTTCCCGTCCTGATGTTGCGGGCCCGCTAAGAGGCTGCCGGGCGCGTTGAAAACCGTGGACGCGAGGGCTTTCCGGAATGCAATCCGGGTCGGCTGTGTAAAAGCCTGGTATCGCCAGTTGAGTCCGAAGCAACTCAGTTGTCACGGCAGCCGGTAGAGCGTCAACTTCAACGGAGAGCCGACAACAAACATCGAGCCATCGGGAGAGAAAGCAGTCCACGACTGCCGTTCGGCATCCTGGTCTGGTACCACTTCCGCAACACGCTCCCACGTGTCAATGGAATACACGACGAAACGCTCGTGTTGAGCCGAGCGACTGTCAGAAGAGCCCATGAGTTGCAGTGCGAAACGCTTGCCGTTCTGTGATACCCCTGCGTAGGAAAACGCACCCGTGAGGGAGAGAGTCCTTACGAGATTGCCGTGAGTATCAATAATCAGCGGACTCTCACAGCCGGGTTCGAGAATAAGGTCATCAGTAAGAAACTGAGGCCTGCCGCCGCACTTGCCGTGATACAGCAAGTGGTCCCCCGCAGCGTCTCTATACGTGACGAATCCACCGTCATTCGGGTATTTCCCAGTCCAATGCACGTTGTCTGTTACGAAGCCCCTGCTGCTGACCGACGTAGCGTAGGCAGGGCTGGACGTAAGTTCAGTAGCTTTAAGAGTTCGGGCATCCAAGAGCTCGTATCCTGGGCTGATCGCATTGCCCAATGTCGAACCGTCCGGAGAGATGTTCTCCACGCTTCCAGACTTGTGCCCCTGCGAGTGGTAATCAAAGACCCCCGCGTCCTTCAGGTCGGACGTAAGCAGGAAGACGCTACGCCCCGATAAAATGACGTGCGCATCGTTCGTCGCGAACACCGGCAAGGACCCAAACGCCGTAATCTCCCGACTATCCTTGACCTTGCCGGTCTGCGTATCCAGCGACAGGACCTGATAGACACGTGCCGGAATCTTAGCGTCCGGAATCTGCCGCATTCCAATACTGGATGCAAGAACAATGCGGTCGCCTGCGAATACAACACTGCGAGTCGCAGCAAAGATTGAACCGGTCTGTGTATCCACATGCGGGCCAGTGATTGTCGTGCCGCCGGTGCCGACGGCAAAACCCATCACCTGCTCGCCTTTCGTTAACGGGCCTACCGACCACAGACGAGTTGGTACTGACGGAGCCTGTGCGAAGCAGATGACACCTGCCCCAAGCAGTAAGGCTCGCTTTCCGACCCGCTTCAAATGCGAGGAACTCAATTTCACGAGCTTTTCCAATCCGCCGTCTTCACTATACTCAAACTGATGATTGGCGATAAACGGCTATTACACAAGCGCCCCCAAGGGCCGTGCAACCGGTCCGATCGGAAACTGACCCACTACGGCCTTCCGGATGACAAATCCAAAGTATTTTGTGTTACCGTGAGAAGTTTCGTTATCGCCATCATGGAAGGACAGGAGTCATGAAGGACAGTTTCAAGAGCCGCTCGCAGCTTCGTGTGGGAAAACGTGAATATCAGATCTGCCGCCTGGATGCGCTCGACAAGCAGGATCTCGCCACCACTCGCCTGCCTTATTCCTTGCGCATTTTGCTGGAGAATTTGCTGCGCTTCGAGGACGGCAAGGCGGTGAAGGCGGAAGACATTCGTGCGCTCGCCAAGTGGGACGCCAAGGCTACGCCGGACAAAGAGATCGCCTTCATGCCGGCGCGGGTGTTGCTACAGGATTTCACCGGCGTGCCCGCGGTGGTGGACCTGGCGGCGATGCGCGACGCCATGAAGAAGCTGGGCGGCAACGCCAAGAAGATCAATCCGCTGCAGCCGGCCGAGCTGGTGATCGACCACTCGGTACAGGTGGATGAATTCGGCACTCCGGGCGCCTTCCAGGCCAACGCCGAACTCGAATTCCAGCGCAACCGCGAGCGCTATGCCTTCCTGCGCTGGGGGCAGGATGCATTCAAGAACTTCAAAGTCGTTCCGCCCGATACGGGCATCGTCCACCAGGTGAACCTGGAATACCTGGCGCGTGTGGTGTTCGTGAATGAAGAGGACGGGAAGGCAGTCGCGTATCCTGACACGCTGGTCGGCACCGACTCGCACACCACCATGATCAACGGCCTGGGCGTGCTGGGCTGGGGCGTGGGCGGGATCGAAGCCGAGGCCGCCATGCTTGGCCAGCCGGTCTCGATGCTGATCCCCAACGTCGTGGGATTCCGACTCACCGGCCAGTTGCGCGAAGGCTCGACCGCAACCGACCTGGTGCTGACCGTCACCGAGATGCTGCGCAAGAAGGGTGTGGTGGGCAAGTTCGTCGAGTACTACGGGCCCGGCCTGCGGACCTTGCCGCTGGCCGATCGCGCCACCATCGCCAACATGGCTCCGGAGTATGGCGCGACCTGCGGCATCTTTCCCGTAGACGAGGAAACGCTGCGCTACCTGCGCTTCAGCGGGCGCAGCGAAGAGCAGATCGCGCTGGTCGAGGCCTACTGCAAGGAGCAGGGACTGTTCCACACCGAGAGCACGCCCGAGGCGGTTTACTCGGACAGTCTGCAGCTCGATCTTTCGAAGGTTGAGCCCAGCATAGCCGGGCCGAAGCGTCCGCAGGACCGCGTGACGCTTTCGGCCGCGGGCACCTCATTCGCGCAGGCGCTCCCTACGCTGCAGAAACCGGGCGCCAAGGCGCACGCCGCCGGCGGTAACGGACACCTGGCCGATGGCTCGGTCGTAATCGCAGCCATCACCAGCTGCACGAACACGTCGAACCCGTCGGTACTGGTTGCGGCGGGCTTGCTGGCGAAGAAGGCAGTCGAGAAGGGATTGGCGACCAAGCCCTGGGTGAAGACGTCGCTCGCGCCGGGATCGAAGGTGGTCACTGAATATCTGACGGAAGCCGGCCTGATGCCGTTTCTCGAAAAGCTGAAGTTCAATCTCGTCGGCTACGGTTGCACTACCTGCATCGGCAACTCCGGCCCGCTGCCTTCGGAGATTTCGCGCGAGATACAAGACAAAGACCTGGTCGCGGTTTCGGTGCTCTCCGGCAATCGCAACTTTGAAGGGCGAATCAACCCGGAGGTACGGGCGAATTATCTGATGTCTCCGCCGCTGGTGGTGGCCTTCGCGCTGGCCGGGCGAATCGACATCGATATGAGCAAGGACGCGATCGGCGCCGGTAAAGACGGCAAGCCGGTCTACCTGCGCGACATCTGGCCGACGCAGCGCGAAGTGGTTGACACCGTTCAGCGCTCGATTCACTCCAGCATGTTCCAGAAGAGCTATTCCGGCGTATTCGATGGCGATGAACGCTGGCGCTCGCTCAAGATACCCAAGGGCGAGACGTTTGCGTGGGATGAGAAGTCCACCTACGTCAAGCACCCGCCGTACTTCGAGAACATGCCGGCAACGCCGCCGCCAGTAAAGGACATCAAGAACGCGCGTGTGCTGCTGAAGCTGGGGCACTCGATTACCACCGATCACATCTCGCCCGCAGGTTCGATCAAGACGGATAGCCCGGCCGGCAAGTACCTGATCGCGCATGGCGTCGACGTAAAGGACTTTAACTCCTACGGCTCGCGGCGCGGCAATCACGAAGTGATGGTGCGCGGAACCTTCGCCAACGTCCGGCTGCGCAACCAGATCGCGCCCGGCACCGAGGGCGGCTGGACCCGTCATCTGCCCGATGGCGAGGGCATGAGCGTCTTCGAAGCCTCGGAGAAGTACAAGAAAGAAGGCGTGCCGCTCGTGGTGCTGGCGGGCAAGGAGTACGGCTCCGGTTCGTCACGCGACTGGGCGGCCAAGGGTCCGGCGCTGCTCGGAGTGCGCGCGGTTATCGCCGAGGGCTACGAGCGCATCCACCGCTCGAACCTGGTGGGCATGGGGATCGTGCCGCTGCAATTCAAGGAAGGCGACAACGCCGATTCGCTGGGGATCTCCGGTGAAGAGTCGTACGAGATCTCGGGTCTTAAGAAGATGCTGGAGAACAATTTTGCCGGCGGAAGGCAGTTGAAGGTCCGCGCCAAGCGCGCCGATGGCAACGTGATCGAGTTCCCTGCGACGGTGCGCATCGATACCCCGCAGGAAGCGCTGTATTACGAGCACGGCGGAATTCTGCAGTACGTGCTCAGGCAGCTCGTCGGACAATAAGGCGGGGTTAGATCCCGACCGGCTCGCTGTAATCCGTTCCGGTGCGTCTTGCCGAGCGGGGCGAGCCGTAGACATCGTAGGGCTGGCGTGAGGCCAGCCTTTTCTTGCGCAGGGCGTAGCCTGCGACCAGGCCCGCAGTGACTACTCCCCCGGCTAGCGCCGCCGCGGCAAACGCCTTCCCCGGATTGAGCGCGATGGGCCCGGCGATGCGGCTCGAAGCCAGCACCACACTGCCGCGGGTTCCCAGCGCCTCGCGGAAATCCGACAGCGATTTTTCACCCGCGCGATCAAGCGTCCGGTAGGCGTGCACCTGCGCGTAGGAAAGCGGGAACGACCGGTCCTCGCCGCCGTGCACGATCGCGTGCTCCACACCGCGCTCACGCTGGCGTTCCAGAAGCGCCTCGAGCGCGTCGTGGATGACGTTCGGCTGGGTCCAGAATGCGCGGAAGGCAACGCGCCCCGACTTGTCGATGAGAAAAGTCGAATTCGGCATCTTGCCGTATTTGCGGTGAATCGGACCGCGCAACCCGTCCACGATAACAGGCATGCGGATCACTTCCCGGTCGCGCAGTTCTTCAGCGGCGCGCGTTTTCTCATCCATTGAGCTGTGCGCCGGAATGCGTTCACCGGGATGGGCCTCGCGAACGTACACGAACAGGAATTCCACAGCGGCGCCGCCGAATTCGCGCGCAAGCTGGTTCATCCCCGCCAGCGAGCCTGCGGTCATCGGACAGGTGAGCGAGCCGAACGTGAGCACCACGTTCTTCCATCCCCGGTAATCACTCAATCGCATCGTCGTGCTGGAAAGAGTGCGCCCCTCGAATTCCGGAGCAAGCTCACCCGCTTCCGGGCCCGCGTTGAGGGAAGACATTTCTTTGTGGAGAAGTTCGCGCGTGAATGAATCGTAATTGTATTTCTTAAGGCCGAACATGACACGCCTCCTGGCCCTTGCCTATGATGACCTGCAATGTGATTACGTTTCGCCGGCCGTGGGCTGCCTTTTACTTCCCTGAGCGTGCCGCCCGGGCCTTGCCAGAGTTTACCCCTGCCGCGCGTTCGGCCCGAAAAGATAGAATCCGCCTCTCGGTCAAGTCATCCCAGGTTGAGAGGCGCCATGGAACAAAACCTGCAGGATACATGCTTGCTTCTGTCGCGGACCCCGGCTGCTCTCAATGCGCTTCTGCGTGATCTTCCCGACGCGTGGACGCTCCGGAATGAAGGCGAGAACACGTGGAACACTCTCGAGATCGTTGCCCACCTGATCGACGCCGAGCGCACCAACTGGATCCCGCGCGCGAGGATGATCCTGGAGCACGGTGAAAGCCAGGCATTTCCCTCCTTCGATCGCGGCGGACACATCCGGGAGAGTCAGGGCAAGTCGCTGCCGCAGTTACTGGATGAATTCTCACGGGTGCGGTCGCAGAGCCTGCGCCAGCTTGAGGCATTGAAGTTGCAGCCTTCAGACCTCAGCAAGCATGGACGGCATCCCTCGCTTGGAGTGGTCACGCTATCAGAACTGCTGGCCACCTGGGCAGGCCACGACCTCACGCATCTGCACCAAATCTCAAGAGTGCTGGCCCACCAGTACCGGGAAGCCGTGGGACCGTGGAGCAAGTTCCTCGGGGTGCTGAAGTGCGCCGGGCACAGTTCCCCTTGACATGTAATAGAATCATTCCATCACTTTCGCACGGGGGAGTCGCAGCATCAACAGGAGCTTCCTGGAGGATTCATGCCAGCGGTCAAAGTGGGAGACCTGGCGCCGGATTTTGAGTTGCCGGCCGTGCTGGGCGAAAAGCGCCAGAAATTCAAGCTGAGCGATCTCCGCGGCCGGAATGTCGTGCTGGCTTTTTACGTGCTGAATTGGACGCCTACCTGATCGGCGCAGATGCCGGCGTACGCTGTGGAGCATGAACAGTTCGCCGGCTTGGATGCCCAGGTCGTGGGCATCAGCGTGGATTCGGTTTTCTGCCACATCGCCTGGCAGAGAAAAGATATAGGTCTGCTGAACTATCCGCTCTGCAGTGACTTCTATCCGCACGCCGAGGTCATCCAGAAATATGGTCTGTTGCGCGAGGGGCCACCGCTGCCCGGCATCAGCGAGCGGACGATCGTGATCGTCGATAAGGCGGGAAGGATCGCCTGGCTCGAGCAGTATCGGCTTGACGAGGTGCCGGATATCGACGAAATCTTCGCGGCCTTGCGGCAGATCAACGGCAAGTCTGCCGGATCGGCTATTGCGTCTTGACGCGCGTGGCCGTAGGCGCGGCCGGGCCCGCCTGCTCCAGCATGTCGTCAATCAGGCGATAGAGATTGGCGCGGTCCACCACCTCGACAAACGGCGGGCCTGTAGTGGCGTTGCTGACCACGTAGATAGTCGGGGTGTGCTGGATGCCGGTGGCTTGTCCGAGCTGATAGTCCGCCCTCACCTTGCGCTCCAGCTCTCCCTTGGGATCCACCACGAAAGGCAGCGTCGTATTGTGCTCGCGGGCAAACTTCTCAGCGAAGGCGCGCAGGTTGTCGGGCGTGATCTCAGGCTGGCGCTTGAAGACTTCGCTGCGGAACTCGTCGCCTAGCTTCTGCGATTTGGTGTCCAGGTAGCGGGCCAGTACCGCCGCCTGGAACGACCAGTTATGGATGGGAAGCGGAAAGTCATAGCGCACGACTGGGATCTTGTATGCGCGCGCAGCTTCTTCCAGCAGCGGATTGGCGCGGGCACAGTCGGGACACTGTAAATCCTCAAACACCACAATGGCCACGCGCGCCCCTTTTGGCGGATGCAAGGCGCGGGTGTCGTGGGGACTTGCGGCAAATGCCGCGACTATCATCAGCAACGGCAGAATCACAGATGCGATTTGTCGGGAGTCCATGAGTTTCTTCTTAGGGCGACAGCCCGTGCCTGGCCAGCCTCGCCCCAGGGCCCTATGGTAAATGAAAGCCGCTGCGCTCGGATAGGAGGCAGGATTGTCCTGCAATGCGTTTTCGAACGGCATGAAGCACGCTAACGCCTTGTTATCGGGAGCAGTAGTGGTCTGGGACGCCAACTTCCTTTCACTTCTTCACCTTCCACGTGTTCGCCGAGGACTCAGCAATTGAGCCGCCGGAACTGGTGACGCGAGTGAACGCAACCTGCGCATGATCCGCCTCCATCGAGAATCCAACGGCGGGGCCCATTCAGCATGTTATTTCGACGCGCTTTCGGTAGATCAAACCCAAAGGGAAGTAGCAGGTTGTGTTCTGAATCATGGCGGCAAGCAAAATTTTGCAAAGCGTGTCTGCAGGTGTGAGCTGTCGCTTTTTCTGCCCTCCGCCGCTAAGCGACCGGCGACACGCCAAGTCCGTTGACCGTCATCTCAAATCGCCCATCACCAGTCCCTTGTGACCTGCGTCCTAGCCCGCAATCGCCTTGCTGCGTAAGGTATCTTCGGGGCATTAGATGTCGGTAGGAGGGTCTATGGAACTCCGACTCAACCCCGAAGAGCGAAATTTGCTGGAATGCATCCTTAACGAACACCTGCGGGAACTCCTGCTGGAAATTTCGCACGCCACCCATCATGACTTCAAAGTGGAGCTGCGCAAGAAGGCGGCCATGGTGGAAGACCTGCTGTCCCGGCTGGGTGCTCTAGAGACGAAAGTCGCTTAGCGAGCCGCGGCGGGTCGGCGTCGACGCGGAAGGGAGTATTATGGCACCTGGAGGCACGGGTGCATCGATGCCCGCCGCTCGGACATTCTCCAAGGCACCGCCGTTCCCTGGGGAAGGGAGAATTGGAGTGAGTTATGGGACTGGACACCAAAAGCCTTGAGGAGCTGGAACAGTTAGCGGCGAACCTGCGGCAGCAGCTTGTGCTCCATCCAGAGCATTCTCAACTGGACGGTGCCGAACTGGAGGATGTTGAATACTGGATTGCGCTTCGGCGACAGGAAACGGCTGCCTAGCAATCCTAATGAGTTGGTATCGCCCCTTCGCCACTGTCCCGCCAGAGCTGTGTCTCTGGCAGCACAGTTGATCATCGCCTTACCGCAGTTTATCTAACCGCCCGCCGGCGGCGGCGCAAATTCCAGACCCGCTAGCCTGCCGCTTCCTGCCTCCTAATAATGGAACCGGTAGCGGAACTCGGCATAAATCTCGCGGGGGTTGTTCCAATGGAAGCCGCCGAAGGTCAGGCTGTTGTCGAGCAGCACGCGGCGATTCGCCACATTAATAGCGTTCACCGATGCCGAGAAACGCTCCCCGAAAGACTTTCCGAGGGACAGGTCGACGGTGGTGTGTCCCGGCAGATAGGCGCTCGTGTAAGGCGTACCCGGCGCGTCGCTGAGGCCGTTGCTGAAGCCCGAACCATAGTAGACGTTGGTGGAGGCGAAGCTGCGCCAGGGGAGGCTCACGTAGCCGCCGACATTCAGCGTGTTCCGCTGGTCGTGGTCGAGCGGGGAGAGTTCCGAGAAGGAAAAATCCGTCAGCCCGCCGGTGATCGTGCCTTCGCCTTCGGCGATCTGATTGGAGTAGGCCAGGTGGATCTGGGCGCGGCCGGCGATTCGCGGCGAGCGCAACGTCAGCTCCCAGCCGCGGATGACGGCCTCCTGGATGGTCAGCGGGAAGAACAGGTTCGACTCGCCGATGTTGCTGTGGTCGAAGAAATTGTGGGCCAGCGTTTTGAAATTGTCGGCGTCGATGGTCCAGCCGTGGAAGGGAATGGTCACGCCGAACTGGTGCTCTTCGTCGCGCTCGCCGTAGAGCGGCAGAAAGCCAAGGTTGTTTTCGTTGACGAATTGCAGCAATGGACCCGATGCAGTGAGCAGCGGCGGCGCCTGGTAGTAGTGCCCGTAGAAGGCGCGGAAGACCCAGCGCAGCCGAGGAACCACCAGGGTCGCTCCAAAGCGCGGGCTGATGGCGCTTTCGGTGATGCCGGCGGAGAAATGCGTGGGGCGCATGCCTGCGATCAGCGTGAGCCAGGGGGTCACCCGGAACTTGTCGTCGATGAAGAAGGCCGTCAGAGAACCGGAAGCTGGCTCGCGGTCGGTGAAGTTTGGATTGCTTCCGTCGTTAAAGATGGCGGCGAAGAGCTGGTTGTCGCTTTGGTAGAAGCTATAGAGCCCAACTTGCAGGTTGTTCCTCGGCAAGGACGCGCTGAAGGTGAGCTGGCCGCCGGCGTAATTGGAGGTGCGATGGTCGGTGGTGGCCACCGGAAAGTCGTTGGGATTGGCGTCATAGTTGGCGCTGTTGTAGTGGTAGAAGGGAGAGAGCGTGAGCAGGAGCTTCGAGTTGAAGGTGTGCACCCAGGAGAAATTCAGGATCACGTCGCCTTCATGCTGGCCGTCGCGCAAGCCGCTGCTTTGATATTGCATGTTCTGAAAGGAGTTGGGGTCCGGGTCGTAGGGGATTTGGTAGTAATCCTTGCGAAGCGAGGTCACCAGGCGCAGTTGGTTCGAGGGGTCGGGGTTGTAGATGAGTGAGGCGAAACCGCCGTATCCGTTTACGGCATCGTGCACCACTTGCTCGACCGCCGGCTGCAGGCCCAGATTGCTACGGTTGCCGTTTACGCTGGCGTAGTAGGCGAAACGCTGCGTGTGGCTGCCGAAGCTGAGCTGGTCATTCGTCTGGTAGAAATTGCCGAAGCTGGTCACCAGCTCGGCTTGGTTGTTTCGCTCGAACCCGGTGCGCGGGGCGACGTTAAAAACGCCGTAGGTGCGGTCGCCTAGCTCCGCGCTGTAGCTGCCGCGGTCGGCCTCCAGATACTCCAAGTCCTTAGGATCGAATTGCGGCCCGACGTTGGCGGCAATGTTGGTATTGGGAACGGGCACGCCATCCACCAGCCAGCTCACCTGGTGCCCGCCGCGAATGTGAAGCTGGTCATGGGTGACGTAAGCCCCCGGAACATAGTCGGTGATCATGGCCAGGCTGTTGCTGCGGTCGGCGCCCGGGGTGCGCTCGACGTCGAAACGGCTGATCAGGGTGGTGGGCGTCGCGGTGTCGGTCGGAATGGCTTCAGGGGCCGCCGAGACGGTGATGTTCTCGTTCCTCGCGGCGACCTGCAGTTGGAAATGCAACACGGGCTCGGAGCCGGCAACCACGACCACGTCCTGCGCCCTCTGCACGAAACCGGGGTTGGCGACGCTTACGGTGTATTCGCCCAGCGGCACGGCGCTGAACTCAAACTGGCCGTTGGCGTCGGTGTTGGTGGTTTTGGCCCAATCGGACGACTTCGCCCGCAGCATCACCGTGGCGCCCTGCACCGGCCGGTGCTGAGGGTCGTGAATAACGCCGCGCAGGCCGCCGAAAACGGTGGCCAAAGAACTTCCGCAGGCGGCAAGCACCGCCAGCAGGACAAGAATCCTTCTGGATGTCATACAACCCCCCACAGAGAAGTAGAGATGTGGTGCAGAGCAGTTACTTCAGTGAGGAGTCGGGCGGACCGCGTTGCGAATGGGGAGATTCGCGGTGCGAGAGGAAAACTTCAGAGTACAACTGGTGGAGGACGGAATGCGCGCCGGCCGGGGCGACAGTCTGGGTAGCGGGTGGCGTCGCCGCGGAACCCGAAAGCGCCACGGGCTTGCGATAGGGACAGGAGTCTCCCCGAAACTGAGCGCCGCCTTCGGGCACGCTGGGAACCATCGCCGAGCAGTGGTGCGGGCCCGTGGCGCGGCAGCAGGCGGGCAGCGGGGTGGTGACCGTCGCCAGGGCGGCCGGCGCGAGGAACGCCGCCAGCATCAGCAGCAGCAGCGCAGTTGCGGTCGAGCGGCGCATGCGAATCGGGGGATTATAGCTGAAATCGGCCGGAGGCGGAAAAGGGGCTGGGCGGCGATGGACGGAACGGCAACAATGCGAGATGAACCGCCGGGCGACGCAGGCGAACGTCACGCTGAAGACGATGGGGTCATCTGAGCAGCCGCAACAGCACCTGATTGACGATGAGAGCCGAACCGTAGGCCAGCCCAGTCATATAGACGAACTGAACGAACGGCCATTTCCAACTATTGGTTTCGCGGCGTACCACAGCCAGAGTAGACGTGCACTGCATGGCGAAGGCGAAGAAGACCAAAAGCGCTATGGCCCCGGCGGGCGTGAGGTCGTGCTGCAACGCCTTCTGTAATGTCATAGACTGCGTCGCGGGATCGATCGCGTAAATCGTTCCCAGGGCCCCGACGATCACCTCGCGCGCGACTACCGAGCTCAGCAGGCCGACGCCGATCTTCCAATTGAATCCCAGCGGGTGGATCAGCGGTTCAATGCAATGTCCGACGCGTGCGATTGCGCTTTGGTCCAATTCAGGCAGGCGGCCCTGGTGCAGCGGAAGGTGGGTCAAGACCCATACGACAAGAGATACCGCGAGGATTACCGTGCCTGCCTGGAACAGGAAGACCCGCGCGCGATCCACAAGGCGGAGGCCGACGACCCGCCACGTGGGCCATCGATACTCAGGGAGTTCCAGCACGAACGGCTCGGCGGCGGATCTAAGGATGGAGGATTTGAGGATTCTTGCGGTTGCTACAGCAGCCAGAAATCCAACGATGTAGAGAAGAAGCATTGCGCAAGCCCTGCTGCCGAGCAACACCCCCATGACCGGGCGATCTGGGATGAAAGCTCCAATGAGAAGGGTGTAAATGGGCAGCCGGGCCGAGCACGTCATGAGAGGTGCGATAAGAATGGTCGCCAGCCGGTCGCGCTTGTTCTCGATGGTGCGGGTCGCCATGATGGCGGGAACGGCACAGGCATAAGCCGAGAGAAGCGGAATGAAGGCTTTGCCGTTGAGCCCGGCGCTCCGCATCGTGCGGTCAGCAATCAGGGCAGCCCGCGCGAGGTAACCTGAATCTTCCAGCAAGGCTATAAACAAGAACAGCAGCAGTATCTGGGGCAGAAAGATCAGCACCGAACCTACGCCCTTCCACAGACCATCGAGCAGCAGCGATCGCAACAGCCCCGCCGGCACCCAGCCAGCAAAGTGCTCGCCGAGCGCGGTGAGCGTGTCCTGAAAGGCAGTGCTCATAGGCTGGCCCAGCGCAAAGACTGCTTGAAAGACGCCAATCACGACCATGACGAAAACCAGCAGTCCCCACATCCGGTGCAGCAACACATCATCGAGCCGGCGTGTCCATGCTGAGGGGAGCGGAGACCGGTAGTCCACGCGGCCTTCGACCTGCGTTGCCCACCTCCGGCACTGCGGAAGGTCTTGAAGGATCGGCGGCAGAGGCGCCGAGTCCCGGTCATGGTTCTGTTGCAAGAACCGTTCTACGGCATCCAGCCCAGCCCCATGCGCCGCACTGACAAGGGCCACGGGCGTGCCGAGCTCCCGGGCGAGCTTGAGGATGTCCAGCGATCCGCCGCGCTTGGCGAAAAGATCAGCCATGTTCAGCAGGACCAGGGTAGGCAGACCCAAAGCGATGACCGGAGCCGCCAGCGTGAGCTGATGTGTGAGTTTGGTC
>Ga0335077_10006663_pt1 | contig 14279 bp, 8 predicted proteins | sample Lox_Sample_31_FD_207151 | JGI IMG/M metagenome (GOLD analysis project Ga0335077, IMG submission 207151) | Soil microbial communities from Loxahatchee National Wildlife Refuge, Florida, United States - Lox_Sample_3.1 | ecosystem: Environmental > Terrestrial > Soil > Wetlands | place: USA: Florida...
AGTAGATTCCCAGCGCGTCGCGCCGACTGCGAGCGCCGCTTCGCGCTGGTCGCGAGGGACGGAGAGCAAAACCTCACGGGAAACCGAAATAATGTAGGGAATCACCATGATGGCCAGCACGATTCCGGCGGTAAGAAAACCAACGCCGTACGCGGGCCCCTTAAACAGCGGGAGAAAGCCAAGCGTGCTCTTCAGCGCGGGATCGATATATTGGCGCATCAAGGGCACGACGATGAAGACGCCAAGGATACCGTAGATCACGCTGGGAACGGCCGCGAGCAAATCGATAAAGAATTCGAGGGTGTCAGAAACTCGCGCGGGCGCGAGCTCCGCGAGAAAAATAGCAGCGCCAATCCCTAGCGGAACAGCGATCAGGAGGGCGATAGCTGCGGTGACGAGCGTGCCATAGATAAAAGGCAAGGCACCGAACTGATCGAAAACGGGGTCCCAGACCGACGTGCGGAAAAAGTTGAAACCGAACTTGTGACGAGGCAGTGACGAGCTGATCCAAAGTTCGTAAACCAGCAGAACGGTCAGGAGCACGACCGAAGCGGCAAAGACGAAAGTGATCAGGCGGGCGATTTCGTCCCCCTCGCGGAGGCGAGAGAGAAATGAGCGCGAGCCCGCAACGGGGCCCGCGCCCGGAAGGGATGTGGAAGCGGTAGCCACGCTATTGGATGCTAGCCAAGGCTTTCTTTTCTTTGGCGACAACTTCCTTGGGAAGGCGCGCGTAAGAAAGAGCTTCGGCGAAATTCTGTCCGTCGTTAAGCATCCAGGAAACGAACCCCTTGATGGCATCCCGCTTGGCGTTGTCGGAGAACTTGGCGGGGATCAGCAACCAGGTAAAAGTGGAGATGGGGTAGGCGTCTTTTCCAGGCGCGTTGGTGATGGAAACGCGGAAATCATCCGGCATGTCCTTAGCGGCACCAGCAGCCGCAGCCGTCACTCCCGCGAGCGAGGCCTTCACAAAAACGCCAGCCGCGTTCTTGACGTTGCCGTAAGGAATCTTGTTGGCCTCCGCGTAAATCAGCTCGACGTATCCGATGGAGTTAGGCGTGTTCTTGACCGTACCAGTGACGCCTTCGTTTCCCTTGCCGCCGAGACCAACGGGCCAATTCACGGAAGTGTTTTTGCCGATCTTGGTTTTCCATTCGTCGCTGACCTTGGAAAGATAATCGGTCCAGCAGTAGGTGGTGCCGCTACCGTCGGCGCGATGCACCACCACGATATCATTTGCCGGCAGGTTCACGCCTTTGTTGACAGAGGCAATGGCCGGGTCGTTCCACTTGGTGATTTTACCGAGGAAAATACCCGCCAGGGCCTCGGGCGTGAAATTTAGAGCCACGTCTATCCCAGGTATATTGTAAGTGGGAACCACCGCGCCCAATACCGTGGGGAAATGCAGAATAGCTGAGCCATGTTTGTCCTGATAGGCCTTGAGTTGTTCGTCATTCATGGGGCCATCGGAGGCGCCGAAATCCACGGTGCCCTCGGTGATTTGCCGGATGCCGCCACCGGAGCCGATGGACTGGTAATTGATCGAAAGATTGGGGTTTTTCTTGTGATACTCGTCAAACCACTTGGAATACATGGGGTAGGGGAAGGTGGCACCAGCTCCGTTGATAGACAAGGTGTCGGCCCAAAGTAACCCGGCAAAGCCCAAAACAGCCACGACAATACAGGCAGAAATTCGCTTCATACGCATTCCTCCATGCGCTCATCTGGCGGTGAGATGGAACAAGTCTCGCGCTGTTGTGTTACGGAATTGTTACAAACGGTGCAGAGTTTGTTGAATCGAGGGGGTGATGGCAATCACGCCGGCAGAGGCCTCCGGTTCCGGGAGCGCCTGTAATATCGTTTTTCGAGCTGCGTGGCTTGAGAGTTTTTGGCTGGCGTAAATCTCACCCATTCAATGCCTTATGTCTCGCAGTTACAGATTAATTCCACTCCCCAACAGCAGCAAAACAAAAAGGGCAACTCGGTGAGGAGCTGCCCTTGAAGTGTCCCCCTGTGGAAGGGGGCTTGTAAGTGCCCAGGGCTACGGGATATAGAAGCGGAACGAGGTCATCACCATGTTCTCGACGGCATGCGGACGAACACTCGGACCTGTCGTCACGACGGGCGGAGTGCCGGCGAGCCTGGTGTTGTTGCCTGACCAGCCGTATTTGCCAAAGTAAGAATACTGAACGCCCCACTGCACGCGGCCGTTCGGACCCTGGTAGAACTTATGCCAGAAACCCAGGGTGCCTTCGACGATTTGGTGGATGTCCCCGGCGCAGGACCCGCCGGCTCCCGGCGCTGAGGTACCACCCGGTGCTGTCTCGGTGGAGCAGCCGGAGTTGTTGAACAAGGGCGAGCCATAGCCAACGCCTACGGGGAGCCCCGCCGCGTTTGTGAAGACATACGAGGTGCGGGCGGCGTATTCACCACCATAGTAAGCATAGAGGTCGAGCTTGGGGTTGGGATGAAGCTCGAGCTCTCCCAAGTAAGCGTAGGTGTGGATCGGAACGAGAGTGCCGTCGGGCCGAGCCGTGACGTCCTTGAGTTGAGCGGAACTGTACCGGCCGATGCCGTCGCCGCCTTGCACGTGCAGCATCAGGTCAAACTTCTTGGCAACCAGCGGGAACCGGGCCGTTGCTCCAGCGCCACCTCCCGTCCTGGAATCATTGAAGGCGCCAGTCACATCAGTTGCGCTGGCACACCCGGTGATCGGCTGCGTTGCACTGAGGGCGCCGCACGGATAGATGCGATTGCGGAAGGGACTGACGATTCCGACGACTTCGTAGTGGCCCCAACCCGGATCAAAGGTAGCTTTCATGAGGAAATCGGGAGACTTGTTAATGGAATAGCCGGTGGAATCAAACGCGTTAAAAAGACCGCCGGCGTCGCCCGGAGCGTTAATGAAGAAATTGGGGTTGAAGCCGCGGCCACCGAGAGTGGTCTGGGGCCCCTCAACAGCAACGCCAAACGCAAACTTATCCCAGTTTTTCGCGAGGCGGAAACCGTAGGCACGCTGCCAAGCCCAGCCAACGACATACTGCGCATCGATTTGGAGCGGAAACTGTTCCTGGCGGTTCTCGATGCCCTTCCTGCTCTCCGTGACGAGGCTCCACATCTGGCCGCCGGCGACGTAGAAGCCGTTGTTGAACTTGGCGCTGACCCAGGCTTGCCGCTGGCGGAAGGGGTAGCTGTTGCTCTGGCGGTTGTTGGAGGTGACGCCGGCATTCAGGAAGTCACCCTCGTAGTAGCCGTTTATGTTGGCGCTGCCTGCCTTTGCTTGGAACAGCACAAAAAGGCGGGACTGCCGGCCAGTGAAGTTATTTTCCGTCACCTTGCTATTGGCATTACCGGGATAGGGGATGCCCGTAAAGTCGGTGTTGATATCCGAACTGTCGTTGCGAGTGCGGAAGACCGATTCTGCCGCGACGAACCCACCTGGTGTAATGCTAATGCCCTTGTACCGGATGGTGGCTGGCCCCATCTCCTCAGCTTTCTTGGCTTCGGCTTGTTCGGTGGCCACTGTGGTCTTGAGAGCTTCGGTGCTGGCTTTCAAATCGCTCACCGTGGTGTTCAACGAACCGGCAGTGGATTTGACTTCAGCGGAAGTGTTGACCGCTTCGACAGCCTTGCTGCTGGCCTCCGTGGCGCGAGCATTGGCGGCTGCGGCGGACTCGCGCGCTTCATCAATCTGGCGGTCGCGCTTGGCGAGCTCTTCCTTCAACATCTGAAGTTGTTCTTGCTGAGACTGCAGAGCCTGCCGAAGTTCTTCGATCTCGGCAGCGAGCGCCGAATCAGACTTGTCCGCTTTCTTGGCCGCTCTTGGCTTGGCCGGTTGAGCGGGCTTGGCAGGCTGAGCATCGGCGTCCTTTGGCGTATCGGCGAGAGCCACGCCGCAGGAGAGGAACAGAGACAGTGTGAGTGCAGCTATTTTTTTCATTTCATCTCTCTTTGGAGCAAAATTCAACGTGCTACCCGAAAAATGCATACCACCCCGCGGCAAAAGGTAAAGTCCCCGTCTTACAATTACGTCAACTGATTGTGAATATCCTGTAACAATCGACTGGATTTCACGGGAAACCGTTGACGCCAAAAGGGTTGCAGAAAATCAGAGGATCAACAACAATGGCCCGTAAGCAGGGCGAGCGGGACAAACTGAGCGCGCAAAGCCGTCAAACCATCGGACCGTTGTAAGAAGACCCGCTTCATCAGCAAACTCCAAGGAGCAACTTTTCCAATCGTTTCGTGGGGTGGGGCTTGTTTCGGTGCGGAGATGGTATAGGCAAGGACACGCTTGGTCAAGCGGAGGTCGCTGCCAGGAAGACCAGAGTGGGCAAGGCACCGGCGATTTTGATGGTTCACTGAGAGGAAACAAACACTGTGAGTACCGCAGAGGTACCGCAGGCAATCCGGTGCCGCGCCGGGCTAGAGAGATTTCTTGACAAGTTTACTATAAGCCGATATGCAGGGCCTGTTTTCGGGCCTTTCGAGCCTGAGGACACGACCCGCCTCCCACTGGCGGGTCACCAGGGGGGTGTTCGATATGAAGTGTAAACACGTTCGTGCCGTAGTGTTTCTGGGGGTGTGTTCGGCTGCGTTCTTTTCATGGAATGAACGTGCCGCGGCACAACAGCTGACGGACAATCCGCCGGCTGTAAATCCGCTTGTTCGTGTGTTGCAGGCCAAGGGGATTCTCACCTCAGAAGAGGTAGCGCAGATCAACCAAGGAGGACCATCCGGCGATGCCGATCAACGACTTGCCAAGCTGCTTCTAAGCAAAGGAGTGATCTCGCAAGCCGATTATGACAATGCATTCTCTGCTACAAAGGTGATAAACATTTCCGCACCGGCAGCATCGAGTGCAAGCATCATCCCTGCGGTTTATCGGGTGCCGGTGAGTTCAGCGGCCAACAACGCATCGTTGACCAACGCGCCTGCTCCGACGTCAGCATCGTCAGCCAGTCCTTCTCCTTCTCCCGCACCCGATGCGGGACCAACGGTAGTTCCCGCGGTCACGCCGCTGCGTGTTTTCACTGTCGGCGGAATCCGCAAGGGAGAGATGAAGCCGGCGATCACGATGGGTAACCTGCACGTAACACCGTATGGTTTCATCAAGGCAACGTTCATTCACGACAGTTCTTCGCCGGGCGGGGATGACTTTCCGCTGCCAGGTTTCCTCACGGATACCGGCCCACAGGGATCGCCGGAATTTCACGTCAAGGCGCGGTCCTCGCGGTTTGGCGCCAACTTCGAGTGGATGGATCCGTCCCCGAATCTGACGGTCACGGGAAAGATCGAGGCGGACTTCGAGGGGAACTTCAGCAGGGCTGACAATCGCAACCTGTCGTCGATCCGGTCCAGCATGCCATCGATTCGTCTGGCATATGTGCGGCTGGACTACAAGTTCAGCGATAAAGACACTTTCACAACAGTGATGGGACAGGACTGGACGCCGTTTACATCGTCCACAATGCCCAACCTCCTTGAAACGACAATCCTGAGCGGAGGGTATGGCAATGCCTGGGAGCGTGACCCACAAATGCGGTTTGGCTGGACGCACGACTTTGGCAGCTTCAAGCTGATGCCGGAAATCGCCGCAGTGCTGCCAGCTTCGGGAGATGTGCCCGGGGCAGCGAACCTGGCCAACCAACTGGGTTATGGCGAACGGCAAGGACCCGACTCTGCGCGGCCAACGGTGGAAGGGCGCATCGCCATGCAGTTCCAATTGGACCATGCTCCTGGAGTGGCTCCTGCGCAAATCATCTTCAGCGGGGAGCAGGGAGAGCGCAAAGCCGTAGTGTTGGCGTCCGCTGTTCCGGCCGCATTCGCGGCTGCGTTTCCGCATGGCGCAACAGTAACGAGCAATACAGACGGCTGGACTGGAGAGTTCCAGTTGCCCACACGGTACTTCACCTTGATCGGGAAGTACTACAGCGGGAGTGACCTGCGCTGGTTTTTCGCCGGCCAGTTCTTTTCCAACTACACCGACAGCTTCGGCCTGACAGGCACGGCCAGCGCGACAGCGATCGACGGAAATTCCGTGGTGTTTGGCCTGAATGGCACAACACCGGTGGTGGCGCCGCAGCGACCGGTTCGCGCTTCCGGAGGATTCATCAACCTTGGCCTTCCGCTTTCTCGGATATTCGGAGCGGACCCGCAGGGCCGGAACATGGGCTGGACCCTCAACCTGAACTATGGCGTGGATTTTGCCAAGGCGCGAGACGTAGAGCGCTTCAACCCCGGCGGCGCGAGGCACAAGAGTCCCTTGTATGCCGGCACGTTGTACTACAAGCTGAACAATTGGGTCACCTTCGCGTTCGAGCAGTCGTTATACGAAACGGATGCGGTGCCTGGCCCGACAGGGGCACTGCCGCTCTTCCGCGGCATTCCTTCCCGGACCTGGCGCGACCTGCGCAGCGAAGGTGGAACCATCTTTACGTTCTAGCTAGGAGAAGCTTACAAGGAAGATGCCGGGCAAGCGCAGTTGCCCGGCAAAACCTTGGGGGGCGGTGTGCGTCGCCTGTTATCGAGAGAGGCCCATCTCGAAGGCTAGGACTAGTTGGGACAGCAGGTACTGATAGTGCGCATCGGTGTCCTGGATGTCGGCGTCCGTTTTTTGCAACTCGGCCTGAGTGAACTCGACGATGGAGCCGAGACCGAGGTTATAGCGGGCCTGGGCGAGGTCGAGGCCGAGGCTGGCCTGTTCGCGAAGCTGCTGGGTGACAGAGAGGCGTTCGTAAGCACTGTTGGTGTCTTGCCAGGAGTTTCTGACGTCGCGAGCGATATTGTCGCGGAGGTCGTTGAGGCGCCGGCGATTGACTTCGCTCTGGAGGTCGGCGGCCTTGGCGCGTGCGTTATAGAGAAAGCCGTTGAAGACGGGGATGTTGATGTTGACACCGACGGCGCCGTACCAATTGGGGATGTGATTGTCGCGGACCGGAGCTTCGCCGACGACGCCGAGTGCCCCGACGGTGGGGCGCCAAAGATCGTGCTCCGCGTTGCCGAATTTCTCCGCGGACTGCACTTCAAATTGCAGAGCCTTGATTTCGGGGCGCTGTTGCAGAGCCTGTTGAATGAGCGATTCGACTTCGGGAGCGGGAGGGGTAAGCGGGCCGGTTTCTTCGACGAGCTGGAAATTCTGTTCGTTGGGATAGCCGAGAATGGCGGAAAGGGCGGCCAAGGAAGCCTGGTAATTGTTGCGGGCTTCGAGCAACAGGAGCTTGGCACGAGCCAGTTCAACTTTGGCGAAACTGAGATCGAGCTCGGATTTCAGTTTCGCGTCGAAGAGCGCCTGCACTTTGTCGACGAGCGCTTGGCGGGCTTGGACCGTATCTTCGGCGACGCGGACCAGAGCCTTGGTGTCCAAAGAGTTGTAGAAAGCCTGATCGACGGCGAGAAGAATGTCCGCACGAGTGGCGGCCGCGTTCTGATCCTCAGCCTTGGCGCCATATTCGGAACTAGACACCAGATTGGTGGTGCGGCCAAAGTCGGTGACCAATTGGCTGACACTGGCGCCGGCAGCGGCACGCGGAAAGAGAATCGGATTGTTGAGAAAACCAGCAGTCATGCGGCTTCCCGGATTCGAATCCACAGCGGTAAGGCTGGCGGAAGCAAAAGGAAGCAGGGCCGAGCGGGATTCACGAACGTATTGCTGGGCGACGAGAGCGCGCAACTTGCCGACGGTGATTTGCGGATTGTTTTTGAGCGCGGTGGCTTCGGCTTGGGGCAAGGTAAGAGGCGCGCCACCCGGGGTGGCTTGGGCTGGAGCAACCGCTGAGCCAGCGGGAGCCTGCGCGCTAGCCACGCAAGCGAGAGCAAGAAGTGAGAGAGCAACGGCAAGCCGCTTCACGCCTGTACCTCCTGAGCCTGCGCCTCGCGCCTGCCGTGGACGAGGAGATAGACGGCGGGCACCAGATAAACAGTCACGACCACGGAAACGAGCAAGCCGCCGATAATGGCTCGAGCCAGAGGCGCGTATTGCTCGCTGCCAGGCTCGGCCCCGATGGCCATGGGGATCATGCCGAGGACTGTGGCGAAAGAAGTCATCAAGATGGGACGAAGGCGCATGCGCGAGGCAAGCGAAACGGCTTCTTTCACGGGCTTGCCGTCGTGATGCAGGTGACGCGCAAACTCGACGATCAGAATACTGTTCGAAACGACGATCCCCACCATCATGACCACGCCCATAAGCGACATCACGTTCAACGTCGTGCCTGTGACGAGCAGGAACAGCAACACGCCGGCGAGTCCTGGGGGGATCGCGAGAAGAATGATGAATGGGTCTTCCCAGGAAGCAAACTGGGCGACAAGTATCAAGTAGACGAGGACCACCGAAAGGATGAGGCCGACGGCAAAACTCCGAAACGAAGCGCGCATGCCTTGCACCGAGCCGCGCAAATTCACACGGACACCTTCCGGGAGGTTAGCTTTTTTGATGATTTCATCAACTTCGCTCGTGACACGGCCCAAGTCTTCGGTTTTGGGTGCGACGTAAACATCCACAACCCGAAAAAGTTGATAGTGGTCGACTTCTGTAGGCGACGGAATGGTTTTCACCTTGACCACGGTGTCGAGGAAGGTCGGTTGCGTGCTTCTTATTCCGTGCAAAGGAATTTGCTTGAGATCGGTGACGGTGCGCACGGCGTCTTCGGGATATTGCACGGTCAGCATGTAGGGATTTCCAGATTTCGGATCAATCCAGTAATTCGGGGCGATCATCCCGTTCGAAGTGAGCGCGGTGATAACGTTGTCGACGATCTCTTTCTGCGAAAGGCCAAGAAGGCCCGCTTTCTCTCGGTCTACGTCGAGTTCGAGCGCCGGATAATCAATATCCTGCGGAATGAGGACATCGCTAACGTTTTTGAGCTCGCGAACGGGCTGCGCAATTCTCGCGGCCGTCGCATACACCGTTTGCAGATTGTTCCCGCTGACCTGAATGTCGATGGGGGCGGGCAGTCCGAGGTTGATCACGGCGTCCACCAGCCCGCCGGATTGGAAGTAGGCACTCAGTTGGGGAAGCTTTTGGCGCAGTTGCTCACGAACCCGGCGCATGTACTCGTAGCTGCCGACTTTGTGACCCTCTTTGAGGCTGGCCTGAACGAAGGCGGTATGCGGGGCGGAATTGGGAGTGTAGATCGCCGAAAAATCAGTGGTGACGCCGATGTTGGAGACGACAATCTGGAGTTCGTTTGGAGGCACGACGTCGCGGATGGTTTGTTCGACCTTCTTCACATATTCCTCGGTCAGCTCGACGCGCGTCCCGGAAGGCGCCTTCAAATTAATGACGAATTGGCCAGGGTCGGTGCGCGGAAAGAAGGAGACGCCCAACGAAGGAAAGAGAGAAAGGGAGACGAGAGAAACGCCGACAAGGCCGATGGTGGTGTTGACGGGCTTGAGTAGCGCCTTGGCCAAGCTGCGGTCGTAATGTTCGAGCATGCGCACGAAGTAGTAGTTGAATTTTTTGATCAACCAAATATGCGGCAGCATCGAGCCAGCGCCGACTTCCTCATCGGCTTGATCCCGTCGAATGAGTTTTGCGCAAAATAGCGGAACGACGCTCATGGCCACAAAATAGGAAGCAAACAGGGAGAGAACTACGGCAAGACCAAGGGCTGTAAAGAGGAAGCGACTCACCCCATAAAGAAAAACCACGGGGAAAAAGACGATGGCGGTGGTGATGGTTGCCGCCAGAACCGCGAGACCCACTTCCTGCCCGCCCTTTTCGGCGGCGACCTCCGGGGGCTCATCCATCTCGAGATGGCGGAAAATGTTTTCGAGAACGATGACGGAATTATCGATCAAACGGGAAAAGGCCAGTGCAAGCCCTCCGAGCACCATAGTGTTCACGGTACCGCCGCCGGCGCTAAGCGCGAGGAACGTTGCCAGCGCGGAAAGCGGAATGGAAAGGAATACGGCAGCGGTGGCGCGAAGGCTGCCAAGGAAAAGCAAAACCATCAAGCCGGTCAAGACGAGACCAATGCCGCCTTCGCGAAGAAGGTTGGCGATAGCGGTCTTCACAAAGAGCGACTGATCGAACACAACCTTCGAAACCAACTGCCGGGGAATATCTACAAGATGCCGAAGAGCTTCCCTGATGCCATCGACCACGGCGATGGTATTGGTATCGCCACCTTGTTTGAGGATAGGCAAATAAACGGAACGCTGGCCGTCGACACGGACGATGTTTGTTTGGATGGCCTGAGCATCGACGGCCGTGCCAACATCGCCCACCAACACTGAAGATTGTGTCTGGCCGACCGATTTCAACGGCATGGTGTTGATTTCCGCGGCGGAAGGAGCCTGGCTATTGGAGTAAAGGTTGTAGTCGAAAGGCCCGATTTTTACGTCGCCAGCAGGAAGAATCAAGTTGGCGTTGTTTACTTCCCGAACCACGTCCATGGGGCTCAGTTGGTGTGCCTGGAGCTTGAGCGGGTCCACGTACACCATGATCTGGCGATAACGCCCGCCGAAGGGTTGCGGCACCGAAGCGCCCGGCACGTTGGCGATCTGGTTGCGAACGTTGAACCGGCCGAGATCCTGTAGCTGTGTTTCGTTGAGCCCTTGGCCTTTGAGCGTGATGAGGCAAACGGGAAGGCTGGATGCGTCAAACTTCAGAACGACGGGAGGCAAAGTGCCCGGCGGAAGACGCCGCAGGTCGGCCATAGCCAAATTCGAAACCGTGCTGAGGTCGGCGTCAGCGTTGGTGCCGGGTTGAAAGTACATCTTGATGAGGCTGACTCCTGGGAGCGAGCGCGATTCGATGTGGTCAACGCCACTGGCAAGCGTGAACCAGCGCTCAAAGGGGTTGGTGATATTGGTTTCAATCTGCTCCGGAGGCATTCCGGAATAAAACGTCGCGATGACCACGACGGGGATGTTGATCGGAGGAAAGAGATCCACTGGCATGCGAACCAGTACCACACTTCCCACGATGGCAATGACCAGGCAAATCACGATGATGAAGTAGGGATACTTGATCGAGAACCCTGACATCAGCTTCCTCCCACTTCGCCGCCTGCCTGGGCGCTTACTTGCTTGGGCTGGACTTTTTCGCCCGCGCGAAACTGGCTGCGATTTCCAACCACTACGCGTTCCCCTTCTGAGAGACCAGAGAGAACTTCGACGCGGGAACTGTCCTCAAGGCCGAGTTTGAGGTGGCGCTCTTCGAGAACATTTTGAGAATTAACCGCGAGAGCCGTGGCGTCGTCACCATTTCGAGAGACTGCCTCCAAAGGAACCGCGAGGGTGTTCTTTTTCTCGGCGAGGGATATCTGCGTTTCTGTGTACATTCCAGGAATCAGCCGGCCGTTCCGGTTCTCACAATCGATTTCCGTTTGCATGGTGCGGGTTTGCGGGTCGAGTGAATCGGCAAAGCGTGAGACTCGGCCCTCGATGTCCTGGTCCAAAGCCTGTACGTGGACTTTAACCGGATCGCGAAGATGAACTTGCGCTGCAACAGACTCAGGAACGGGCAGCACCAGCCGTAAGACGGAAACCTGCGCGAGCCGTACCACCGGCATTGCCTGCGTGCTGGAAGAAGTTCCGGCAGCCACGAGCGCCCCGGTGTCCGCATAACGCATCGTTATTACGCCGGCAAACGGCGCGGTGATCCGCGTGTAGTCAGAGAGCGCAGCCACCTGTTTTTGATTGGCCTGCGCGACTTCCAGCTCTTGCTGAGCAGCGGAAAGCGCCGCTTTTGTGCTGGCCACTTGCGCTTCGGTTTCGAGGTCTTTAGCTTGGGCGTCGTCCAATTCCTGTTGCGCCACCAATCCTGCGCGGGTCTTGGCTGCTTCGTTGAGCCGCGCGTAAGCCGAATGTGCCGCCGCGTGCGTGGATTTTGCGCGGTTTAGATCACCCTCTGCGCGTCCAATTTCCTCATTCGCCCGCCGCGCAGCGGCATCGGCGCCGGCAAGCTGCGCGGCCAACTCGGGAACTTCGAGGATTGCCAACGTTTGGCCTTGTTTCACGTGATCGCCAACGTCGACGTAAATAACCTTAATGTAACCAGCAACTTTCGCGTGCACATCCACATCTTGAAACGGTTTGAACTCGCCAGCGATTTTCAGCGAATTGGCGATCGTCCGCCGCTCCACTCGAGCAACGGCAGCGGTGACTTCTTCTGGGCCGGTGACCGGGTGGTCAGGATCGTCCGCTTGGGAAGCGCTGTGCCCGGCCCATCGCCAAGCCAGCAGCCCGAGAACAACCAAGAAGATAAAGAGAATTCCAATTTTTTTTCGCGTCATGTCCATTCCATATTCCTTGCCGAGGCTCGTGGGCAGACAAAGCGGGTTTGCAAGCCTGCGCCACCGCAGAACCTTCCGAGGGCCTCGGAGACTGAGCCTGCCGGACTTAGGCTCCGGCAGCAATTTATCATTTCATTTCAGCGTATGAGCAAAAGCTTAGCGCGCGGGCGGCGGCCGGAACCACAGGCCGGCGCCGAAAAACTGCTGTAGAGGAATTACGAGGGGCGATGCAGCGATTCGCGTCTCTGCCCTAATCACCGGCTGGAACGCAGGTACTTCCACTTCCGCAAGATCAGCGGTAGGGAGAGAAGCCCATCCGGCGGCCGGAGTAAAGGGCAGAAGCTCGGAGGCGCCTACCGTTGCCCGGCGACTCGCAGGATGACACACATCCAAGGTGGAATTCCCGCGTAGTGCCGCATGAAAGGGGTTGTAAAGCAGGAAGAGTGCAAGGAAGAGACAAATCCACCGCGGCCGCACAAATGCGGCAAGTGTCTCGCTGCTTGGCAGTGCATGCTTCATCCAGGACTCTCTTAGAACGATAGTAGGACTGCGCCATTCGGTCAATAGGTTGCCATTGCACGGTTTCCGGCTCGCGGCGAGCCTGGACGACCCCACTTACCTGCTTGTAACGCCAAACCAGGTACAGGTCACTACGTGATTACCTGACCTTAGGAAGTGCATCCGATGTACTATTGGAGACCGCAAATCTCCCCTGCAAGCTTTTGGCAGGCCAAATTTCTGTCAATTGGAACGTCGTAGGAGGGTGCGATGGGCAAGTTTTCTCGCAGTTGGGAACTCGTCAAACAGAGCTTCGCCATTCTTCGATCCGACAAGCAGCTGATGCTCTTTCCTGTTCTTTCGGCGATCTCCTGCTTGTTCGTGACCGCTTTGATCGCCACCGGCGGCACGCTTCTAGTGCTGCCGTCCAGGGCCGCGGCTCTTGCCAGTGGCGAACCGTGGCATCCGAATCAGTCACCGTTCTTCTTGGTCGGAATGTTCACGCTGTACGTTGCCAACTATTTCGTGATCGTGTTTTTCAACGTCGCGCTCGTGGGCGTCGCCAATAGCCGCTTGATGGGTGGCACCTGGACGTTCCGCGATGGCCTCGAACTCGCTTGGGCGCGCAAGGGCACGATTCTGCAGTGGGCGCTGGTCGCCGCGACCGTGGGCATGATTCTGCGCACTCTCGAAGAGCGCATGGGCCTGCTGGGCCGCATCATTATGCGGATCATCGGCATCGCCTGGGCGCTGGCCTGCTACTTCGTTGTTCCTGTGCTGGCCTTCGAAGATCTTTCTCCCATCGAAGCCGTGAAGCGCTCCTCGAGACTGTTCCGCGATACCTGGGGCGAAAAAGTCATCGGCGGGTTCAGTTTCAGCCTGGTATCAATGGTGCTGATGCTACCGGCCATTGGTTTGTTTTTCGCCGCGATCTTCTTCGGCGGCCTTGGCGGGCTTCTGATAGGCTTCGCCCTCTTTGTCCTCTACATGCTGATGCTATCCGTGGTGATGTCCGCGGTGCAGGGCATCTTCAACGCCGCGCTTTATCGCTACGCTTGCTTCAAGCAAGTGCCGCCGGCCTTCGACGCGCAGTTGGTTACAGCAGCGTGGACGCCGAAGAGCTGAAGCGGATTTGCAAAGAATCAGCTTGAAAAGGGGCAGGCTTCGCGGCCTGCCTTTTTTCTTGTCTGATGACTTAGATCTGATTGCGCGGAAGAGAGCTTCTCTGCTTAAATCGCCCACCCCTTTTCGCAGAGGTTGTACGCCCTCGCAACGCGGCTCGCCTGAAACTTAGATTCCTCAGCGTGCATCTCATATGCAAGTGCGTGTGTTGGCCCCTTTTTTGCCAATCGAGTAGAAACAGGGCAGGGCGATTCATTAGCAGACGTTCGAAGGCGGCGGACCAACGATTCACCCCGGGAAGTGCGCCCCCCGCCCAGCCACATTTCTTTCCCGTGAGATTCAGGATTCCCATGCGGCACCGCCGCGCGTAAAATAGGCCATCCGAAACGGCGAAGCCGGACGGCAGAAAAGGCGAAATGA
>Ga0335077_10006665_pt1 | contig 14278 bp, 14 predicted proteins | sample Lox_Sample_31_FD_207151 | JGI IMG/M metagenome (GOLD analysis project Ga0335077, IMG submission 207151) | Soil microbial communities from Loxahatchee National Wildlife Refuge, Florida, United States - Lox_Sample_3.1 | ecosystem: Environmental > Terrestrial > Soil > Wetlands | place: USA...
GGGCACGGTGAACGAGACGTCGCGCAGGACCTCCGTGATGCCGTACCAGACCTCAAGATGCCGCACGTCCAGCATCGCCCTGGCTTCCCAGATAGGCCTCGATCACGGCGGGGTCTCGCTTGATCGTCTCGGGGCGGCCCTCGGCGATCTTCTGACCGGAGTTGAGCACGACCACGCGCTCCGAGACCTCCATGACGAGACGGACCACGTGCTCGATCATCACGAGCGTCACGCCCTTCTCGTCGCGGATCCTCCGGAGAAGCGTATCCAGCTCGGCGACGCGAGCCGGGCTCAGGCCGACGGCCGGCTCGTCGAGCAGCACCACCTTGGGCTCGCTGATCAGCATGCGGGCGATCTCGACGACCCGCTGCTGGCCGAACGACAGCGCGTGGCCCGGCCGCGCGGCGAACCCCGCCATGCCGACGAAATCGAGGGCCTCGATCGCCCGCGCCCGCATCTGGCTCTCCTCGGCTCGCATCGCCCGGGTCCGCGCCACCGCCGCGAGGAGCCCGGCGCGGCTCCTACGGTGCAAGCCGGTCATGATGTTCTCGAGCACGGACATGCCCGGGAAGAGCCGCGAGGTCTGAAACGTCCGGCCCAGGCCGAGACGCGCAATGGCGCTCGGTGCTCTGCCCGTGATCGGCGTCCCGTCGAGCGTGACCGTTCCCTGGTCCGGCGTGTTGAGACCGCACACCACGTTCAGAAGCGTGGTCTTGCCGGCGCCGTTTGGCCCGATCACACCGACGATCTCGCCCGCCGCGACGTCCATGGAGACGTCGCTGAGCGCGCGCACGCCCCCGAACGACACCGAGACCCCCTGGACGGCGAGGATGCTCACGGGCCGTGAAGGGGCTCCTCCCAGCCGCGGAGCCTCCGCTTGAGGAGGTCGACGAGGCCTCGCGGCTGGAACAGCACGAAGCCGAGCAACAGTGCGCCGAACACGATCTCCTGGGTCGCCTTGAACTCGCGAATCACCTGGAGCAGGGATACGAGCAGCGCAGCGCCCAGCACGGACCCGACGAGCGATCCCAGGCCGCCCACCACGATCATGGCCTTCTGCAGGATCATCTGGAAGAGATCGAAGCTCTCCGGCGCCACGAAGGCGAGCACGGAGCAGTACAGGGCGCCGGCCGCGCCGGCGTAGAAGCCGGAGATGGCGAAGGCCATCGCCTTGTACAGGGTGACGTCGATGCCAAGGGCCTGCGCGGCGACCTCGCTGTCGCGCATGGCGACGAAGGCGCGGCCTATCCGCGATCGCATCACTCGCCAGGCGAGCACGAGCAGCCCCACCGTGACGATCCAGGTCACGTAGTAGACGCCGTGGTCCGGCGACAGGTGGAGGACGCCGAAATCCGGCTGGGGAACCGGGAAGCCGCCAGCGCCGAACGTCACGGCTTGCCAGTGCAGGAGGACCCACTGGGTGGCCTGCGCGAAGGCCAGGGTGGCCAGCGCGAGATAGACGCCCGAGAGCCGGAGCGCGGGAAGCGCCAGGAGCGTGCCGATACCCATGGCGAGGAGCGCGCCGCCCGGCGCCGCGATCCAGTAGGGGAGTCCGACCTTCACCTGCAGGAGGCCCGCCCCGTAAGCGCCGATGCCGTACATCGCCGCATTGGCGAACGCGAGCTGTCCCGCGAAGCCGACGAGCAGGTTCAGGCCGAGCGCCAGGATGATGTAGAGCATGACGAGGTTCGCGACGAACAGCAGGTAGCGATTCGCCACCAGCGGGAGCGCGGCGAGCACCGTGAAGAGGATGACGAGGAACGCCCGGTTGCCGTGAAGGACGGGCACGTCAGATCTTCCGGAGGCCGCGCGCGCCCAGGATTCCCGTCGGTCGGAAGATCAGGACCACCATGATCACGATGAACGCCGAGACGTCCTGGAACGAGGTGTGAATGAACCCGGCGGCAAACTGCTCGAGGAGGCCGACGAGGAGACCGCCCAGGATCGCCCCTGGAATGCTCGTCAGACCCCCGAGCACCGCGGACGCGAAGCCCTTCACGAAGAGGACGAACCCGATGTCCGGGTACAGCAAGGTCAGGGGCGCCATCAGCACGGCGGCCGCGCCCGCCACGGCCGCCCCGACCGCGAACGTGTACATGTAGATGCGGCCGATGCGGAGCCCGACCAGGGTGGCCGCCTTCGGGTTGCTGGCGGTGGCTTGCATCCACTTGCCGGCGCGCGTGGCCCTGAAGAACACGAAGAAGACCGCCATCAGAGCGAGCGCGGCGCCGAGCACGACGAGCTGCTGCGACATCACCATGATGGCGCCGATCCGCACCGGCTCGGGCGAGACCAGCGGCGGGAAGGCCAGATAGTCGCCCTTGCCGCCCCACAGATACCGCGCGATCCCTTTCAGGATGAACGAGACGCCGATGGTGGCGAGGAGCACGCTCACGAGGCCCTCCTTCATCAAGGGCCGGTAGGCGACGCGGTCGGTCAGGAGACCGATCACGAACGTCCCGGCCACCGCGAGGACGAGGGAGAGGAGGTAGGGGAGCCGGAACATCACGTGGCCCGTGTAGGCGAGAAAGCCGCCCATCATGAACAGCTCGCCATGGGCGAGGTTCACCACCTCGGTCGCCTTGTACACGATCACGATGCCGAGGGCGACGAGGGCATAGAGCGCGCCGGTGGTGATGCCCGTCGCCACGAGATAGCTGAGCATCAACACGTCGGCGGACCTCGCGCCGGGCGCCCGTCTACCGAGTCTCGCGAAATCGAGCGAGGCCCCGGGCCGAGGCGGGCAGTCCCGGGCGCACCGAGCGCTCGCCGGTACGCCGCAGCTCGCTCGGGTCGAGCGAGCGCGACCCCCCAGCCCCCAGAGGGGGTGGCGCGAGGGCTGTCAATCCGCGAGACGCGCTCGCTCCGCCGCTACGCTTCGCGCGGCGACATCGGCTCGCCCGCAGGCGTGCCCTGGCTCGCCGGCGCCGGCCAGGGACGCTAATCAATTGCGTCAGCCTCATTACTCGACCGTGGTCACCCCCACTACCTTGACCGTGCCGTCGACCAGCCGGATCCAGGCCACGCTCTGGTTGCATTGATGACTCGTGGGCGGGTTGCACGTGATGGGGCCGGGGAAGATGCCGGTCTTGAAGTTCTTGATCGTGCCGAGCGCCTGCAGGAACTTCTCTCGCGTGAGGTCGGGTCCGGCGCGCTTCAGCGCTTCCACGACCACCATGCCGCTGCCGATGCCCATCAGGTTGAAGACCGACAGGGCGTCGTTCGGGAACAGGCGCTGGATCCGCTGCTTCCACTCGGCCATCTCGGGATCGTCCGGCGTGCCGGGTACCGTCGAGATGCTGACGAACCGGTCCAGTCCTTGCGGGATCCCCACCTGCTCCTGCAACTGCGGGAGATCCTGGATCGCGGTCTGGCCGACCCACGCGGGCTTGTAGCCGAGCTTCACCGAGTCGCGGATCAGCACGGCGGCCGGCTTGGGATACACGACGAGGAGCACGACGTCGGCGCCGGCGCTCGAGAGCCGCAAGGCCTGCGCCGTGGCGTCGTTCTGGTCGACGGTCATCTCCTCGTCGGCGACCGGCGTGATTCGCTGGTCCTTCAACGCCGCCATCAGCGGCTCGTACCGCGCGCGGCCCCAGGCGTCGCGCTGCGCGACGACGGCGACCTTCTTGGCGCGCTGCTCGATGGCGTACTTGACCTGCGCGCGGCTCTCGATCGTGGCCGTGAGCTGCGTGGTGTAGATGGTGGGCGACGGAGGGCTCGAGATGCCGTCCGCCACGGCGGAGTTGACGACGAGGGGAATGCCCGCCTTGACGATCTCGGGTTTCGCCGCCAAGGTCGAGTTGGAGCACGCGCCGCCGTTGATCGCGAAGACCTTGTCCTCGTAGATGAGCTTCTTGACCGCCACGATCGCGTCCTCCGGCTTGCAGTTGTCGTCCTCGCGGACGAGCCGGAGCTTCCGGCCATGGACCCCGCCCTGCTGGTTGACCTTGTCGAAGAGGGCATCGAGGCCGTTCATCGTCAGCCGGCCGTACATGTAGACGGGGCCGGCGAAGGGCCCGAAGGCGCCAATCTTGATCTCGTCCTTCGTCACGCCCGGCACGTCGGCCGCGATGCTCGGCGGCGTGATGCTGGCGACGATCGCGATCCCGACCGCGAGTGCCCAGCTCTTGACCACGGTGTTCATCAGGGTCCTCCTTCCGCGTGCGATGGCGCGCATCATACCCCAAGTCCGCGCGCGGCGTCCCCCGCATCGCCGCCCGGCTTTCTTGACCGGGCGGCGGGTTCGGCTTAGGGTCAGGACACCTCGCCATGCCGACAGCTGGAGCAATCAGACATGACGCGCTTGGTTGATCGCCTACCTCTCGGTGTTCCGCTTCGGGCGCGAGCTTTGCCCGCGCAACCGAATCCTGGAGGGAGGGTTCGGAAGGGGGGCGAAGCCCCCCCTTGAGCGTCCTAAGGAGATCGTGGACATGAAGGTAGGCGTCTTCATCGGTACGCAGCATCCGGCCCATGCCGACATGCGTCGCGAATTCACCCATCACCTCGAGCAGGCCGAGGCGATCCGGGACGGGGGTTTCGACGCCGTCTGGATCGGGCAGCACTACCTGACCTTTCCCGAGCAGTTCTTCCAGACCACGCCGCTCCTGGCGCGGCTCTGCGCGGAGACCGGTCAGATGCTGGTCGGCACGAACCTGCTGCTGCTCCCGCTCCACAACGTGATCGACGTCGCCGAGCAATACGCCACGATCGACATCATCACCGGCGGCCGCCTCATCCTGGGCGTCGGACTCGGCTACCGCAACCAGGAGTACGAGGCGTTCGGCGTCGAGCGCAAGACGCGTGCCGCTCGGTTCGAGGAGAAGATCGAGGCCCTGAAGCTTCTCTGGACGCAGGATCGCGCGAGCTACGCGGGACACCACGTCCGCTTCTCGGACGTCTCGATTCGCCCCCGCCCGCTGCAGACGCCGCGGCCGCCGCTCTGGATCGGCGCGGCGGCCGACGCCGCGGTGGCGCGCGCCGCGACCCTCGGGGACGCCTGGATCGCGACGTCGGTGACCACGTTCACCGCCATCACGGCCCAGGTGGCGCTCTACCGTCGTGCGCGGGCGGCCGCGGGACTGCCGCCCGCGACGGAGCTGGCGAAGTGCGTCGAGCTCTACGTGGCCGATGATCGGCGCCGGGCGTTCGAGGAATCCGCGCCGCACATGGCGGCGAAGTACCGCTCGTACTACGCGTGGGGCATGGATGCCAACGTCCCGGGCGAATCCGGCAAGAATCTCCCGCTCGAGGAGCTCGTCAAGGACCGTTTCATCATCGGGACCCCGGAGGACTGCATCCGCGAGTGTCTGGCTCACCGCGACGCGCTCGGCGTGACGCATCTCATCGTGCGGTTCAATTTTCCCGGCATGGCGCAGGCGCACGTGCTGCAGGCGATCCGGCTCTTCGCCCGGGAGGTGCTCCCCGCCATCCGCAGCGCGCCGCCCACGCCGTCGCCGCATCCGTGACGTCGTGAGCGCCATGCCGCCCCTGCCATCCGGCACGGTGACCTTCCTGTTCACCGACGTCGAGGGCTCGACGCGGCTCCTGGAGCGCTATCCCGAGTCCTATCGCCACGCGATCGCGCGCCATCACGTGATCGTCGCCGGCGCGGTCGAGCACCGGGGCGCGGTGTTCGAGACGGTCAGCGACGCCGTCTATGCGGCATTCGCCTCTCCGAGCGACGCGGTGGCAGCGGCGCTCCAGGCCCAGCGCGATCTCGACGCCGAGGCCTGGGGAGAATTGGGCGCGCTCTATCCCCTGGCGAGCAGATGCTGTTTCGCGGTCTGGCGGTGTTCGTCGGGGGCTGCACGCTCGCGACGGCCGAGGCCGTCGTCGGCGCGTCCGGGCTGGATCCAGGTCTGGACGTGGTCGATGGGGTGGCGTCCCTGGTGGACAAGAGCCTGCTGCGCCAGGAGGAGCGCGCGGGCGACCTCAGGTTCCGGATGCTGGAGACGATCCGCGAGTACGCGCTCGAGCGCCTGGCCGCGGCGGGCGAGACCGAGCGCTTCGGGCGCGCGCACACCGAGTACTACCTCGGCTTCGCCGAGCAGGCCGAGCCGGGCCTCCTCGCCGGGCGCCAGGCCGAGTGGTTGGCGTGGGGTGTCGGCCAGGAACGTTATTCTTCGAAGGCCAGGAGCGCGGAGCGGAGCTGTTCGGATTCGGGGTCGTCCTGGGAGAGCCAGCAGTGAAAGCTGGCACCGCAGGGACAGGTGACCTTGAGCAGATTTCCCTCTGGGGTTTCCGGATCGCGCTGACCGCGGATCACACCGCACGAGCGGTGGGTCAGAACAAAGCCTCTCAGCTCGGCGTAGACGCCCATCGTTCAAGACCGCACTGGCTCGTCCGCCATGCGTTAGCGAGAAGAGGATCGGATCTTGCGGCGGTCGATCCTCATGTCTCCACGAAGAGTATACCCCTGTGTTCGTCCTGGCTCCACGAAGTGACTTCGTGGGATAGTGTCGGACGCGCCCGCCGGCTGCCCTCGGCGAGCCGGGCGGGCGCCGAACTCACTCAGGACGTGGAGGATCTTGCCCATGAGCAGCGTTACCCTTCCTCGCCCCGCAACGAGCGCAGCCGCAGTGCTCGACCACATCCGGCCTGGCGCGGATCTCATCGTCGAGGTCGCCAATGGAGAGCCAGTGACCGTGCTCGACGCCATCGAGGCCGCGGCCGGACAGCTGGAGCGCGTCTCCGTGCACCAGGCGCTGCCCGTCCACGACCGGCCGTACCACGCCGGAGCCTTTGGTGACCGCCTCCGCCACTTCTCCTACTTCCTCACGCCGAGGCTGCGGGAGCACTTCGAGCGGGGCACCGTCGACCTGGTGCCGAACGATCTGAGCAGCATTCCGGCGATCATGCGGGCGCGAACGAAGGACCCGCTGCTGCTCCTGTCCGTCTCGCCGCCCGATCGACACGGGTACGTTTCCCTCGGCACCACCGCCTGTTACGGGGCCGCGCTCATGGAGGACGTCCGCGTGTTCGTCGAGGTGAATCCGCGCACGCCGCGGACGTCGGGACGTAACCAGCTTCACCTGAGCCAGGTGGTCGGCTGGGTCGAGGCCGACTATCCTCTCTGGTCGCCGCCGCCCGTCCAGATCACCGACACCGATCGCGCCATCGCGTCCCTGGTGGCGGAGAGGATTCCCGACGGAGCGACACTCCAGATCGGGATCGGCGCGGTGCCCGACGCCGTCGCGGGACTGCTCGTCACCCGGAAGGATCTGGGCATCCACACGGAGTTCTTTGCCGATGGACTCCGCCTGCTCGTTGAAAGCGGCGCCGCGACCGGCGCCCGGAAGCGCCTGCAGCGCGGGCAGGCCGTGACCACCAGCTCCTTCGGCTCCCCCGAGATCTACCAGTTCCTCGACGAGAATCGCCACGTGGAGTTCTGGCCGGGCAACGAGACCAACGACGTGCGCGTCATCGCCACGCACCCGAACTTCTGTGCGGTCAACGCCACCATGCAGGTGGATCTGCTCGGTCAGTGCGCGTCGGAGTCGCTGGGCAGCCATTACATCTCGTCCACGGGCGGTCAGGCCGACTTCATGCGCGGCGCCGTCCTGTCGGAGGGGGGGCAGTCGTTCATCGTCACGCACGCGACCGCGGTGAATGGCACCATCTCGCGCATCCAGCCCACGCTCACCCCGGGGGCCGTCGTCACCACCCACAAGAACCTCGTGGACAAGGTGGTGACGGAGCATGGCGTGGCCGAGCTGCACGGACGCAGCATCCGCCAGCGCGCGCAGGCCCTCATCGCCATCGCCGCGCCGCTCTTCCGCGACGAGCTGAAGAGCGCCGCCCGTCGGCTCGGGTACCTGTGAGCGTAAGAGACCGACGCGGCGTCAGAAGGTCACCGGGAGCGATTGGAGGAGCCGCACGTTGGTGAGGATCCAGGCCGCCATCGGCTCGTGCCAATGCACGGGGTCCTCGGCACGGAGCCGCGCGTAGGCTGCGTAGGGATCGGCCAGCATCTCCGGCGAGAACAGCGGCGAGTCGCCGGTCATCCGCCCGGTCAGAAGAAGATGGTGAGATTCTTCGCGAGGAGCACGTTCTGATCGAGGATGATCTTCCGCCGCGCGATCCTCCACCCTCCGTCCGCTCTCCGCAGCAGGTCCTCGCGCTTGCCGACCAGAAAATCGGTCTCCGTCTGCACCCGATTCCGGTAGACGAGAAAGCGGCTCTTGACACCGACCTCGCGTGGCGACGCGTCCTCGGGGGTCACGTGCACGATCTGCACGTTCGAGACGACGTGACAGGTCCGCGACGGCGGCTCCTCCGCCCAGTGCACGCCGGTGAGGATCTGCCTCACGCGACGGGTGAGCGTGTCCTTGCCCTCATCGAACCAGTTGACCTCCGTCCCGTGGCGGGTGAACTCGCGCTCGGACTCGTCGCGGGGCACGTTGCGCCGCATGGGCATCCAGTAGTGCGCATCGTCGGTGAAGAGGTCGAGCCATTCCTCGTACCGGCGCTCGTCCAGCAGCTCGGCCTCCCGGTACAGGAAGTCCTCGACCTCCTGCCGGAGGACGAGCCGGGCCATCTCCGGCGGCACGCCGCTCACGGCGCGATGACGTCCGCCCAGCTCTCCGCCTCCATGAGCTGACGCCAGCGCGTGTAGAAGCCGCGCTGGTTGTTCTCGCTCGCGGCCTCGGTGACCTCGCTGATCAGGCCCGGGAGGCGGAGGCCGTGATCCTCGAAGGCCCGCGTCGCGCGGCCCAGGCCCATCTCGTAGTTGTAGGGATACTGGCGCGCGATGGTCCCGCGGCTGGCCGCGTGCGCGTAGTTCCAGTTCTCCATGTCGTCTTGCTCGGTGAGTCCCGACGGCCCCGAGTACCGGATGTAGTAGTGGCGCAGGAAGTCCTTGACCTCGGCCGGCGCGTCGGCGTCGACGAGGTACCAGCGCCAGGCCTCCGTCTGGTGCGGGCCGCGCGGATGCCAGGCCGCGAGCGTGCGCGGCTGGCGAGCCAGGGGCGACGCGTTCGGGAACACCGTGCCGGGACCGCCGAAGAGCCGCCACTCGGGGCCGCGCCGGCGGTGGCGTTCCTCCTCGCAGTGGCGGAAGTACTCGGCCACGATCGGGGCGTCCTGATACGCGGGCATGAGGGGCGCGTCGTGCGGGCGGAGGAACGCGATCATGGAGTGGCCCAGCTCGGGGAACGTCACGTCGAGCCACCGCGCCTGGTTCCTCTCTCCCATGTCCCGCCGCCCCTTGCCGCTCGGCCCGATGCCGACCATGTCCACCGAGCGGTGGCTCACGCCGTGATAGCGGTCGCCCGAGAAGTTCTCCGCGGGGAACTTCCAGTTGCACGGCATCAGCCACTTGTGCGTGCCGCCGATCACTTCCGTGCCGCCCTCGCGGCCATCCCACGCATCGAGGAGAAGATCGAGGTAGAGCTTGTAGCCGCCGATGTAGTCGAGGAAGGACGGCGCCTCGCGGTCCCACGTCGCCCAGATCGTCCCCTTGTAGTTCTGCATCCGCGCGACCTCGATGAGCCCCCAGCGGCTCTTGTCGAGCTGCGCGCCGTAGGCGTCCCGTGCGTAGGGCACACCGACCAGGGCTCCGTCGGTTCCGTAGCTCCAGCCGTGATACGGGCACATGAACTCGACCGTGTGGCCTTCGTCGTACCGGCACACCTTCATGCCGCGGTGCCGGCACGAGTTGAGGAAGACGCGGATCTGCCCGGAGCCGTCGCGGCAGAGGATGACCGATTCCTCGCCCATGGACGAGACGAAGTAGTCGCCGGGCCGGGGGATCTGGCTCTCGTGGCCGAGGAAGAGCCAGACGCGGGCGAACACGCGCTCCAGCTCCTGCCGGTAGATCTCTTCGTTCACGAAGATCTCCCGGCTGACGAGTCCCTTGTCGACGTCGACGAGACCGTTGAGACCGCCGGGCTTCAGGCCTTCCATGATGCTCTCCTCCCTGCTCGATCAGCGCTTCGCGGGCGCCCAGTTGTAGATGCGTTGCAGGGTCCCGCCCATCAACGCGGCGCGGTCGCTGTCCGACAGGCGGTCGGTGACGCGGAACGCGTCGACGCCCTGCGCGTAGGTCAACAGCCCCACGGCGCGGGTCCAGTCCGTGCCCCACATGCAACGATCCATCCCGAAGGCATCGAAGATGCGCCCGAGCGGGGTCCATAGATCCTTGTAGGGAAAGGGCTCGTGCGACAACGTGCAGGCCCCGGTGATCTTGATGGCGATGTTGCCGAGCGCGGCCAGCGCCAGCACCTTCGGCAGGTCGGCGAAGGGCTCGGGAGGGGCAGGAGGTTCGAACGGTTGTTGCAAGCCGAGGTGGTCGATCACGAGGCGCGTGTTCGGATTGCGCCGCGCCAGCTCCTGGACCTGATCGAGGCGACCCCAGGCGAGGAGATTGACCGGCAGCGAGTGGCGCGCCGCGGTCGCGAGCACCCGATTGATGCCGGGGTCGGCCGGATCGGACGAGACGTCGCGATTCATCATGATGCGCACGGCGATCGTGCCCGGCATGGCCGCCCACTCGGTGATCGTCTCCGCCACCTTCGGATCACTCGGATCGACCGGCTTGACCAGGCCGAACCGACCGGGATGCTTCGCGCGCACGCTGACGGCGTAGCTCGCGTCGTATCGGTACATCGTGAACACGGAGACCAGGATCGCGCCGTCGACGCCGACCGCGTCCATGGCCGCCACCATGTCATCGCCCGTCACCTCCGGTGGACCATGCAGAACCGCGGTCCACGGACGGCCCGGATGGTTACGTTCATAGGCGTGAACCTGCGCATCGATGGTCAGCATGACGGTCACCCTCTCTCTCGACCGATGTCGGTCGCGGGGCCAGGAGTCGAGTCAGGGCGCTCGAGCCGAAGAACAGACCTCGACAGGAGGCCGCCCCTCGCGGAGCGGCCCCCTGCCGCGACGCCTTCGGGAATCAGCTGTGCCAGCGGAACTCTTGCGGCTTGCGGGCGGACTCCTGGGAGATCCGGACGTTGACGAGCACCGGCCCGTCGAACTCCATCGCCTCGTCCAGGGCCGGTCTCAGGTCCTTCGGGTACTCGATGTAGAAGCCCTTGCCTCCGAACGCCTCCATCATCCGATCGTAGCGGGCGCCATAGATGAGCGCGTTCGGCCTGAGGTTCCGGAGCGGGTCGTCGGGCATCACGGCGTGGCCGGGGCCGATGCCGCCGTTGTTGAAGACGACGATCTTGACCGGCAGCTGATACCGGCAGACCGTTTCCATCTCCATGCCGGAGAATCCGATCGCGGAGTCACCAGAGACGGAGATGATCGGCTTGTCGGGATGCACCACCGCGGCCGCGATCACGAAACCCATGCCGATACCCATTGTGCCGTAGCTGCCGGCGTCGAGCCGGTGCCGGGGCTTCGAGTTGAACAGCTGGGTCCGGCCGATATCCATCGTGCTGGCGCCCTCGCCGATGATGATCGCGTCGTCGGGCGCCCAGGCGGCGACGTCCCTCAGCGCGCGATAGTAGTTGGCCGGCGCCGTGTCGTCGACGAGCTGGGGCGTGATCTGGGCCGCATTCGCCGCCGCCTTCTCGGCGATCGCGGCGTGCCAGGGCGTGCCCTTCGGGTACACCCACTTCCGGCCGCGGAGGGCCTGGTTGAGCTGCGCGACGATCGCCTTCCCGTCGCCGACCAGCGCGACCTCGGTCGGCGCGTTCTGGCCGATCTGCTCCGGCGCGATGTCGAGCTGGACGATGCGCACGTTCTTGTTGAAGCGCGGCGGCAGGCCGAAATGCATGATCCAGTTGAGCCGCGCGCCCATCAGGAAGACGACGTCGGCATTCTGGAGCGCGTGGCTGCGCGCCGCGCCGACCGACAGGGGATGCTTGTCGGGCAGCACGCCCTTGCCCATCGGCGATGCGAGGAACGGCAGCTGGGTGCGCTCGATGAAAGCGCGGACCTCGTCCTCGGCCCGCGAATAGGCCATGCCCTTGCCGACGATCACGAGCGGGCGCTGCGCCGACTCGAGGGCGTCCAGCGCGCGCTCGATGTCGTCCGGGAGGGCCTGGGTGCGCGGCGGGTCCGGGCAGCGGGCCACGTCCGGGACCTTCGACTCGTCGATCGTCGCGGTGATGAGGTCGTCCGGCATGTCGAGATAGGTCGCGCCGGGCCGGCCATAGATCGAGTTCCTGACCGCCATCTCGACGTAGAACGGGATGCGGTGCACGTGCTCCACCGCGTGCGCGAACTTGCAGAACGGCGACGCGATCAACACCTGGCGCTCTTCCTGGAACGCGCCCATGCCGTTGCGCCAGGACTCCGACGCGCCGCCGATCAGGACCATCGGCCAGCCGTTCTGCTGCGCGTTGGCGAGCCCGGCGAGGGCGTGGACGACGCCGGGGCCAGACACGACGAGGCACGCGCCGGGGCGCCCGGTCAGATAGCCGACCGCCTGCGCCGCGTACGAGGCGGACTGCTCATTGCGCATCCCGATGTAGGTGATTCCCTCCTTCTGCGCTGCCTGGGCGATCGGGCCCACCGGGAACCCGACGATCCCGAACATGTAGTTGACGCCCTGCCGCTTGAGGTTCCTCGCCACCAATGTGGCGCCGTCGACTTCGCTCATGAATACCCTCCTGTCGAATAGTGAATTGGTCCGACGAGATCTCCCTCGTGGGCCGCCGGGAGTCGATCGGACGAGCCTCGGCTCAGATGACGTCCTGGCCCTTGAGTTCCTCCAGGTCGCGCGAGGTCATGCCCAGCCATTCGGCGTAGATCGCCGCATTGTGCTCGCCGAGCAGCGGCGCACGGTCCACGGCGACGTGCGACTCTGACATCTTCACCGGCCACCCGGGCAGGGTGAACTTACCGCGCTTGGGGTGGTCGACGGTCACGATCATCTCCCGCTTCTGGAGCGCGGGATCCTGTGTGATCTCCATCGTGTCGTAGACGGCCCCGGCGGGGACGCCGGCGTCACCGAGGATCTGCATGACCTCGGCCTTGGTGCGGCTTTGAGTGAACTCGTTCAGGATGCGGTCCACCTCGTCGTGGTTGGCCCAGCGCCGCTCCGGGGTGTTGAAGCGCTCGTCACCGATCAGGTCGGCCCGGCCGATGGCCTTCAGCAGCCGGTCCCAGTGCCGGTTGCCCGCGCGGGTCGTATAGATGAAGCAGTAGTCGTTGAGGCCGCCGCCCTTGCACTTGTAGAGGCCACTGGGCGCCGTCGTGCCGAGCGCGCTGCGGTTGCCCGAGCGTACCGCCGCCTTGCCGCTGGCGGCCTGGCGCGCGAAGGCGATGCGGCTGAAGTTGATCACGGCGTCCTGCATGGCCACCTTGATGTGCTGGCCTCGGCCGGTGCGCTCGCGCTGGTGCAGGGCCGCCAGGATGCCGATGGCGCAGTGCAGCCCGGTGCCGGTGTCGCCGATGGTCGGTCCCGGCTTGAGCGGCTCGGTCTCCGTCGTGCCCGTGAGGCTCAGGGCGCCGCCCACGGATTGCGCGATCATGTCGAAGCTCACGTAGTTCTCGTACGGGCCCTCGCCGAAGCCCTTGACCTGCGCGTAGATGATGCGTGGATTGATCTGGCGGACGACGTCGTACCCGAAGCCGAGCCGCTCGATGGCGCCGGGGGCGAAGTTCTCGATCATGACGTCGGCCTTCTTCAGCATCTCGGTGAAGATGGAGCGGCCGCGCTCGCTGCTGAGGTTCAGGGTGACGCTGCGCTTGTTGGCGTTGAGCAGCATGAAGTAGTGCGAGTCCACCCCCGCCTGGTCGGTGGACGCGCCGCGCCCCTGGTCGCCGCCGCGGGGATTCTCCACCTTGATGACGTCCGCGCCCAGCCATGCGAGCGCTTCGGTGCACGAGGTTCCGGCCTCGAACTGGGTGAGATCGAGAACCTTCACGTCCTCCAACGCGGTTTTCTGGGACATGGTGTGAACTCTCCTGTTCGCGTGAACGGTTAGCGCGTGCATGCGTGGCGCATCACGCGGCGCCTTGTGCCTGCCACCTGGTCCACTATTCTAGTCCGAGACGCGGTTCGAGGTCACGCGGTCGGGCCGCATCCCATCTCTTCGAGCTGCGGCCGGGTCTCAGGGGGCCGACTCCGCGCGGCCGGCCCCACAGGCGCCCCGCCGCCGCCCGCCCGGTTTCCGCGCGTCGCTCGGGGCAAACCGAGACACTGCCGGCCGCCGTAATGCCTCACCTCGAGCATCGTGCGGGGGCGTGACCGAATCCCCGGGCGAGGCGGGAGCGCTGTCGCGTGACCATGCTGAGGCGCTACCTGGCCGCCTGCGGCGAGGGGCCGGGCGCGGACGCCGGCATCACCGGACCGCGGAGTCCCGCCTGCGCC
>Ga0335077_10006667_pt1 | contig 14275 bp, 11 predicted proteins | sample Lox_Sample_31_FD_207151 | JGI IMG/M metagenome (GOLD analysis project Ga0335077, IMG submission 207151) | Soil microbial communities from Loxahatchee National Wildlife Refuge, Florida, United States - Lox_Sample_3.1 | ecosystem: Environmental > Terrestrial > Soil > Wetlands | place: USA...
CCACAAAGCCGGCGAAGTGAAAGGCACTGCCGGCAACGCCTTCTACGCCCGCATCGAGCGTCCGCACCCCGTGCTCGCGGGCTTCGCGGACACGCACTGGATTCCCGGCGCCGAGAACCGCCTGCCCCTTGCCCCCGTGGAGAATCCCGTGCTCACCGTCGTGCCCGGATTCGTCGCCTACCCGCCGGAGCTGGCTTATCCCGACCCAGCGCGCACCACCGAACCCGCCGCCGTCCTACGCGAGCAGGGCGCAAGCCGCCTGGCTTACTTCCCGGGCGACATCGAGCGCACCCTCTGGCGCTCCGGCCACACCGATCTCAGCCGGCTCTTGCAGAACGCGATCCGTTGGGTGGCCGGCCCTGCCCCGTCCGTCACCGTGGAAGGCGATGGCGTCATCGAGACCTTCGCCTGGGAGACGGAAGCCGGCGTCGCGATCCACCTGCTCAACTACACCAACCCCAACATGCATCGCGGATGGGTCCGGCGCTATTACCCCATCGGGGAGCAGAAAGTGACGGTGAAGCTGCCGCCCGGCAAACGTGCGAAGCGCGTCGAACTGTTGCGCGCGGAAAAGGACGCGCCCTTCCGCCTTGACGGCGGCCGCATCGAGTTCACCGTGCCGCGCGTGGTGGACTACGAAGTCGCCGGCATCTGGACCTGAAAACTCGCAGGACGCGCCCATTTATACTGGACAATTCATGAGCCACTACCTGGCATTCGATCTCGGCGCCGAGAGCGGGCGCGCGCTGGTCGGCACCCTCTCCGGCGGCCGGCTTACCGTCGAAGAGATTCACCGCTTCCCCAACACGCCGGTGCGCGTGATGGACGCGCTCTATTGGGACACGCTGCGCCTCTGGCACGAGATCCAGCACGGCATCTCGATCGCCGTGCGCGACCGCAAGCTCGCCCTCGACGGCATCGGGATCGACACCTGGGGCGTGGACTACGCGCTGCTCGGCGGCGACGGAAAGCTGCTCGAAAATCCACGCCATTACCGCGACGCGCGCAACAACGGCGTCATGGAGAAGATGTTCGCCGTGGTGCCGCGCGACGAGGTATTCGGCTACTCCGGCATCCAGTTCATGCAGATCAACACCCTGGTGCAGATGTACGCGGCAAAACTCGCCGGTGCGCCCGCCCTGGGCGTGGCCGGGACGCTGCTCAACATCCCGGACCTGTTCAACTATTGGCTGACCGGCGTAGCCAGGAGCGAGGTCACCATCGCCAGCACGACCCAGTTTCTCGATCCGGCGAAGATGACGTGGGCCACGGAACTGCTCGATCGGCTCGGACTCCGAGCCGGCATGCTGCCTCCGCTGATTCAGCCCGGCACGCTGCTCGGCCCAACGCTCGACGCCCCGCACGTGCCCGTCTACGCCACGGCCGGCCACGATACGGCGGCGGCCGTCGCCGCCGTGCCTGCGCAGGGCGGCGAGAACTGGTGTTACATCAGCTCGGGCACGTGGTCGCTGATGGGCCTCGAGCTGGATTCACCTATCATCAACTCGCAATCGCTGGCGGCGAACTACACCAATGAAGTCGGCGCCGGCGGCAAGATCCGGTTCCTGAAAAACATCGCCGGCCTCTGGCTGCTCCAGGAATGCCGCCGCGCATGGGCGAGCGAAGGCACGGAATATACGTACGAGCAGTTGACTCAGATGGCGGCCGAAGCCCGCCCGTTCCCGGGAAGAATCGATCCCGACGCCTTCCTCGAGCCCGGAGACATGCCGGCCAAAATCGCTGCCCACTGCCGCGCCCGCGGCTGCGAGGCCCCGCGCACGCACGGCGAATTCGCCCGCGCCATCCTCGAAAGCCTGGCCCTGCGCTATCGCGACGTGCTGGAGGATCTGGAAGCGCTCAGCGGACGCAGAGTCGAGGTCATCCACATCGTCGGGGGCGGATCGCGGAATGCGCTGCTCAACCGGTTAGTCGCGGACTGCACCGGCAGACGAGTGGTAGCCGGACCGGGCGAGGCCACCGCCATCGGCAACATCCTGGTGCAAGCCATGGGCGCGGGCGAACTGAAGAGCCTCGAAGACGCCCGCGCCGTGGTGCGCAACTCGTTCGAGCTAACGGCCGTCGGCTAAACCACGTACGGCTTGCGGTAAACCTCGCGCGAGATCATCCTGGTCGCTTCCGCGTCCCCGGTGAACTTCGGCCCCGCATCTATGTTCAGCTTGCGCCCTACACGGTAGCTGATATTCGCGAGGTGGCAGAGGTCCGCGCTGAGGATCGCGTTCGAAAGCGGATCGTGCAGCTCCTTCTCGTTGCGCGAGCGCACGCAGGCCAGGAAGTTCTGCATGTGCAGCATGGTGGTATTGTCGCCGCGCTCCGGCCGTTCCTCCATGATCAGCTCGCTGGATTCGCCCTTGTACGCCTGGAAGCCCTGGTCGCTCATCGCGGCCCAACCTTCGCTGCCGTAGAAGAGGTTGCCGACCCCGACATTGATGGGATTGCCCGCGGGTCCCACCTGAGTGGGCGCCGGCGCTGCGGGAGGGGCCGCCGGCGGAGCCGCGCCCTGAGCCGGAGCAGCGCCCGCACCTCGTCCTCCCCTTCCGCTCGCGCCCGGGCCCGCTGTGATCACCCGGCCCTGTCTGGTGCCCTCGCCGCCGGTCATCATGCCGCGCACTTCAAAAAGGAGCTCCCGGCCGCCGTAGTTGAAACCGGCCATCAGCGTGTTGGGAGTTTCGGTGTCGTCGTCGATGCCGTACTTGCCCCCGAAAGCGACGGCCGTTTTCGGCCAGTCCGGATCGGCCAGCGCCCACCGCGCAATGCCCATCTCGTGGACGCCTTGATTGCCGATGTCGCCGTTGCCGGTGTCCCAGAACCAGTGCCAGTAATACTTGAAGCGCTTCTCGTTGAAGGGCCGCATCGGCGCGGGCCCAAGGAACAGGTCCCAATTCACGCCCGGCGGGGTCGGGCTATCCGCTGTGTGACCGATCGACGGCCGCCGCTTGAAGCACAGCCCCTTGCTCATATACAGCTTGCCGATCAAGCCCTGCTGCATGGCGGCGATCGCCTTGATCTTGAACGGCGTGCTGCGGTGCTGCGAGCCGACCTGCATGATCCTCTTGGTGTCGCGCTGCACCTGCACCATCTTCGCGCCTTCGTAGATGTTGTAGCAGGCGGGCTTTTCGCCGTAGACGTCCTTGCCGGCCTTCATCGCCCAGATCGCGGCCAGGGCGTGCCAGTGATTCGGAGTGGCAATCGAGACCGCTTCCACGCCCGGGTCGGAGAACATCTGGCGCATGTCCTCGAACTCCTTCGCCGGATCGCCTCCGGCGTTCTTCAGCCGGGTCTGCGCGCGCTCGCGAGCCGACTGATCGATATCGCACAGGCCCACGATATGCGCTTCCGGCATCCGTGCGTAAATATCCACGTGATTGCTGCCGCGGCCGCCGAGGCCGACAATGCCGACGTTCACCTTGTCGTTGGCGCCCCAGACGCGCGATGCCGCGGCCGCTGTCATAGCGCCCAGAAAGAACCTGCGGGATTTCGGATCGGTCACTGCGAGACTCCTTTTCGGAGGTGATTATACCAAGAGGCAGTGTAAAGGTCAGTCAACGCCGCGGTACCGAGACTGTGATATTTCGAAACTTCAGGCCGCCCGTGTGATCGCCCTGGATGTAGAACGGCCCCGGCTCGCCCTCGTTAGCGTCCAGCGCCCCGCCCGTGATGCCTTCGATCTCCTGGTGGTCGATCGTCGTGGTGCCGTTGCGCACCACCGTGACCGTTCGGCCCACCAGGGTGACATCGAACGTCTCCCAAGAGCCTGGCGTTCGCGGCATCTCCTTCGGCGTGATTCGTCCGTAGATCGACCCGATCCGCCGCTCCGGCGGGTTGGCGCTGAGCGGCTCGTACTCGATCTGCACCTCGTAACGTCCGCGCAGGTAGAATCCGCTGTTGCCGCCCTCCGGGCAGTTGACTTCGTAGTGCACTTTGAAGTCGTCGAATCTGCGCGTCGATTTCAGGTTGGCGCCGTGCTCTTCATTGACGAGCAATCCGTCGCGCGCCGTCCAGTGGCTGTTGGCCGGATTCCCGATCGGCTCCCATCCATCGAGATCTTTTCCGTCGAACAGCGGTTCGGGATCGCTCCACGCTCCCGGTGCTTGGCGTTGGAGCGCCGGAGCGCGCACGCCGCTCAGCGGGGTGCGGTTCTGCCCGCGGATCTGCGTGCCGGTGAGATTGTCGCCGGCAGCTTCCAGTTCCCACGTGACGGCCGCGCTATTGCCGGCCGCGGGGGAGATCACAAGCACCAACCGGCCGCCCTCGACCTTGGGGCCCTTCAACTGATATACATTTCCGCCCGTCGGCTGATACCAGACGTCGAGCGCGCCGTTCTTCTCGGTAATGCCGAGCCACGCGGCCCGCATCGGCCCCATGTTGAAGTCCCATCGTCCCAGAAACGGGCTGCTCTTCTGCGCGAGCGAGATCGCGGAAATCAGAAAGAGGACCAAACCAAGGCGCGGGACCGATTGTGTCATAGATGCTCCGCTAGCATCATATCCTTATTGCCGCGGGGCGGATCCCCCGGCCCGCGGGCGACCGCCTGGCCGCCCGGTCCTTCTACATCACCGGCCCGATCCGCCAAGGCACAAACTCCTTGTGCCCCAGCTTCTCCGCGCACGTCCGGCGCCCCGCGGCCACCGCCAGCGCCAGGTCGAATATTCCCTGCCCCACCCGCTGCACCGTGGACTCGCCATCCGCGATCGTGCCCGCGTTCACGTCCATATTCGCCGTCATTCGCGAGTAGGTATTGCTGTTGGTCGCGATCTTGATCACCGGGATGGTGGGGAATCCGATCGCGCTGCCCCGCCCCGTAGTAAACGCGATCAGGTTGCAGCCGCCCGCCGCCAAGCCGGTCAGGCTCACGGGGTCGTACCCCGGCGTGTTCATGAAGCAGAAGCCCGGCGACGCGATCCGCTCCGCATAATCGTAGACGTCGATCAGCGGGCTGGTGCCGCCCTTCGCCACCGCGCCCAGGCTCTTCTCCAGAATGTTGCTGAGCCCGCCTTCCTTGTTGCCGGGCGACGGGTTGTCGTCGAAGCTGCCCTGAAACCGCGCCAGGTACTCCTTGTATTTCGCGATGCAGCCCAGCAGCTTCTCCGCGACCTCGCGGCTGCGCGCGCGTTTCACCAGCAGGTGTTCCGCGCCGAAGATCTCCGGTGTCTCGGCCAGCACGGGCGTGCCCCCCATCTCCGCCAGCAGGTCGGAGCAGTAGCCCAGCGCCGGGTTGGCCGTGATGCCGCTGAACGAATCCGAGCCGCCGCAGTTCAGCCCCAGCACGATCTTTGATGCCGGCTGCCATGTGCGCCGCTCGGCCGCGGCCTGCTCGATGAAGCGCGCGATCTCGCGCCGTGCCGCCTCCATCGCTCCCGATGTTCCGCCGCTCGATTGCAGCGTCAATCCGGCCAGGCGTGCGGTGCGCGGGCCCCCCGCCCCCAGGTAGTGATCGATCTGGTTCACCTCGCAGCCCAGCCCCAGGATCACCGCCGCCGATACGTTGGGGTGCATCAGCACGCCGCCCAGCGTGCGTCGAAGCTGGTCCACATCGGGCCCGAATGCATGGCCGCACCCGTCGCCGTGCGGGAACGCCGCCACCCCGTCCACGTTGGCCGGCAATCGCTCGCCTTCGTAGCTGCGCGCGATCAGCTCCGCCGTGTGCGCCGCGCAATTGCTTGCCGCAACCACCGCGATGTAGTTCCGCGTGCCCACGCGGCCATCCTCGCGCAAATAGCCTTCGAATCCCGGCGCGTCCTCGCGCGCCGCCGGAACCGTGGTCTCGGTTTCCGGGAACTCGTAATTCAGGCGCAGCTCTTCGAAGGCCAGGTTGTGCGTATGAACATGATGTCCCGCGCCGACCGGCATGCTGGCGCGGCCGATCGCCTGGCCGTACCGCTCGACCACCTCTCCCTCGGCGATGTCCCATAGCGCGATCTTGTGCCCCGCCGGGATCGGGTCGCGCGCCGTCACCGGTATCCCATCGACGCTCAACTCCGTTCCGGCAGCGATGGGCACGCGCGCCACGGCGACATTGTCGGTGGGGTGCAGATGGATCGCCGAATTCTCGGCGGTGGGCAGTTTGGCGATATCGACCAGCATGGTGCTTGCTCAGCGCTGCAGCTTCAGCTCCCCCGCGGGTTCTTCGATGTGCGCGTGCAGCTTCGCACCCACCGGGTGGATCCAGATGCCGTCGCCGTCGCGCGGTACCGGAATGTCGGACGGCCCGTCCACCGTGACGAAATGGTCGTTCTCGGCATCGGGAAGCAACTTCCCGACGTGCACATGAAGGTGACACTGCGTCCGGCGCTCGGTCGAGTTGAGAGCGATCCCCCACTGGTCGCCCCACGCCTCGCGCGCCTTCGCGATCGCGAAGGTCCAGTAGCCTGTGCGCTGCTCCGGCGTCATCTCCTGGAGCTGTTGGGGCCGACTGCCGTGAAAGCGCGGCATCACGATCCAGCGGTTCGGCTTATTCGGATTGGTATCGCGGACGGCGAAATACTGAACTTCGGCGGGCTGCTTCTCGGCCTCGCGGCAGAGGCTGCATTCGCGCGCTTCCATCGTCTCGGGGCGGGCGGGGTCGCACTGGCAGTTGCGCACGTCGGCGCGCGTCACGGGAAGCAGCAGCAGCGCCAGCGCGGCGAACATTCGGCCGGGGTTCATTTTTATTTTGATTGTACTTCGGCCTGGAACTCAGACGAACTTCCAGCCCTTGCGGAATTTGGGTGTCAGGAGGTGGTTGGCCTCGTTGTTGTTGGTGAAGCGCGACTTCTCGGCGTCCCAGAGCAGCTTGCCTTCGATCCGCATGGCGATCACGCCCAGAAGCATCCACTGGACGAACGGGCCGGAGATGCTGAAGTTGGAGCAGGCGGGGTCGCCGCCCTTGGCGGCGCGGATCCAGTCGCGGTAGTGGGCTTTCACCCAATCGTCCTCCGGTCCGGGACAGCGCGGGAGGAGCTGCGGCGGCTTCTTGTAATCCTGCATGCGGGAGGCAGGCACGAGGCGCGTGTTCTGGCCGTAACAGCCGGTGGTGACCATGCCCTTGTCGCCGATGAACAGGCTGCCGTTGATGTCCTTGTCGCCGAGCTGTTCGCCTTCGGGGACGCCGTCGAACTTGGGCTGCGCGGTGAGCCGGTCGTACCAGAAGAGCTTCAGAGGGGGCATGTTGCCGCGGGCGGGAAAATCGAAGCGGATAGCGGTGCGGTAGGGGAACGTGTATTTCGATTTGCCTTCGACCTTGATGCACTCGACCGAGGTGGGTGAGGAAAGGCGCATGGCCATGTTGGGTGTGCCGAGAATGTGGCAGGCCATGTCGCCGATGGCGCCGCAGCCGAAATCGGGGAAGGCGCGCCAGTTGTGGGGCACGTAGGCTTTGCTGTAGGGGCGCGGTTCGGCGTCGCCGAGCCAGGCTTCCCAATCGAGCGTCGAGGGCACGGGGCCTTCGGCGGGCACGACCTCGGGGCCCTGCGGCCAGTAGGGGTCGGGCCGGTTGGTCCACGCGTGGACCTCGGTGACATTGCCGATATCGCCGTTCCAGATGATCTCGCAGCACTCGCGGGCGCCCACCTGGGAGTAGCCCTGGTTGCCCATCTGGGTGGCTACGCCGTATTTGGCGGCGGCGAGGGTCAGCTGCTGGGCTTCCCAGACCGTACGGGTGAGGGGCTTCTGGCAGTAGACATGTTTGCCGCGCTCCATGGCCCACATGGCGACGGTGGCGTGCATGTGGTCCGGGCAGGAAACCAGGACGGCGTCGATGTTTCTGGCTTCCTTGTCGAAGAGACGGCGGAAATCCTTGTACTTGGGAACGTTGGGGTAGGCCGCGAAAGTCTTCGCGGCGCGCTGGTCGTCGGGATCGGCCATGGCGACGATGTTCTCGCCGCTCGAGCCCGCGATGTCGCTGGCGCCCTTGCCGCCGGCGCCCACGGCCGCGATGTTCAGTTTTTCATTGGGCGACTTGTAGCCGAAACGCTTCAGGGATCCCGCGCTGGAGAAACCCGCGCTGGGCACGGCCCCGGCAAGCAGGCTGCCGAAGAAGAAGTGACGCCTGGAAACATGTTGTGCCATTTTGTACAACCCCGGTTCATGGTATCGCAATGTGCCGCTTCTGGCTCTATTTCAGAGATAAAGGTACAATATAGTTTCAATTCGAAAATGACTACCACTACGGAGGAGCTTGCCGGGAGACGGGAACGCCTGAAACTGGGGGGCGGCGCGGAACGCCTCGCGAACCAGCACAAGTGCGGGAAGTTGACCGCGCGGGAACGGGTGACGCTGCTTCTGGACCGCGACTCTTTCCAGGAAGCCGGGTTGTTTGCCACGCACAACGCCAGGTTCTTCGGGATGAGCGAGAAGGAGCTGCCTGCGGACGGGGCGGTCACGGGGCGAGGGAGGATCGGCGGCAGGCCGGTTCACCTGGCGAGCCAGGACTTCACCGTAGCGGGCGGGTCGGCGGGCGAGGTGCACGCGAACAAGATCGCGGACACGATGAAGGCGTCGATGAAGACGGGTACGCCCTTCGTGTTCATCAACGATTCGGGCGGCGCGCGGGTGCAGGAAGGCGTGGCGAGCCTGTCGGGCTACGCAAGGATCTTCCACCAGAACGTGATGCTGTCGGGACTGGTGCCGCAGATTTCGCTGATCTGCGGGCCGTGCGCGGGCGGAGCGGCGTACAGCCCGGCGCTGACGGATTTCATCATCCAGACGCGCGAGGGGCTGATGTTCATCACCGGGCCGGCGGTGATCAAGCAGGTCACGGGAGAGATCGTGACCGCGCACGAGCTGGGCGGTGTGCGGGCGCAGATGAACAAGTCCGGGGTGGTGCACTTCGTGGCGGAGAACGACGTCGAGGCAATAGAGATCTGCAAGCGGCTGCTCTCGTTCCTGCCATCGAACAACCAGGAGGATCCGCCGCGCGGAGAGCCCGACGAGAGCCGCATGTACGAGCCGCGGCTCAATGACGTGGTGCCGGCGGAGGCGAAGACGGGCTACGACGTGCGCGACGTGATCCGGCTGGTGGCGGACCGCAACGACTTCCTGGAAGTACACGCGGAGTTTGCGCGCAACGTGGTGGTAGGGTTTGGACGCATCCGCGGAACGACGGTGGGGATTGTCGCGAACCAGCCGATGGTGCTGGCAGGGGCACTCGACATCGACGGGTCGGACAAGGGCGCGGGGTTCGTGCGCTTCTGCAACGCGTTCAATATCCCGCTGGTAACGTTCGTGGACATTCCGGGATTCCTGCCTGGAGTGGAGCAGGAGTACGGCGGCATCATCCGGCACGGCGCCAAGCTGTTGTTTGCCTACTCGGCGGCGACCGTGCCCAAGATCACGGTGATTCTGCGCAAGGCGTACGGCGGCGGCTACATCGCGATGTGCGCAAAGGATCTGGGCGCGGACTGCACGCTGGCCTGGCCGTCGGCGGAGATCGCCGTGATGGGGGCGGAAGCGGCGGTGGAGATCGTGTTTCACCGCGAGCTGGCGGTGGCGGAAGATCGCGAGGGGAAGCGGCAGGAGCTGATCCGGGAGTACCGGGAGACGTTTTACACGCCCTACGTAGCGGCCGGGCAGCGGCTGGTGGACGACATTATCGAGCCCGCGCGGACCCGCGGCTACCTGGCCGAGGCGTTGGACACGCTTTCGACGAAGCGCGACTGGCGTCCGCAGAAGAAGCACGGGCTGATTCCCTTATGAGCCGGGAGCAGAGCATACCGGCGCATCATCGAGCGGCCGCCGCGGCGGCGGTGAAAGCTTTGTTGGGCGAGCGGGCGATCGTGCGGGAGATGGTGGAAGTGCCCCCGGGCGCTCCGTTGAAGAAGCGTGCGGTGGCGTTGCAGGCCGGGGTGCGGACCTTCTGGAGCCGCTGGACGGGCCGTCAGGCAAAGGGGAGGCCGGGGACGGATGAAACTCAGGATTGAGGTGGAGAAGAAGAGCTACGAGGTGACGGTCGAGGTTCTCGACGACGGGCGCAACGGCCATTCCGATGCCGGTCCGGGCGAAGTGACGATTCCGGCGAGCGTGACCCGTCCGCGGCCGCACATGAAACTGCTGGAGGACACCTTCTGCCGGTCGCCGATCGCGGGGCGCGTGGTTGCCGTGCTGGCGGTTCCCGGGCAGGCCATGCGCAAGAACGAGCCGGTGCTGGTGATCGAAGCCATGAAGATGGAGATCCAGATCGGGCCGGTGGTGGACGGAGTGATCAAGACCATCCGGGTGGCGCCCGGCGAGGCGGTGGGGACGGGACAGTTGCTGTTCGAGCTGGCTTGAGTTACCTGACCGGCAGAGTTGCCGGGCCGGACGATTGGCCGCCGATGGCGATGACGAGCTGTGACTGCGCGCCCGAGCTGAGATTCGCGGGGATCTGCAAGTTCACCTGGTACAAACCGAAGTAGCCGGGCGTGAGGCCCGAGAACGAGACGATGGCCGGGGCGCCGCCGACGCTGGCAGTCGCCTGCTGCGTGGTGGACTGCAGCGAGGTGCCGGACGCCTTCTGCCCTGTGACCATCGGGCCGTTCACGGGTCCGAGTCCGTTGGCGTAGGCGATCACAACCTCGTTGGCCGCGGCGGGAGTGGCAGTTGTGACCGGCGTTCCGTCGGCGTGAGTCACCGCCAGGATCTCCGGAGCGTAGACATTCACAAACGCGTCGATCAGGTTGCTGGGCGCGCCATTGACCACCGCGCCGACCATCACGGATCCGGTAGTCTGCCAGGGGATCTGCACGTCGATCTGGCCGGGGGACGCGAACACGATGGGCGCGGCGTACCCATTGACATAGACCGTGGTGGTGTCGGCGGTTCCGAAATTGGAGCCGTAGATGGCGGCGAAGCCTCCGGCCGCCGGAGGCGCGGCGGAGTACAGGCGGACCGTGCCGCCCGGCGCGAGCGATGGATAGCCGGCGGGGGTCTGGTAGCCCTGACCTGCAAGCTGCGAGGTCACCTCGGGAGTTCTCAGGGACGCGAAGGTGATCAGCGTGGCGACGTAGGCGTCGAAATCGGAATTGGAGACCGGGACATGGTTGCCGCTGTCGAGGCGGAGCTTGTTCGGGTCGTCGTAGGCCGCCTGCTTGATCTGGTTGTACTCGCGGATGGTTTCCTGCTCGAGCCATCCGCCGGCGGTTCCGGCGAGCATGGTGGTTCGCATCAGCGAGTCGAAGTAGGAGTTCCGGTATTCGGGGACGGAAATCAGGCCGTTCATCAGCACGTTCTGACTGGCGTTCTGGAGGATGGGGCGCTGTGCCCAGTCAAAGGCGAGGTCCTTGTCCCAGGCGATGAACTTGAAGAGCGGGTTGGGCGGCTGGCCGTTGGGGAGGGCCTGGAACCGGTAGAGATAGAAGTTGTTGGCGCCGAAGACGTCGCCCAGGATGCAATCGAAATCGGTCACGTAGTTTTCGACGGCAATATGGGTGAGCCACGGCTTGAGATCGAGATAGGGCGCCATGGCGGTGATGAACGACGTGCCCGAAGTCTGGTTCATGGTCCGGAAGAACTCTTCGAGCGAGACGGTATCGGGCGCGTTGCTGTGCGTCTTGGGCTCGAACGGGGCAGCCGCGTTGGCCGGCGGAGTGATGGCGTACTTGGTCAGGTCCTGGCCCAGGTATTCGAAGTGCCATCCGAAGCCGATCTGCCCGGTCCAATCGCCGGGAGTGTATTCGAAGAGGTAGCCGTTGTTCTCTTTGAAGTTGAGCTGGAGGAAATCCTGATCGACCGCCTCGACGATATTGTAAAGACCGATGTAGTCGCCGTTCATATAGACGCGGCTGTGCACTTCACGGGAGGCGGGCACGCCGAGGCGGCGGAAGAGGAGCATGCTGAGGCGCTCGTGGAGCAGGGTGGGATCCTCGGTGTTGGACTTGAGGTCGATGTCGGTGAGGCCGAGGAAGGTCTGGGTACTGACGTAGGTGTTGAAGGAAACGTGCAGGCCGGGCTTGCGCGCATCGCGGCTGCCGTGGCCCCGGGAATGGATGGCCAAGTTGGAGGAACCGGCGGTGAGATTGTTGGCGCCCGTCCATTGGAAGCCGGTGACCTTGTAGTTCGTATCGGCCTGGATGTTGTTCTTGAGAGTCTGCCAGTCCGCGGGATTCATGGTGAAGCGGATCTCGTGGACGACGCTATCGTCGAATAGGTCGGCCGAGGTCTGCGCCGTCAGAACAGCCGGGAAACCGGATAGAGCCGTGATGAGGAGTAAGTAGCGGAGCCGCATGGCAGCGTGCCTCCTTTATTGGGCGGTGAAAGGGAAATCAGTCCGAACCAGGCGCCAGGGTGCCGCCGTTCCATCGATGCTCCGGGTCGGGGTAGAACGTGATGCCACCGTGATGGTGGTAGCCGTTGGAAGCGTAAACCAGCCAGCCGCCCGGCACCCGGGCGCGTCTTACGGCCAGAAGGCCACCTGCGGATTCGAGCTCTTCCCAGATGACGACGCGCGCTTCCGTGATTGGATTCGCTGGGGATCCCACAAAACCTCCCATCTCACTTTATGCCAAACAAATGTCCCCGAATCATAACACATTGGATAGACCGCCGCCCACGAGCCGATGGTTCTGGAGAGGCTAGCTCCTTAGTTGGAGGGGAGGGGCGGGCCGCCCCAGATTTTAGGACTTACTTGGGTTTCAGCGCCGTCCACCTGGCCATCAGGGCGGTATAGGCGGCCTCCTGCTCGGCGCAGGCCTGGAGCTGCGCCGCGGTAGGCGGCATCTCGGAGGCCTGCATGGGCATCACGGCGCCGACCATGCGTCCGGCGATCGTGGCCAGGTTCGCGGGAGGAAGCGGCTCGGCTGGGGCGCCGAATCCGCCACGGCCGCCGCGGCCTCCGCCGCCTCCGGCTTCCGCGGGGACCTGGGCAGGCGCGAGATCTTCCACCTGCTTGAGAAGCGCGTCATTGGCGGGCGACTGCGGGCGCGCCTTGAGCTTCTCGGCGAATGCACGCGCATCCTTATAAGCGATGGCGGCAGCCGCGGCGTTGTTCTCCATCCGGGTGGTGAGCGTGAAGATCTGCTGCACATCGGGCGTGACCTTCACGCGCGGATCCATTTTGACCGTGATGGGCTGGGTGCGCGTCTGACCGTTGGCGGTGAGGCGGACGGTGTAGGCTCCGGGCGCGACCCAGGGAGAGTTCACCGAGGGATACGTGCGGTGCGGGACGGCGCCGTTGCCTCCGCCCCCGCCACCGCGTCCTCCGCCGCCGGTGCCGGGGATGGGATCGTAGTGCATATCCCAGGTGAAGCGGTGCATGCCGGCGCTCGTCTTCAATACGTCCGGGGGCGCGGGCCAGTAGAGCGGGAGACCGCAGTCGGGCGCCGAGGGATTCTGGCGGCAAAGGCGGTCGTACGCCACAGGATCGACGGCGGGATGCGGAGTGCGCACCGGATCGCTGCTGGAGTAAGTGCGAATCACCTTGCCCGCCGCATTGAGGATCTCCAATTTCACTTCGCCGGCAGCGGAAGGCAGGTAGTAATCGATCACCGCTCCGGCCGGCGGGTTCTCGCCAGCAGGCACCTCGGGCGGCCACGGCGTGGGATCGTTGGTGCCGAAACGGATACGGATAGCCGTGGCGGGCTTGAACAGGTAAGCGCCGGCGGACGCCGCGGCGTCGGCAGCCTGGCGGAGCGGCGTGAGGTTGTCGAGGATCCAGAAACCGCGGCCGTGTGTGCCGGCGACGAGATCGGAGCACATGCAGGACGCATCATCTTTGACCGCGATGTCGCGCACGGAGATGGCGGGCATGTCGAGGCGGAGGCCGCTCCAGTGGTCGCCATCGTCGAAGGACACCCAGACCTGCGTCTCTGTGGCGGCGTAGAGAAGGCCCTTCTTGCGCGGGTCTTCGCGGATGGAGTTGGCCGGCGCACCGGGGGCGATGCCGGTGTCGATTTCGGTCCAGGTCTTGCCGCCGTCGTGAGTGCGCCAGAAGTGGGGGTTCATATCGTCGAGGCGCAGGGTGTTAGCCGCGGCGTAGGCGGTCCTGGTATCGAAGTGGCCGGCGTCCATGTTGAAGATGCGGGTCCAGGGCTTGATGGCAGGCGGGGTCACGTTGGTCCACTTTGCGCCGCCATCCATGGTGAGCTGGATCAGGCCGTCGCCGGTGCCGGCCCAGAGCACGTTGACATCGAGCGGGGAGGGCGCGAGTGCGGTGACGGTGCCCAGCGCCGACGGTGTGACACCGGACGCGTACTTGCCAGCGTTGGCGGGGACATCCCAGGTTTGGCGTGTGAGATCGCCGCTGATTGGCGTCCAGCTATGGCCGCCATTGGTAGTCTTCCAGACGCCGGCGGTGGCGAAGAAGAGA
>Ga0335077_10006668_pt1 | contig 14275 bp, 11 predicted proteins | sample Lox_Sample_31_FD_207151 | JGI IMG/M metagenome (GOLD analysis project Ga0335077, IMG submission 207151) | Soil microbial communities from Loxahatchee National Wildlife Refuge, Florida, United States - Lox_Sample_3.1 | ecosystem: Environmental > Terrestrial > Soil > Wetlands | place: USA...
GCTGATCGACGCCGGCATGGTCGGTCCTGATCGCCCGGCGAGCGCGGCCGAACTCGCTGCCGCCCGCGAGGTCCGCAATTGCCTTCGCAGCCTGCTCGAGGCCGCCGGCGACGACGGCGACGGCGTGCGCGCCGAGGACCTCGAGACGCTACGGACGCTCGCGTCGGAGCACAGCGCACGCTTGACGGTGGCCGACGGTGGCGCGCTCGGGATCGAGTGCGCACGCGAGGACACGCTCGGGGACGGCCTGTTCGAGCTTCTCTTGGTCATCCGCGGCGCCCAGGAGGACGGCAGCTGGTCGCGGCTGAAGATGTGCGCGAACCCTGACTGCCAGTGGGTGTTCTACGACCGGTCGCGGAACCAGCAGGGCAACTGGTGCGACATGGCCGTCTGCGGCAATCGCCTGAAGAACCGCCAGCTTCGCGCCCGCCGGCGCTGACGACGGGGTTTATCCCGAATCTACGTTCGGTTTGTATCGTCTCATCGATCTGGTTTCGAAGAAGGACGCTCGTGCTGGCCGCGGGCGTCGTTGCACTAACTCTCATGCCGTCCGCGCCGGCGGGGGCGCAGACGAGTCGTCGGAGCCCGGCGGCCGTGCCGCCAGGCAGTCCGTTGACGCGGACGAATCCCACGCCGCTGCCGGTCAGCCCGTACATCACCGGCGCGCAGTGGCTCAGCGGGCGTTACGACCCGCCGTCCAACCAGTGGGGCGACATCCTCCCGACGGTCTGGAGCGACGACGGATCGACGTACGTCCTCATGGACGACGGCGGCACCGACGTGCCGCTGGCGGGAGGCTTCTGGCGCCAGTCGTTCGCGAAGATCTCCGGCACTCCCCCGAACCTCCGGTTCAAGCGCGTCGCGACCGCAGCCACGCCGAAGCCAACCACGTGGTCGCAGGTCGGCGGCAATCCGGACAACGACGACGGCCCCCTCGGCCCGTTCTACAGCATCGGCTTCGCCGAGGCCGGTGGCGTGTTCTACGCCACCCAGCAGGAAAACTGGAACTGGAACGCCAACGGGCCGTTCAACGGCCTCGCAGGCATCGCTTACTCCACCGACCACGGTAAGACCTGGAGCTTCCCGGCGAAGGCGTTCCCGCCCCCGCTGGGCAACCTCACTTTCGTCGATGGAGGCGGCCCAGGCGGGGCGTATCCCGACGGCTACATGTACGCGATCGGGACCGAGCGCGAGTTCAACGCTTCCCACCTTGTGCTGGGGCGAGTCCGCACCGGCGTCGCCCATGTCACCGATCCGTCGCAGTGGCAGTGGTACACGGGGTCGTCGAAAGGGGTCCCGCAGTGGTCGAACGTGGTCGCGGCCGCGACGCCCGTGCTCAAGTGGAACTCGCACATCACGTATCCCGAGATGACCTACGACGCCGGGCTCCACCGGTATCTGCTGACGTTCACCTACTCCTACTCCTCAAAGGTGCCAGCGGTGTGGAAGGGCGGCGCCGAGCTCGTGATCGCTTCCTCGACCACGCCATGGGGACCGTTCTCGTTCGTCGCCGCCTCTCGCGACTTCGGCCCCTCGAACGGCTACGGCGCCGGCTTCCCGTCGCAATGGATCAGTGCCAACGGCCGCCAGCTGTGGCTCAAGTGGGCTGCGAACTTCGACGGCTGCGCCAAGGGGCTGGACTGCTCGGGCAAGTACGGCTTCAACGTGGCCAGGATCCAGCTCACGGTCGCCCCCGCCAAGAAACCCCCGGCCAAGAAACCCCCGGCCAAGACGACCACGAGGCCCAAAGCCCACAAGGCCGACAAGGTCCGGACGGTCGCCGTCGTCTCCGGCACGGCGCTCCCGCTCCTCCTGCTGGGGCTCCTCGGCTGGTGTATCAACCGGTTCCGCCGCCGCCGCACGTAGCCACCAAGCCGGCGGCCAGAACGCGGCCGCCGTAGCGGCAACCCGGCCACAGCGAACGTTTGCACAACCGTAACGCGACGCCTCTTGACATTATCGTTTCTGATCTGATTTGATCGAGTCTGATCGTTTTGCTCATGAGGGAGCGACGGTGCTGGTCCATATGACGAGCAACCCGCGAGGGGATCAAACAGATCCGCGCACGCTTATTCGCGTGCCCAGCCGGCGCCGCGGTGCGGCGCGATTGACCGCGGGGCGGTCATCGACCAAGAGCCTCGAGCCACCGGGGAGCTGACGATTCTCAGTGTCCTGCAAAGACGAGCACAGGAGTCGTCATATGCATGAGGTCGGGAAACCCCGTTTGCCGGGGCGGCGTATCGGTCGGTCATTCGGGCTGGCGGCGGCGCTGGTGGCCGCGGTGGTGAGCATCGCCGCATGCGGGTCTTCCAAGAGCTCGTCGTCGGCGAGTAGCAGCGCCGCTGGCGCGACGAGCTCGACCAGCTCGGGCGGGTCGAGCAGCTCGAGCGGCGGGCTGAAGTCGGGCTTGAAGGTGTACGTCATCCCGAAGAACCTCGGGAACAACTACTTCACGGTCGCCGACAGCGTGAAGACGGGCGGCGCCCTCGCCGCGCTCCAGACACTCGGGGAGACGGGCACCGAGACGAGCGGCTCGGCCGCCACCTCGGCATCGCAGCTTCCGGCAATCCAGGCGGCGATCGCCAAGGGCGCCAACGTGCTCATCGTCTCAGCCACCGATCCGACGGCGCTGTGTCCCACACTCAAGTCGGCGATGGCACGCGGCGTCACCGTGGTCACGTACGACTCCGACGCGCCGACGTGCCGTCAGCTGTTCACCAACCAGGCATCGACCGCCGCGATCGGCACCAGCGAGGTCGACCTTCTCGCCAAGCAGCTCGGTGACAAGGGTGACATCGCGGTCGTGTCGGCGGCGGCCTCGGCGACCAACCAGAACGCGTGGATCGGCTACATGAAGCAGGAGCTCAAGAAGTACCCGAACATGCACCTGGTTTCGACCGTGTACGGAAATGACGATCCGACGACCGCCACCCAGGTGACCCAGGGTCTATTGCAGAAGTATCCGCATCTGGCCGGGATCATCTCCCCGACGACCGTCGGGATCGCGGCTGCGGCAGCTGTGCTCGATACGCCGCAGTACCGCGGCAAGGTCAAGCTGACCGGGCTGGGCACCCCGCTGTCGCTGAAGAAGTTCGTCGACGACGGCACGATCGACGCGTTCGAACTGTGGGATCCGTCGAAGCTCGGCTATCTGGCGGCTTATGCCGCCGTCAACGTGGCGTCGAAGAAGATCACCGGCGCTCAGGGACAGACGTTCAGCGCCGGCAAGCTCGGGAGCTACACGGTTGGTCCCGACAATACGATCATCCTCGGGCCACCCACGGTGTTCGACAAATCGAACATCAGCCAGTTCAATTTCTAGCAATCCAGTCACTAGTTACAACGAGCTTCGGGTCGCCGGCAGCAGTGCCGGCGACCCGCGCTTGCGTAGCGTGACCTGACGATGTCGCCGAACGCCGATAGCAACTCGCGTGGCGTGCTCGAACTGGAGCATGCGAGCAAGGCGTTCGCGGGAGTCCACGCGCTTGACGACGTCTCACTCGAGTTGCACGCCGGCGAGGCCCACGCCCTCGTCGGTGAAAATGGCGCCGGGAAGTCAACGCTGGTGAAGATCCTCGGGGGGGTGCATCAGCCGGACACCGGCGCGCTGACGATCGGCGGCCACCGAGTCGTGCTGGCCGGCCCCGCCGAAGCCCGGGACCTCGGCGTCGCAGTGATTTATCAGGAACCCACCCTGTTTCCGGATCTGTCCGTGGCCGAGAACGTGTTCATCGGCCGTCAGCCGCTCAGGACCGGCCGGCGGATCGACCGCCGTGCGATGGACACGACGCTGAATGACATCTTCGAGCGGCTCGGCGTGCGGCTAGACCCCGAGCGCATCGCGCGCGGCCTGTCGATCGCCGAGCAGCAGCTCGTCGAGATCGCCAAGGCGCTCTCACACGAAGCCAAGGTCGTGATCATGGACGAACCCACGGCCGCGCTCTCGCCGGTCGAGGTGCACCGGCTGTTCGGCGTCGTTCAGACGTTGCGGGCACACGGCACCGCCGTGTTGTTCATCTCGCACCGCCTCGGCGAGGTGTTCGAGATCTGTCAGCGAGTGACCGTGCTCCGAGACGGACGGCTCGTCCTGGCTCGTGATCTCGAGGGTCTCAGCCCGGACGATCTCGTGCGCGCGATGGTCGGGCGCGATGTGCTCCCGGATGCCCACGAGAAACACGAGCCCGGCGACCGCGTCTTGAGTGTCGACCGCCTCACACGCGAGGGAGTGTTTCTCGACATCTGCTTCGAGGTCCGCGCCGGGGAGATCGTCGCGCTCGCGGGCCTCGTAGGCGCGGGGCGAAGCGAGGTCGCGAGGGCGGTGTTCGGGATCGACCGCTACGACGCCGGGTCGGTGGAGGTCGGCGGGCGAACGCTCAAGCGCGGCTCGCCCACAGCCGCGATGGCCGCCGGGGTCGGGTTCGTCCCCGAGGACCGGCGTCAGCACGGCCTCGTGATGGAGCTGTCGATCGCGCGGAACATCGCGCTGGCGTCGCTCCGTCGCCTCGCCCGCATGGGGCTGCTGTCGGGACGCACCGAGCGGGGGTTCGCCACCGACTGGGCAGAGCGACTGCGGGTGAAGTATTCACGGATCACGAGCCCGGTCACGTTCCTATCGGGCGGCAACCAGCAGAAGGTCGTGCTCGCCAAGTGGCTCAGCCGCAAGCCGGCGCTGCTGATCGTCGACGAGCCGACCCGGGGAATCGACGTCGGCACCAAGGCCGAGGTGCACCGGTTGATCGCGTCGCTCGCGCGCGACGGCGTTGCGGTGCTCGTGATCTCGTCAGAGCTCCCGGAGGTCCTCTCGCTGGCGGATCGGATCCTGGTCATGCACGAGGGGCGTCTCGCCGCCGAGTTGACCCACGACGAGGCAACCGAGGAGGCGATCGTCAGCGCCGCCACCGGCCAGCGGTCCGAGTCTGGGGCGACGTCGCTTTGAGCGCGACCGCAGAGCCGCGTTCGACGGTCGCGCCGGCCAACCCGCGCCGGCTCGTCGAGTTCGTCCTCCGCGCCCGGACGTTCGGGATCGTGGGCGTGCTCGCCCTGTTCGTGTTGATCACGACCGCGATCGAGCCCCGCTTCCTCGGCGCCGGCAACGTTCGCTTCATCCTCTCGGAGACGAGCCTGTACGCGCTCGTCGCGGTGGGCGAAACGCTCGTCGTCCTGACCCGCAACGTCGACCTATCGGTCGGGTCGGTCGTCGGGCTGTCGGCGTACGTGTCGGCGAACATGTTTCAGGCGCACCACGGCATCCCGATCCCGGTCGTGTTCCTCGTCGGGTTCGGGATCGGTCTCGCGTGCGGTCTCGTAACCGGGGTGATCACCGCGATCGGGCGCGTGCCGAGCCTCGTCGTGACACTCGCGATGCTGTACATCATCCGCGGCGTCGACACGATCATCGTCGGGAGCGGCCAGGTGGTCGCGAACGCGCTGCCGCAGTCGTTCATCAACATCTTCCACGCGACGATCCTCGGCATCCCGGACCTCGCCATCGCCACCGCGGTGGTGGTGGCGGTCGCCGCCTACTACCTGCGCTCGTTCCGCTCGGGGCGCGATCTCTACGCGATCGGCTCGGATCCCGCGGCGGCCCGGCTCGCCGGGATCCCGATCGCCAAGCGGGTGTTCGCCGCGTTCGTGCTGAGCGGCGCGATCGCCGGCGTTGGCGGGGTGGTGTGGGCGACGCAGTACAACACGATCGACGCCACCGCCGCCACCGGACTCGAGCTCCAGGTGATCGCCGCGGTCGTCGTGGGCGGCGTCGCGATCTTCGGCGGCAGCGGCAGCGTCGTCGGGGCCGCGCTCGGGGCGCTCCTGCTCCAGACGATCAGCTCGGCGCTGAACGTGCTCGGGGTGGCTTCGATCTGGACCGAGGCGATAGCCGGATTCCTACTCCTCGTCGCGATCACGCTCGACCGCGCCATTCAGCTTCGGCTTGCCGCGGCCCTGCGCAAGCGGAGGGTGCACCTTGGAGCGTGACGAGCCGACGGGCACGGCCCGCCTCGCGGAAGCTCGCGACGAGGCCGGCGCACAGCGTCCCGGGATCCGGCAGCTCGGTTTCATGGCGCGCTGGGAGACGGCGCTGGCGATCGCGCTCGTTGTTGTCGTCGTGCTCGGGACGCAGATCTCCTCGCAGTTCCTGAGCAGCTACAACATCTTCACGCTATGCACGAACATCGGCGACCTGGCGATCATGGCCCTGCCGATGACGCTGATCATCATCACGGGCGAGATCGACCTGTCCGTGGCCTCGATTCTCGCTCTGTCGGCGGAGTTGCTCGGAGACCTGTGGATGCATCACTGGCCGATGGCGCTGATCTTCGTGGTGGTGCTGGCGGTCGGCGCCCTCGCCGGCGCGATCAACGGGCTGCTGATCACGCGGGTCGGGCTGCCGTCCCTCGCGGTTACGATCGGCACGCTCACGCTCTACCGCGGACTCGCGAACGTAGTGCTCGGACCGACGTCGGTCTCGAACTTTCCGACGCCGTTCAGCAACCTCGGCGTCAGCGGTTTCCTCGGAATCGAGTGGCTGTCATGGTCGGTGGTGATCTTCGCCGTGCTCGCGGTGGGGTTCGGGATAGCACTGCGGATGACGCCGCTCGGGCGGTCGCTTTACGCGATCGGGAACAACCAGGAGGCTGCTTTCCACGCAGGGATCCGGGTCAAGCGGATCAAGCTGTGGCTGTTCGTGCTGTCTGGGTTCGTCTGCGCCGCGGTGGGGATGCTCTACGCGTTTGAGCTGTCCTCCGCCAGCGAGAACATCGGCATCGGCTTCGAACTTCAGGTCATCACGATCGTGCTCCTCGGCGGTGTATCGATCTTCGGCGGTACGGGCACGATCCTCGGGGTCGCCCTCGCAGCGTTCGTCTATGCCGGACTCCGAAGTGCGCTGCTGCTGACGAGCTCGTTCAACGAGAACGACTTCCAGGTCGTGTCCGGCGGCCTGCTGATTCTCAGCGTGCTGATTCCAAACATCCCGCTGTTCGTGCAGCGCCTTCGCGAGATGGCGGGCCGCCGGCGGTTGCGCACCCAGGCGGTCGATAGTGGCTAGCGCGCGCGTATTCGCGGCCGTCGATCTCGGAGCCGAATCGGGCCGCGTCGTAACCGGCCGCCTCGACGGCACGACGGTCGTGCTCGAGGTCGTCCACCGCTTCGTGAACCGGCCCATTTGGCTTCCCGACGGAAGGCACTGGAACGTGGGGCAGCTGTTCGTCGACGCACTCGACGGGCTGGCCCGCGCCCGCTCCGCTGACCGTCTCGACGGCATCGGCATCGACGCCTGGGGTGTCGACTACGCCCTGCTCGACGGTCACCACCGGATGCTCGGGCTCCCGTTTCACTACCGCGACGAGCGCGTCAGCGACCAGGTGATGGCGCTCACCCACGAGCGCGTTCCGCGCGCCGAGCTGTACGGGAGAACGGGCATCCAGACGATCCCGATCAACACCGTCTACCAACTCGTCGCCGAGCGGGGGAGCGGCGCGGCCGACGTGGGTCAGGCGATCGCGCTCATACCCGACCTGATCAACCTGTGGTTGTGTGGCGAGCTCGCCAACGAGACGACGATCGCGTCGACCACCGGCCTGCTCGAGGCCGCCGGACGGAGCTGGGCGCTCGACCTGATCGCGCGGCTCGGAATCCCCGAGCGGCCGTTCACCGGAGAGGCCTTCGCCCCGGGGCGGCAGCTCGGTTCGGTGCTCGCTGGGCATGGGGAGCTGCACGGGATCCCGGTACACGCCGTCGCCTCCCACGACACCGCGTCGGCGTTCGTCGGGGCGCCGCTCGACGGGTTGGGCGCCGCGGTCCTGTCCTCGGGCACGTGGTCGCTGCTCGGACTCGAGGTCCGGGAGCCGGCCCTCGGCCGGGACGCCGCCGCCTTCAACCTCACCAACGAGCGCGGCGTCGACGACACGATCCGGCTGCTTCGCAACGTGATGGGTCTATGGCTCGTCCAGGAGTGCCGCCGCGCATGGAAGGCGGCTGGGCGCGACCTCCAATACGACGAGCTTCACCGGTTGGCGTGCGAGGCGCCTGCGGAGGTCCCGCTGTTCGACCCCGACCAGCCCTCGCTGCTTCGCGGCGGCGACATGCCGACCCTGATCGCCGCGGCGTGCACCGCCACTGGGCAGTCGACACCGGTCGGCCCCGGCGGCGTAATCCGCTCGATCCTGGTGTCGCTCGCTTGCAAATACCGCCTCGTGCTCGAGCAGCTGCAACTGGTGACAGGACGGCGGGTCGAGGTCGTGCACGTGGTCGGCGGCGGTGTCCGCAACACGCTCCTCTGCCAGCTGACCGCCGACGTGCTCGGGCTGCCCGTGCTGGCGGGACCCGAGGAGGCCACCGCGCTCGGCAACGTGTTGGTGCAGGCAGGAGCGTGCGGCGAGCTGTCCTCGCTCGATCAGATGCGCGCGCTGGTGGTGCGGTCGGTGAGCGTGGACCGTTACGAGCCGGCCGGAGGGACGTCGGCGAACGAGACCTACGAACGCTTCCTGGCAGTGACCGGCCTCGATGCCGAACGCCCGGCCAAGGTTGCGGCCTAACAAGGAGACCATGTGACAGATCCGACCCCGGAGTACGAGTCCCTCACGAACCGGCTGACGGACAAGGGCCTCGACGTGTCCCGTATCGAACGCGAGCTCGCGAGCTTTGCGGTCGAGACTCCGTCGTGGGGCTACGGGGACTCGGGCACGCGGTTTGGCACGTTCCCACAGCCCGGGCGGCCGCGCGATGTGTTCGAGCGGGCCGAGGACGCCGCCGAGGTCCACCGGCTGACCGGGTCTGCGCCGGCGGTCGCGCTTCACTTTCCGTGGGACGAGGTCGACGATTACGGCGCGCTCAGAGAGCATCTCGGCCGGTTGGGCCTGCGCGTGGGCGCGATCAATCCGAACCTGTTCCAGGACCCGGACTACCGGCTCGGATCGCTCACCAACCCCGACGAGCGGATCCGGGGCAAAGCGCTCGATCATCTGCTGGATTGCGTGCAGATCGCAATCGCGCTCGGCGGCGACGCCCAGTCGCTGTGGTTGGCGGACGGCACCAACTATGCCGGCCAGGACGATCTCCGCGCGCGCCGGCGTCGGCTCGAGGATGGCCTCAGCCGGCTCTATGCAAGTCTCCCGGACGGCCACGAGTTGCTCGTCGAGTACAAGCTGTTCGAGCCGGCGTTCTACGCCACCGATATCGCCGACTGGGGCTCCGCGATCCTCCTGTGCCAGCGGCTCGGACCACGAGCGCGAGTGCTCGTCGATCTCGGTCATCACGCCCAGGGCGTCAACGTCGAGCAGATCGTGGCGCTGCTAGCCCACGAGGAGCGCCTCGGCGGCTTTCACTTCAACAACCGCAAATACGCGGACGACGATCTGATCGTCGGCTCGGTCAATCCGTTCGAGCTGTTCCTGATCTTCTGCGAGCTCGTGAGCGATGGGCGGGAGTTGCCCCGGCTGACGATCGACCAGTCACACAACATCGAGCCTAAGGTGGAGGCGATGGTCCTGAGCATCGTGAACCTCCAGGACGCGTACGCCAAGGCGCTGCTCGTCGATCGGAGCGCGCTGTCGGCGGCGCAGGAAGCGAGCGACGTGCTCGCCGGCCACGAGATCCTGCTCGATGCCTACAACACCGACGTCCGGCCGCTGTGCGCCCACGTTCGCGGGCGGAACGGCGCCGCCGCGGATCCCGTCGCGGAATTACGAGCAATGGGGTACGCGGCGAAAATCGCGTCCGAGCGCGCGGAAGTGGCTGACGCGAGTTCCGTTGGGGGTTCCGCTGACGCGGAACTCCGGGGGGTGGGTCGCAGATGAGCGTCGTCGACCAGACGGTGGCGCCGGTCGAGGACCGCTGGCCAAGTGACCGCAGACCGGCCGACGACACGCTCGAAGAGGTGCTGTTCGCCTCGCACCTGCTGGGATCGAACCGGGCGGTGGCCAACTATGGCGGCGGCAACACATCGGCGAAGGGCATCGCCACCGATCACCTCGGTCGCGAGGTGCGCGCGATGTGGGTGAAGGGATCCGGCAGCGACCTGGCGACGATGTCGGCGGCTGATTTCACGCCTCTGCGCCTCGACGAAGTGCTCCCGCTGTTCGAGCGCGAAGCGATGAGCGACGAGGACATGGTCGCCTACCTGGCGCGGTGCCAACTCGATCCCGCGGCGCCTCGGTCATCGATCGAGACGTTGCTGCACGCGTTCATCCCGGCCGCCCATGTCCACCACACCCATCCGGACGCGATCAACGTGCTCGCCTGCGCCGACGGCGGCGCCGAGTTGATCGCGGAGTGCTTCGGCGATCACGCGGCCTGGGTCGAGTACATCCGCCCCGGGTTCACGCTGGCCAAGCAGGTCGGAGAGGCGGTCCGCGGCGACGACGGCCTCCGGCTCGTGGTACTCGCCAAGCACGGTCTGGTCACCTGGGGCGACACGGCGGAGGAGGCGTATGAGCGGACGGTGTGGGCGTGCAATCGCGCGGCTGAGCTCGCCAATCGAAAGGCGCACGGGCGGGCGCGATTCGGCGGACCAAGCGCGCGATCCCGCGGGCTGGACGCGGACGCGCGCGCGACGACTCTCCGAGAGGTGTTGCCCGCTTTGCGCGGCGCCGTATCGAGTGAGCGGTCGAAGGTTTTAGTCGCCGATCTGTCGCCGAGTGCCCTCGAGTTCGTCGATTCGATCGATGGGCCGAGCGTCACCTCGGTCGGCGCCGCATGCCCCGATCACCTGGTCCACACCAAGCGGGTGCCGCTGTGGATCCCGTACGACCCGGCGGTCGACTCGGTCGAGACACTCGCCGAGCGCGTGGCCGCCGGCGCGGCCGCCTACCGCGACGAGTACCGGGCATATGTCGGTCGGCACGGCGACTCCACCACCGACCCGGCGGACCCGGATCCGCGCGTCGTGCTGATCGAGAACCTCGGCCTGGTGGCCGCCGGGACGACGGTTCGCGCCGCCGGGCTGTCGCGAGACCTCTACCACCGCGCGATCGAAGTGATGGCGGGCGCCGGCGCGGTGACGCGATTCGTGTCGCTCGACGAGGCCGAGAGCTTCGCGGTTGAGTACTGGCCGCTCGAGCTGTACAAGCTGTCGCTGGCGCCGCCGCCGGGCGAGCTCCAGGGCAAGGTGGCGCTCGTCACGGGTGCCGCGGGCGGGATCGGTCGAGCGATCGCCGACGTCCTTTCGCGCGCGGGCGCGTGTGTGGTCGCGTTCGACATCGACCGCGAGGGCGCTGTCGACGCCGTCGAGGAGCTCGGAGATCGGGGCGTCGCGGTCGGCGGCGACGTGACCTCGGAGAGCGATGTCCGAGATGCCTTCGACGCGGCCGTGGGCGCTTTCGGTGGCGTCGACATCGTTGTCTCGAACGCCGGCATCGCCTCGAGTGCCCCGATCGAGGACACGACGCTGGCGGAGTGGAATCGCAACCAGTCGATCCTCGGCACCGGCTACTTCCTCGTCTCCCGCGAGGCGTTCCGCGTGCTCCGGGCCCAGGGCACGGGTGGATCGCTCGTGTTCGTCGCATCCAAGAACGCGCTCGTCGCTGGTCAAAATGCCGCCGCCTACTCGAGCGCGAAGGCTGCCGAGCTTCACCTCGCGCGCTGTCTCGCCGAGGAGGGAGGGTCGGCCGGGATCCGCGTGAACACGGTCAACCCCGATGCCGTGCTGCACGGTTCGCGGATCTGGGGCTCGAGCTGGCGCGAGGAGCGCGCCGCCGCTTATGGCATCGCTCCCGAGGATCTCGAGGAGCACTATCGGAACCGCACGGTGCTCGGCGTGCACATCCTTCCCGAGGACATCGCCCAAGCGGTATTGCACTTCTCTTCGACGATGCGCTCGGGCAAGAGCACCGGCAACTTGCTGAACGTCGACGGCGGCGTCACGGCCGCGTATCCGCGCTAGTGGCGCCGATGAACGGTTGTGCGAATCTACGTCTATGAAAGCCGGGGGCAACGGTAGGCGGCCGGCGGTGCCGGCGGAGCGCAGGCGGATGATCCTCGAGCGGCTGCGCGAGCGGGGAAGCGTGAGCGTTGCCGCGGTCGAGGAGGAGTTCGAGATATCACCGATGACCGCGCGGCGCGACCTCGCGCTGCTCGCCGAGGCGGGCTACGCGCGGCGGACGCACGGCGGCGCGGTGCTGCCCGAGTTGGCCGCCCACGAAGACTCGTTCCAGAGTCGGCTCGAGCAGGACGTCGAGGCCAAGGTGCGCCTGGCGAAGGCCGTGGTGGCGACGCTCGAGCCGAACGAGACCGTGTTCATCGACTCGTCGAGCTCGGCGTACTACGTCGTCAGGGAGATTCTCGAAGCCGGGCTGCACATGACTTTGCTCACCAACTCGGTGCCGGTGATGGCGTACGTCGGCGGCGCCGATGCGCCGCAGGTCGATCTGATCGGGCTGGGGGGGAGCTTCCGCAAGCTGACCCGGTCCTTCGTCGGCGCGCAGACGGTGCGCGCGATCGAGAGCTTCTTCGCCGACCGCATCATCTTCTCGGTGAAGGGCATTGAGCGCGACGGATTCCTGACCGATCCCGACCCGCTCGAGGCTGAGGTCAAGCGCGCGATGGTCGGACGGGCGCGAACCGTGGCGCTGGTCGCCGACGCGCACAAGTTCGACGAGCGCGGGCTGAACGTGATCGTTCCGGCGTCGGAGGTCGAGCTCGCCTACCTGGCCGATCCCCCGGCCGCGGGCGTCCGGGTACTGGAGGCGGCCGGCGTCGAAGTGAACCGGGTGTGAGAGTGAACCGGGTGTGAGCGAGCGGATTTGCTTTCAGCTGTCGGTTCGCGCGGACCGGCTCGAGGAGTACAAGGCGCGTCACCGTGAGGTGTGGCCCGAGATGCTCGAGGCGCTCCGGCGGGCCGGGTGGCGCAACTACTCGCTGTTCTTGCGCCCGGATGGGTTCCTGATCGGCTACCTCGAGTGCGAGGACTTCGAGTCAGCGCAGCGGGCAATGGAGGACACCGACGTCAACGCTCGCTGGCAGACGGACATGGCGCCGTTTTTCGAGCTCCCCGAGGGCGCCCGACCCGACACCGGGTTCGAGCGCCTCGAGGAGATCTTCCACCTGGCCTAGTTACTCAGGCCCGCGGAATCAGTGCCACACCCAGCGCGCCAGGTGAATCACCCATGACGAGGTCTGACCGCCCGTCTGGGCCGTCGTCACGGTCACGGCCAGGAGATGGAACACGCCGTTCGACTTGAGCTCGTTCTGGCCGGTCGAGTTCAGCTCCACGTTCTGGAAGCCGCCACTGTCGGGCGCGATCGAGTAGCTGCGCTGCGCGATCGTCGTCCCGTCGTGAGACATCGTGAGCTGTCCTGTGCACGTGGTGGAGCCGTGGAAGCAGCCGACCTCGGCGCCCACGATCGACCCGGGAGAGACGAAGCCCTCGTGGCCGAGCACGACCGTCTGACTCGTGGCCGTGCTGGACGTCGTGAACGTCTGATCGGTGCCGTTGGTGGTGCCTGCGGAGCTCGTCGCCACCAACTGGTAGTGATAGGTCGTGTTCGGGCTCAGCCCGTCGAGCGCCTGGTGGACGGCCACCGTGCCGGTGCCGGAGCCGGCGCCTGCGGGGGTGGTCTGAAGTCCGTACGACGTCGTCGTGCCGTACTTGAAGTAGTAGCTGGTTGACTGACCGTTGGGGTTAACGGTGCCGCTGGCGGTGGCGCTCGACTGGCCGACGCTCGACGGCGATCCAGTCGTGACGGTCGGCGCGGCGGCGGCGGCCGAAGCCGGCGCTGGATGGCTCGCAGAGGTGATCGCGAGCGCAAGAAGGCCGCAGACAAGCAACACGCCTGCCGCGGCAACGCGCATTCTGCGCATGCTGCCTCCCTTGGTGCGGGTTCAGGTACTTACCCGTAACAGGGGCTATCCGCGAGAGTTGCGGGCGGCTCTCGGTCGGTACGACTCCTGACAACCCCGCGTTATGCGCGACTCTCGACCCACTCGGCCTGGGAAGGTTGCCGAGTGTCGAGTTGCTCGCCCCCGCGCGGTGGGGACGCGGGCCGCGGCTCGCCGAGGGGAATCCGGAACCGGGGGATCGTCACGTGCGCGATCGGGCCGATCGCGAGGGCGTACACCACTGTTCCGACGCCGACAGTGCCGCCGAGCAGCCAGCCGGTGACGAGAACCGTCAGCTCGATCGAGGTACGCACGATCCGGATCGAATGGCCGCGTGCGGCGAGGCCGGTCATCAGCCCGTCCCGTGGCCCGGGTCCGAGACCGGCGCCGATGTACAGGCCGGTGGCGATCCCGTTGAGCACGACGCCACCGAGCATGACCACGATCTGGGCGGCGAGGACGT
>Ga0335077_10006669_pt1 | contig 14273 bp, 12 predicted proteins | sample Lox_Sample_31_FD_207151 | JGI IMG/M metagenome (GOLD analysis project Ga0335077, IMG submission 207151) | Soil microbial communities from Loxahatchee National Wildlife Refuge, Florida, United States - Lox_Sample_3.1 | ecosystem: Environmental > Terrestrial > Soil > Wetlands | place: USA...
CTCCGGCGTCAGAATATCGCCGTTCCCGATCACCGGAATCTTCACCGCGGCCTTCACTTCCGCGATCCGCGACCAATCCGCGTGTCCGCTATATCCCTGTTCGCGCGTCCGCGGATGCAGCGCGATTGCCTGCAGCCCGCAATCCTCGGCAAGCTTCGCCATCCTAACCGCGACCAGTTCGCGATCATTCCACCCCGCGCGAAATTTCATCGTGAGCGGAATCGTGATCGCCGCGCGCACGCTGCGCAGGATCTTTTCAACCAGCGGCAGATCGCGCAGCAGCCCCGATCCTCCGTTGCAGCTCACCACTTTCTTCACCGGGCATCCGAAATTGACATCGACGATATCGAACCCGAGGTCCTGGCAATAGCTCGCCGCCTCGGCCATCACCTGCGGATCGGAGCCGAAAAGCTGCGCCGAAATGGGATGCTCGTCGCGTTCGAAATACAGATACCGGAACGTGCGCGTGGGTTTAGTAGCACGCGCGCTCGCGACCACGCCATGGCTGCTGGTGAACTCGGTCATGATAAGCCCGCAACCGCCCTGATCGCGGATCAGGCGCCGGAACACGGTGTCGGTAACGCCGGCCATGGGCGCCAGCACGGTCGCGGGCGCAAGGCGCACCGGACCAATGAAATATTCGTCAGGAAACACTCCATTTATTTTAACGTCCCGGATTCTCGAAACGCATTGCTCGCGCGGCACGTTTCTAATTGCAGAGGGCAGAAGGCACGCGAACCGCGGCGGCCGACCCGAGCAGTAGCAGTAAAGGGAAGCGCAGTCGCGGTTCGCCGTGCCGAAAAATTAGGTCAGCCGGTCGTAGTCTGCGTGGCTGCCGCGGCCCTTGTTCATCGTCGCCGGCGCGCGATAACCGAGCCCGATGCGCACGGCGTAAACGTCGTCGTGCCCTTCGATTTTCTTGAATTTGCAGACCCGGGTGGCTGGGATTCGATCTAAATAGGTGATAAGCTCGCTTGGCGTCGCGCTGGACCTCAGCCGGCAATTTCGAAAACAGCCGCCAGAACTGCCGCGTAGCGCGCGACGGAATCAAAGAAGCTCATCCAGCGGCCGCGTCTCGCCGCGCTCGTCCTCCTCAACCGCCTCCCGAGCCATCCTCGCGACCACGTCCCGCTTCTGTTCCAATTGGCGCTTCCACTCCTCTTCGTCCTCCAGAGAGTCCAGGATCTACGACGCGATCGCGTCCTGCTCCTCCGGCGGCAGCGCCCCGACTTTCCTCAATGCCTCCTCAAGCAGGGTGGACAGACCCTAATCTTATCAGCGAGCATTGTAATAATTGCGCACCACTTCCGTCTTCCTGTTGAAAGGAGGCGGACTTGCTCGCACTCGGGGAGGCGCCCGTTTCGACCGTTCCCAAACCGCTCGATCAGCTCTACACCGCGCATCACGCCATGGTGTTTCGCACCGCTTATCGCATCACCGGCAACGCGGCCGACGCTGAAGATGTGCTGCAAACCGTCTTCCTGCGCATCCTCAAGCGCGACACCGCGGAAATCGAAAATCCCGAAAGCTATCTGCGCCGCTCCGCTGTCAACGCCGCGCTCGATATCGTCCGCGCGCGCCAGGCCGACCATTCGCTGGAGCTCGAAAAAATGTCCGCCAGCGGCTCCTGCACCGAGCTGCGCGACCTCCGGGACACCGTGCGCCGCGTGCTGGCGACCCTTCCGCCCAAGACCGCCGAGATGATCGCGCTGCGGTTCTTTGAAGGCTACACCAATCCCGAAATCGCGAAAATCATGGGAACTTCCCAAATTATGGTCGCGGTGACCGTGCATCGCGCGCGAAAAAAATTACAGCAGGAACTGCAGACCCACAATTTACAGAAAGGAGCGGCGCAATGAACCGGCGAGAACTGGAAAAAAACGTGCTGAACTCCATTCGCGAGGACACCCCGGCGCAGGAGGTGATCGAAAGTGCCGCCGCGCGCGTCCGCTTGCGTCTCGAAGCGGAATTCGCCGCGCCCGCCGCCTCGCCAAACGAAGCCTTGCGTCTCGATTCCTGCGCTGATTTCCAAGCGCTCGCGCCCGCGTACCGCAACCGCACGCTCAACGAAGCGCGCCGCATGCTGCTCGAGGATCATCTGCACTCCTGCGTCGCCTGCCGCCGATTCTTCAAAGGAGAACGCGCTGCGGTCGTCTCCATTCGCACAACAAAACCGGTCTGGCGCGTGATGCCGTGGGCGATCGCCGCGGCCGCCGTCGCTGCCGTCTACTTCGCCCTGCCTCCGCTTCTCGATCGGGTCTTGTCCCCCTCCGGCCCGCGCGCGACCGTCGCCTCGATCCAAGGCGAACTGTACCGCGTTTCAGCGACCGGCTCCGCGGTGCTGGCCGCCGGCGCGCCGATCGGCGAAAACGAAGAGATCCGCACCGGCAAAAATTCGCGCGCGATCGTCAAGCTGCGCGACGGATCCTCGGTCGAGCTGGCCGAGCGTACCGATCTGGCCCTCACCGAGCGCTGGCGCGGCAAGACCGTTCATTTGGCGCGCGGCGCAGTGATGGTCGAAGCCGCCAAACAGCGCAGCGGGCGTCTGGAGATCTCCACGCCCGACGCCATGGTTTCGGTGAAAGGCACCATTTTCGAGGTCAGCAGCGGAATCAAAGGCTCGCGCGTATCCGTGGTCCAGGGCGAAGTGAAAGTCGATCACGATGGCTCGACCGCCCTGCTGCATCGCGGCGATCAGAAAACCACCAGCCAGACCATGGAGCAGATTCCGGTGGCCGAGGATGTCGCCTGGAGCGCGAACTCGGCCAAATACCTGGCGCTGCTGGGCGAGCTCTCCGCGATTCAGAAGCGCATCGAACAGATCCCCGGCCCGGCTCTGCGCTACCAATCGAAGCTGGCCGGCCTGCTTCCCGAAAACACGCTGCTGTTCGCCTCGATTCCCAATCTCGGCACGACCCTCGCCGAAGCCACCGGGATTTTCGAGGAGCGCGTCCGCCAGAGCGACGTTCTGCGCGAATGGTGGAATGATAAAGAAACGCAGCAGCTCAAGACCATCGTCGATCAGGCGCGCACCTTCAACGCCTACCTGGGCGACGAGATCGTGCTGGCACTGCCCGCCGGCAGGGACCCGGCTCCGCTGCTCATCGCCGAAGCGCGTCGTCCCGGCCTGCGCGCGTTCCTCGACCATCAGTTCCCCGGAATGGTGCTCGAAGATCCGTCCTCCGGCTCGGCGCCGTTCAAAGGACCGCGCATCATGATCCACGGCAACGTGGTCGCCGTCGCAGGCGATGCGAAAACGCTTGCGCGTATCGCCACGCTCGCCGATGCGGGCGGAAACAGCGCGTTCCTCGAGACGCCCTTCTGGAAGCGCATCTCGCAAACCTATGCATCGGGCGCGGGATGGATTTTCGCCGTCGATATGGAACAAATTCTCGGCGGCAGCGTATCTCAATCTGACATCGCGAGTGGCTTTGATAACGTGAATTTCCTGACCATAGAGCGCAAAGAAAACCTGGGCCGCACCGAAACCAGCGCCGCGCTCGATTTCTCGGGCGAACGGCACGGAATCATGAGCTGGCTGGCCGCGCCCGGACCCATGGGCACGCTCGATTTCATCTCGCCCGACGCCACTTTCGCCGCTTCCAGCGTCATCAAGAATCCCGCCGCGCTGCTTCAGGATTTGGCTGCGCTGGCGGGGCCCAAGATGATCTCGCTCGATACGGTGCAGCAAAACACCGGCGTGAATCTGCTCACCGATGTGGCGCAGAACATCGGCGGGGAGTTCACTATCGCGCTCGACGGCCCACTGCTGCCCACCCCTGCCTGGAAAGCGGCAATCGAAGTCAACGACCCCGTACGAATTGAGTGGGCCATCGAGCAGGCCGCTGCGGCCGCCTCGATCACAGTCTCCACAGGACAGTCGAATGGTCTGACGTACCATTCGTTCACGCTCCCGAGCCTGAATTACCAGATCGATTACACTTTCACCGACGGCTACCTGCTCGCGGCGCCCTCGCCCGAGCTGCTTCAGGCCGCCATCGCAACGCGCGCCTCGGGCCTGACGCTCGAACACTCTTCCGCGTTCCGCGCGCAGCTTCCGCAGGACCGGCAAGCCAATTTTTCGGCGCTGCTCTATTACAACATGGGATCCACCGTCGGCCCCATCGTCGATCAGCTCAAAGCCGGCAAGCTCATGACGCCGCAACAGGAAAAATCCGCCGCGCTGCTGACCGAAAATCGCGAGCCCGGAATGATCTTCGCCTACGGTGAGCCCGACCGCATCGTGGTTGCCAGCCGCGGAGGTTTTTTCGGCCTGGGCCTCGATACGCTGCTACGATTGAATGCAAAGGGAGCGGCCGCGCTGCCGCAGTTGCTGCCGCCGATCCTGAATCTTCATGCAAGCGGTCATTGAGCTCGCCGGCCTCGGCGTCCGTTTCGGCGAACGCGACATCCTGAAAGACCTGCGCGTCTCCGTCTCCGGCCGCACCATCGGCCTGCTCGGACCCAACGGCGCCGGGAAATCGACGCTCATTCAGACCCTGCTCGGATTCGTCCCCGCGGCGTCTGGAACCGCCTCCATCTTCGGTCACGACATCCGCCGCGACCCGCGGGCGATCCGCACGCTCGTCGGCTATATGCCCGAAAACGACGCCTTCATCGCCACCCTGAGCGCCGTCACCTTCATCCGCATGATGGCCGAGATCTCCGGCCTCCCGCCCGGCGCCGCGCTCGAACGCGCGCACGAGGTTTTGTTTTATGTCGGCCTGGGCGAAGCGCGCTATCGCCCGCTCGGAACTTATTCGCTGGGTATGAAGCAGCTCGCCAAGCTCGCGCAGGCCATCGTTCACGGGCCGCGCCTGCTGATCCTCGACGAGCCTACCAACGGCCTCGATCCTCCCGCCCGCCAGCGGATGGTCCGCCTGGTGCAGGAGATGAAGGAGCACATGCACGTGGTGGTGTGCTCGCACATCCTGCGCGATGTCGAGGAAACCTGCGAGGAGGTGCTCATCCTCAAAGAAGGCCGCATCGTCCACTATTCGAATCTCGAAGAGGAGCGCCGCGCCAATAAACGCTTCGTGGAGCTCGAAACCCTGGGCGACGACTCCGGTTTCGCCGACGAGCTCGCCGCTCTCGGCTGTGAATGCGCCCGGGCCGGCGCAGGGCGGTTGAAGATGATCCTGCCGGTCGGTTTCGAGCTGCGCGAGATCTACCGCGTAGCTGCCGGGCGCGACCTGCAACTGCGCCGCCTCAACTACCGCCGCGATTCGCTCGAAGACATTTTTTTGAAGGCCATGGAAGCATGATGTCACTGGCGTTCCGCATGTTGAGACCATGGAATCCTTGTGGCATAGGCTTCAGCCTGTGGACACGTTATGGCCGTCTATAAACGCACCTACAAATCCTACGACGGACCTCTCACGCCCGCCTGGTCGCGCTTCCTGATCATCACGCGCTTCAGCTATCAGCGCCTGGTCGGCGCGAAAACCAACCTGTTCCTGCTCGCCTGCCTGCTCCCCGCTCTGGGTTTCGCCGTTTATATTTATCTCAGCCACAACGCGGGCGCATTAAAAAGCTTCGGCCCGCAGATCGCCGATGCGCTCTCCATCAACGCGAATTTTTTCCTCAACTTCTGCGCATTCCAGGTCGGACTCGCCTATATCCTGGTGGCCTTCATCGGGCCCGCTCTGATTTCTCCCGACGTGGTCAACAACGCCATGCCGCTGTATTTCTGCCGCCCGCTCTCGCGCACCGAATATGTGCTCGGCAAAATGGCCGTGTTGGTGTATCTGCTCTCGATCATCACCTGGATTCCCGCGCTCATCCTGTTCATCCTGCAATCCAGCCTGGCCGGATGGGAGTGGACCCGCGACAACCTGTGGATCGCGGGCGCAGTCTTTGTCGCGCCCCTGATCTCCATCGCGATCCTCACGCTCATCGCCATGGCCGTTTCGGCGTGGATCAAATGGCGCGCCGCCGCGGGCGCCGCGATCCTGGGCATCTTTTTCCTCGGCGCCGGTTTCGGCGCGGCGATCAATGCGGTCATGCGCACCCATTACGGATCGCTCATCAGCCTCAGCCAGGTGCTCAATACCGTGTGGGCCGGCCTGTTCCGGCAAAATCTCAGCAGTGGCCTCGAGCCGCTCGACGCCTGGAACGCGCTCGCCGTCGCTTCCTTGCTCTGCTTGTGGCTGCTGTTCAAGAAAGTGCGCGCGTTTGAGGTCGTCAAATGACGCCGCCACTTCCCACTTCCCAGTCCCCACTTCCAGCGCGCGCCGAGCGCGAGCTCATCGCCCCGCCGCCCCTCGACCAAAGCCTCATCAGCTTCGACAACGTCTCACGCTTTTACGGCGAAGTGCTGGGCGTCAACCGCGTCACGCTTTCGATTCCTCCCGGCATCACCAGCCTGGTCGGGCCCAACGGCTCCGGCAAGACCACGCTCATGAATCTCATGACCGCGCTGGTGCGCCCCACCCGCGGCACCATTCGCATTCTCGGCATGACCCCCGATCAGCCCGAAAAGCTCTTCCAGATCCTCGGTTACGCCACTCAGTTCGACGCCTTCCCCAAAGGACTCACCGGTTTCCAGTTCCTGTATTCCTTCCTGCGCCTGTTCGGAAAATCGCACGCCGAGTGCGAAACGCTCGCCATGAAAGCGATCGAACGCGTCAATCTCACCGGCTCCGCGCATCGCAAAGTGGCGGGCTACAGCAAAGGAATGCGACAGCGCATCAAGCTCGCCCAGGCGCTGGCCCACAATCCGCGCGTGCTGGTGCTCGATGAACCGCTCAACGGCCTTGATCCCCTGGTCCGAGCCGAAACCATCGCGCTGTTTCGCGAGCTGGCCAATGAAGGCCGCCACGTCATCGTTTCGAGCCACATCCTGCACGAAGTCGACATGATCTCCGACCAGGTGATCCTGCTTTCCAACGGCTACGTGGTCGCGGAAGGAAAAATTTCCGGCGTCCGCAGCGAGATCCGCGAGCATCCCATGCAGGTGCTGATCCGCTGCAATCGCCCCGCCGCGCTCGCCGCCAGAGTTTTCGATGAGGACAGCGTGGTCGAAGCCCGCCTGCACGCCGACGGCCGCGGTCTGCTAGTCAAAACCCGCGACGCCGACAAATTCTACAAGCTGCTGAACCACATCGCGCTCAACGGCATCGACATCGAAACCGTAGCCCCGGCCGACGAGAACGTGAACTCGGTTTACGAATACCTGATCGGCGAGGAGTCTCAGAAATGAACTGGCACATGTGGCTCGCGCAGATTCGCGGCGTCGTGCGCCTGGAGATGAAAAAAACATTCTTCTCGCGCCGCGGTTTCTGGGTTTACTTTCTCGCCCTGGCGCCCGTGCTGCTGTTCGCCGGCCGCGCTGTTGACCTGATGAGCAACCGCGGCTACCTCCACGAAGTCGCCAACGCGCATCCGGTCTCGACCGCCGCGCTGGAGGCGATCCACACCGGAATGTCGCGCCAGGAAGTGGAGGCAAGCCTGGGCGAGCCCTACTCGCGCCGGATCGTCGACACGCCCCGGCGCGCGCAGATGTGGTCGAGCTACACCGACGGCACCAGCACCTACACTTTTTATTTCAATAACGACGAGCTGCGCGGCATCAGCACCCGCGACCGCGGCAATTTCCAGGAGGATTCGCTCATCTACGCGACCTTCTTCCAGTTCTTCTACCTGCGCCTGCTGATCTTTTTCGGCTGCGTGGGCATCTTCGTGAATTTGTTCCGCGGCGAGATGATCAACAAGAGCCTGCATTTTTATCTGCTCGCTCCCGTGCGCCGCGAAGTTCTGGTCGGCGGGAAATTCGTGGCCGGCGTGATCGCCTCGGTGGTGATCTTCTGTTCGAGCACGGCGCTCCAACTGTGGATGTTCCAGATCCCCTTCGGCAGCGCCGCGACGTTCCAGAATCTCCACGCGGCTTCCTACCTCGGCGTGACCGCGCTCGCCTGCCTGGGCTACGGCAGCGTCTTCCTGGCCGCCGGACTGCTCGCGGTAAACCCGCTGATTCCCGCCGCCGCTGTAATGCTGTGGGAAGCCGCGAACCTCTTCCTTCCCGCGGCACTCAAGAAGATCAGCATCATTTTCTATTTGCAGTCGCTGTGCCCGGTAATCGCGCCGCCAGAAAAAGACATCAATCCGATCCTGTCCCTGCTGATCAACTCCGCCGAAGCGCCCCCAGCCATCCTGTCCATCCTCGGATTGCTGATCGTCACCGCGCTCCTGCTCGCCTGGTCCGCCATCCGCGCGAGAAAACTCGAAATCAATTACAGCTCGGACTGAAAATTAGCCGGGAGTGAACGCAAATCAAAAATTCGCGTTTATCCGCGTTCATTCGCGGCCGAATATTAGGCTTTTGGAGATTTCAGAAACGCGAGAAATTTCCCGGCATCGGGCGTCGACCCAGCGAAGTCCGCCAGCAACTGGCCGTCGCTATTGAAAATCGCGTAGTAGGGAATGGCGACCGATTTCAGCTTGTCGTCTTCGAGCTTTTGATTGGCTTCCGAATCCTTGTCCGTGCCGTCCGTATACAACTCGACGAGCACCATGTCCTTGACCGCATCCGCGATCTCCGGACGCGGGAACATGTTCGCCTTCATCCAGTGGCAATTGGTGCACGCATAGCCGGTGAAGGTCACCAGCACCAGCTTGTTTTGCTGCTTGGCCTGCGCCAGCGCCTGGGGAAACTGATTCTTCAGCCACACCGGACCCCCAACCGTTCCTCCGCCTCCCCCAGCCGATTCCGCCGCCGCCGGCACGTATGCATCGAGCTGCCCCAGCGGCGCCCCGAACATCCCCGGCAACAGGCTGAAGGCGAAAATCAGGAACACGCTCGCAACCAGAAGCCGGCCGCTTCCGAGCGATTCGCCCGGTTCAACCCCTTCCAGGCGCAACAGCCCCAGCAGATACAACCCCGCCATCGCGAACAGCACGAACCACGCCGCCAGGAACCGCTCGCGCGTTAACCAGTTGGTTTGGAAAACCTGATCGATCACGCTCAGATATTTGAGCATCACCGCCAGCAGAATGAACCCCATCACCACTTTCACCCGAGCCAGCCATCCTCCGCTCTTGGGCAGTTTTTTCAAATACGAAGGGAACGCCGCCAGGAAGAAGAATGGCGACGCAAGCCCCGTGGCAAAGCTCATCATTCCAAGCACGGGCTGCACGCCCTTGGTCTGTACCGATGCTGCCAGAATGGATCCAACAAACGGCCCTACGCAGGCGAACGAGGTGAGCGAAAACGTCAGCCCCATCAGCAGCGTTCCCAGATACCCTCCGCGGCGCGACGCTTTATCGAGACTGGTCAGCAGGCTCGACGGCAGCGTGATCTCGAACGCGCCCAATAAGCTCAGCGCGAAGGCACCGAACACCAGCGCGATAAATGCGTTCACCCACGGATTCGCCCCAAGCTGCACGACTCCGAACGGACCTACAATAGCCGCCACGCCGAATCCCAGCGAGCAGAACAACACGATGATCCCCAGCGAGAACACCACCGCCTGCGCGATCCCGCCTTTCTGATTCAGAAAGAAAGAAACCGTGATCGGGATCATCGGGAAAACGCACGGCGTGAAAATCGACGCCAAACCGAATCCGAACGCAGTCAGCAGGAACGGAAGAAAGGGCTGAGAAGTGTCCCCCGCCGTGCTCAAAACTGGAGCCGGGCTGGCAGGCGTTCCGATCTCGGAATAGCCCGCGGGAATCGCCAGCGTCGGCGCGGTCGCCGAGGAGTCGATCTGGAGTGTGAACGAGGCCGTCTTTTTCTTGGGAGGCAGGCAAAGTGAGTCGTTGCAGGCCTGATAACGCATCTCCGCCGTTAGTTCCGACGGCCCCGCCGCAGCGTCTTTCGCGAGCGTCGGCGCGAGGATAAAAACTTCTTTTTTTTCAAACGTTTCCGTATCGATTCCAAAGTTTTGATCGAATTTTCGAGTTGGGTTCGTTTGGTAAATTTTGGTGGATGCGACGACGGGGTTCGACGCCAAAGCGAGCGTCGTCGGAGTGGGACCGCCCGGTGGAGTCGTCGGCGAATAAAGATGCCATCCCTCTTGCAGTTGCGCAGTGAGTTTTAAAGTAACGGTCGAGCCTGGAGGGGCTTTCGTGGTATCGCTCGCAAGCGACCATTGGACCGGGTCCAGCTTCTGAGCCTGGACGCTCGGCAGCAGCAGCGCGATTGCAATCAGGAATCTCATTTTCCGGCTACCTTCGAAGATGCTACTCCATCGAGCTCGGCTGCGATTTTTTCGTTGGTCCGCCCTTCGGCGAACTCCGCCGCGACGCGGATCGCGTTCTTGATGGCGTTCGCATTCGACCGTCCGTGGCAGATGATGGTTACGCCTTTCACGCCGAGCAGGGGCGCACCGCCGTATTCGGAATAATCGACCCGCTTGCGGAAATCGCGGTAGGCCGCTTTCGAAAGCACGTACCCTATCTTGCGAGTCACGGTTTCGGCCAGCGATTCGCGCAGCATGTTGGTGATCATGTCCACCAGGCCCTCGCTGACTTTGAGCGCCACGTTTCCGATGAACCCGTCACATACCACCACGTCTGCGATGCCACTATAAATATCGCCTCCCTCGACGTTTCCGATGAAATTCAAAGGCAGCGCTTTAAGCAGCGGTGTGGCCGCCTTGGTTAGTTCGTTTCCCTTGTGCTCTTCCTCTCCGATGGATAAAATGCCCACGCGCGGCGATCGATTCCGAAAAATGATGCGCGAATAAATCTCCCCCATCACCGCGAATTGCGCCAGCATCTCCGGTGTGGAATCCACATTCGCGCCGACATCGACCACGATGACCGGCGTTCCTTTTACCGTCGGGAAGGCCGACGCGAGCGCGGGACGATCGACGCCCTGGATCATTCCATGAACCATCTTGGCGGTCGCCATGCAGGCGCCAGTATTGCCAGCCGAGACCACCCCCTGGACCTCGCCATCGCGCTGGAGCCGGCACGCGATGCGAATGGAAGAATCCTTCTTGGCGCGGATTCGGGCGACCGAGTCTTCCATGGTCACCACTTCGGTTGCGTTCTGAATGCGGATGGGCAGACCGGCCGCCGCCGGATGCTGGCTGAGCTTGTGCTCGAGGATCTCCTTTTTGCCGACCAGCACGACGCCGACGCCCAGGGTACCGGCCGCCTGAATCGCGCCTTCGATTTCCGATTTGGGCGCGTGGTCGCCGCCCATCGCGTCAACGGCGATCGTGATCATTTTCGTGAGTGAGTGATCCTGGCAATGGGGAGCATGGATCGCTGGGGCCGTGCTATTCTTCGGCCACTTCGATCACTTCGCGCCCCTTGTATTTGCCGCAGTGCGGGCACACCCGGTGCGGAAGCTTGGGCTCATGACAGTTGGGGCATTCCGACAGGATCGAGCGGCGCAGCGAATCGTGCGTGCGGCGGGCGGAGGTGCGTCGTTTGGAGTGGCGTCGTTTTGGGTTCGGCATGTTCTATCTTCCGTAGTTCTTGAGCGATGCCCAGCGGTCGTCAACAGCCTCCACCTGGCACCCGCATTCCTTCTGATTCCGGTTCTGGCCGCAGCTCGGGCAGATTCCCTTGCAATCGGCGCGGCATACGCGCTGCATCGGCAGCGCCAGCAAAATATATTCGCGAAGAACCTCGTTGAGCTCGATCCCGTCGCCTTCGTAGAAGCCGATCTCGGCCTCGCTGTCATCGATGGCGACTTCATGCGCTGCCGTTTCCGCGACAGGCCGGTAATACAGCTCAAAATCCGAATCAAGCGGAAATTGCGCCGGCTCCAGGCAACGGTCGCAATCGGCCTCCATAGTCATGGAAAGACGACCTTGCACCCGAATCTCGCCGATCGCGCCGGTCACCAGTTCCACTTTCCCCGCAGCTTTCAACGGACCGGATTGCCGGAGCTTCGGGTCGAAAAACTCGATTTCGCCGGGTTTCAGCTCGAGATCAAACCGTCCGGCGCGAACCTCCAGATCTCGGATGTGAAAGAACATAGCTCACCTGCGGCCCGCACCAGGCTCGAAACAAGTAGTATAACATCGAAAATCCGCGTTTACACACTAAACCGCGCGCCGCTCGACGCCGCCGACAGGTGGGATTTGCTGGCGGCTTCTCTCGATCCGCCGCTTGGCAGGATGCGCCCAAAGCGCTCAACCCCCGGCCTCACGGCCGGGGCTGTCGTTGAATCGAACGCGTCGTGACAGCCCGTGCCCGTGAGAGGCTCCGTGGAAACTCGCCTCTCCACCCCGCCGTCACCGGCAGGGGCCTGCTCGCTCGGTTGATTCTGCAATGCGGCGGCAAGCCCCGCCGGTCACGGAGGGGTACGAAGGTCGTGTTTTCACAGAGACTCGTGAGGGCGGGAGTTCTGACAAAGCCGCTTACGCGGCCGCTGGTTCCTTGACTTTATTCTTGCTACCGGGCGGGCGGCCGCGACGCTTGATCGTCTGCATCCAGGCCGGCGGCCTGCCGCGGCGCCGTCCCCGTCCCTGAGCAAGGCGCTCCAGAGTCAAAATGGCTTCCTCAATCTGTTGCCGTTCCTGGCGTAAATCCGCCAGCATTTTCAGAACATCCATACCGTTTCCTTTCTGGGTTCGTTTGGGGCGCTTGAGACCGGGTCGTTCTGAAAAACGAACAGCAGGGGCCAACTGTTCCCGATCCTCGCATTCAGAATTTAACCATATCCACGTTATATTTTCAAGAGATTTGTTCTGTTTTCAGAACAGAACCCGCCTTGACGACCCCCTTTTCCTAGGACCCCGACCACAGCCTCTTCGACCCCTCCCCGAAGGGCGAATTTTTTCTTTTCCAATGGAAATAAAATGGAAGTCCTACCACAATCAAACCCAAACCGATGCCGGATTCCCGCGGTGAGCTTCGCAAAGTGGAGTAAAGAAGCGCGATTGCGACAAATACAAAAAGAACTGGTACTACCGGGTAGCCGGGTACACGATAAGGGCGCTCCATCGCCGGGCGCTTACGGCGCAGAACGATCACAGAAGCAGCGGCCATGCCGTACAGAATCCAGCTCGGAAAGATCACCAGCGTGTAGAGCTGCTGGTATTGGCCGCTCAGCAGTACCAGCGACGACCACACGCCCAGCAGCACGATTGCAGCCGCGGGCGTGCGGAATCGAGGGTTGACGCGCGCCACCGTCCGGAAGAAGTAGCCGTCGCGCGCCATGGCGTAAGGAACGCGCGATCCCGACAGGATGGACCCGTTTAACGCCGCGAAAATGGAGATCATGGCGGCGATGCTAACCATTGCCGCGCCCGGCGCCCCGACCGCGCGGCGCATCGCGTCCGCCGCGACGCGCTGGCTCCCACCCACTTCGGGTCCGGATAAAACGTAGAAATACGTAAAGTTCGTCAGCAGGTAAATGAGCAGGACGCACAGCGTTCCAAAAATTAGCGCCTGCGGCAGATTTTTCTGTGGCTTGTCGATCTCGGAGCCGAGCATGCCTGCGTTATTCCACCCATCGTACGCCCATAAAGCGGCCACCAAAGCCACAAAAAATCCGGGGATTCCTCCGGGCTGAGCGGGCATCGAAGCATGGAAATTAGCGGCGTTTCCCCGCCCGGAGAGCAATCCGGCCAGAATTACGCCGCCAATCAGGGCGATTTTTAACGCCGTTACACCGACCTGAACGCCTCCGCCCACGCGCACGCCCATATAGTTCACGGCCGCGAGAAACAGAATCAGGCCGATCCCCACGACCTGGCCGTAACTGATTTCGAGCGGCGCGCCGTGCGGGCCGATGGGCAGATGCAACGTGTACAAGACCCTCCCAAGCGCTGGGAAAAAATCGGCCAGGTAGGTGTAGAAGCCCGTTCCCAGGGTTGCGATCGACGCAGGCTTGGCGACCCAGGACTGCGTCCAGCCGTAAATGAAGCCGAAAAACGGTCCGTAGGCGGCGTTGAGATAGACGTACTCGCCGCCGGCGGCCGGCATGGCGGCGGAGAGTTCGGCGTAGGTAAGCGCGCCAAAAAGGGTCAAAATTCCGCCGAAAATCCACACGCCGAAAACCGAGAGCGGCGAGCCGACCGCGCGGATCATATCGCTGGGAACCAGGAAGATCCCGCTACCGATCACCGTACCGATGACCACTGAGATGGCGGCCCAAGGTCCCAGCGCGCGGCGAAGCTCAGGATTTTTCAAACGGTTTCTCCTTGAGGAAAAGCGACATGGCGATTCCCGTTGCAAATGTCGCAGCGCTGCCGATCAGGACGTACCAGGTCCAGGCGATGGGGGTCGCGATTTTGATGTAGAGCATCAGCGCAAGACCGGCGCACATGGCGATCATCGCCGCGATTTCACCGACCCGGCGCGTCAGCAGG
>Ga0335077_10006671_pt1 | contig 14270 bp, 13 predicted proteins | sample Lox_Sample_31_FD_207151 | JGI IMG/M metagenome (GOLD analysis project Ga0335077, IMG submission 207151) | Soil microbial communities from Loxahatchee National Wildlife Refuge, Florida, United States - Lox_Sample_3.1 | ecosystem: Environmental > Terrestrial > Soil > Wetlands | place: USA...
CGCCAGAATGATCCACAGAATGCGCATCAGCGTCACATCTACCTCAAAGTAACGCGCAAACCCGGCGCAGACCCCGGCGATCTTCTTATCCAGCATGGGGCGGCTCAGCCGATGGGGCGGAGAACAAACGCGCAGAGCCGCCGGCGCACCCGTCGCCTTGCCGCAGCGCGAGCAAAACGCCGCATCCTCGGCCATCTTGAGACCACAAGCTGTGCAGAACATATCGATAACCCCGTCCGCAATATATTACGCAAAATCAGGGCTTATGGTTCAACGCAGATAGAACAGGCTGAGCCGGGGCAGCTTTTGGGCCTCCAGCAGGCGCCGTTCCAGGTATTGTTTTTCGAGCAAGCCCAGTTGCGCGGCGCTCATTTTGCTGCGGTACGGACGCAGTTCGGCATCGAGCGACTGCCGGGCTTTTAGCAGCTCCTCTTCAGTTTGCGCGGCGCGCGCAATGGCCAGCATCTTTTCTTCGAGCACCGTCAGCCTCTGCTCCAGCCGCTCGAGATCGCCGGCATACATGTCCATCTCCTCCGACAGCCGGTCGAGCGCTTCGGCGATCTCGACGTATGCGGCAACGCCGCTTTTGCGAAGGGCCGCAGAGTGGCTGGCAAAATAAGCGCGCAACTCTTCGGGCGTGTACGGGCTCGCAGCCCTTCGATCCGCAGTCGCCGTGGCCGAGCCGGACATCTGCTCTGCCTCCGTCAGCACGGCCTGCGCGCAGAAGGCCAGCGAATTCACTTTTTGTGTTTTCGATTTCCGCCCGCGCCATTTCTCAAACGCCGCGTCGATCCCCCGCAGCACCGCTTCGAGCGGCACCCCCGCGTTCTTCCAGCTCTCGATCAACGCCCAGTCAAGCGGCGACAACAGAAACAGGCTCGTTCCCCGCGCGCGTTGAAAATGCTCTTCGATTTCCGTGAAGTAATTGAAGTAGTTCCAGGCTTCGTCCCTCACGCGCGGTGCTTCCGCTCCCAGATCAACCGCAGCCCTTCGAGCGTCAGATGCTCATCTGCATGCTGAATCAGTTTCGACCCCCGCGCGATGAGGCTCGACTGGCCGCCCGTCGCAATCACTTTCGTCTGCGGCCCAAGTTCTTCCAGCAGCCGCTCGAGAATGCCGTCGATCATGCCCAATGAGCCATAGTAGAAGCCCGACTGCAAGCACGCCACCGTATTCGTTCCGATGAGTTTCTCCGGCTCGCGAAACGCAACCATGGGAAGTCGCGCCGTCTTGCTGAACAGCGCTGCGATGGAGATGCCGATTCCCGCGGTGATCACGCCGCCCAGATATTCGCCTTTCGCCGAGACGACGTCGAAATTGACCGCAGTTCCCAAATCGACAATCACGCACGGCCCGCCGTATTTCTTGTAAGCAGCCACCCCATTGACCACGCGATCCGCGCCAACTTCGGAAGGCTGATCCACTTTCATGACAAGCCCTGCATCCGCCGGATTCACGAACAGCGCCTCGCTGCGGAAATAGCGCGGCGCCATGGCCGCCAGCGAAGAATCGAGCGGCGGCACTACGCTGGAAATAATGACGCCATCCACTTTGGCGATATCCTGCCCCGAAAGCGAAAACAGGTTGCGCAGCAAGATACCCCACTCATCCGCGGTCTGGTTGTGCACCGTGCGCAGACGCCAGTGCGCCGCGAGCTTGGCTCCGTCGAACGCGCCAATCGTCAGGTTGGTATTGCCGACATCAAGTGCGAGAAGCATAAAAACGAGATGCAGGTGTCGTGCCAGGTGCTAGCAAAACCCTAAAACCTGGCACCTAAAACCTAGCACCTTTTTCGACAGGTCGTACCCCGCCCGCCAGCACGAGACTCTCCGTCCCATCATCCTTGCGCAGAATGAGGAACCCCGAAGGATCGAGCCCTGCGGTGGTGCCTTCGAGCGTCGATGCTCCCTGCTCCACCCGCACTCGCTTGTTGCGCACGTAGCTCGATCGCCGCGAAAACATTTGCAGAATGGTCTCGCGCCCGGCCTCACCCTGCAGCACGGCGTTGTAGCGGCTCACCGCCTCCAGCAGCGCCACCAGGAGCTGCTCGCGGGAATGCGGCTGGTTCGAAACAATTCTCAGCGAAGTAGCCTCCCCCACGATCTCCGCCGGAAACGCGATGTGATTCACGTTCACCCCAATACCCGCGATGGCGGCTGAATCGACCAATTGAACCAGGATGCCCGCCACTTTCTTCCCTTCGAGCATCACGTCGTTGGGCCAGCGCAAATCGCACGTCAGGCCGGTGGTCTCCGCGATTGCATCCGCCGTTGCGAGCCCGAGCGCGATCGTCAAGGTGGGAAGAAAATCCGCCCGCCCAGCCGGCCGCAGCACGACGGAAACATACAGCCCTGCATTCGGCTCCGAGTGCCAGCTCCGGCCCTGACGGCCCTGTCCCGCGGTCTGCTCATCGGCTATCACGACGGTGCCATGTTCGCAGCCCTCCGCCGCCAGCCGCGCGGCTTCGTGCATCGTGGAATCGATGGTCGCAAAGTAAGACACCGGGTGCGGCCAGTTCTGTCGCACCAATTCGAGGTCGAACGGCATTAGTCGAGATCCAGGCGGAAGCTGATGTCCACCGCCGGCGCGGAATGCGTAATGGCGCCCGAGGAAACAAAGTCCGCGCCCGTTTCGGCATACGTCCGAACATTTTCGAGCGTGATGCCGCCCGACAACTCGACTTTGGCACTCCCCGCGATCCAGCGAATCTGTTCGCGGGCTTCCTCGGGAGTCAGATTGTCAAGCAGCAAATGCATGGCGCCGCTCGCGATCGCTTCTTCGAGTTGCACGCGCGTGCGCACCTCGATCTCGATGGGCAGTCCGGCATGACGTGCATTCTCCACCGCCTGCCGCACGCCGCCCGCGGCAGAGATGTGATTATTCTTGATCAGAATCGCGTCGTAGAGACCCATGCGATGATTCGTGACGCCGCCCGCCGCCGCGGCTATCTTTTCCAAGCGCCGCAAACCCGGCGTCGTTTTGCGGGTATCCAGCACTTTGCAGCCGGTGCCAGCTACAGCATCCACATACCGCCGCGCCAGCGTCGCAATCCCACCCAGCCGCTGCAAGAAATTCAGCGCCACCCGCTCGCACTCCAGTAGCGTGCGGGCACGCCCGCAAACCGTAGCGATCGCTTCGCCTGAAGCTGCGCAAGCGCCGCTCAATTTCAAAAGCCGCAGATCATCCACTCCCCCGCGCTCCGCATAGATGAGCGGCAGCAACTCTGTCCCCGCCACAATCTGCTGTTCTCGGGCCAGGAATGCCCCGCGCGCCTTCCGCTCCACGGGCACACACGCCGTGGACGTCACATCACCCGCGCCGATATCCTCCGCCAGCGCGCGTTTCACGCACTCCAGTATTTCCGAATGCGAGAAATCGATCATGCAGAAAGCCCGTCCAGCGCTTTGCGGACTTTCTCGAGCTGCGTTTCGTATTCCACCAACTTGGTCCGTAACCCTTCCACCACGTGCGCCGGTGCGCGGCTCAGGAATTTTTCGTCCGCCAGTTGCCGGTTGTTGTTGGCGATGTTTTTTTCGAACTGTTCGCGCTCTTTTTCCAGGCGCTTGCGCTGCTCGGCGAGCTGTGCACGGGGGACATTCAGCACCAGGTCAAATTCCGCTGTTGAACGGATGGCTGCCGCCTGGGGAGCCGGCTCATTGCGCAATTCCAGCTTGACGTTGGCCATCTTCTGGATCGCGGCGTCGTTCGCTCGGGCTACATCTAGCGCCGCGTATTGCGAATACAGAACTCCATCCAGTTGCTCTTTTGGGTCCAGCTTCATTTCCGCCCGCAGCGTGCGTGCCGCGGTGATAATGTCCTGCAGTGTGCGAATCTCCACATCAGCGGCTCCGTCGATCCACGCCGGGTTGCACACCGGATACCGCGCCAGCGCGATGGATTTCGGCCGGTTTGCCGCCCCCTCCGCCAGGCGCTGCCAGAGTACTTCCGTCAAGAAAGGCATCACCGGGTGCAGCAGCCGCAGCGCCGCCTCAAACGCGGCCAGAATGTTACGCCAGTCCGCCGTGAGTCCCGACTCCGGCTCGAGCCGCAGCTTCTTAAGCTCCAGATACCAGTCGCAGAATTCGTGCCAGAAGAAGTGCCACAATTCCTGCGAGACTTCGTGATAGCGGTACACATCGATGGCGCGGTTCACGCGGTCCGCGACTTCGCTCAGGCGGCTGAAAATCCAGCGATCTTCGATCGGGACCTCGCCGGCGTCCCCTTGCGGGCAATAACTCTGCAAGTCTTCCGGGACCCACGGCTCAACTCCCGACCGCTCCATGTTCATGAAGATCAGCCGCGCCGCATTCCAGATCTTGTTCGCGAACGCGCGCGCCGATTCCATCCGGTCTTCCGACAGCGCGATGTCCGTGCCCGGAGCGGCCGCCATCAGCAGCGCCATGCGCACCGCGTCCGTCCCATACCTCTCCGTCACCACCAGCGGGTCGATGGTGTTCCCCTTGGTCTTCGACATCTTCTGGCGCTCGGCATCCCGCACCAGGGCGTGAATGTAGACCTGGCGGAAGGGCACCTTGCCCATGAACTCCATGCCGAACATGATCATGCGCGCATCCCAGAAGAACAGGATGTCGAAACCGTTGATCAGCAGCGACGTCGGATAAAACGTGCGCAGGTCTTCGGTATCATCCGGCCAGCCGAGCGTCGAGAACGGCCAAAGCCCGGAGCTGAACCAGGTGTCGAGCACGTCCGGATCCTGCTCCAGTTTCGTGCTTCCGCAATCACAGCGCGTCGGGTCCTCGCGCGACACGATGATCTTGCTGCAATCGCCGCAATACCACGCCGGGATGCGGTGGCCCCACCACAACTGCCGCGAGATGCACCAGTCGCGGATGTTGTCCATCCACTCGTGGTAAACCTTGGTCCAGTTGTCGGGAATGAATGCAATCTCGCCGGAATCGACCACGCGAATGGCTTGCTCGGCAAGCGGCGTGGTCCTGACGAACCACTGTGTGGAGATGAGCGGTTCGACGATGTCCTTGGTGCGCTCGCAGCGGCCCACGTTCAACGTGTAGTCTTCAATCTTTTCGATCAGCCCAAGCTCCTCGAGATGCGCCACCACCTGCCTGCGCGCCTCAAAGCGATCGAAGCCCGCGAAGCGCCCCGCTTCTTTCGTCATGCGGCCGCTTTCATCGATAACTTTGATCCGTGGCAGGTCGTGCCGCTTGCCGGCTTCGAAGTCGTTGGGATCGTGCGCCGGCGTCACTTTCACCACGCCCGTGCCGAATTTCGGGTCCGCCAGTTCGTCCAGGATGATGGGAATCTCGCGGTTCATCAGCGGCAGCATGACCGTCTTGCCGTGTAGATCGAAATAGCGCGCGTCCTTCGGATTGATGGCCACCGCGGTATCGCCCAGCATGGTTTCCGGGCGCGTCGTCGCGACCACCAGATGCCGGTCTGAACCCACCACGGGGTAGCGGATGTACCACAAATGGCCGGGGCTCTCCTCGTGCTTGACTTCGAGATCGGAGAGCACGGTGTTGCAGGTGGGGCACCAGTTCACCATGTACTCGCCGCGATAGATCAGGCCGCGTTCCCACAGCCGCACGAACGCTTCGCGCACCGCGCGCGAGAGCCCGGGGTCCATGGTGAACCGCTCGCGGCTCCAGTCGCAGCTCGCGCCCAGGCGCACCATCTGGCGCTTGATGGTGTCCCCATATTGCTCTTTCCATTTCCAGGCGCGTTCGAGGAATTTTTCGCGCCCCAGTTCGCGGCGGCTGGTTCCCTCCTTTTCGATCTGACGCTTCACCATCATCTCGGTGGAAATGCTGGCGTGGTCCGTCCCCGGCAGCCACAATGTGTTGTCGCCGCGCATGCGATGCCACCGGACGGTGCAGTCGATCTCGGTGTGCTCCAGCATGTGGCCGATGTGCAGCGAGCCGGTGACGTTCGGTGGCGGAATCACGAGCGAAAACACCGGCGCCGGGTTTTTCATGTCGGCATAAAAAATGCCTTCGTCGATCCACCACTGCGCCCAATGCGGCTCGAACCGCTGCGGCTCGTAGACTTTCTCAAGTTGCATGGGAAATTTCAATATAACAGAGGGCTCTTCTAAGACTGGGGGGAAACGCGGGGGGGAACGCGGGACAGTACACTCAATTCCCGATTGCGCGCCAGCGATCACGCTCCTGATCGGGCGCTGTCCGCGAGCGGCGTCAGTCCTGTGCGGCGCAGAATCTGGATAAACCGCGGTTCCGCGCGCAGCGAATCCAGCCGTGGCTCGGTGCCCATCCAGACCAGGAGGACGTCGTGCTGATCGCACGCTTTCTCGAGCGCATCGAGCGCTGCGTTCTTTTCGCCGGCGCCTGCGTGCGCAATAGCCAGCCAGAAGGGCGAGATATGCTGCTGGTGCGCCCGCTCCGTGAGCTGACCCGTCATCAGCCGCGCTTCCTCCACCCGCCCGGCGCCCGCATGCGCGTGGGCCAGTGCGGCAATCGTAGCGGGGTGTTCGTCGGCCAGAACCCGGGCTTTCTCCAGCGCGGCGATCGCCTCTTCGTACCGGCCCTGCTGTTCGTAGATCTGCCCCAGCACGGATTGCGCTGGTGCGAACTGTGGCTCGAGATCGAGCGTCCGTATCGCCTCCTCCAGCGCCCGCTGATAATCATCCGCCATGTAGGCGTTATAGGCCGCCTCCACGCGGATCGGCAGGGAAAACGGGTCCAGTTCTAGCGCCAGGAGCGTCTCGCGCTGCGACTCCTCCGGCCTGCCCACTGCCGCCAGGTATGACGCGTACATGCGGTGCCCGTTTGCGAAGCTCGGGTTCAGCTCGAGCGCTCTTTTGAATTCGCGTTCCGCGGCTGCCCAGTCCCAATCGTAATTCTTGAAAATGCCTCCCAACGACGCATGGGCCTCCGGCAGGGCATCATCGATCTCGATAGCGCGCCTGGCGGCATCCTTGGCCTTGGGCATCACATCCCCACAGGGCGCGAGTCCCATGAACCCCAGCAAGCCAAGAGAGTCCGCGAGCCCGGTATACGCCAGAGCGTAATTCGGGTCTTTCTGGATGGCGTGCTGGAAATACTCGATGGCCTTCCGCAACCCGCCCTCCATCAACCGGTTCAGGTGGTACCGGCCTTTCAGGTAATCCTGGTAAGCCTCCGTGCTCTCGGTGTGGCGCTTGGTCAAGCGGCTTCGGTCTTCGCCCGTCAGCCGTACTCGCAGCTTTTCCGAGATCTCCCGTGAAATCTCTTCCTCAACCGCGAAAATATCGGCCAGCCGGCGATTGTACTGTTCGCCCCAAAGCTGCCAGCCGTTCTGCACGTCCACCAGTTCGGCTCCCACCAGCAAAGCTTCGCCCCGCTGCAGCACCCGGCCGAGCAGCACGGCATCCACCCCGAGCTTGCGGCCCACGGATCGTGGATCGGCGGTTTTGTCTTTGTATCGAAAGACGGTGCTTCGCGCCATCACGCGCAAGCCCGGGAGCCGCGACAGATCGTTGATGATGGTTTCGGTGATGCCGTCCGCCAGATACTCGGTGCCAGGGTCCGTGTCGGCGTTTCCGAATGGCAGCACGGCTAACGAACCAATCGTGCGCACCGGCGCCGGTTGGGATGCGGCGCTGCCCGCCGGCGTACTCACGGGCGCGATAAACCGGTAGCCGCGCCGCGCCAAAGTCTCCACGAATCGGGGGTTGCCTGGAGAATCACCCAGCGCGTGGCGCAGGCGCTTCATCGCGGCGTTCAGGCTTTGCTCGAAGTTGACATGCGTGTCCGCCGGCCAAAGCTCCCTTTGCAGTTCCTCGCGGCTGATCAGCTCGCCGGGACGGTCGAGCAGCTTGATCAGGATTTGCACCGGCTGGCCTTCCAGGCGAATCTTTCGTCCTTGCTTGCGCAACTCGCCGGAGCGGGCGTCGAACTCGAAGAGTCCGAAGCGGACGGTGTGGGGTGGCGTCATTGGGGGGGCCCGATGCGGCTTCAATGAGTGTAACTCTGGCTCTCAGCGAATGTCACTTCTAACCGTAAGTTTCACAAAATCAGTGGATTTCCATGTCATGTCGATTTATTCGACGTATCATCTCCCGTATCCCCAAGTGGAGCGTCTGATTGGGAGACTAGTGCTCATAACAAAAATGCATTAGTGAAGGAGAAGTAATGGAGTTACCGCAGACTGCTGCAACTTACGCCGAACGCTACCAGGACTCACACCTGGTGGTGGATTTCGAACGGGAAACGGCTTATCTGGACGGCGCACCCATGAAGCTTACCGCTAAGGCGTTCTCGCTGCTGGCTTTCCTGGTGCGGCACCCGGGCGAACTGGTCCCGCGCGAAGCTCTACTACGGCTGGTGTGGGGCTACGGCGATGAGATCCGAACCCGGACCCTGGACGTTCACATCCGCCGGCTCCGGAAAAGCTTTGGTAAATACGGAACTGTGTATGTCGAGACCATTTTCGGGGTGGGCTACCGGTTCCAGCCATGCCGCGCCCAGACCAAAGTCCAGGTTTCGGCGGCGTCATCTGTCATGGACGTCGGCCCCTGGCGGTGGAAGATGGAGCAGAACCAGGCGTACTGAGCCTAATAGGCGCCGTTTGGGAAAAGGACCGCGCGCACGGTTCGGGCCAGGATGCATAAGTCCAGCCAAAGCGACCAGTTGCGGATGTAATAGGTGTCAAGGGTCTCCTGGACTTTCAGGTCGCCGTCGGCGCGGTCGGAAACCTGCCAAAGCCCGGTCAGGCCGGGCTTGACGCGGGCGCGCAGCGTCCGGAAACGTTCGCTGAAGCCGTTCAAGTGGTAGCTGGGGAACGGGCGCGGGCCCACGAGGCTCATTTCGCCTTTGAGCACGCTCCATACCTGCGGCAGTTCATCGAGGCTGGTACGGCGCAGGAATCTTCCCACGCCTGGCAGAATGCGCGGGTCTTCTCGAAGCTTGAAGCGGCAGGACCATTCAGCACGAATCTCGGAAGATTCTGAGAGTGCACGCATGAGCAAGGTTTCCGCGTCCGGGTGCATGGTGCGGATTTTGGGGATGCGGATGGGGCGGCCGCTCTCGCCTTCCCGTTCCTGGCAGTAGAACACTGAGCCCCGGCTAGCCCATTTGATCCAGATCGCTGCTGCAGCGAGGATGGGCAGCGAGACGATGCCGAGAACCAGCGCTCCGGCGACGTCCAGAGCGCGCTTGGCCCAGCGGTTGAGGGGAATCAGCAGATTTTGACGCATGCTCAGACCGAGCATGCCGCCGATGTCGCGAGCGGAGGTATCCAAGCTCGCAATACCTAACAGATCGGGAATCAGAATCACGTGGCTAAACACGGTTCCCCATTCATCGAGAGCCCGAGCCAAGTCTTCGGCAAACTCCGGCATGGCGACCAGCGCGTGGCGGACGCCTAACGTTCTTGCGAGCACGGCACACGCAGCGCGGTTTCGCTGGTGACCATCGAAGCGGGCCACGGGTTTGAAACCCACCTCCGGCTGGTTGCGGAGACGCTCAATCAGCATTCTCGCGGCTGGTCCAGCGCCGAGCACGATGACCGGGACGCCCCACCATGCCCTCGACGCAAAGACGTTGCGGGTGATGGAACGGACGAAGGGCACGGCAACGGCGGTCAGGAGGCCAGACAGGATCAGGGATCTTGTATCAGGTCCGCCGCGCACTGCCAGGAGCAGGCAGACAAATCCCGTGCCTAGAACGGATTGCCGGAGTTCCTCTACTGCACTCTGCCCGCATGAATACAGGCCGAGGGCTGCAAATGCCAGTACAAAAAGTCCAAGCGAAATCCAGCCAGTCCGAATGATCAGCCCGCGTGCCAGAAGAATCGCCAAAACGTCGGCGGCCAGGAGCACGCACCTGGTGACTCGCGGGCGCGCGATAACGGCGGGCTGCGCAATCTTCGCCGGCCTCGCCGCCAGTTCCGAGAATGCTGTCTGCGCGCCCATCAGGCGGCCCTCTCCGGATTCCAGCCGAATTTGCGGAAGAAGCGGATGGCGCCGAGCACTTGTTCGCGGCTGGCGCGGCTGAAGGGGCGCCGCACTCCTTCGCGACGTTGCGCATGAATCGCTTTGGCGCCGGGCACGCGATACACACCCCAGCCCGCCTGGCGCATGCGAAAACACCAGTCCAAGTCTTCCCAATAAAGAAAGTAATCTTCGTCGAGCCAGCCTACGGCTTCGATGGCTGAGCGGCGCACCACCAACACTGCGCCGGTGACCCAGTCGACTTCGGCGGTGTCGATCGTCAGATAGTGACGCACCGAGGGGCTCCGCCAGAGTTCGTCTACTCGGAGCGCCCGAAGCGCCAGTGCGCCGGGAGTTGGGAACCGGCGACAGTTGGGCTGCACCGTGCCGTCGTCATTGTAGAGTTGCGGAGCGGCGATCGCGGCTTGCGGGTGGGTGTCCATGAAGGCCACCAGACGGTCCAACAGGCCTGGGAGCGCAATCACATCGGGATTCAGCAACAGCGCGTAGCGGCCGCGGTTGAGGGCGTGCATGCCGGCGTTGGCGTTGGCGGCGAAGCCCCGGCGTTTCTGGTTGGAGCGGATGGAGACCTGGGGATAGCGGGCCGAGACCCAATCCGCCGTGCCGTCGCCCGAGGTGTTGTCGACGAGCGTCACTTCAAACGTCGCCAAGTCGGGCAAGGAAAACAACGACGCGAAACACTTTTCGATCACCAGGCGGTGATTGTGGTTCACGATGACGACGGAAAGATCTACCGGCGTCACGCCGTTCTCAGACATGCGATGAATTCACGGGCAAAATGCTCCAATTCAAACCGGCGAGAAAAGGACCGGACAGCGTTGATTCGCATCCGGAGACGCGCCGTATCCGGGATGCTTAGCCAGCGCTCGAACAGCGCCGTCGTCCCCTCCACATCCGGGGGTGCGGCGAGGCCCGCGCCATCCGATTCGATTTCGCGCCAGATGTTCACCTGGTTGGAAATCAGCACGGGAACTCCGCAAGCCATGGCTTCCACCACGCTGATGCCGAAATTCTCGGTGTGTGAGGGCAGCGCCAGCACATCGGCGGCGCACAAGGCGCCCTGTTTGACGGACCCGTAGAGCGGACCGGTCCAGAGGATCCGGCTGCGGACCGCCAGTTGAGCGGCGAGACGCTCGAGTTCGGCTCGCCAGCCGCATTCATCCGGGCCTGCCATCACCAGGTGCAGAAGCGGATCGGCGGACGCCACGCGCGCAAAGGCTCGAATCAGCAGATCGCAGCCTTTCTTGGGATGGATGCGGGCCAGAAACAAAGCCAGGCGCTTGCCCACGGCCTGTGGAAAGGAATCGAAGAATTCCTGCTTCCGGGCCGCCAGGTCTCCTTCGGGCCGCGCAATCCCCAAACCCACTACGCGCTCGCGACACTCGTACGGCCAGAACGTTTGCCTTGCCCGCAGGCGCTCTTCCTCGCAGGTAAACAGAACGGCTTTGGCATCACGGAGTACGCGACGCTCCGCCGCCAGCCAGCATGCCGTTTTTTGAGCGTGTTTTGCAGGGAAGGCGCGCCGGAAGTAGGGATCGAGCATCCCGTGGGGGAAAACGAAGTACGGAACCTTGTGCCGGCGAAGCCCGCGCCATACCCCGAGGCTGGTGTAGCGCCAGAGGCCGTGAATCACGACGGCATCGTATTCAGGGGCGTGCTGTGCGATCCACTTATGGAGATATGGGCTGTAAAGATACCTTGTACGGGCAGGGCCGGCGTAGTGCACATCGCCGCGCCAAGCGGCGGTCCATTCGGCTTGGGGTGGACAAAGGGTAACCAGGTCAGCCGAGTGGCCCAGGCGATGGAGCGCGATGGCCAGTTGCCGCGCTGCTTCCACGCTGCCGCCCAGGGCCGGATCCATATTCCCAACGCATTGCAGAATCTTCATTGGGTTTACGGAACAGATACATGTCCTGCCTGCCGTTGCCGGCAGCGGATTGCGGACGGGACATGATGCACGTGAATGTTTCGGCCAGCCGGTCGCGGACGTAGACTTCGGGATGGTACACGCTGCACAAGTTGGTACCGGCCGCTTCGCCGTACCGCACTACCATGCGTCCCTGGCGATAGCGATCGCGCTCGGCCTGGTCCAATTTGGAGAAGAACTCGCCGCCTTGTGTCGTGATCAGGAGAAACCCGCCCGGCCGCAGGACTCTCCGTAGCTCGGTCATCCATGGCTGTTGCAAACCTTCAGGTGTATGCGTAAAGACTGACAATGCATACGCAAACTCAAACATTCCATCGGCGTAATCCAGCCGTGGCTCTAGGGTGTTTGACTGAAATTTTGCAAAGGGCAGGTTTTGGCGGCACCATGCGACGAGTTTCGGATTGCAGTCGGTGCCATAAAGCGTGGCGGAAGTGACTGCCGGCCATTGGCGGATGACGCGCCCACAGCCGCAGCCGAAATCGAGGATGGACTGGAAATCACGGGGTGAGATGCCGGCTGCATCCAGCAAGCTGCGGATGCTCTCGGCGGCTAAGCGGCCGCCTTGGGTGTACCAGGTGGTGTCCGCCGAGCCGGTCACAAGAACGATGAGCTTGGGCGGAGGGATAGGGAAGCCATCGGGCGAGGGAGTGGAGCGACTGCGTGCAAGACCGCGCCACCACTCACGCAAGCGGAAAACCACAAGCGCCAAACCGAGGCGGCGCAGAATGGCCTTGAGCCAGGCTCTCATTGGGCCCGGAGGCGGCGCTGCTCGATATCGAGCACGCACAGGATGGCGGCCGCCAGTGCCACGTCCAAACGCGCGAGTCCGGCGAACGGGCTGAACAGCAGGTGCCAGATGGCGCGCAACAGGCAGAAGGCGAACAGCACGGAGAACATGTCGAGGTTTCGGCGGAAAACGCACCAGCCGAACCCGCGCACCAGTTTCCAACCTAAGTAGAAGAAGAACGCGGCGCCGAAGATGCCGGCTTCAAACCAGGCCTGAAGGATTTGGGAATGCGGCGAGAAGGTGGAGGTGTCGGTGGGCTGACCGCTATAACGCATGCCGGTGCGCTCGGCGAAGATCGAGTCGTAACGGGATTGGAGGTTGAAGTTATTGGCTTGCGACCCGTTGCCCATCCACGGCGATTCGGAGATGGCGGTGGCGGCGGTGATGAGCGCAGCCGTTCGCCAGGCATTGGAGAACTGGCGGTGCTGTCCATACTGGTCGTCTGTGAGCGCGTAGGCATAGAGGAGCACGCCAAAGCCGCAGGAAATCAAGACCCCGAGAACCACCCACGCGAGCGATCTCAGCCGCGGTACCGCGGCGCAGCGCGCGAACAGCAGGACGCCGGCCAGCAGGCAGTTGCCTCCGATCTCTCGGGAATTCAGCGTGACGTGCAGGAGCCCGAGACCCGCCAGAGCCAGCGAAGCGATGAGGGAGCCGCCCGGAGCGACGAGCGGGACCAGGCAGGCGATCAGCACCGTCACCGGCGCGGAGGCGCCGAATTTCCAGTCATCGAGAAGCCGTCCGGCGAATGCCAGATAACCGAGAATGCCTGCCGCGGCTGAAATAGCGTAAACCAGGAGGTTGAACGGATTGCGACGGCACAGAAAGTAGAGCCCGATGAAGTTGCCGCCCAGGACCAGGTTTCGCGCCCACCCGCGCGCCACATTCTGCGGCTCGGTGCCCAGCACCAGGTCGGCCGTGAAATAGGCCAGCATGGTCACTCCGAGGAAAGCCAGCATGGTGGTGAAGGGCGGCTGCCAGAACCCGGCATCCGTGAGGTGAGTGAGGAGAGCCCAGAGCGCCACGAGCGCCAGCAGAATCTCGCTGGCGTAGAGGATGCCGTTCCATTCGAGCTGCAGGGGCGTGGCGAGGCCGATGAGAAGCGCGACGAAAGAAGAGACGCTGAAGACAGAAGTTTGCGCCACCGAGCGGGGCAGTCTAATTCTTCGAAGATCTGCCATATTGGGCGCTCACGAGTCCCCTAGACGTGCGTTGCTGCGAGGTGGGGCAGGCTTTCAGCCTGCGGACCCGCTTTCCAGCGGGTCCAGCCAGCCCGAAGGCTGGCTCGCAGCCAAGAATGGCCGCCCCACAAGTCCTAAGAGGCTTACTCATCTAAGGCACCATGGCCGGGATTCGATCCGCGCTGCGGGCGAAGCTGCGGATTGTATCCGCCACGTAGTCGATCTTCTGTTCTGTGAGTCCGGGATAAACTCCTACCCAGAACGTGCGGTGCATGATGGCGTCGGTATTGGACAACTCGCCCGCGATCCGGTAATTCACTCGGGGCAGTCTAATTCTTCGAAGATCTGCCATATTGGGCGCTCACGAGTCCCCTAGACGTGCGTTGCTGCGAGGTGGGGCAGGCTTTCAGCCTGCGGACCCGCTTTCCAGCGGGTCCAGCCAGCCCG